>ULWU01056911.1_pt1 | contig 107692 bp, 77 predicted proteins | sample 1960661 | NCBI WGS metagenome assembly ULWU01 (sample SAMEA4835821, study PRJEB28245) | human gut metagenome | biome: gut microbiome; material: fecal sample | place: Denmark | collected 2008
TTATTCATTTTCTACTTGATTTTAATTATCAAATTTTTATTAAAACGATATTTTTAATTAGCAACTTCCCTGTCTACAAATAAAGCGTATAAATAAAATATTCCATCTGAGATTTCAAAATTGATGTTACCACCATATTTCTCTGCTATATTTTCCATAGACCTCATTCCAAAACCGTGAAACAATGGATTTTCTTTGCTCGTTTTAATAATTGTATTTCCTTGATTATCCTTTATTGGAACTATTTTATTATCGGTGTAGTTTTGAATTACTAAGGAAATGAAATTTCCTTTCTTTGTCATCGTCAAAGAAATAGCTCTTTTATCTTCGGATAATTTGGAGACCGATTCTATAGCGTTGTCTAAAGCATTTCCGAAGAATGTATATAAATCTAATTCAGACATGAAATTCAATTTCTTTCCATCTAAAAGGCAGGTTATCTTTATGTTCTTCTGACTGCATTCCAATGATTTCTCTGTCATGATTGTATCCAAGACTTTGTTTCCTGTTTTAATTGATGAATCGTAAATCTTGATTGCTGAAGTCATTTCCTTAACCACTTCTTTTTTAACGTTTTCGTTGGAGATGATTGCTTCCATTTGATGCTTTAAATCGTGAACTCTTCTATTGATTAAATCGATATTATTTTTCGATAATTCGTATTGTCTTTTCTCTTGTCTTATTATTTCATAAGCATCGTCTAGTTCAGTCTTCATCTGTCTTTGATCTAATAGCTTAAACATGAAAGATAAAGACAAGAAGCAACAGAAAAATGATAGCAAATCAAAGAATCCCATAAATATATATGGAATCTCATCATTAACTGAATATACGATATAAGCATTGATTCCTACTATGACGACTAATAAGAACCCGACAAATAAAATCATATATCCGGAGCTTATCATTATTTCTGAATTCTTCTTGATTTGATTTGCAAATAAGACAAAGCAGAAGAAGTAAATAGCAATATAAACAACAATATTGATTATTGTTGTAATGATAGAGAACTCATTAGCCGTAGGTAATTTTTGACCATATATTCCTATGGTAGATGAATTGCTTAGACCTGAGAAATAAAGAATAGAATTTAATCCTTGATATGCTATGTGCTGAACTAGATACGAAGCAACTGATAAGAAAGCAATAGTAGAAAAACTTTCAGCAAAACAAATCCAAGCAGCACACATGGTTAGTCCAAAGATAACGACAAACATCAATGAGGTGTACCACCAGTTATAGAAAGGAATAGGATAAAAAAGTGTAACTAATACTATGACTAATAATGATCCACTAAGTCTCCACCAAAAATGATTTTTCCTTTTTACTTTGAAAAAGAAAAGACCTTCAGATACCAGTAATTCAAAAAGAAATACAAGTCTATAGATAAAAAGACCTGATATCTCTGGCATATTAGAGCCCTCCTTTTCCTAAGAACTTATTGAAATCTTGCATAAATTTTGCTTTCCTAGGATGGCTGATATCTAGCATTTTATTACCAACTTTAATTTGGTAACCAAAAACGCCATTTATATAATTATAGTTAACTAAAGAATAGTTATTACATCTTCCAAAGAAATCTATTTTATTCTCTTCTAGCATTTCTTCCACGCTTTTAATCGTGCCATAACTGATTTTTTCTTCTTGAGTAGTATGTATTATCATTTTATGTCCAATGATTTCTATGTATTGAATAGTGCTAGCTTTTATAAATGATTTTTCATAGTTGACTATGAAAGGTAGAAATATTTCTTGCTTCTTAGCAATCTTTTTAAGAGCTCTTTTAAATTTCATCGAAAAGACATAATAAGTCATAGGTTTGACTATGAAATCCATAGCTTCTACTTCATAACCTTCCACAGCATATTGGGCTAAATTAGAAACGAATATTATTATTGTTTCATCATCTATTTCTCTAATCTTCTTAGATATTTCTAATCCATTTGATTCGCCTAAGTTTATATCCATAAAAATGATATCGAACTTATTTTTGGTAAAAGTGGATAAAAATTGTTCAGAAGTTTTAAACCATGTGGTGTCGACTTCGACACCTTCATTTTCTTCTTTGTATTTGTTTAAACAAGCGATGTAATTCTCATAATCTTTTTCATCATCTTCTACTTCTGCTACTCTAATCATGATGTTATTCCTCCTTGTTTTTCTTTTTCTTTAATGGATGATAGAGGAAGTATGCCCATACTCCTAGCCCACCAATCCAAATTATATTACCGGCTATTAAACCATACACCCAAGGGTTTGTTTTTGTGCTATTTAGAACAGGTTTTGTGAAGATTCCTTCACCATTGTTAAATTTGGTGGAATATTCAAAAGCATTAGCTATCATGTAAATCGTGTTTTTACTAGCTTCTTTTACGCAAGTCATATAGACTGGATCATCAGTATCTAATGGCTGATAATTTGTTTCAGCAGTCAGCCATAAATCATTTCCTGCAACTATTCCGTGTTGGATATCCATGGGAGGATCTCCATATGTTGTGTAATCTGTTATAACAGCACCTCTAAATCCCCATTCATTTCTTAGAATGCTGTTTAGTAATGAGCTGTTAGCTCCGCTCCAAACCGCCCCTATTCTTCCAAAGGAAGACATAACTCCAGTGCATTTATACTTTTTTACTGCTATCTCAAAAGGCCTTAAATATATTTCTCTTAAGGTTTGTTCGCTTATCCATGTATTTAAGCCTTGAGAGTTATCGCCTAATTCTGATAATGCGAAATGTTTTATATATGTATACATTCCACCTGCTCTAGCACCTTCTATGACATTGCCTCCGATTTCTCCGCTCAAAACAGGGTCTTCAGAATAATATTCATAATTCCTACCGGAGAAAGAAGATCTATGTAGATTTACTCCTGGTGCGTACCATCCACTAACACCTGTTTCTTTTCCTTCTTTTGCCACTATATATCCTAATTGTCTTGCAAGTTGTTTATTCCAAGTTTGACCGATGATTACTTCATTTGGAAATGCTGTCCATTTAGTGGCTTCAATTGATGTGGAAGTTGTATTTAATCCGGCAGGTCCATCGTATTCATTGTATTGGGGCTTACCGATACTTTCTACGGCAATAGTTTTAAATCCAGCTTGCTTAGATAGTTCGCACATCTCTTCATAGGACATCTGATCAATCAAATCTGATAGCTCTTTTGAATTGTAATCAGAGCCTATTTTCTTAATTAAATCTTCGTTGTATTTCAATTTTGTCTCTGAGTTTTCTAATTGAGCTCTAGTTAATTTACTTCCATTTTCATCAGTGGTTAATAATAAATTATTATTGCTTTTTTGAGTTGGTAATGTCGCTATGGTTTTATCTAGTTCTTCTTTATAAGAATAGTCATTGGCTGTTTTTATTTTGTCTTTGTCTATAGTCGAATAATCTGTAGCTTTTGGATAAGATTTATTAAAATTATCTCTCGTCAAATAATTTTGATCTATGTTGACGGAACTACCATCTATAGGTGTTGAAGCATAGCTGTTTAAAGCTGTAAATCTATTTTCCACTGTATTTTCGGTAGTTGGATCTTTGGAATAATTTATTGTTTCTTCTAAATCAAAGCTGATTGAATTTCCTAGATAATCATCCATATTTTTGATTTCATGGCAATTATTCATCAGTTTGAATGTATAAGTCCCTTTATCTAACTCATATCCTTTATGACCATTTTTATTCTTATCATATGCATCATAACTAGCTAGGTCATAAAGATTGAAAGATAGTTTTATGTCTTTTTGTGTTTCACCAGGATTTAATAAATCTGTTTTTTCAAATGCCACTAATTGAATTGATGATTTTTCTATTTGTCCCTTGATATATGGAGTGAAACCATATAGTTGAATCACATCCTTTCCAGCGTAGTCACCAGTATTTTTTACATCCAATGTCAAGGTTATAGTTGAATCTTTGCTTATTTCAGAATTTGGATCGATGTCGACTTTTTTTAAATTCCAATCAAAAGTTGTATAGGATAATCCGTATCCGAAAGGATACTGGACTATATTCTTGTAATCTTGACTATAGTATTTCTCTTCGCACGCTGTTTCGTACCATCTATATCCGAAGTAAAGTCCTTCTTTATATGTGATTTGATACATATCTTCATTATCTTTGTTTGGAAAACGATTGCTATAGGATGGCTCGGTTGTTAAATCCACCGGATATGTATCAGTTAGCTTTCCTGATGGATTAACTTCACCTTTCAATATCTTAGCAACTCCTATCATTCCAGATTGACCAGGAAGACCGATGCTTAAAGCGGCATCGATTCTATCATCATTTAGAAATGATAATTCCATTGTGTTTGTTGAATTGATCAAGACTATTACATCATCGAATTCCTTTTCGACCATGTTTAATAAGTCTTTTTCTTCATTACTCAATTCTAGATAATGCTTTGTGTAATCTAAGGATGAACCATTAGAATTAATCTTTTTTTGATAGTTAGGTGCTTCACCCATATTTTCACCTAGGATTCTACTTATCATCACTATGGCTGTAGATGAGAAGGATTTAGCTTTATTTATCATTTCTGATGAATATGAATCAATAGAAGGCTGAATCAATCTAAGTCTTTTATTTTTGTCATTAGAATCGTTTTCGTTGATGAAATCTCCATTATAGAAGGAATCATATTTGGATATGATTTCATTGTTTACTTCAAATCCTTCTAGTTCCAATGCATTTACTAATGTTACTTTATTAGTATCGATTATAGGTGATGCACCAGATCCTACACCCTTTAAAACATTTCCTTGGTCACATGAATTCCAACCAAATACATTGATCGGTGTTTTATCTGAATTCATTTTTAAGGGAAGACAATTGTCTTTGTTCTTTAATAATACTGCCCCTTCTTCTTCTATCGATTGGACTAATTCGTTGGATTTAGTTGCTACATCTTTAAAATCCGATGAATCAAATCTACTCTCTTGGAAGTAATTGTTGATGGAATCTATATTTGTGCCTATGACACAGTCTAATGTAATCAATGTTAATGCCAAAGCACAAATTCCAGCAAAGTTTAATTTGAATTTATTTAATTTCATAGTGATTTCTAATAATTAACATTAAACCACAAAGAACTAAAATTATCTAGAAAGCCTTTTCTTAAAAAAGCATAAAATATTATTGATTAAAACAAAGTTAAACTCTAATAATTAGGCTCAAATTATAAAAATAAGCTTAAAATTCAGTAAGATTAAGTTTTAAATCATTGAATTCATGTTAAATATTCTTCTTTGTTTGATTAAAAAGTTAACCTATCATCACAGGTAAGCCCTTACAGATATTTCAAGCTTATTCTTGGAGGAAAAACAATTATGAAAGCTAAGTCTATTTATGCTGTATTAGCTAGTTTGATGCTTACTACAGGACTCGTAGCTTGTGGGCCTGAAACCAACCCGACAGGTGGTAATACCGGGGGAGGTATTACATCTAGTCCTACGACACAAGCTCCTGAAGTAAAGAAAGGAACTGTTGTTTTATCATTTGATAACAATCAAGGAACTGTTACTGCTGATAAAACAAATGGCGATGTCGGTCAAACTGTAACACTCACTATCACTCCTAATGAAGGATATGAGATCGATTCAGTTAAGGCTAACGACAAAGTCCTCAGCGGTACAACATATTCGTTTAAATTAGTTGAAGGTGAAAACAATGTTGAAGTAACTTTTAAAGCAAAGGCAGTAGAACCTGAAGTAGAATACAACATCACATATGCTGCTTCGGAAGATTATGATGTTAAAGAATTAAGTGCTACTAAGGCTAAAAAAGGTCAAACAGTCACTTTCAAAGTCGAAGTAAAGAATGAAAACAAAGAATTGGATGAAGTCAAAGCAAACGGAACTGCTTTGACTGCTAATGATGGTGTTTACTCATTCGTTATGGGTGAAACTGATGCTGTCATTGAAGTAACATTAAAAGATAAGGCAGTAGAACCTGAAGTAGAATACAACATCACATATACTGCTTCGGAAGATTATACTGTCACTAATTTAGCTACCAAGGCTACTAAAGGAACTAAGGTAACTTTCAATATTGCTGTTAATGATGAAAATAAAGAACTATCTTCGATTAAAGCTAATGACGTAGATTGTACATTGGAAGAAGATGGCTCATATTCGTTTGTAATGCCCGAAGGTGATGTTGCTATTGCTATCACTCTTCAAACTAAAGTCAATTTGAATCTCTCTATAACTTCTGACAAACAATCTTATAAAGAGGGTGATGGAGCTGCAGTATTGCAAGCGACATTCGGAGACGATCAAGTTGAAGGTGCTACTTATGTATGGGATGGAACTGATGCCAAGGATATTGGTGTAGTAAATCCTTACACAGATGATGAATCTAAGCAATACTTTACACCTACCAATGTTGGAAAAGGAACAGTCAAAGTCACCGCCACAGTCAACGGAAAAGAATACAAGGCTTCTTTGAATATTACAGTAGAAGCAGACTATACCAAATATACCGAAATTAAAACTGCTGATGCGATGGTTGAGTTATTGAATAAGAAAGATGTAATAAACGGAAAGTACTGCTTAGGCGCTAACATTGACTTGGGTGGAATGCAAGTCAATGGAAGAGCAAATAATTCTACTTTTGTCGGAACTCTTGATGGAAGAGGATATACACTCTCAAACTTTGTGGTAAAGAATGATTCTTCTCAAGAGACTGATAAAGCTACTGGATTATTCTGGATGTATCAAGGTGTATTGAGAAACATTCATATCAAAGGAACAATTGACGCAGCCGGATTTAGTGGACTACTTGCAAAGGAAGTCAGTGGACCTCAAGCTAGAATTACTGATTGTTTGTTTGAGGCTAAGAATGTTCAAACTGGGGTCGATTGGACTTGGGCAAGAAATGGTGTTATTGCCTCTACACTTCAAAATGAAGCAAAGGTTGAGAATGTAGTAACTAACCTCGATGCAACTGATGCTATGTGTTTACCATTCTTTGCTTATTCATGGACTGGAACACAGGTGATGAAGAATGCATATACAAACATAGCTCATGATACTCAAAATGAGAACTATAAGCCATTTAATCCTGAAGGACGTGATATCTCAGCACAGGTTATGGAGAATATCAATCACACTCCCTTTGATTCTACTTTAGCTTCAGCCTATACAACGTTGGATTCATCTATTTGGACTCTTGAAGATAATAAGATGCCTGTCTTGGCTCATGATAGCGAAGCACCTGAAAAGCTAGAAGCTAAGCTTACTGCTAGTACTGATACGACTTCTCTTTCAATGAAAGAAGATGGCACAAAGACTGCAACCATAACTACTTCGTTGAAGTATTCGACTGAAACATTATCTGATTATTCTTATACTCTTGATCCTAGCGATGCTTCAGTGATTAGTGTAACCAACAATAATGATGGAACATTTGGAATTACAGCTGTAGCTGCTGGTGAAGCTACTGTCTCAGTGAGTGCAAAATTAGGAGACAAGACTTTAACTGCTGAAGCTATTACATTCACTGTTAAGTCTGCTGATGCTCCTAAATATGAAATCCCAGATGGTGCATTTGAAATTAAGGATGTAGCAACATTCAAAACTGTATTTGATAAGGGCGCTGCTTATACTACGAGGAATTTCTACTTGTCTAATGATATCGATTTGACAGGTGACGATTTGACTACCACACAAATGATGTGGATGGCTGGTGAGTTCTCTGGAATATTTGAAGGACAAGGACATACCATCACAGGTGATATCAGTTGGGATATGTTCAACATTATCGCTGCTAGCGGTGTTGTGAGAAATGTAAATATAAAGACGAGCAATCCTATCGAAGCTAATAGAGGTCCATTAGCTCATACAAATAAAGGAACTATATCAAATGTTCATATCGATATGACTGTAGTTGAAAAACGTGCAACAAATACATTTGCTGGAATGTTCTTTTCGAACGAAGGTAAGGTTGAAGATTCTTCTGTAGCTTTCCATGTGAATACGGCAAGCAATACTATTAAATCATTTAGTTCTATTGGATCTGGAACTTACACCAATTGTACTTACACAGTCGATGGAACATGGGATGGTGCTCAGAGTGCTGTAGTCGCTACTGATGGGACTACTAAAAAAGATGCTTAATAAAAAATGGAGGAATAAAATAAAATGAAATTAAATAAAATATTAGCAATTAGTTTATTGGGATTGTCTTGCTTTGGATTAGTGTCTTGTGGAAACGGGGACAATTCAAATAATGGTGGAAATGGATCTCAGACAGTACAAAAGCAAATTACTTTGACTGTTACTGGAGCAACTAAGACTGTAGTAGGTCAATCAGTGAAATTGAAGATATCAGTCAAGAACGATTCGACTAAGAGTGGATATTCGGTGGAATCTAGTGATGAGACAGTTGCTACTGTTTCAGAAACTGGTCTTATTAATGCCTTGAGTGCTGGAACAACGACTATTACAATCGCTTCTAAGGCTGATCCGTCAGTTAAGAAAGAGTTTGTATTCACAGTTTTGTCTGCTGAGGATGTTGGAGTAAAGATTGTAGCTAATAAAACTTCTGTTAAAGTTGGAGAAACAATCAATTTATCTGCTAATGTCACCAACAAGGATAAAGATGAAGTTACTTATAAATGGAGCTGCGAAAATTATAGTGGTAGTTTTGATAAGACTAATGGTGAGACTGCTAAGTTCACAACTGATAGTGCAGGAAAAGAAGTTATTAAATTGACTGCTACTATTGGGGAAGTCGAAGTGACAGATCAAGTTGAGATTGAGATTACTGAATCTTTGGATAAATATGTTAAGATTTCCACAGCAGATGAATTCAAGTCTAAGATTCTTGCTAAGAACACCATTAAAGATGACTTTATCTTAACAGCTGATATCGATTTAGGTGGAATGGAAATCAATGGAAATGGTGATACTAGAAAGTTAGTTGGAACTTTAGATGGACGTGGTCATAAAGTATCTAATTTCTCTATCATATCTTCTGAGAACAACGATGCTGGACATAATAACTCTGGAATGTTCCAAGAAGTCAGCGGAACAATTAAGAATCTTGAAGTCGATGGAACATTGACTAAAAACAGTTTAGGTTGGGGTACAGCTATTCTTACGAATATTCTTTCTGGAACTGTCGAAAATTGCTTATTCAATTCAGTTCAGTCATTCAATAACGGATCAGCTAGTTGGTTTGCTTTCGGTGCTTCTATTTGTGGTGTTTTGAAGGAGAGTGCAGCTGTTAAGAGTTCTGTTGTAAATGTCTCTGGTGAAGGTAAAGATGTCCATATGGCAATATGTGCATATCCAGCAGGTGGATCCGTTAATGATGGAACACAACCGAATTTTGCTCCTTCTAAACAGACCTTTACTGTAAGCGGAATATACACGAACCAAAGCTCGGATTTGGCTTATGGAAGTGCATGGGAGTGGGGTGGACCTATTGAAGATACATCCGGAATTCATACTGATGTTGATTTCTCTACGGCCAAAGCAACTACATATTCGGACTTATCTGCAAATTCTTGGAATTTAGTAGATAATACTATGCCAACATTGAAGACTTTAGCGGTAGAATAATAGTCGCAAGTTCGATATTCTTAAATCATTAAATCTTATACTATTTTTGAACTTGAAGAAAGAGAGCTTATGTGCCCTCTTTTTTATTTACAATTGATTAATTATTATATAAGTTGCATTTCCTCTGATTCGTCTATAGCTTGACGTTCGTATTTCTTAATAATGTTTAAAATGAACGTATAATCCTTGGCATAGGAATTGGAAAGTCTAATCAAAGTAATGTTATTTGCTTTGCAAATGTTGTCTTTTTTGCTGTGATTCCTGGGTTTGATTTTATTGATTGAAGTATTGCTAGGTCAAAATCTGTGGGCTTGCTATTTACTATTTTTACAGAGTCGTTTATAGAGTCAGAATAAATCCGTTTTAATTATTTTTATTTTTTAAATATTCATCAGCTTTTCTCAACGTCTCTTTATCTGTTTCAAAGGTTACCGCATCTATAGCTTCATTGATAGGAAGCCAAATACATGATTTGACTTCATCATCGTGGTCATCGTGAGCGATGGTGTCTTCTTTGCATTCAGCGACAAAGAAATAGACATCTTTGTCTATTCCAGGAAATGGAGAATAATTTATATAGTGCTTAAATCCAGTATCTATAGTCACGTTTAAAGAAGTCTCTTCTTTAATTTCTCTTCTAGCTGTATCTTCATCATTTTTATCCGTAGGTTCTACATGGCCCTTTGGAATTGAAGTATGTCCTAAATTCATCTTCTCTACTAGATAGTATCTTTGGTTATTTATTATTTTATATACTACAGCACCACAACTTTTTTCTTCCTTTATATTCTCGCTCATAGTTATAAACCGCCTTTCTAGCTAGGAATTTAGCTTAAAAATCGGTTATAATAATACCGCTTTCTAATGAATTTGTTATATTTACTTTTTATTTATATAAAAGAAAGTCAACTGACATTAAAAGCGAAAAGGAGTGATAACTATGACAGACGAAGAAAAGAAGGTGTTGGATACTATTCTAAGTCTTTGCCAAAGAGAAGGAATATCCCCTTTTCAAATTGACTATAAAGTTCATAATGAAATTAAAGTATCAAATGTAAAAGGTGTTATAACGACTGACATAAAAGAAAATGTTGTCTCAGTTCGTTATAGAGGAATGTATGAAGAGAGATTAGGTACTTTTGAAGATGACAAATTGGATGAGAATAGAGTCGATGAAATCATTAAATCTATTAAGCAATCTGCTTTGAATAGCGATAGATTATGTAGACCTGAATTTTTTGGCGAACCTGGTCAAAGATATAAATCTAGTGGATTTAAATTATCCAACGTGAAGATAGATAATCTAAAGATTTTAAACAATAAGATTGTTCAATCTTTAAAAGAAATGAATTCTTTGTTCAACGATGATGCTATAAATGAAATTTCAACCACCTTGATAACTGGTAGAAGAATGATGGTCAATTCTAAAGGATTAAAAGTGGAGAAGAAGTTTGACCGTATAGTGATGAAAGCAGACTGTACCTTCACAAAGCCTGATGGCGAGAAGAGTTCTGCTACTGAGACATATATTGGATACAATTTGATGACTATTAAACCTGAGTATTTGGCTAATAGAATAGATAAAGAAATAATGTCTTCCTTCAAGGTTGGTCTAGCTGAAAAGGGAAAATATAAAGTAGCTTTTTCTCCAAGAAGTGCTGCTACTATCCTTCATATTGCTGATCTTCATCTCTCTGGTGCGATGGTAGCTTCGGGAAAATCAGTATATAAGGATCAGTTTGGAAAGGATGCTTTCTCACCACTACTAACTGTCTTAAATGATCCTATTATCTCTTCAGTTCAATCCACTCCATTCGATACAGAAGGAAATGCAACAGAGAAGTTTATGGCCATAGATCATGGAAGACTTCGCTGTTTCTTCTTGGATACTGAATACGGTGAGATATTGAATATAAGATCTAATTCTTGTGCCACATACGGAATTCCCGAGTCTCAATACTTCGTCGTTGCACCTTCAGCAGATAATACATCTTTGGGATTGATAAGGTCTGTAGATAATGGATATATAGTAGAAGGATTTGATAAGGACTGTGTAGAAAAGATAAAGAGAGATGCTGAGATAAATCTTGAGATTCCTTTCTATGGTTATGAGATAAAAGAAGGAAAGATTGGAAAGCCTGTAAGAGGAACTATAAAAGGAAAAGCTGATGAATTCTTACGAGATGTAATCGGACTTTCTTCTGAGAGAGAGGATTGCTCTATAGAAGCCGCTCTTTGCCCTTGGTTCTTAATAGATAACGTAGAAGTTGAATAGCTGTGAAAACAGCTATTTTTTGTTCTTAAGAAATAAGTTAGTCGTGTTTTATATTATTTATAAGGAGAATGATGTAATCATGTTTAAAATGGATAGATTAGGTCAAGGAACTTGGCATTTTGGAGAAAATAGAAAATTATATGAAGCTGAAATCGAAAGTATTAGATATGGAATTCAAAATGGAGTGACATTGATAGATACAGCTGAGATGTATGGGGATGGCAAATCTGAATCCTTGATAGGAGAAGCTATCAAGGATTTTGATAGGTCAAGATTATATATTGTTTCTAAGATATTGCCTTGGAATGCTGGATATGATGATTTCTTCATCAGCCTTTCTAATTCTTTAAAAAGATTGAATACATCTTATTTGGATATGTATTTATTGCATTGGAGAGGCGAGATTCCATTGGAAGAAACCATAAGATGTATGGAAGAAGCAAAGAGACAAGGTCTTATCAAAGATTGGGGTGTCTCTAACTTTGATATTGATGATATGCAAGAGTTATTAAGCCTTAAAGATGGTTACAATTGCAGAGTTGACCAATGCTTATATCATTTAGGATCAAGAGGTGTAGAGTATAGTCTTATTCCTTTTTTAAAGAATAATGCCATTAGATTTATGTCTTATTGTCCTTTGGCGGAGGCTGGATCATTGAAAAGAGAGCTTTTATCTAATTCGACAGTAATAGAAATATCTAAAGAATATGGAATTACACCTATTCAACTTCTTTTAGCCTTCACTTTGAGAGATAAGGATATAACATCTATTCCTAAAGCTTCTCATGTAGAGCATCTAAAGATGAATATTGAAGCATCTAAGATTCAAATATCAGATGAATCTTGGAAGTTACTAGATTCTATTTATCCATCTCCAAAGAAGAAACTTCCTTTGGATATGGAATAAAAGACATAAAAAAACTCCGAACCTAATTTGCATTAGATCCGGAGCGAGCAAAAGGAATTTTATGTTGGAAATAATTAACTTAGTTATTTGCAATCTCTTGATTGCCTTGTAATTATAGTCCTTAGATTTATAAAAGCAAGCAAAAAAACAAAGTATTTTTGAAAGTGTTTTCAAATACCTGCTATTTTCTAATAAATATATATTTTCATCTTATATATGTGCTTATAAGTAAAGTCTAATAAAGAATTTATTTAAGTGTAGAAGTGGATTCAAAATACTAATATCAGGATGAGACTATATGAATTTTGGAAAAGAAAAAAAAGTCGAATTCAAAAGATTACTTTCGAATTAAAAGAAGGAATTTTTTCTTTGTCTGCTATGCTAAACAAGGGATCTTAGAGAAATGTATGTTGGACTATCCAAGATGAACAATATCAAATTTAGATGTTTTATTTAGATGAATAATTTATACTCTATTAATAAGAGGTGGACTGATATGGATCAAGAAAAGAAATTAACAAAGTCATTGAGGGTAATTCATGAGACAGTGAAGATGATGCAGTTTTATAGTGATATGTCTGGAGTCATATCATGGGATTTGGAAACATGCGCTCCAAGAGATGGACGAGATAGAGAAAGTGAGCAACTCACTTACTTGTCAGGTAAATCTTTTGCTCTCAGCAAAAAGAAGAAATTCATAAGTTCAATTATTTATGCTATGAAGAATTTCGAGTCTTTGGATAAATATGACAAAGTCTTAGTTAAATCTTTATATAGAGATTATTTGAGTTCAAAGAATGTAACTCCTGAATTTGAAAAGATTTATTCCAACAACTTTAGCAAAGCATTTAACGTATGGGTTAATGCTAAAGAAAAGAATGATTATTCTTTATTTGAAGGTCAGTTGAAGAAAAATGTCGAATATACTAGAAAATGGGTAAATCTTAGAGATGACGCAAAAGGAAAGAAAGTTTTGGATATTTTGACTGATGAAGTTCAGCCTGGATTTACTACTAAGGATTTAGATATCTATTTCAACAGTCTTAAAGATGGCATTATTCCTATCTTGAATAGAGTTTATGAATCCAAAGAAATCATTAGAGATGACTTCTTGTTTAGAGAAGTATCTATAGAAAAACAAAGAGAGTTCTCTCTTTGGTTGATGAAACTATTAGGATTTGATTTCGATAAAGGAACTTTAGGTCAGACAGAGCATCCTTTTACATCTGAATTGAGTGCATCTGATTGTAGAGTAGCTACTCATTATTATGAGAAGAACTTCATATCAAATTTCTATTCGATAATGCATGAAACAGGTCATGCTTTGTTCTCACAAAACACACCTGCTATAGTTAGAAAACATTTGCTTGGTGGTCATCAAACATTGGATATGGATGAATCTGTATCTAGATTCTATGAGAATGTTGTAGGAAGAAGTTATTCTTTCTTGTCTTTTGTATTTCCTACCATGCAGAAATACTTCGCACCAGTATTAGATGATGTAACAGTCGAAGAATTCTATAGAGCAGCTAACAAAGTATTCCGTCAACCTTATAGAACAGAAGCTGATGAATTGACTTATTCGCTTCATATCGTCATAAGATATGAGATAGAGAAAGGTCTTTTTGATAAGACATTAAGTACTAAGGATTTAAATAAAGTTTGGAATCAAAAATATAAAGATTATTTAGGACTGGATGTCGAAGATGATAGAAGTGGAATATTGCAGGATGTTCATTGGTGTGATTCTTTCGCCTATTTTCCTGTATATGCAGTTGGAAATTCATACAACATCATGTATAGAAACGTAATGGATAAATCCTTCAAGAAGTATGGTGGATTAGATCAGGTGTTGAAAGAAGGTAGAATGGATTTGGTCAAAGACTGGATGACTAAGAGAGTGTTTAAGAATGCATGTCTATTAGATCCTAAGGATTGGATTAAGTCTATAACTCACAAAGAATTTAGTTCTAAGGAATTCATAGATTATTTGGATAAGAAGTACAAGGGAATATATAAGTAAAGATTCTTTGATAAATATTTAGATTCGAAATAATATAGACTTAGTTAATTAAAAGGTAGATTTCTACCTTTTTTGTTTATAATTGCAAAATTGTTTGATTTATCTTCAATTGAAGTAAAAACAAAAAAGATAAATAGGTAAATATGAGTCGGTGAAAATGTAAATCTTCAGTAAAAACTAATGAAATTTGCTGAAAAGCTTATTTTGATAGCTCTTTCAAGCAAGATACATGTTAAGATTAAATTGGAGGGAGAATAAATTCCAAACAATGAAAAAGAAGAATCATTTAATTGCTTTATCTGTTTTGATTGCGTCATTAGTCGGATGTAATGGAGGAAATGATAGTTCTACTACTCAGCCTGGTAGCAACAATCCCACTACTCCAACCGCTCCATCTACTCAACAACCTGAGAAGAAGACTGGAACAGTTACTATTGGAGCAGTTGAGCATGGTAGTGTCACTGCTGATAAGATGACTGCTGAAGTTGGTGCTGATGTCACCTTTACTGTTACTCCTGATGAGAACTATTCAGTAAAGTCATTCAAAGTCAACAATGATGAAAAACAGCTGAATGACTCTAATCAAGTTGTTGTAAAGATGGTCGAAGGTGGTCTCACTGTATCTGCTGAATTTGAAATCAACAGTGCCGCAGTCACTATCACTCAAGCCGATCATGGAAGCATTAGTGCTGATAAGTCTAATGCTAAGATTGGTGAAAATGTCACCTTCACTGTTGCTCCAGAAGCAAATTATGTAGTTTCATCATTTAAAGTAAATGATGCTGATGTTGCTTTGGATGGTAATAATCAAGCTGTAGTAGTTATGGTAGCCGGTGGCTTGAATGTTACTGCTTCATTTGAATTAGGATCTGGAACAGTCACCATTGGAACTATTGAACATGGTGCTGTCACTGCTGACAAGATGACTGCTAAGATTGGTGAAGATGTAACATTCAAGATTACTTCTGATACTGGATATGATGTGAGTTCCTTTAAGGTGAATGGAAGTGACGTTGACTATGTGACTAAGGAAGATTCAACTACTGGAAAGACTTATTGGGAAGCCAAGGTGAAGATGGTCTCCGGTGGACTTACTGTCACTGCTGAATTTAAGTTAGGCGTATACTCTATCGAATGGGATACTCCTACTCATGGTACTATTGCTGTAGAAGGTGGTAAAACTCAAGCTACATACGGTGAAGAAGTAAAGTTCATTTTCACACCAGAAACTGGATATGAGATTAAATACTTAACTATTAATGAAGAGCAAGTACAGGCTAGCGACAATACATATACCACTACTATGGGCGAATATGGATTGTTCGTCACTGTACAGTTCGGCCTTGAAAATGAAACTATCACAGTCAATGCCGGTGAACATGGAACGATTGAACATAAGAATAAAGCAGATGATTCTCAGGATTATTTATATGGTGATACTGCAGTCGTCACTGTAACTCCTAATGAAGGATTCATGATCGAGACTATCAAAGTTGACGGGAAAGCTATCGAAGTACCTGAAGATAAGAAAGGTGGATATTCTTTTGAACAATTAGTTGAGAAGGATCTTAATATCTCAGCTACCTTCACAGATGTTCATACAATATCTGAGTTTACTGATTCTGTTATCAATGAGATTAAAAATGCTCAAGATATCAAGGTTAAGCTTGCAGGAGATGTCACTCTCGGTGTAACTTTACCTTTAGCTAAAGGAACCACTGAATATGATTTGGATGGACATACCATCACTAGCACATTGAATGGAATGCTTAGAGATGCCAATACTGATACTAAAACCCTTGGAAATAAGTCTGTCACATTGAAGAATGGAAGCATCGTTTCTAATTATGACAAGGGAACAGTCAATGTCATCGATTCTTCGTATCTTGCAGCTTTTACATTAGATGGAGTCACTGTAAGCAATAGTAGTATTAGTACAGTTAATCCTATCACTGGTATTTATTGCTCCAGCACTACTGAAACTAAGATTTTGAATTCTACAATCAATATCAAAGGTAGCTCAAAATTAGGTGCTTATGGTATAGGAACTAATAACCTCGACGGTGAAAATAAGACTATTATAATTGACAATACTAAGGTCACAGTTACTTCTGATGACTTTGATAACACTGCATTCTTAGGCAATACTGAAGGAATTAAGGTAGTTGTAAAGAATTCAACCTTTACTGCTGACAGACAAGCAGTCATTGCTAGAACTGGAAACTGGGATATCTCAGGATCTACCTTTGTATCCACAGGTAAATGGTTGAATGCTTCTGAAGCTAATGTTACTACTAATACAAAATATAAAACCACTGCCGGATCTTGGAAGGCTGGAAATGAAGTAGTTTCTGGTGGATTGATCTTAGGTGATGAAACAACAACTGCATACAATACACCTGTTGTTGCTACATTGAAGGATAACAAGTTCACAGTTGCAAAGGGTGACAAGATGTCCATTCATTCTGATGGAACTGTAGCAACTACAGTCACAATGGATGCCTTGACTGCTGTTGAAGCATATGGTTATGATCACGATGAAGATAAAACTACAGTTGTTACTGAGAATAATGTGGTGAAGAAGACCCTTAAAGAGTTGAATGAGATGACAACTGATGATGATGCAAATCTATATGTAACAACTGGTGTGTTGACTGAGATTAAAAACGCACAATTTGGAAATCTTTATTTGACTGATAAGGCTACTGGTGAGGAATTATATGTATATGGTACATATTTAGATAATACCTATTCATTTGATGGAACTAAGTTCTCATTTGATAAAGGTGGTGCTGAAGTTATCACTTCAGATTATTTAGGTAAAGAAATCACTGTTGCAGGAACATTCCAAAATTTTAAAGGTACTAAGGAATTAGTCAATGCAGTGGTTATTGATTCTTCAGCTGAGAAGGTAGCTGCTAAGGTAGTGACTGAATATGATGCTGAAAAGGGAACAGTCACAGTTGAGGAAGGAAAGCTTGGAGATAAACTTACGGTCACTGCTACACCTAAGGCAGGATATAAAGTCTCTTCCATCAAGGTCAATGACCAAGCTTTGACTGTAGCCGATGATAACACAGCTGAGTTTACTGCTGAATTGAACAACAAAGTTGTAGTCGAGTTTGTAAATGAATTTGCTCCCGTGGCTAAGGTGTACACAGTTTCGTTTGTAAAAGCTAATTGTGGTAAAGGCAGCACAGATTATTATCAAAATAAAGTTTGGAAAAATACTACCGATGGTTTAACTTATTCGATTGTGAATTGTGCAAACAATGGCAGCAAAGACTGGGATTATATTAAGGTTGGATCAAATAGACAAGATTCGATAGGAACAATTACTACTGACAAACCATTTGCTGAAGATATTGCTGAATCAGCAATTACTATTGATAAAGTAAACGATGCATATATTAATAGCATTAAGTTGTTAGTCTCTACTTCAGACGATTTTACTACTGATACAAAAACTTATGATGTGAATGTTGCAGAAGGAGAACAAATAACTAAAATAACTACTCCTGTTGCAAATGCATATTACAAATATGTAATTGATTGCAAACAATCAAAGAAGAATGGACCTATCCAAATTTCCAAAATAACTTTCACTACTGTTGCTGAATAATATTAGTTAGATTTAAAAAGGGTGGGCTATAAAACCCATCCTTTTTCTTTTATGATTTTATATGCTTTATTGAAGCAATCTTTCTTTGCTTTTTCTTGTGAGTCACCTTCGCCATGACATTCTTCATCAGATATTCTTATTGTAGCTATTATATTATTTTTATCCTCGTTATTGAAAGAAAATAGCTTTTTAGAGTAGATGTTTTCTTTTTGAAGCCACATTCTTACAAGGCATTGATAGTCTTCCTTTTCTTCCAAAAAAGATTGTATATTTGAAAGAAAATAGTCAAGATTTAACATCTTTACGATAACCTTTTCTATTTCTTTGTAATTCCATTTAGAATCAATAACTACTGCTCCTATAATTGATTCAAATAAATCCTCTTGTGTTTTATCTTTTGTATCGATTTTTCCTTTTTTATCTCCTTCACCCATCAATAAGAAGTTAGACAAGCCTAATTCCTTAATTCTAGTAAATAGAGTGTCTCTATCTACTAAATTGGATTTGATCATCGTCATAGTGCCTTCATCAAAAGGATTGAATGAGAAACCATTATTATAAGTCCCGAATTTCTCACATAGTTTTTTTGCTACGATGACATCTATAGCTTCATCACCTATGAATTCTAAACATTCATTATTTTTTATATCTTTATGCTCGTTTGAATAAGACTTTCTAGTGAATGATTGGATTAGTAAATTCTTGTCCTTGAATTCATATCCTATAATTTTTTCTAATTCTATTATTTGTTGTTCATTCATATGGGTATCCCTGTATATAAGTAAAGAATGATTTATTTATATCACAATAAATTTAAATTTAGGTACATAAAAGTGTCAGCTTGGGTATTTCTCAGGAACATCTATGTTTATTTTCAGGGACTTGAAGACCTTAGATATTGAGAAATCTTACCGTAATTTATCAGTTTTAGAAAGCAATATTCTCTTCTTTTGAAATCACCATTTTTTTGCCCTTTTTTAGAACTAAGTTGATCAGTTCAAGTTTATGGGTACACAACAATACAACAAAAAACACTACAATAATGTAGTGTTTTAACCAAATACAACTTTATCCTTTATAAGGAGGAAGAGGAGGTGGAGGAAGAGGTATTGAGCTTTCAGAAGCAATCTTATATTCACCATCATCCTCATATAAGTAAATAGTTGTAGATAAAATTGAGAACTTCAATGCAATCTTATTGTTGTATGAAGTGATTAGATAATTATAATTTGTTGTTCCATCGCTCAGCACATATGAAGTTATCTTTGTAATAGGATCTACGACAGCTTTAAATGAATATGTAGTTCCACTAGTTGTCGTATAGTCTTTAACAAACTTTGTTATATCGAAATCGACTGAATTCAATGTCTCATCGTTATATTCGACTTTCTTTATTCCATCTACTTCTTTGAATTTGAATGTCGATGAACTTGTTGTTATTGTTGTTACTCCATCTTTGCTTTCATATGAAGAATAAGAAGTTAATGATCCATTTACATATAGCTGATCAGCGGTTAGATATATGACAGTCGAATTATCACCGTTTGCATATACTCCGTTATAGTTGTAGATATAGTCAACGGCATATCTATTATTGAATGAGACCAAACTAGCTCCATCTTTAATAAAATAGACTTCAGTTAAGTTGCTGTATTTCATAGCTACTCTTACAGCTTTGTTTCCCTGGTATGTAGTTATGCTCAATGAATAGTCATATTCCTTCTCGACTAATCCATTATTAGTGTCGTTGAGACTATCAGCATACATCTTTCCATCAGAAGTGATTCTTATCTTTTCTGTTCCATAGGCACCATTGAATTCATATGTGCCTACCAAATCTAAGAACATGTCATATGGAACGAAAGTTTCATTTGGAGTGAATACATTATTTTTAAATACTCCCCCAACCATAGCGTTGTTTGATCCTACTTCTATCAAATGCTCTTCATTATTGATGGTGAAATAAAGACCGATCACATATGCAAATGAATCTTTTATGTAGTATGGCTTCATTTCATAATCGACTTTATTTTCTTTATAAGTTAATTTATCTGCAGCGATAGTTAAGTCGATTTGATATTTGGTGGTGTATTCGCCTAATAGAGATTCAAAACTGCTAGTAGGTATGAATATCTTTGATTCATCTTCTTTTATCAATTCAAATGCTTTGATTCCAGTGTCGAATAATTTGAATTGATATGTATTTGAATCCATTGTGAATTCTAGATAAGTGGAATCAGAAGAAGGAACATATAGAATACTAGAATCGACAGTCTTAGATTGATAGGTTACCTTTAAATCTTTGTCTACCACCAATGTTTCTTTCTCAGTCTTTGATTTGTATGTGAAGTCGTTTACAAAGTAATTTGAATAAAGAGATTTATTTACTAAGAATAACTCTTTTTCACCTACATATCCTTTGATTACGTAATTAGAAGCTATATCGTCTTTATAAGGAACAAAATGATATGTCTTTCCATCGTATTCAACTTTTATAGCTTTGAAGTTTTTATAGACATCAAAGCTAAATGATGTTTCAACAATATTGATTTTTAATTTGTTAGTATTTGTCTCTTCATCTAAGCTGAAGGAGAAATTGAAATTCTTATAAGAGAAGCTACCATATAAATATGAAGAATAATCTTCATATGGCATGAATGTTTCTTTATTTGAAGAATCTATAAAGGTAATTCCATAAGCACTAGGTTTTACTAAATAAGACTTACTTCCAGAAGTGATTCTATATTCACTTCCTTCTTTTTCATCTACGTTTCCTTCTATTTGATATGTATCGCCATCAAAGGATACAGTCTTATTATCGAAATCATAGGATAAGTCTATTGTCTTTGATCCGTCAAAGACATCATAGTTCATAAAAGCAGGACAGCTTCTGAATACGACTTCATTATTTGATAATATGTTGACTAAATCTATATAAGACCCGTTATTTACTAGCATCATAGATTCATATAGATAATTATCAGTGTAGTCGTAGTAATCTGCTATTAATTCGACAGTTCCATCCACGTCTTTCAAGTAGGATTTTGTATAGAAGGAATTCAAAGTTGATCCAGCTGCAGTGGATTGTCTAACTAAGAATACATCTCTATCGACTGAATAATCTCCGCTGAAATAGTAGATTAAATCATATTTGGAAACTTCTGCTTCATAATAAGGTGAGAAGAATGCCCCATTCATGCTTTTGATAGAAGGCATGAATGAATAAGACTCATCACCTTTCTCAAGAATTAAGACCATCTTTTCATCAAAAGATAGGTAGGCCTTATAGTCATCATCATTAAAATCTTTGGAGAATGATATTACTGTTCTTGTTATATCATCACCTTGTATTTCTTCATCTATAGAAGTTGGAATCAGATCTTTTGATTGACCATCTTTTGTGATGGTTAATCTTTTATTTGTTATAGTAACTTCACCTAATTGACCTTCATAGGTGTAGTCATCCATGACATCTAAATCATAATCAGAGAAATCAGGAGCTGTAGGTTCTGTTGGTGTAAAAGATGAATTTGGTGTAGTAGATCCAGGAGTTTGAGAAGAAGATGGCTTAATCTCATTGCAACTTGTCAAGCTCATCAATACAAGAGTAGATATTGATATTAGTTTTTTTAATTTCATATATTTTGCTCCTTTTATATAGATTTAGGACATTAGAATAAATGTTTTATTAAATAATTTCAAATAGTATTAAAAACTTATCTATAAGAACTCCTCAAAATATGTAATTGATTAAAACACAACGAGTATAAATTTTATGTACACAAGAGTGTTAGTCGAGGCACTTCTTGTATTCCGCTCTGAACCTGATTTGTTCAAACACTATATCAAAAAAACGTTAACGAAAGAATAATCAATAAAACAAAAGACTTTTCTAGTAAACGGAAGAATAATAAAAAATACGCAGCCCGAAAACGATAACGAATTGTCTATAGTCGAACTATTTCATTTATATATAAAAAGTTGGTAACATCAAATCTTGTAGAAAATGAGATAATAAATCTTTATTTGGCTAAAACTAATTGAAAAAGAAAAATAATAAAGATTATATATGTAATATATAGATCTATTTACTTATTTTATTCTTTTATTAGCTTAATTTCTTTATCTTTTTTAGAAATGAATATAGATAGTCCAATCAATATTAATAATACAGCAATCATTGAAATAGGTAATAACTGAATAATAGTATCTTTGGATTGGATATTGATAAATTTATAACAAAGATAGAAGGACATAGCGCCTAATATAAAGGAAATCAAAATGAAGAAGTATTCCAAAGATACAAAAGCATATTCAATGTTCTTTTCTTTTATTGATTTCACTAAGAATTCAGCTATATTCTTCATAACAGTAGTCATCATAGTAGAAGAGAATACATTTTTATTCATTTCACGGAATGAGCAGAATTGGAACGCCCCATATAAAGCCATGAAACAATCGGCTACGATATCGTTTATTGTAGGTGTTCCGTTAGATTGAATCGCTTCAACATTAACAGGAATGCAAATTGATGGAATCAGACATATGATCATTAGGCTCAGTACTATTTGTGGATAGTATTTATTCACTTTCTTTATTGTGGCTTTTAAAGTCTCTGCAGTTAAACATCCGATAAAGAACATTAATATAACCATCATCCTATCTAAAGCCCAAGGGATATTACCATCTATAAAATTCATAAACATTGTAATGGTGTTTCCAGTTTGCATAGCAGCATATATTCCTCTAGTTTTGATGGAATATAGTTCTGTGAACCCACCTAAAAGACTTAATAGACAAGCAAATAATAGAGATAAAGTGAAGTGTTTTTTTATAAAGCTCATAAAATGAATCCTAAATCATTAGAATTATAGAATTCTTTTATACTCTTGACTCATTAAAGGCTTTCCAAATTTAAATGAGCACTTAATTTGCTAGTCAAATATAATAAAAAAAGCCAAGCTGTTATGTAGCTAGGCTTATAGTTTTATTTCTTTTTGTTTTTCTTCTCTTCTTTTTTAGCTTTTTTAACATCTCGAAGAACAGCATTGTCATTTTTCTTTATGGTTATTCTTTCAAGCTTCATAGCCTTTAGCTGAGCTTTCTTTATAGATCTGGCTGAGTGATGCTCTTTTATTTGCAAAGGCTCATCACCATCATCATATGAAAATCCATTTCCATGAATTTCATCGACATTTGTTATTGTTATAAAAGCATATGGATCTATAGATTTTACTAATCTGAGCAATTCACGATATTCGTTTCTTGTGAATGAGACTTTTACAACTTTTCTTTCAAATCCAGTATATCCGCCTTCAGCTTCATATAGTGTTGTTCCTCTTTCCATGTTTTTATTAATGGCATTGGAGATGCTTCTATATTTAGTTGATACAATCTCTGCACAATATGAAGAACTATTGCCTGAGAAGATTCTCTCTATGACAAATGAACATAATAATGAAGCTAATATTCCAATTAAGAAATTGATTAAATTTTGAGATGAGAACAGACCAGTGAATATTATTATAAAGTCCACTCCAAAAGATGAAATAGAAGTTGGAATTCCAAATTTCTTATGTAACCACATGGTTATACAATCCGTTCCACCGGTAGATCCACCACCTTTGAATGAAAATGCAACACCTGCACCCATCAATATACCACCGAATATTCCAGCTAAAATCATTACTGAAGTAGAATCGTAGTTTGGATTATTTATATAAGTTTCTATAGCAAATAATTTAGTTCCGTTAATAATGGTTATTTCTCTTAGAAAATCAAATAGATAGATTCCTAAAGGATAGATAATAGTTGAGATTAAAGTTTTTAAAGTGAATCCAAATCCTAATAAGAAGTAACCTAGTATGAAGAAAAAGGCAGTGCTAATTGTAATGATATGGTTAATATCGATTATAGAATTTAAGTCATTCCCAGTCGCCATGTTATAGAACTGTTGGATTATAATTGCTATACCGGAAGTTCCACCTGTGACTATTTCACCGGGAACAAGGAATAACGATGCACCTAATGCCAACAACAAGTTTCCTATGACAATCCAAGTTATCGATTTGAATAATTCGGATTTCTTCGGTTCTATAAATTCCTTATAAAAGGAAGTCTTTAAAGTAAACCACTGACCGAGAAAGAAGTTTTTAAACCAGCTTGTTCTATTCTCCTTCTGCATCGGTTCTTCCCTCTTTATACTTCCATTTTAAATAGGCATCGATGAATCCATCCAAATTACCATCCATTACTTTTTGAATATCTCCGACTGAATATTCAGTACGATGGTCTTTGACCATCGTATAAGGCTGGAAAACATAGGATCTTATTTGAGATCCCCATTCGATATCTTTTTTGACACCGTTGATTTTATTTAACTTCTCTTGTCTTTCTTTCTCTCTTACTTGGAATAATCTAGATTTCAAAAGATTCATTGCCAGAGCTTTATTTTGCATTTGGCTTCTCTCAACCTGACAAGTGACGACTATTCCAGTAGGATGGTGAATGATTCTAATTGCAGATTCAGTCTTGTTGACGTTTTGACCACCAGCACCAGATGATCTATAAGTCTCAATAGTTATTTCAGCTGGATTTATTTCTACATCTACTGAATCATCTAATTCGGGCATTACGTTGACACTTGCAAAGGATGTATGTCTTGAATGAGCGGCATCAAATGGCGATAATCTCACCATTCTATGAACCCCTCTCTCTGATTTCAAAAGACCATAGGCATTTTTACCCATGACTTCTAATGTGGCAGAAGATATTCCAGCTTCTTCTCCTTCTTGATAATCCAATACTTTATATTTGAATCCGTGGCTGTCACAGTATTTGGTGTACATTCTAAATAACATTCCAGCCCAGTCATGTGCTTCGGTTCCACCAGCACCTGGATGAAATTCCAAGATTGCGTTCATATGATCATAAGCGCCAGACAAATATAATTCAGTCTCAAAAGCATCCATATCTTTCGATAAGGATGCTACATCTTTTTCTGTTTGATTATGCAAATCCTTGTCATCTTCTTCCTTCAAAAGTGAAAGTGCAGCCTTGATATCTTCAAGTCGATTGAAAAGACCTTCATAAGTATTTTTCTTATCGTTGAGGTCTGATAACTTGGTGTTTATCTTGGCAGCATTTTTAGGGTCACTCCAAAAGGATGGATTTGCTGTTTCTTCTTCTAAATTCTTGATTTCTTCTTCTATCTTGGGGAGGTCAAAGACAGCCACAAAGAGAGGACATCTTCAATTCCAATCTTTGGGCATCTCCCGCTATTTCGTATAACTCCTTCATTTTAATAAATACTCCTTAACTAATTATTACTTATTGTCTGTCTTAACAGTATTCAAAGCGTAGCTGACGAGTTCTTCAAATTCCTTCTTGGATTCAAAGCTCTTAGGTCCGACTATTGGTGTTCCTTCTTGGCTGAGTCTTTCCTTCAACATATTTCTATCAGCGTCGGAGAGTTCAGCAATTCCACCCATAATCAACAAAGATAATTCTTGTTTTCCAAGATATCCAAAATCGACCAATTTGATATAAGTCTTAACGATATCGATGGTCAAGACCTTCTTTCCTAACAAGACCATTGTTTCGATTTGAATGTCTCTAGCAGTAGGCTTGTAGTTACCTGTTCCTTTAGAGGTTTCAAAGGTGACCTTAGGTTCTTCAACAGGTTGAGCATTATTAGACTCTTCACCAGGCATAGGCTCATGCTTCTTGTTAGCTTCAGCTTGAGCTCTTTGCTCTTCCTTCAAAGCTTCTTGCTCTTTAGCTATTTGCTCACGTTTTTCTGCTTCGATAGCTTTGAGCTTATCTTCTACTTTGACTGTGGTAGAAGGTGCACGGCTAGGTTGTGATCTGAATTGTACGTTTAATAAACGATATACGATTTCATCAGCAATTGTGTCCTGCATTTTTCCGAACAAAGAATAACCTTCGTTTGTATAAGCTTGCAAAGGATCGGAGTTAGCGTAGGAACGGAGCCAAATAGCATCACGAAGTTTTGCCATGGTGTCGATGTGACGTGTCCAAGACTTATCGATACAAGTCAAAGCAATGGTCTTTTCAGCATAGTCTTCCATTTCTTTGGACCAATCTTTCTTATGCTCTCCATAAAGCTTTAACAAGAAGTTAGAGAGAATATCTGTTCCTTCTTCTTCAGTCAATCCTTGGAAGGGCTCAGCATTGAATTGACCCTTAGGAAGGTCACGAGCCTCTACCAACATACAAAGCTTCTTAGAATCGATTACATTCTCTTGATCGATTACAGTCATGGCTTGGCTGACTAATGAATGAGCAGCTTTGTTGAAGTAATCGGGGATTGTATCGAAGATTGAATCAGAGAACAAAATCTTATCACGTTTTGCATACATGACTTCACGTTGCTGACGGAGAATTTCATCGTAGTCGAGCAAAGACTTACGAGTGTCGAAGTTTTGTCCTTCAACCTTCTTTTGAGCAGAGGTTATAGCCTTGGTCAACATCTTTGAATCTACAGGCTGATCTCCCATCTTTTGGAAGACCGAAAGCATAGTGTCGGAGCTGAAACGTTGGAGCAATTCGTCTTTGATACAAACATAGAACTTGGAATATCCAGGGTCTCCTTGACGTCCGGAACGTCCACGGAGCTGGTTATCGATACGACGTGATTCGTTTCTTTCAGTTCCTAAAACAGCAAGACCGTTGTAGTGATGCTCTTTTTCTTCAGCTTCACCAACGAGTTCTGCAACACCTCTTCCCAATTTGATATCCGTACCACGTCCTGCCATGTTAGTGGCGATGGTGACGGCACCTTTTTGTCCGGCTTGGGCGATGATTCCTGCTTCTCTTGCATGGTTCTTAGCATTCAAAACATCATGAGGAATATTAGCCTTGGTCAATAATTCATCGACGATTTCTGATTTCTCGACTGAAGTAGTACCAATCAAGATAGGCTGTCCATGAGCATGTCTATCTTTGACATCAGCTATTAAAGCAGCGTATTTGGCATCCTCTGTTCCGTAAACTGAATCGATATCGTCGAAACGAGCGATAGGTCTATTTGTTGGAATAGGGACAACACGCATGTTGTAAATTTTACGGAATTCTTCCTCTTCAGTCTTAGCGGTTCCGGTCATTCCAGAAAGCTTGTCGTAAAGACGGAAGAAGTTCTGATAAGTGATTGTAGCAACGGTGATAGTCTCAGGTTTGATTTCAACATGCTCCTTTGCTTGCAAAGCTTGTTGAAGTCCATCTGAATATTCACGACCTTTCATGACACGTCCAGTGAAGGAATCGATTAAGAGAATTTCGTTGTCAGCGACCATGTATTCAGTATCACGGGCGAAGATGAAGTTTGCTTTCAAGGCCTGTTGAATACGGTGGTAAAGATCAGCATATTTTGGAGAGAAAAGATTTTGAATTCCAAAAGCGGCTTGAATCTTGTTGATACCTTCATCTGTCAAAGTAGCAACTTTCTTTTTGATATCGATAGTGAAATCTTCATCTTTTCTCAAAGATTTGACAACTCTATCAGCTGCTTCATATGAAGAAGCTGAAACTCCGCTTCCACCAGATATGATCAAAGGAGTTCTTGATTCATCGACTAAGATTGAGTCGGCTTCATCGACGATGGCATAGTGCAATCCGTTTCTACGAAGAACACGATTTGCAGGAGAAGTAGCCATATTATCACGAAGGTAATCGAATCCTAATTCATCGTTAGTTGAGTAGGTGATATCACATTTATAGGCGTTTTGCTTCTCTTGGGTGTTCTTTTCACGGGAGTTGATTCCAACAGAAAGACCCATGAAACGATAAATCTGACCCATCCAGTCAGCATCACGGCTTGCCAAGTATTGGTTGACTGTGACTACGTGAGTTCCTTTTCCTTCCAAGGCGTTCAAATAAACAGCCATGGTAGCAGTAAGTGTTTTACCTTCACCTGTCTTCATTTCAGCTACATCGCCTTCGTTTAAGACAGTAGCACCGAAAACTTGAACAGGGTAAGGATATTGACCGATAGTACGTCTTGCAGCTTCTCTAGAAGCAGCAAAAGCTTCAGGAAGAATGTCGTCGACAGAAGCTCCGTTTGCGAGCATTTGTTTGAGCTTAGGAGTCTCTTCCTTAAGCTTAGCATCTGTCATCTTCTTGAATTCATCTTCGTAATCAAAAGTAGGGCGTGCTTTTTTTCTAATTTTGGCGTATGCACGTGCGTCGATTCTAAATAATTTTTCGAGGAAACCCATTTTTTACCTCCAGTCGATATAAAATAAATGGCACTCAAATAAAAACGAGTCCTTAAGACTAGCAAGAAAGAGTATAAAGCATATAACTATTATTAGAAAGTTTATATAAAAAGGTATTGAGATTATAAGGCAAAAGAATTTTGGATTTTTTTATTTTTGGTTATAATAGGCGTTAACAAACGAGGTCTAACTGATGGAACTATATGAGATTTCACTGCTGACAAGTCTTTGGATTATCATCATATTTGCAGTATTATTTTTCGGATTACTTTATTTGAATTTCATAAAGAGAAAGAAAATCTTGAAGAATGGATTGGGTGATGAAGAAATTCTAAAGAATCTTAGAAAAAAATATAGACAATTCTTTTATGATAAATGGCAGATAAGCAAAAAGAATTCATCAGTTCCACTTTATACCTTAGCTAATTCTCCAACTTTGATAGCTGCTAAAAACAATTCTGGTAAGCTCGATGAAAGTCAATCTTTAGTTTCTACTTTATCTAAAACAAGAGGCAAAATATCCGGATGGAGTATGTTCGGAGTTGGAATTTGTGCTGTGTTAATAGCTGTTTGCTCAATTTCAGCTACAGCTGGAGTTTATTACAAAATAAATGAGAGACCATTTACCTTAAATAACATTGAATATAGAGTTTTGAAAACAGATGGTTTGGATGATTCGACTAAAGAAGTATCGATTAAAAAGAATTCATTGGTCGGCTTTAAAAGAGATGATTTCTCATCGATAAAAGAAGGAGACATCATCGCATATTACACACCTGAATTTGATGCAGTCAATATAAATAGAGTTGTAAAAGTAGAGAACGTAGATGAATCAATTCTATTTGAATGTCAGGACTATAAAGAAGAGACTATTGATGCTAAAAATACTAGCATCGATGAAAAAAGATATTTAGGAAAATATTCGGGTTATAACAATTACGGCTTAGGAGTTACATTTGGATTTATAGCTTCCGATTTTGGAATAGTAACTCTTTATTTTATGGCACTGGCCATTTATTTCTACACATATTGTTTTGCCGATATCGACTTCACTTATAGCAAACGTGAATTCTATTTAGCTCAAGGAGTAGATGAGCAAAATGAAAGAAGCTATAAAGAAGAGATAGCGAGATTAAACAACAGCAATAAATCCTTAAGGTAACACGATTACTTTATTGGATTTCTGGCTTACGCCTATTCTTATTTTCTTTCCAAACAATATTTTTCCATCCATAGGATAGAAACAAGCATGAGTATCTTTTCTTGTGACTAATGGAGACTCATATTCGATAGTCAAATATACAGATTTAAGCATGTTGTTTTCATGTACTTCTACAACTCTTCCAGTATAGATTGAATATGTTTTAGAGATAGACAATTCTTTTATAACTGGTGAAATTGCGATTACTGTTAATATCAGAAAAAGACAAGATAGAACAGATGTTGTAATAAATAATCCTAATCCTATTTCTTTTTGAAAGAAATAGCCGAGAATCATTGCGATGATACATAGAATCAACAATATTCCATCTCTATAAAAACTAGACATTTGTTTTTTCACAGTCATAGTTTTAAATACTTCAGTTCTTTTCATATGTAGTTTGCCTCAATCTTCTCTCTTCATCCATCAATTTATCTAATCCTCTTCCGTTATAGCAAACATAGAAGAAACATGTAAAGACTATTCCAATCATAGTGGCTTTAGATCCTATAGACAATCCTGGTGTTTCAAAATCTAATTGATATAAAGTTTCACCTTTATCGGCTATAAATCCGACGAATCCACCTTGAGTTTTATAGGTTGTTACAGTTTGCCAGCCCTTTTCTTTTTTATTCTCGGAATCATCGCTAGTCTTTGAATTGCTATCGGTTGGATAATCCCATTTCTTCAATGTCCATCCATTCTCTCTAGGAATATTTAAAACAACAACTTTTCCTTTTGAATAGTTGGTTGTGAATCTAACTCTATCGCCTCTTCTATATTCGACATTTATAGGCTCAGCTTTTAGTTTATCTATAGCGAGTTTGTAATCGGCATAACTGGATTGATATATATAAGGTTTAGATATAGAGGTGTTGTCATCCTTGTTCTCAAACAAGTAACCAATAATTCTCTTCACAGGTTTTCTTACATAGAAACCATGAGCTTTCTGATATTTAGAATAACATTCTTCTCCACTGGTAACATCATTTCCGTCTTCATCTACGAAATGCCATTCATAATGATCTGGTGTGTTAGTGGATAGGTAAACAGGATTATCTTCACTTGCTTGAGGTGCGAATAAGCCTCCATCCTTCTTTTCTATGACTACTTTTGTATAGTATTTCAATCCTTTTAAGGAATTTCCTTCTAAGTTATCCATATCTATCTTTGTATCAGCGGGATAGATATAGTGATCGATTTTAGTAGTGTCGTTAGGATCTAATCCGGTTATATAATTTCCGTTTTCGTCCCAATGAGAAGCATAAACTGTATAAGATAAGTTTCTGAGTCTTTGTAACATGCTGGTATTGGTAGAAGCAGTCAACACGTTGTTGGAGTTAGTATAAACAATAGCTTTGTTAGTAAGGTTGAATCCGTTGAATACGATGTGGTGAGAATCTCTAATAGTGAATGATAGATTGTATTTATCATTTACATACTTATCATCTTTCTTTATGAATTCGACATCATAATCGTTATTGAAGTATTTGATATTTCCACTGTATCCATAGGTTGTAGGAGTAAATGTCATCTTTAAAGTTGTGGAAGTTTGGAAACTAGAAGAACTATTTGTTTTAGATATTGAAATCAAATGTTTGTTTAAATCAGCTACCAAGTTCTCATCTTTTAAATCATCTTCATCCATGATTGCATATCTTAGATATGCATATTCATTGGCGTCTGTATTGTTATATTCATACATAGCAGAGCTGTTTAAGACAGTGTCGAAAGCAAATCCTAAGTTGATATAGTCGTTGTTTAAATAAATGTCTCTAGCTAGTGTTCCATCGCTTTGTTGAGCCTTCAAGGAGTCTTGTAAAGCAACGAGTGATGTTCTTTCAGCTTCATCTACAGTGTTAGGGTTAATATCTTGTATATTTACATATCCCCAAGGAATATTATTGTCTTTCTTAGTGCCATCTTCATTTCCATGACGAACCATATAGTATTTGACGCCTAAGAATGTTTCAACATTAGATCTTCTATTGTGTTCACCCATAGACCAGTTTCCACTGGTGTATCCTAGGTTGCTCCAGTCTATAAAGTCTTGAGCATTGAAGGCGTAGTTAGAATTGAATGCTGATAATGAATCGTGACCGACTACCAATCCTAAATTGGTGTTGTTTCTATCCACAGTGCTGTTGAAAACACGATATATAGAGGAATCGTATTCTTTTAATTTACTTATTAAATTTGTTTCATTGGATACAATTCTATTACCTTGGCCATTTGAATATTCAAGATTAGATATATCGCCGAATCCATGGTTTAGGATGACTGTGTTGCCCATCGCAATAGCTTCTATAGAGACTAATAACAATGTAGCTTTGTTGAATTTCTTTCCGTGGAAGAAATGACGCATCACTACGTATCCTACGATGTCTATTCCAAATTGGAATGGGAGAATTAACAATCTTTCCCACCATGTTTCATCAGCAAAAGGATATCCATCTTTATATAAAATATATTGGTTGTTTATAGCCCAGATGGATAATACATAAGCTGTTATTTGAAGGATTACTAGTATCGCCATCGAAGCGTCTAGATATCCTCTGGATATTTCACGCCTTTCATCTATTGTTTTACAAGCAAATGCAATCATCCACGATATAGGAAGTAAGTAGAATCTAGCATATCCGACTGTGAAGGCACTAAATAAGTAATAGAAGAAAGGAACTGACATGAAGAATATGGTGAAAAATCCACCGATTATTGTGCCTATTCTTTTCTTTTTAAAAGCGTATAAATATCCGACAAAAGTCATCAATAGCAAAGGTACAAATATATATGATGATCCGGAGAGATTGTCGTAGTAGCTGACTTGTAGAAGGTTATTTGAAAAGGAGGCCAAGTTCATGAAAACTAAGCTATTTAAAGGATAAATCTTTCTATAGGAGATATATTCACTGGAATAATCAAATTGGAATAAGACTTTAAATATTTTATTCAAATCATTAGATTTGAATGCATTCATCAAATCATCTAAATAAGATGATTCATTGATTCTAGGCATGGACTTAACATTCATAATACTAGGAAGCAAAACAAATGCACTCAATAATATTCCTAATAAGAAGCAAGTGACACCCATTCCAAATACAGCCCATCTAGTTTCACTAGTCTTCATTTGCTTCCAACATTGAATATATCTAAATATAGAATAGAGACATGATCCAATCATAAACACAGCTAAGAAGAAGTAGTTGCTCAATCCGACTAAGAAGAAAGCTACTATTAAAAGTCTGGGATCTCTTTCTTGTATTACTTTTTCAATTCCATAAAGGATAAGAGGAAAGAAAGCAAAAGCATCTAGATAGAAAGCAAACCAAAGATAGTAAGTCACCCACCCACAAAAAGCAAAAGCAACTCCCCCAATTCTTCTACTTCCTACAGAAATATTAAACATTCTAAGATATAAATAGAAAAAGAATCCACCTAAAACTATTTTAACTATGTATAGAATTGCTATCTCTTGTGGAATCCATGAACGTGGGAATATCAATGTTATCAATGTAAATGGTGAGAACAAACCATAGAAGCTGTCAGCACCGATGGTGTTGACACCTAATCCAGTAGAAGAATCCCATAGACTGAAATGACCGGTATTGAAGAATCTATGCCATTGATCGTACATTTGATAAGGCATAGTTTGGGATTGAAGATATCCATCTCCGGAAAGAGGAATAGTGAAGTTATAGCAAATCAATGTATATCCAAATATGAGAATCGCTACTATTGTCAGCCAGGCTAAAGTTATTAGGTTATCTTTGTTTCTTTTGACAAAGGAGGAAAGCCAAGATTTACCATTTGTTTTCAATCTTGAAAAAAATGTAGATAATCTTGCTATGGCTTCGTTTGTTAAATCTAATATAGGATGACTTTTTTCCATACTTAATTCCCTCCTTTTAAACAAAAACGCCCTTCAAAGATAGAAGAGCGTCAGATGACTTCTTTATGGATTAGTAGTTGAGAAGTTTCTTTCCGAACTTAGCGTTGTTGTACAGTCTCTTTATAGCTACCTTCTTAGTATATCCATATGTCAACCACTGAGCTAATATTGTCAAGAATGCAACAGCGGGTAACAAATAATATCCGGTCTTCAACACAGAGACATATCCTTTAGCATTTGTTGTTTCAAGTTTAAATAAGACATCATTACGATAAGTTCTGGTGAATGAATACTTGAGCAAGTAGTTGGAGAAGTTAAGCATCATAAACAATCCAACTATAGAGAGAATCACTGTCGATGTGATAACCAATGCTTTCTCATGTCTTCTCGAGAATAAAGGAAGCATAGCAGCAATGATGAATAAGACAAATTCAGCTATAAAGAACACATTAAATTGACCCGAGTGTCTGCTAGTATTCTCTACGTAGGTTCCAAAGGCTAAAGTATAAAACTTTAGACTCATTTCTCCAGCAGCAGTATTGTTACGAATAGTTACATAAGGTAAGAATATGAATCCTATGAATAAGGCTATTCCAACAAGAGCTACTACACCGAATCCCCATTGAGTGATTCTAGCACTTGATAAATCGCCGATTTCATTTTTGATAAAGTCTTTCTGAGCTTTGCTATCAAATAAGGCTTCTTCCGTATCTAATTCTCTTTTTCCCATATCTTGATATCTCCTTTCCTTCCATAACTTATTCATATTTTATAAGATTTTTTATATTAAAGATAGTAAAAAATATATAGTATTGTTTTGGTTCATAATGAAACTACCTTACTAATGATAAAAATAGTTTCTTAATTTGAGTTTTATTAAAATGAATATTGCTAGATTGTATGATACAAAACCTTAAACATGCAATGATGATTTCTTGTTACTTTGTGTTAAGTCTTGATAAAATTATTTTACTATGTAAGGGATATCGATTATGGCATTTATAGAAGGAAGAGCATTGACGAAAGACTATGGCAAGGGTGAAACCCTTGTCCATGCATTAAAAGGTGTTTCTTTTTCAATCGAAAAAGGTGAATTTGTCGTCATCTTAGGAGCTAGTGGAGCAGGAAAGACAACACTTTTAAATCTGCTGGGTGGAATGGATAATGCTACTGCTGGAAATTATTTTCTAGCTGGAAGAGATGTATCTAAATTCAACAGTCGTCAATTGGAAGACTTTAGAAGAAACGATATCGGATTTGTTTTTCAATTCTATAATTTGATGGAAAACCTTACTGCCTATGAAAATATTGCTTTAGCTGCTTCTATAGTGAAGAAACCTTTTGATCCTAAAGAGATATTGAAAGATGTCGGATTAGAGAATAGAGCAAATAACTATCCTTCTCAATTGTCAGGTGGTGAGCAGCAACGCGTCTCTATAGCTAGAGCAGTAGTGAAGAATCCAAAATTATTGCTTTGTGACGAGCCTACTGGAGCTTTGGATAGCAAGACAGGAAGCAAGATTATAGAACTGCTTTATTCCTTATCGTCTAAATTTAATACTACGGTCATAATCGTTACACATAATTCGTCTTTAGCTAAAATAGCGACTCATTTGATTAGAGTCAGTGATGGTCAAATAGAGGAAGATTCTCATTTTCCACGTAAAGAATCCATAGAGGATATTGTATGGTAAAGAGCAAGAACAAATCATCCACATTCAATATTCTTTTCAAATCTTTGATGAGATCGATGAGAAAGAATATAAAGCAATTGATTTCTATCATTGCCATTTCTTTCTTGTCTCTCTGCCTTTTTGCTGGATTGACTTCTAATGCAAATAATATATTAGAAAGACAAAACAATTTGTATGAGAAGACAAATCTAGCAGATGTGTATGTGACCACTACAGGCTTAACTGACGATGATAGAACTGCTATGCGTACTCTCTATAACATAGATCTCATTGAAGAGAGAATTTATTTAACTGCAAACGTAAAGAACAGCAATGTTTATTTCGTTTCTACCGAAGCATCTCCAAAATTGTCCCATCCTTTGATAAAAGAAGGAGAAGAAGGATGTTTGATGATGAATTCTTTTATGAAGGATAAAGAATTATCTATCGGCGATAAAGTTTCTTTCACTATGACTAATCCTTTGAAAATGATGATTTCAACAATAAATAGTCAATACTCATCTTTTATAAAATCTTTGCTGGATCAATTTGTCTTGAATGGTGGCAAGAATATAGTTTATGACGATGAAATAACATTTGATATGAACATAACAGGATCGATGTATCATCCTGAAGGTGTTCAAAATTCCTCGTTTTCTAATTCTATAGTTTCAGTCACAAATAATAGTTTTGCTACTTGTCTTTATAATCTTTTAAAATCGAACTATAACAACAATGTGTTGGATTTAGCATTGAGATTGTTGAATTTAAACGCTAGCGAGGATTCATTGGTAAATTTAACTAGTTTGATGCAGAGCAGCACTAATCAAATATTGATAAAGACAGATGATCCTGACACTGCTGTTTCTAGCATAAATGAATACTTCACTGGCAAATCCAATTTTATTTTAGCTTATAAATGTTCATCTCTTCCATCGTATCAAGCTTTAAATCAGGACGTGACTCAAGCTATGCAGTTGACATTCGTCTTCCCTATCATTTTCTTTTTAGTTTCATTATTAATTATCCTAACTACTATTTCACAAATGATATTGAAGAGTAGAAGTGAAATAGGAGTGATGAAGGCTATCGGTGTTCCAAAGAAGAAAATATATTCTTACTTCGTTAGCTTTGGTGTTGTTCTATGTTCGATTGGAGGAATACTAGGATTCATAATAGGTCCTTTATTAATTCCGAATGTCATGGGAATTAAATATAATCTGTTATGGGATATGCCTTCTATGTCTATACATTTCTTTTATTGGATGTCTATAGTCATGCTATTGGCATTGATAATTGTTGCGGGTTTATGTTCTTTTATCCTCTCTTATTCAGTTATAAAAGAAAAGCCTGCTGATACTTTGAGAACTAAAACTAATAATAGTAATAAAGGTTTGTATGCTAAGTATAAATCTTTTAGAGAAAAGCATGGATTTAGACCGGTGTCATTTGGAAAAAATCTAGGATTTGTCGGAGTGATCCTTTTATTAATTCATGATTTCTTTGTATTTATTTTTGGATTGAAAAATAAAAAAATAAAAGAAAAAAAGATAAAAGCTAATAAAAAGACTAAAGTTAATAACTTTGGCATAGTTTTAAAGATGTCTATTAGGAACATTTTGAGTAGCAAAGGAAAGAGCTTGATGGTTATTCTAGGAATGATGGGATGTACTGCTTTGTTAGTTTGCGGCTTTGGAATATCAGACACTTTGAACTATGGTGTTGATCTAGATTTTAACGTGAATGAATATGTCGAGATGAGTGTTAAACCTTCAGGAAATACGGACGATGTTTATAACAATCTTCTAAGTTTAGAAAATGTAGAGAAGGTTGAGAAAGTATCTCAAGCAGCTGTATCTGTTTCTTATGAATCTTCATTAGAAACAACATTGAATATTCTCGAAGATAATTCTAATTATTTTAAAGTTCCTTATTATGTCGATGGTGGTCTTACCATGGATCAAAGAACTGCTGAAAGATTGAATATCGAAATAGGCGACACTTTAAAAATTGTATTGAGTGGAAAGATATATGAGAGAAAACTGACTTATATCTTTGAATCTTCAGTTTTAAAAGGTGTTTTTGATAAAGCTAGTGGATATCCTAATACTACATTTTCTCCTACTACTTTTTATTTAACCTTGAAAGATTTGTCCAAATCTGAAGAAACTAAAGAAGAAATAATGAAGCTAGACGATGTATCTTCTTGTAGCACTGCAAAAGATATTAAAGATAGAGCGGATTCTTTGCTTTCTACTATCAACATTATGACAGATGTAGTAAAGATATTCGCAATCTTATTATGTGTTGTAGTCATTTATAATTTGACTAGTTTAAATATCGCACAGCGTAAACGCGATATAGCTACTATGAAAGTTCTAGGCTTCCATTTTAAAGAGATAAGCATGACCTTGGCATATGAACTGGCTATAGACTCATTGATTGGATCTTTAATAGGATTGGCCTTAGGATTTCCATTAGCAGTATTAGTTTTATCAGTAAACAAAACTGATCTATTGACCTTCTTGTATCATATCAACTGGACTACATATATCATTTCATTTGTAATAGCATTTATAACTTCTATAGTTGTATCTCTATTGTTGAATTTCAAAACTAAAAAGATTCCGATGGCGGAATCTTTAAAGTCGATTGAATAGTCTAGTCTTTTAAATCTAAGGATTTACTTTATTGTATAAGAATTCGGATTTGAATTAGTAGGTGTCCACCATGCTATAGCTTCTAATATCAGTAATGCCAAAAGGAAAACTATCATGACTATGAAGATAATTCTAGTCAGTGTGATCTTCTTATTTTGAAGATTACAATCAGCTTTTGAAACAGCAAAGCAGAATATAGTGCATACTATTTCTAACATGTGAAGAAGGAATAGAGACCAAAACAAAATCATCGCTTGACCTTGATATGCAAATGCGATGAATAAGCATCCAGTTGCAGAGGCCATTGCTAAGAGAAAAGCTATGAATATCTTTAAATAGAGGTGCTTATATCCCGACTGATTTATTCCTTTCTTTTCCTTGTTGTTTTTATCTTCCATTTGAATCATCATCCTTGAGGATGTCTTTATACATTTCTACTCTTCTATCTCTGAAAACACCCCAATCTATTCTATTATCTCTAACGGCATCTAAATCGAATTCATGGATGATGAATCCTTCATCGTCCCTACCTTTTGATTCGACAATGTTACCAAATTCGTCGGCGATGAAAGAAGATCCGAAGAATTTCATGGAAGAGTTATTAATTGATTCGACTCCAGTTCTATTGGCTGCTATGACAGGCATGATATTAGCTGCGGCATGACCTTGCATGACATGTTGCCAGTGGTCTTTAGAATCTTTTGTTAAGACAGGTTCTGATCCTATAGCTGTTGGATAAAGCAACATCTCAGCACCTTTCAAAGCCATGATTCTTGCACATTCTGGGAACCATTGATCCCAGCAAATGGCAACACCTATGTTTCCAAACTTTGTTTTGAAAACTTTAAAACCTGTGTTTCCTGGAGTGAAGTAGAATTTTTCTTCATAACATTCACCGGTTGGAATATGAGTCTTCCTATAGACTCCAAGTTTTGTTCCATCGGCATCGATGATGCAAATGGAATTGTAATAGACATTCCCACATCTCTCAAAGAATGATATAGGTAAGACTACGTTCAATTCTTTAGCTAATTGTTGATAATGTGCTAAAGTTTTTGAAGTTTCATATTCTTCAGCTAAAAGATAATTCTTGTAGTTTTCTATTTGGCAGAAATAGTCTCCTTCAAATAATTCACTAGGGAGGATGATGTCAGCTTCGGCTTTTTTAGCTTGTCTTATTAAATTGTCTATCTTTTCTATATTTCTATCATATGAATTGGTTGATTTGAATTGAAGCGCAGCAACTTTTACTTTTCTCATTTTAGTCTTCCTCCTTTAAATTGGGCATTGGAATTTGTTTTGTAATACAGTGTATATTTCCACCACCCAATAGAATTTCTCTTCCTGGAATCTGTATGATTCTCTTCTTTCCCTTATAGAAGGAATTCAATATATCATATGCTTTTTGATCGTTTGGATCATTGAATGTTGGAAGGATGATAAACTCTTTTCCCATATAGAAATTGACATATGATCCAGCTAATCTGTTTCCTTGTTCTCTTATTATGGCGTGGTCATCGTTTGCTAGACTCAATTGTTCTTCTTTGTTCATATATAGAGGTCCAGGAACAGGCATTTCTATAACTTCTATTTTCTTTCCATCGGCTGTAGTTTCATTTTTTAATACTTCTAAATCAATCTTATATCTTTCATACATAGGATCGTTTTTATCATCGATTGAAGCTAATAAGACATGTGTTTCATCTAAGAAACATGCCATATTGTCTACATGACCTGATGTTTCATCGTTATAGACACCATAAGGAAGCCAAATTATTTTCTTTTGACCTAATACTTTCTTTAAAGTGTCTTCTATTTGATTTTTGGTGAGATTAGGATTTCTTCCTTTGGATAAGAGACATTCTTCAGTAGTCACTAATGTTCCTTTTCCATTTGTGTGAATTGATCCACCTTCAAGGATGAAATCCTTGATTTTAAACTCATCTATATTCAATGAGTTTAAAAGAGGTGTTCCCATCGAATTGTCTTTACCCCATGAATCATAAAGACCATTATATGTTCCACCCCAAGCATTGAATCCCCAATTCACTCCACAAATCTTACCTTCATTATTTCTTGTGAAGACTGGTGCGTTGTCTCTAGCCCAAGAATCATCGTATTCGATAGGTAAGACTTGAACATTAAAGTTAGAAAACAAAGGAGACAATATATCTGCATTTTTGTTCAAAGCTTCTTTTGAAGCTACTACATAAACTTTTTCGAATTGAGCTATAGATAGAATTACAGACATGAAGTCCCAAAGAGCTGATCTAGCGTCATTTCTCCAAACATCAGTTCTAAAAGGAAGTTCAACTACTGTTCCAAGATGTTCTTCGCCTTCAAAAGGCATTGAATAAGTATCATTTAAATATTTTTCTTTTGATAGTTCCATTTTATTTATTTAATCCAGCCGTATAATTTTATCAATTATTAGAACAAATTGTATTTATATAATTATTAAATACTTGGTTGTGATTGCTATATAAAATAATCAAATGTGTAAATTAGTCTTTCCATCTGTATTTTCCAAGTTTATATTCCTTTTTCAATTCTTCTGGAATTACTTTTCCATATATTAAATTGTCCATAAAATATGTTTCTTTGTCTCCAAAAGAGTTAAATTCAGTAATTATTACTTCACTTTCTTTTCCTTAGGCTTAAATTTATATAAGTGTGGATTATCAATTATTGAGAGATTAAATAGTAATATGTATTTTGAATGCTAATTTGTTTTGAATAAAGCCGTTCTCAAAACCATAGGTCAACATATCTTATTTATTATATTTAGCCTTTATAATATAAATTTGCATGGAGGATAAAATAATGAGTTTTGAAGCTATTACTGAAGATGAGTTGAAGAAGTTTAAAAAAGAATTTGCTGAATCTAAGAGTGAAGCTGTTCAAGGTGCTGTTATGGCTCAGGGTATTCCGGCTGTTTCAATCAATAAATCTGTTGAAGCCTTGATGACTCACCAATATTCTATTAATGTCGAGTCTGGAGATATCACCAATCAAAAGAGATCTGGACGTTGCTGGATGTTTGCTGCTACCAATGTAATGCGTCTAGAGGTCATGAAGAAGTTAAAAATTAAGAATATGGAACTTTCTCAAGCTTATCCTTTATTTTGGGATAAGTTAGAGAAGTCTAACTTCTTCCTTGAGAATATTCTTAAAACAATCGATGAACCTAACGGATCACGTATCACTGATTTCCTTTTGTCTTCTCCTATAGGAGATGGTGGCCAGTGGACAATGTTTGTAAACTTGGTTGAAAAGTATGGTGTATGTCCTAAGGATGTCTATCCTGAAACTGCATCATCTTCTAATACTCAAGCTATGGATAAGTACATAACATTGAAGCTTCGCGAATATGCTTGTACCTTGAGAAAGTTACATCAAGAAGAAAAGAAAACAGTTGAAGAACTTCGTCCTTTGAAAGAAAAGATGCTTTCTGAAGTCTATCATATCTTGGCTGTTTGCTTAGGCGAACCTCCTGTTAAGTTTACTTATGAGTATGTCGATGAAGACAAGAAGTTTGGCCGCATTGCTGACATTACTCCTAAGGAATTCTTCGACAAGTATGTCGGATTGAAATTGGATGATTATGTTTCAGTTCTCTCTTGCCCTGGTCCTCGTTATCCGTTTGAGAAGGCCTTTACTGTCAAGTACCTCAACAACGTTGAAGGTGGAAACAAAGTCTTATACATTAACCTTCCTATCGAAAGAGTTAAAGAGCTTGTAATCAAGCAACTTTCCGATAATAGAGTTGTATGGTTCGGAAGTGATGTCGGACAGTTCTCCTACACACCTGATGGTGTGATGTCTACTGAGATGTGGAATGTCAACAAGGTTCTTGGAACTGAGTTTGGAATGACTAAAGCCGAAAGAGTTGATTATGGCGAATCCTTGATGACTCATGCTATGGTCATCACTGGTGTCAATATCGTCGATAACAAGCCTAACCGTTGGAGAGTTGAAAACTCTTGGGGTGATGCAATCGGTGATAAAGGCTACTTCGTCATGTCCGATGACTGGTTCAATGAGTTTGTCTATCAAGCAGTCATCGACAAGAAGTATTTGACTGAAGATGAAGTTAAGATCCTCGAACAAGATCCTATCGAACTTGAAGCTTGGGATCCTATGGGTTCTTTAGCTCTTTAATTTCGATTGATTTAAAAGACTCGGCTTTAAGCCGAGTCTTTTTATTTCTAGAATTTGCTTTTATTTTTTCTTTTTTAGTCCACATATAGAGCGAAGGAGGTTTTGATGAAATAAAAAAGCTAGCCATAGGCTAGCATAGTTAGCAAATGGTGCCTTCGGCGAGAGTCGAACTCGCACGGGTCGCCCCACAAGATTCTAAGTCTTGCGTGTATACCAGCTTCACCACGAAGGCACGCCCTGGGGTCCCTGAAGGGAGTCGAACCCTTAACTTGGGGTTCGGAACCCCACACTATATCCGTTTAGCTACAGGGACATTGGCGCTCCCGGTGAGATTCGAACTTACGGCCTGCCGCTTAGGAGGCGGCCGCTCTAATCCAACTGAGCTACGGGAGCAGCAATTATTATTTTAACAAAAATCTATCGATTGTTAACTATAAATAATTCAGTTTTATATTTCATCTCCTATACCTCATAAAAGAAAGGAGAAATAACAGATGTTTAAAGTTATAAACAAGTTAATTTTAAGTATAGTATCCATAGGATTGTCTTTTAGTTTCTTTAAAAAAGATCCTTATTTTAGATTCGAAAAAAATATAGATAATAAAAAAGAATCTTTTCATAATAGATTTAGGCAGGACACAGGAGGAAGGTTATCTTATTCTGATTTTATATCAGATAAAGGCCTTGTTTATTTTAGCTTTTATGATGTTTCATTTGATAATTTCTATTATGATGAATATTTGAATCTAAATTTTCAAGGACTTGATTTTAAAGATAATAATAGCTACGTTAGGTTAAGAACAAGATTTAAAGTTGATAAAAATGAAATATATTGCAGTGACTATACATATAAAGAAAATAGAACTAGTAATTCTTCACCATACATAAATTATATAGTCGATAGAAAAGATAATTTTCTATACATAAAATTTGTATTAGAAGAAGTAAAAAACTTTTATAAGAAGAACAAATCATCGATTCCATCGACAGGGAAGAAGGAAGTTAGAGTTGATATTAATTTTCCAAAGACATGTCATATTGCTAATGCTGCGTATTGTGATTCAAAAGAATTTAGAATTAAAGCCGGAGCAAAGGCGATTAATTTTTATGATGTTTTTGCATATTGGAAAATTATGAGAGATTTGTAGTTGAAGTGGACAAGATTCACGATACATGGTGGGATTATATGTATCCTTTATATTTGTTGAGAGCAATTACTACAAGCAGATATGGAAGAGCAATAGGACCGATAGGAAATGAAAAATATACTGAACATATTATCACAGGGATTGATGAGAATTTTGGTAATTATTATTACAAACATGAATTAGCTCAAAATGGTAGATTTTTAGATTATCAATTATCTATTAGATTTTTTGATGAAAGGACAAATCTATATGAAGCTGAAAAAGATATAACTGTTAGGTTGATGAGTAAAGATGATATAAGTCCTAGAATAATTATAGATGGAATATCAGCCGATAGTTATACAAAGCCGATACAAGTAAGTTATGATAAAGCAAGAGATTTAAAGATGTTGAAAGATTCCCTATTAGAAAGAATAGAAGTATCTGATAATAGTATGGAAGTATTAATTCCTAAGATAGAAATAGAAGGCTTTAAACCTATGTATATTGAAGATTATGTCTTAACTATTTCTAGTAAAGATGCTTCAGAGAATTCGACTTTAGTTAAAAAGATCCTTCAAATCATCGATGATATTCCTCCTGTTATAACATCTAAAGTTGAAAAAATTGAGACGACTATAAATGATAGATTATCAGAGGAATTTATATTATCTAAATTTAGATCAGTAGATGAAATAGATGAGGAATTGAATGTCTATTTAGGGAGAGATGAATACCATGAAAATATGAATTATATGAAAGCTGGAAGATACAATGTCGAAATAAAAGCCAAAGATAAAAGTGAAAATGAAATAGCAATTATTTTTCCTATCACTGTATTTGGATCTGGAAATGAGAATTATATTTTATCCGAAGGAGCTTTAATAGTTTCTACAGATACTATATTAGAACCTGATGAAATTGTAGATAAGCTTATAGAAGCAGGACAAATAGATAAAGTCGAATATAAAGAAGCAAACATAATTGATGGAAATCCAATCGAAGGAAACAATCAAGTCGGAGAATATACTTTGAAAATAGAAATAGTAATAGATGATAATGAATCTAGATATGTTTATTTAAAAATTAAAGTTGTAGAAGGAAAACTAAATGATATAGACAATAGTACAGATATAGATAACAAAGGCGATAGTAGCGGAAAAGATATAAAATCAGATGAAGAGTCTACTCCCAAATCATTTTGGCAGCATATAGTCGATTTCTTTAAAGCTATAGGGGATTTCTTCAAAAATCTATTTGGAATTAAATAAGCTTATACAAATTGAAAAGTGCTATGGATTGTTGTATTTTATCTAAGCACTGGGCTCATGGCGGAATTGGTATACGCGTTAGATTCAGGGTCTAATAGGATTCGTCCTGTGAGAGTTCAAGTCTCTCTGAGCCCACCATTATTGAAATAACAGGATTGATACAAATATCAGTCCTTTTTTCATTTTTAAGGACTATTTCACTTGCTTTAGGCATAAATCGACTAAATTTAGGCGAAGTCGCTCTTTTTCTTTGCATGTTTTAAAAGTAGGTAATTTATCAAAAGCACGAACTAGCAATAAAAATCACGAATATTATATTTGTTAAGTGTCTGATTAATAAAATTTTCTGGTTGTTTTCTGGTTGCTTTTGCTTTGAATAACAAGCAATAATAGTTATTTCAATTTCAAAAAAGCATTCTTTGTTCTGTCTCGACTTGATATTTATCTTATTCTTTTATGGATTAAAGAAAACGGAGCAAAGGCAACTTTAGTGTTTGGCTCTAAGATTTAAAGACTTTAATAGGCATTTACATTGGATAATTATGAATAATAGAAATAGCCTCTAGTGATATATTTACTTGATTTTCTTTCATGTTTAATTGTTTACGAGCTGTATTTAGATTTTTTTAAAATTTTATTATCAATGTGTTATGGATTTAAATGCTTTGCCAGGACAAATAGCAAAAGAAATTACAGTATCAAGTTTTATTCATATTATGAAATAAACCGATTCAGTGCATTGGTTTTGAACAATTAGTAGTATTTTGTATTCTTATAATAATCCATCGTATGAAAAAGAGTACAAAGAAAATAATAAAGATAACTTCTATAACGTTAGCTGTAGTGATAGGATTGCCTGTTTTGGTAGTTGGTAGTTATGTCGCGTATGTCATATGTTCTTATCATAGGATAGGAAATCAAGTCTTGGATGTTGATAGGAATTCTAATATCGAAAAAGTCGAAACGGATAAAGAATTGACTGTTTCTACATTTAATGTTGGTTTTGGTGCCTATTCACCTGACTATACATTCTTCATGGATGAAGGATATAGCATGGATGGAACTAAGACTGTAGGAACCCGTGGAAAAGGTGAATCAAAAGAAGATGTTCAGAAGAATACAGATGGTATTAAGTCTATAATAACTGATTTAAATAGCGATTTTTATTGTATGCAAGAAGTCGATGTGGATTCAGACAGATCCTACCATATAAATCAAGAGAGTGAATTTGAATCAGTTTTCCAATTTTATGATAAGACATTCGGAATCAACTATGATTCAGCATATCTCTTCTATCCTTTAAATGATCCTATAGGTAAATCCAAATCTGGATTATCTACTATGTCTAAATATCAAATAAATTATAGTGAAAGAGTTGAATATACAGTCTCGACTGAATTCTCTAAATTCTTCGATTTGGATAGGTGCTTTGATGTTAATAGAATCAAGACTGATAATGGTAAAGAATTTGTTTTGATCAATTCTCATATGTCTGCTTATGATGAAGGTGGAAAGATTAGAAATACACAAGTTCAAGAACTCTATTCTTATATTAAAAATGAATATGATAAAGGCAATTATGTCATAGTGGGTGGTGATTTCAACCATGATCTATTGACAAACAATCCTATGTATCCTCAATATACAAGTGAAGACTTTGCATTTAAGAATCAAGTAAACCAACTAAAACCTGATTGGCTGAATTATATGTTTGATGAAGGCAAAAAGTCTCCATTTGACGATGGATTTAAAATATATGCTGCCGATAATCTACCCAGTTGTAGAGATGTCGATATAACATGGCAAGAAGGAACTACTTTTGTATCTACTGTCGATGGATTTATAGTTAGTGATAATATCGAAGTAGAAAACATAACAATAACTAAAACTGGAGACACAGGCTTTGCTTATAGCGATCATCAGCCTAGTACATTGACGTTTAAGCTAAAGTAAATAATCTTTAAAAGAAACTATATTTTTCAAAATACTTTTAATTATTAGACAAAGTATTGGATTTTTTCTATGTAAAAGAAAGTTTAAAAAGCAAAAACGAAGGATAAAAGTTATACGCTTTCAAATGATAACTCGGTATGATAAAGCACATACATTTAATGCTATAAAGATTGAAGGATTGACTTCGAGTGCAAAAAAGCAGTTAAAATTATGCATAAAAATGGTAAATATATGAAAACCGAGCTTGATAATATAGTAAATGTGATATTTTTAATTCGAATTATAAATTTTTGAAAGCACTTGCACCGCACTATAATTGTGCGAAGTTTTTTTGTGTAAATGTCTCTTGACTTCTTAGCGCTTTCATACTATTATTTCAGCGACATTCAAAGAATGGCAAGAAATCAACTGGTAGATTTCTAGTCATTTCTATGTATGCTTCTTATTTTTTTGGAATTAAGGGGGAAACTTATGAAAAAGAATTTAATTCCTTTCGTTCTGTCGACATTAGCTGCAGTAACTGTACTTGCTTCTTGTAATGGTGGCAATGGTTCAGGTTTGAAGAAACTTTATGTTTCTACTTACAACAACGCTGATCCTAATATGTCTAACCTTTGGAAGCCTGGATATGATGCAAATGCTGAAAAATTCGGATTTGAATCACACTGGGATGATGCTGCAAACGATGATAACAAGGGTCTTCAAAACTTCAAGGCTGCTGTAACATCTAACTCTTATGATGCTTATGCTTTGAACCTAGTCTCTCAAACAAATGGTGCAAACTATTTGAATGAAATCAAGAAAGTCAATGTTCCTGTTGTCTTCTGGAATCGTGAGCTTGCAAAATCCAATGGAGACATCGATGTTGATTTGATGAAGTCTTATGCAAATGCTTATTATGTTGGAATTGAGTCTGCTGAAGGTGGACGTTATGAAGGTAGAGCTATTGCTGAGCATATTCTAAAGAATGGTGGAGTAACCAAATTTGATCGTAATAGCGATGGAAAAGTTGGTGTCTATGTTGTAAAGGGTGAAGATGGACATGCAGATGCTGAGGCTCGTTGTGTCTGGGCTCCTATTTACTTGGATGCATTTTTGGCTGGAATGACAACCGATGCTGAAATCATGGAAGCCTATAAACCTACTGGAAATCTCACTGGTGTAAATGTACCTGGTGTCACTTTCAAGAAGATTGAAATCATCGGATGCCAAACTGCAAAGAATACTGCAGGTGCAACTTGGGATCCTAATACAGCTGCTACTCAAGTCAACAACGTTTTGACTGGTGACAATGGAACTAAGGTTGATGTTGTTCTTTCCAACAACGATGGTATGGCTGTTCAAATTGCTAAATCAAAGACATTCATCGATTCTAAAGCTTTGATTGCTGGTATCGATGCTTTGCCTGATGCTATTTCACAGCTCAAGACAAATGGTAGCCAATATGTTGCATCTATCAGAAATGATGGTAAGCTCCAATCCAAGGTTGTTCTCCAAGCTTTGAAGAATATGATCGATGGAAAAGACATCACTGCTGATATGGATAAGATTGATGAATTTGATAAGGTTGTTACTACAAAGGCTGAATGGTTGGCCGATGCCAAATCTCTCTGGTATGATTCAGAGCATAAGGCTTTCCGTGTACACCACGTTATCTTGACTCCTTCTAATGTCAACGAATTAGCCTAAGCAAGATAATTTAGAAGATTTTTGTAAAGGGCAAGATAACTTGTATCTTGCCTTTTACACTTTATACATACACAAATAGGAGGGCAGACAAGTGGAAGAGAATAATAATGATTACATTCTTGAACTTCAAAACCTCAGTAAATCTTTTGGCAAGAATCAAGTCTTAAAAGGTGTCAATTTAAAAGTGAGACGTGGTTCTGTAATGGGTTTAATGGGTGAGAATGGTGCAGGAAAATCCACGATGATGAAAGTTATCTTTGGAATTCATCAACGTGATGATGGTCGTATCATTTTCGACGGCAAGCCTGTAGAGTTCCATAGTCCGAAAGAGGCTTTGGAAAATGGTATTGCTATGGTCCATCAGGAACTGAATCAATGTCTTGAAATGACAGTTCTTGAAAATATGTATTTAGGTCGTTATCAAACAATGGTTGGTTTGATAGACAATAGACATATGATGGCTGAGGCGACACAGTTCTTTAAAGATATAGGAATTCAGGTCGATCTAAAAGCCAAAATGAAGACTATGTCAGTTGCTCAAAGACAGATGGTTGAGATTGCTAAAGCTGTTTCTTACAATGCAAAAGTCATAGTTTTGGATGAACCTACATCTTCATTAACAGATAATGAGGTTGAAAAACTGTTTTCAATCATGTCTGATTTGAAGAAAAAAGGAATATCATTCATTTATATTTCACACAAAATGGATGAGGTATTCCAATGTTGTGATGATGTTTCAGTCTTGCGTGATGGTCAAATGATTTTAACTAAGAAAACCACTGAAACTAATCTAGATGAATTGATTAAGGCAATGGTTGGACGTTCTTTGACTAATCGTTTCCCACCAGTCGACAATCAACCTGGTGAAGATGTTCTCGAAGTGAGAAATTTGAATACAAAATTTGAACCTTTCTTAAGAGATATATCTTTCACTGTTAAAAAAGGTGAGATATTCGGAATCTATGGATTAGTCGGTGCGGGTAGAACTGAACTTCTTGAATCTATCTTTGGAATCAGAACAATTTCAGGTGGTCAAGTAATCTACAAAGGCAAAGTCTTGGATTTCCATTCTGCCAAAGATGCTATTGATGAGAAATTCGCTCTTGTTACAGAGGAAAGAAAGGCTAACGGATTATTTTTGAAGGAAGATATTACTTATAATTCATGTATCAACTCTCTTGATAATTATTTGAAATTTGGCCTTGTTTCATCTAAACAAATGGGCATAGCCGCTAAAAAAGAGGTTATTATCATGCATACAAAATGTATGTCTACCAGTGATGGAATTACTTCTTTGTCTGGCGGTAACCAACAAAAGGTTATTATTGGAAGATGGTTGGAATGTGACCCTGATGTGTTCTTACTAGATGAACCGACTCGTGGTATTGATGTCGGTGCGAAATACGAAATATATCAATTGATTATCAATATGGCAAAACGTGGGAAGACTGTTATCATGGTTTCTTCCGAAATGCCTGAGATTCTCGGTGTCACCAATCGTATAGCTGTCATGTCAAATCATAGACTTGCTGGTATTGTCAATACTAAAGAGACAAATCAGGAAGAACTCTTAAGACTTTGTGCCAAATACATGTAAAGGAGAAAAGTATGGAACTAGAGTTAATAGTTGGTGCCTCTACAGAAGAACAAAATCAATTTTGTAGAGACATGGCAACTCGTCAAGCTAAACTTGAAGAGCTTCGTTCTACCGGTGTTAATAAAATTGAATCTCTTAAGAACGAAAACTTCAAGGTTAGAAAGAATAAAGAGTTGTCTAAAGAAGAAAAAGATGGAATTATTGAAGCTAATAGGACTTTGATAGAAGAAGCAAGGCAAGATTCATTAAGTCACAAAGAAGAAATTTCTACTTTGGAAAAGGAATCTATTGCTATTACAAAAACATTCTATAAGAAAGTCACTCCTGTTGCAAAAGCTGAATGGAAGAGCAAGAAAGACGATTTTAAGAAAAAGCATAAGGAAGCTGTTGAAAAGATTAACAGTGAGCATGAAGCTAGATTGAAAGAAATCGAGGCATCTAAGCCTACCGATAAAAATGATAAGGATGCAGAACTTGCTTATAACAATAAGATGAAGATTGAGACTTCAAACTATAAGCAGCTTGCATTCGAGGAAAAGACAGCTTACAAGAATGCAATTCAAAAGATCAAGAATGAATCACACACTCACTTCTTACAAGAGTATAACTTGTTGGGATCGTTGAGAAATGGTAAGCATTCAATTGAGGAAATCTTACAAGCCAAATTTGAAGACTATGTATATAGATTTGAATTGAAGGACTTCTTCATCAAGAATGGTCTTTATCTAACGTTGCTTCTCTTCATGATTGTTTGTGTATGTATTACTCCTTCAGTCTTGAGTATCAACTCAATAATGATGATCACCCAGAACTTCTCCTATAAGATTTTCTATGCATTGGGTGTTGCAGGATTGATCTTGCTCGGTGGTACTGATTTGTCAGTTGGTCGTATGGTTACTTTAGGAACATTGATCACTTGTATGTCCCTAAACCCTGACACTACAGTTTCATTCTTCGGAATACGTCTAGCTGATATGTATTCTACTCTTGGTGTTGCGGGAACTGCTATTATTGCATTGATACTCTCAATCTTGATGTGTACATTGTTCTCAGCAATTGCTGGATTCTTCTCCGCAAAGTTCAAGATTCATCCGTTCATCTCTACACTTGCTACATCATTGACTATTTGGGGATTATGTGCAGTCGGAACTAACACTATTAAGACTGGTGGTATTTCCACTGATGCTTCAAAGATTGGTGGATTCGTCGGATCTTCCGGAACTGGAACTAGCTACTTTGTCGGATTCCCAATTACAATCATTTATGCAGTAGTCATCATTGCAATTGTATCCTTGATTTGGAACAAGACTAAGTTTGGTAAATATTTGTATGCTGTTGGTGGAAACCCTGAAGCTGCATCAGTCTCTGGTATTTCTGTATTCTGGGTAACAATGGGTGCCTTCATCATGGCTGGTGTTCTCTATGGTATGGGTGGATTCGTCACTGGTTTGATCGGTGGTTCATCTGATTCAGCTTATGGACAAGGTTGGGAAATGGAAGCTATCGCTGCTTGTGTCGTCGGTGGTATTTCATTCCTCGGAGGTATTGGTAAAGTCTCCGGTGCTGTCATTGGATGTTTGATATTTGAAATGTTGAAGTTCTTCTTGAATCGTATCTTAACAACATATCAGGTTCCTAATGCTACTGATATTTCAAATATTTTCATCGGTATCATCATTCTCGTCGCAGTCGTCTTCGACTCATTGAAGTATTTGAAGAAGAAGTAATCTAATAAAATAGATTGCAAAGTAAAAGCCACATCAAATGGTGTGGCTTTTTTAATACAATTTATTTTTTAAGAAACAAATAGATTATTATTGCTCGATAATTTTTTTACAGAAGTTGATACAAGCTGCTAAGCCGTTAGGGGTTGTGTTTTTGTCCACGAGAACTAATGGCTTTTTATATCCTATTAGAGCTATTCCACCAGAGACAATTTTTCTATCGATTGAATAATTGAACGAATTAATTACTCCTCTAATCATTGCTCCGCCGATTCTATATCCAATATTGGAATCAATTCCTTTTTTGATGTAATTGTTATAGATAGTAATTCCTTGATTAATTCCAGAGATTGTGGCTTGAATTAAATCAGGTCTTCCTAATAAAATATCAGCATCAGCTTCAAGGAATTTGTTTGTTGTTAATTCGCCATCGTATGAGTCATCTTCTTTGAAAAAATTAATTATTTCTTCATCCTCTTTTTTGATACTTAATTTATCTGCAATTAAATATTTAAAAGTAGGGTCTTCAACTCCAAATTTTGAAGTGACAATAGGTTTTAATTGACTTAAATATGATTTCCAATCATCCAAACTTGGATTTGGATTAAATCCTAAGTCAGCAATAAATGTTTTCTTGCCGGAATATGCATTTGCATAATTGGCAGTAAAGAATCCATTTTTTATTTCATTAGAAGGAATGCTTTTTTTAACTTCCTCATAATTTCTAAAGGCGACAATTCCATCTATTTTTTTGTTTTCATCTTTTAAAAGCTCTAGTGTTATATCTAAGGATGTTGACTCGCTTTTAATTATTTCTATCTTTTTATAATTTGTTAAAGTGAGTAGATCTTTAGGTTCACCAAATGCGAGTAAACTATCATCTTTATTCTTCGACAAAAATATTTTTGTACCTTGTGCTAAGTTATCTATTTCTTCTTTTGAAATGTTAGAAAAATCTATAAGAATATTTGCCATAATTTCTCCATGTTTTTAATTGCTTGTTTGTATTAAAAGCTACTCTATTATTTTAAGCTTTTAAGCATTATATATATATGGTTTTGATATATAATATTCATTGCAAAGAAGTGAATAATAATATGAAAAATAGTTATAAATTTTTATTCGGGTTTACATTAGCTTCTACTTTATTTTTATCTTCGTGTCAGCAAAATAACAAGCCTGATTATAACGTTGTAGTCGATTCTAATCAGACTCACTTAAAAGTAACTTTGGATGACAGCTTTAAAAAAGAATATCAAAGTGGGGAGACTCTTAATCTCGACGGATTACATGCTTATTTTAATGATCAAGAATTGAACATTAATGAAACTTTTTATATAACTAACAGTCAATCTTTTCCTAAAGAATCAAAGATAGATTTAACTAAAGCGAAACTGACTACTGACAATGCTGAAGCTACTAAATCATTCTTTGTTTATCACGAAGAAGACGATATTGTTTATGTCAGCGATTCAATCGTATTGCAAGTCAAGAATCCTAATGGTGGACATACTTGGATCTACTATACTGTCTTTGGTGTTGTGTTAGTTGTTTTAGCTCTTTGGCAAGGATTGAAAATTAAATCTAAGAACGATAAAGAAAAAGCTGATAAGGAAAATAAGAAAAAACATAAAAAGAATGAAGGAAATATAGAAGAAGTAAAAACTGACAAGACTCCTTCCGATTCAAACGAGAAAAAATAATTACTGTTAGGATTTTGCTTTGTTATTTTATAATTTATTAACTCAACTATTGGCTAATAGTTGAATATTTATCATCATTATTGATAGATTATTGAAACATAATTAAAATATATAAGCTTTGGAGGATTTTTTGCATGGCATTTATTGAAATAAGAGGCCTTAAAGCTGAAGTTGATGGATTGGAGATTCTCCGCGGGATAGACTTAGATATTGAAAAAGGTGATGTCTTTGGTCTATTAGGCCCTAATGGACATGGTAAATCCACACTTTTGACTTGTTTGATGGGTAATCCACATTATCAAATAACAGAGGGATCTATTAAGATTGATGGAGAAGAAATCGTAGGAAAGACACCTGATGAGATTTCAAAGATGGGTGTTTTCTATTGCTTCCAAAATCCACCTGAGATTCAAGGTGTTGTATCGATGGATTTTTATAAAGCAGCTATCAATGCTCATAGAGAAAAGCCTATAGGTTTATTTGAATATTACAAATCATTGGAACAGGCTTATAAGGATGTCGGTCTTCTTTCAGATATGAAAGAAAGACATCTTAATGATGGGTTCTCTGGTGGAGAAAAGAAACGTAATGAAATACTTCAAATGCTTCTTTTGAAACCCAAGATTTGTATGCTTGATGAAATTGACTCCGGTCTTGATGTCGATGCTATTAAGACTGTAGGTGAGAACATAAATAAACTCGAAAAGGAAGGAACTACTTTCATTATTGTTTCTCATTACGCTAGATTGTTCGATGAGATAAATCCAACTAAATCAGCAGTTATTATAAATGGAAAAGTCGGATTGACCGGTGGACCTGATTTAATAAAGAGAGTAGATACAGAAGGTTATACATTCTTGAAGAGTGAGTATGGAATCGATATAACTAAGACAGAAGAAAAAGCTCCAAATATGTTGGGTGAGTGTTTTGTCGCTAACGAGGCTAAGAATAAGTAATGACTGGATTAAGAGATTATTATGAGCCTGACTGTGATGTCATAGATTTGTCTTCTACTTTGAAAGAAGGAGAAGAAAAAATCATAGATATCGTCAATTTAAAAAGAAACAAGCCTTTAAAAATAATAGGAAAGATTATTTTGAAAGATAGAGCTAAGTTGACAATTGTCGAAGTCGATTTCGCTAAGTTTGATGTCGATTTTCTTTTAGATGTAGAATGCATTGGATATAAGTCTGAATTCTGGTATCATCTCTCTTCTTTGAATAGAGATGATGAAAAGAAGGTATACAAAGCTAATGTCGTTCATAAAGGTAAGGAATCATTTTCTAGAACTTCGATGTTTGGAGTTTGTGAAGGCTCTTCTAAGATGCAGTTCTTAGGAGCTTCAGATATTAGAAAGGGAGCAGCTAAGACTAACACTCGTCAAGAAGCAAAGATTGTTAATTTATCTGGTAAAGCAAGATGTGTTGCTTCACCTGCACTTTTGATTTCGGAAGAGGATGTCTTTGCATCTCATGGAGCATCGATGGGATCAGTTCCAGATAACGATATCTTTTATCTAATGTCTAGAGGAATAGATAGACCTACAGCTAATAAGTTGATCATGGTTGGATATTTGAAGCCTATCGCTTTGAAGATTAAAGATGAGAAGATTAAAGAAGAAGCATTGGATTTGCTAGGGAAAGAAATATGACGAAGTCTATATTGCAAGAAGAGATAGAGAAAATCAGAAATGATTTTCCTATGCTAAGAAATGTTAAAGAGATGCAAAATCATAGATTTTGCTATCTCGATAATGGTGCTACAACATTTAAACCTGATTGTGTTATCAAAGCTAGCAACTCATATTATGAAACTTGGAATGCTAATACACATCGCGGAGATTATGACATTGCTCATCTAGCTGACAAACGTTATTGGCAAGCTAGAGAAAGAGTAGCCAAATTCATAAATTCAAATCCTGAGGAAATTGTCTTTACTGCTGGAAATACAGAAGGAATGAATATCGTTGCATATGGAATTTGCTCTATATTAAGTCCTGGTGATGAAATAGTTATTTCAACTGCTGAACATGCATCGAATGTTTTGCCTTGGTTTAATTGGGCAAAGAATTTTAATTTGGTAGTCAAGTTTGCTCCTCTAGACGAAGAGGGGAAAGTGACTGTCGATACATTAAAAACGGTTATGTCAGATAAGACCAAAGTGGTTTCGTTGGCTCATGTATCGAACGTTCTAGGAAATGTTATCGACGCTAAAGCTATAGCTAAATTAGCCCATGATAATGGAGCTTATTTTGTTTTGGATGGTGCTCAATCCATACCTCACAAAAAAATAGATGTCAAAGATTTAGATTGTGATGCACTAATCTTTTCTGGCCATAAAATGTTAGGACCTAATGGAATCGGTGTTTTATATGGAAAGAAGAAGTTGTTGAATTCTATTCCTCCTTTGCTTAGCGGTGGAGGGATGAACGCAACTTTTGATACTAAGTGCATGGTCAGTTATGAGGAAATTCCTTTTAAGTTTGAAGCAGGAACTCAAAATGTTCCTGGGGCTTGTGGTTTAGCTAAAGCTATGGATTATCTTGATTCTATTGGAATGGATAGAATAGATTCTTATGAATATGAATTGAAACAAATAGCATTGAACAAGCTGAAAGAAGCTAAGGATATAGAGATATATAATCCAAATTCCAAATCCGGAATTATAGACTTCAATAGAAGAGGAGTTTTCTCCCAGGATGAAGGAACTCTTTTGAATAGCCTTGGTATCTGTGTTAGAAGTGGATTCCATTGTGCAAAGATATTGACTGATTATCTTCCTAAAACTGGTACTGTCAGAGCTTCATTTTATATCTATAATAACGAAGCTGATGTCGATCAGTTCGTCGATAGTCTATTGAAAGGAGGAGATATATTAGATGCCTATTTCAATTGATTCAATGATGATGCGAGAAATGATGATGGATCATTACGATAACCCTAGAAATAAGGAAGAAGTAAAAGATTCTAGATATAAATCTATCAGGATGAATTCATCTTCTTGTATCGATGATATAACAGTTCAGGTCTTGTTGGATAAAGATGTCATCGAGGATGTTAAATGGTTTGGAACTGCTTGTGTCATATCTACAGCAGCTACTTCCGTAATGTCTGAATTAGTTAAAGGAAAGACGCTAAAAGAAGCTGCCGATCTTATGGATAACTATATGAAAATGCTTGAAAGTCAGCCTTATGATCAAGATAAGCTACAAGAAGCTATAATCTTCCAAAATGTTGGAAGACAAGCTTCTAGAATAGGATGTGCGACCATCGGTTGGAGAGGTTTGTTTCAAGCGGTGGTGAAAGAAGATAGAAAGGAGGGGGATAAATAGACTATGCCAGATAAAAATAGTCATGCAAAGTTTGACCCTACAGAAGGAAATGAAGAAAGACGTAAGGAATATGAATTCCATGACGATGTCATTCCTATAGTTGAAACACCTAAAGGAATCAATGAGGATATCGTAAGACAAATATCTCAATTGAAAGGAGAACCTGAATGGATGCTCCAATTGAGGTTGAAAGGCTATAAGAACTTTGCTGAAAGACCTCAGCCTTCCTTCGGACCTAATCTCGATTTCATCAAGTTCCAAGACTATAGATACTTTACTCGTTACACTAAGGGTGTATCTAAGAGTTGGGATGATGTTCCTGAAACAATCAAGAATACTTTTAAAAAGTTGGGAATTCCAGAACAAGAGCAAAAATACTTAGCAGGAGTTAATACTCAATATGAATCTGAATCTGTCTATTCTTCCATGCTTAAAGAGGTCGACGAGAAAGGTGTAATCTTTTGTGACACCGATACTGCTTTGAAAAAATATCCCGAATTAGTAAAAAAGTATTTTGGAACAGTCATTCCTTTCAATGACAACAAGTATGCCGCTTTGAATACGGCTGTTTGGTCGGGTGGAATATTTATTTATGTACCTAAAGGTGTTCATGTAGACAAACCTCTTCAATCTTATTTTAGAATCAATAATGCTTTGTCTGGCCAGTTTGAAAGATCTTTGATCGTTGTCGATGACGATGCTTCTCTTCATTTTGTCGAAGGATGTACAGCACCTGTTTATTCCCAAGATTCATTACATGCTGCTGTGGTTGAAATCGTCGTTGGAAAACGTGCAAAATGCCGTTATACTACTATTCAAAATTGGTCTACCAATGTTGTAAATCTAGTCACCCAAAGAGCTGTTGTTGAAGAAGATGGCCTCATGGAATGGATCGATGGAAACATCGGATCAGGAAGAAACATGAAGTATCCTTGCTGTATTTTAAAAGGTGATAGAGCTAAAGGTTCTTGTATATCTATCGCCGTAGGTGCTAAAAATCAATATCAGGACAACGGAGCTAAGATGATCCATATTGGAAAATACACATCTTCTACTACAATTTCAAAGTCTGTTGTCAAAGAAGGTGGGAAAGCTAATTTCCGTGGCTTGATAAAGATCATGCCTCAAGCATATGGTGCTAGATCACACGAGGAATGTGACACTTTGATTTTGGATGACTCCTCAGCTTCGGATACTATTCCAGACAATATATGTATGAATGATTCTGCTTATATTGAACACGAAGCGACAGTGAGTAAGATCAATGAGACTGAGCTGTTCTATCTCATGTCTAGAGGATTGTCTCAATCAGAAGCTACTAAGACTATTGTTATGGGATTTATAGAGCCTTTTGCTAAAGAATTGCCTTTGGAATATTCAGTTGAGTTAAGCCATTTAATTTCATTGGATATGGCTAAAGCAGGGAGCGTTGGATAAACTATGATTACAAATTTTGATTATGATGCTATTGTAGTCGGAGCTGGACATGCTGGAACAGAAGCTGCCCATGCTTTGGCAACTTTAGGCAAAAATACATTGATGCTTTGTCTAAATAAAAAAGTAATGGCGAATCTTCCATGCAATCCATCAATAGGTGGATCAGCTAAAGGAATTGTTGTTAGAGAGATAGATGCTTTAGGTGGAATAGAAGGAAAGCTAGCTGATAAAACTGCCCTTCAAATGAAGGTTTTGAACATGTCTAAGGGTCCTGGAGTTAGATCCTTAAGAGCTCAAGAAGATAAAGTCGATTATCCTAAAGCTGTTTTGGCCTATATGGAACAGGTGAAGAACTTAACTATCAAAGAGGGAATGGCTGTCGATTTGATAGTCGATGATGATAAATCCATAAGAGGGGTAGTCATGGAAGATGGAAGTAGAATAACTTCTAAGGTTGTCGTTTTGACTACAGGAACTCATATGGAGTCTTTGATATTGAGAGGACATGTAGTCAAAGAAGGTGGACCTGATGGTGAGAAAGCTTCTCATGGATTATCTCAAGCTTTGAAGAATTTGGGAATCGAATTGTTGAGATTGAAGACAGGAACTCCTCCTAGAATAAAAAGAGACTCAATTGATTTCTCTAAACTAGAGCCTCAGCCTGGAACACCTGGACAATGGGCATTCTCGTATGACACCAATGAGTTCTTACCCGTCGAGAAGATGATTATGTGTTATTTGACATATACGACTCCTGAAACTCATAAGATTATCTTAGATCACCTCAAAGACTCTGCTATGTATGGAGGAGTAGTAAAAGGTGTCGGACCTAGATACTGCCCATCTATAGAAGACAAAGTTGTTAGGTTCAAAGATCATCCAAGACATATGCTTTTTGTCGAACCTGAATCTATTCATACTGATTCGATTTATCTACAGGGATTTTCAACTTCAATGCCTGTTGAATTACAAGGCCCTATGGTGCATTCACTTCCTGGATTTGAACATGCGGAATTTTTGAAGTATGCTTATGCTATCGAATATGATGCGATTCAGCCGCTTCAAGTTCAAAGAAATTTGATGATTAGAAATCATCCAGGTTTATTTATCGCAGGTCAAATATTGGGAACATCTGGATATGAGGAAGCAGCTGGAGCTGGACTTTTAGCCGGAATTAATGCTTCTTTATATATAGATAACAAACCTTGGTTCACCCTCAGGAGAGATCAAGCTTATCTCGGTGTTATGATTGATGATTTGGTTACAAAAGGAACTAAAGAACCTTATAGACTTCTTTCATCAAGAAGCGAATATAGATTGATTACAAGATCTGATAATGCCGATGAAAGATTGATTAAAATTGGATACGATTTAGGACTTAATTCCAAAGACAGATACGATAAGTATCTTAAAAGAATGGATGAATTAAAAGTCGCTGAGCATGCACTTGATACAATTTATGTTGGTTTGAATGAAAAGACGCCTAAGTATTTAGAATCAGTCGGTGAGACTAAGCCTATCGGATCTACATCTTATAAGGAATTATTGAAAAGACCTAAGGTCACATATGAGGGACTTCAGCAATGTGAGCCTAAGCTTCCAGTCTTATCTAGTGATTTAGGTGTTAAGATAGAGACTAATGTCAAGTATAAAGGCTATATCGATTTGGAAGAGAAAGATGTTGAGAAGATGCAAGCTATGGAAAGCTTGATTCTTCCCCAAGATTTGGATTATTCTAAAGTTGAAGGTATTTCTTTGGAAGCTAGAGAAAAGTTGAATAAGATTAAGCCTAAGACTATAGGTGAGGCTTCTAGAATAACTAATGTTCATCCAGCTGATATCGATAGATTGCTTTTCTTGATTAGAAAGAAATAGGAGAAATTCGATATGACTCTATTTACTATAAAGAAAGCTTTTCATGAAATGAAAAACATGGGCCTTAAGAAGTTTCTTAAAACTTTTAAGTTCCAAGTCTCATATCACAATAAAAAGAAGAATAACAAATATTTGAAGAAGATTTATAAAGAGTATTATCCATATGTATCAAAGACTTATGGAGGCAAGAATAGAGAATATCCATCTCTTACAAAAGAAGAAAAGAATATGTTCTTCTTTTGGTGGGATGGAATCGATAGTCTTCCAAATAAAGCTAAGAGAAACTTGGAAAGGATGAAAGAACTCTATGGAGATACTTTCAATATCGTTTTCATAGATAAGCATAATTTTAAAGAAATTTCTGGAATGAAGCAGATATTCATAGATGCATTTATGAAAAATCATATCTCCATACAAACATTTTCTGATATTCTTAGATTCAGTCTTATATATAAAAAAGGCGGAATATGGGTAGATTCGACGATATTTTTTACATCGAAGATAGATCTTGAATCGCAACTGGAGAAACAATCTATCTTATCTTTGGGAAATCAGGGGATGAAAGGCTGGTTCGAATTGAATGGTGAGTATTGCACTTGGAGCGATTTCTTTATCGGTGGAAGATGTAATTCTTTGATTTGTGAAGCCATGCTTGATTTATACGAGAAATATCTATCTAAACATAAAGATATTCTCATATACTTCTTAATCGATGATTTCTTGATGCTTTTGAAATTGGCTGATGTAGAGGATGGAGCTCTTAAAAGATTATCTATTTATGAATCTAGTCCATTCTATATAGCTGATCATTTTAAAGATGAGCTATCTAAAAATAATCTGGATATGATTTATAGCGTTCCTCAAAAGATTGACAGACGTGAAAACTATGATAATAACAATCCTAATTCAATCTATAACTTAGTAGTTCTAAACGGATTGAGTTATGAGGATGCCAAAAAACATTGCTCTATGTAGTTTTACCAAGAATCAATGCTGTTTTCTCTATTCTAACACTTGAAATTTATATACTTAGTTTATAAAATATCTTTTGCCTTTGGGAATTAGCCAAGTGGTAAGGCTCTGGTCTCTGAAACCAGCATGCAGTGGTTCGAACCCACTATTCCCAGCCAATAGATATCAATTCCGGCGATTTGCCGGATTTTTATTTATAAAATATGTTGAAAAGAGAAAGAGAAAGTTAAATAATTTTAGCTTGGTTAGGTGGTACATATGAATAGAAGCAAAATAATTGAATTATTGAATATTCGTGATATGGATGAAGATGAATTGAGAGCTAAGTCGAATTGCTCTTTAGATGAGATTAAAAAATTTTTAAATATACTTGTTTTTGAAGGCCGGATAATCAGACTTGGAGATGGTAAATATTCATTGACTGGATCTAGAATTGTTCTTTCATATGTTAAAAATAGATTTAAAGATTATGCTTATGTCACACCCTTGAAGAAAGATATGCGTGATATAAGACTAGTAGGACAAGATGCAACTAAATTATTAAAAGGAGATTGTGTCTTTGTAAGAATTGATGATGATCTTTATGAGAATAATGGCGAAGGTTCATTGATTCAAATAGTAAGACCGGTATCTTTTATTGAGGGCATTGTATCTAAGGATGATGAAGGATTCTTTATCAATTCTTTTAAGAACATCGATAGTGAAGTTAGATTCGATGTCAAAAGGACATCTATAGAATTGATAGAAGGTCAATTAGTTAGGGCGGAAATAATTGATAGAAGAGATTATATATGTGATGTAGAAGTTACTAAAGTGATATCTAAGCCAGGCGATAGAATGTTCGATTTGATGAATGCTATAGTTGAAAAAGGCGGGACATTGACATACCCTAAAGATGTGGATGAACAAGCTATAAATTTAGCTACCAACTTTACTGATACAGCTAAAGATAGACATGATTTAACCAATGAATTTATGGTGACCATAGATGGTGCATCCACTAAAGATTTCGATGACGGACTATCTATAAGAAAGACTGATTATGGTTATGATGTGGGAGTTCATATTGCAGATGTTGCAAGTTACGTTAAAGAAGGAACTCCGTTGGACTATGAGGCTAGATTGAGAGCTACATCTATGTATTTCCCAGAGACTGAAATATCGATGTTACCAACGATTCTATCCGATGATGTCTGCTCATTGAATCCAAATGCCGATAAATTGACTATAACATGTCTTTTACATTTAGACCATGATGGAATTTATAAATCTAGTGAAGTCTTTTTGTCTAAAGTCAAATCCAAAGCAAGACTCACTTATGATCAAGTCGACGAATATATAAAAGGAAAGAAAGATGAGTTTGATGGTGACCTTAAATATAATGTCGACTTGCTGTTGGAATGCTCTAGAAAAATATTGAAGAGAAAAAAGGAAAAAGGCCAACTTGTTTTTGGAAGAAACTATCCTGAATTCACATTGGATAAGGATGGAAATCCAGATACAGTTAAACCCAGACATGAATCTGAAGCTGAGAACTTAGTAGAAGTTTTTATGATTTTAGCTAATGATGAAGTCGGAAAGCTTTTAAATGACAAAGCAGTTCCTGCTTTGTTTAGGACTGAGGATGCACCTAGGTTTGATGATATGTGTCTAATTAGAGATTTCTTGGATAGATTTGGAATAGATCCTGATTTATTTCCTAAGATTATTACATCTGAAAACTTAGCTAAATACTTTGAATCGATTCCTAAATGGGCTGAAGTAATAGGAAAGTTATGTACATTAAAGATGATGAACCCTGTAGTCTATAGTAGATCGCCTGGACTTCATTTTGGATTGAATTGTAATCATTATGTTTATTTCACTTCTCCTATAAGAAGATATCCAGACCTTTTAACTCACAGATTGCTTCACGATTTCTTATTAGACAATAATGATGAAGCGGATAGAAAAGCAGTAGGAGATTATTTAGATAATCTTCCTGACTTATTATCGCAAGAAGAAAAACTTGCTAAGCAAATCATGAATAATGCTCATGATATGGAATGTGAAAGATTCATGTCTTCAAGAATGTATGACGTTATGGAAGGCGAAGTTAGAAACTTCATAGGATCGGGAATTAAAGTTTCTTTAACTAATGGAATAACTGGTCTGTTGCCATATGATCATATCGATAATGATTATTATAAGAATCAAAGAATGTGTTTCTCAGTTTATGGTAGAAACACTGAAAGAGAAATAGTGTTGGGTGATGTGTTGAAAGTAGCTGTTGTAGATATAATTCCAGACACTCATACTTTGATATTAGGTACAGAAGAATATTTAGACGAATCTGGTGATGATATCGACGAAAACACACTCCAAAATATGAAGAAAAACGGAGTGTATATCGGATAATCATTTCTTTATATTTCTTTGTATTCAGGTAACTCTTTAATCAACTTTTGCGTTTCTAATGAAACTGTTATTAAGGATAGAATCAAATCAAATACATATTTTCCACCTTCTGGTTTAAATTTGTTTGGATCATTTATAATCCTTGAATCTTTGTCTATAGAGTATTGATATTGATCCATTATCCATTCTATAGGAGATCTCCCATTTATTTTATATTCGTAAACCTCGGAGGGAATATTATCAATCGTAATATATTCATTGAAAAGTATAGTTCTTTTAGCACTATTTAAAAATGTGATTTTTCTTATGGAATAATCTTCTTTTTTTATTTTTATTGTGCATTTATCATATGGCTTTGTGTTTTCATAATTTATATGTAAATTCATTAGTTCTTTTCCGATATATGAAATTTGATCAAAATTGCTTAAAAAAGGAATTCGAGGCAATTCTTTTGATAGGTTGTTAGCATAAAGCTCTTTGTATTTTGGTATATGAAATAAGCCATAAATATATGTGAATATTTTTTCCTTTGATATTTCTGTATCATTATATTTCTTTTGAAAAGACAATAATTCTTCATCATTTATAGAATCATTACAAATATATCCATCTTCATTTGATTCGTTTTTAAAAAGAGATGGTTGAATTGATTCTTTTTCATACCATTTTAAAGGAAATGACTGGGCAGCTGACATGCATCCTAAATCAATTAAAGTATCTGTTGCTATACAACTGAAGTCTTTTTTATTTCCCATACCTGGTATGACAATGGTTGTGTTTTTACAATTGTTGGTTGGCATAATATTTGAATATCGATAGATACGTTGTATTAAATCTAAGCAATAGCAAAAGTTAGTTTTGACAAAGGGTCGATACAAGGATTCTCTTATTGATTTACTAGAGTTATTAATGTGCTTTCCATTTGCCATTTTGCAGAGTAAATCGTCATCCCATTTGATCCTTGTCTTGTCTAAGTTTAATAAGTCTTTTATCTTTTTTTCTTTTTCTTCTTTGCTCATTCCTTTTAGCAAGGGTAAAACTCGATTTGATTCTTTTTCGTAGAAATCTATGTAGTTTTTAATATTTGCCTCTAATAAATTTTTATCGAAATTGTAGAGCCAAGCATCTTTAGCTGTTTTTATTCCAGAGGAATAGCAACTGGAAAAGATGCTTGGCTCTACATATACTGTAGATTTATTTCCAATTGATTTAAAGTTTTCAAAATTATCATTTTTCTTGTTTATCCAATCATTGTATTTATCTGGATAGATTGTTTCCCAATCTATTTTAGATATGCTTTCACTCTTTTTTATTATTTCAAGTTTTTCTTTTTTAGTCAGGTAATCACCTATATCTTTGTAATGTATGAATTCATCAAAAGGCTTATCCTTATGTTTTACTAGAACGATAATACTGATAGGAGTTCGACTTCCTTCTCCAAAAATATTATCTTTTTCTTTTCTTCTAATTTCTCCGGATGTTCTGCAATCACCTCTTAAATTAAAAACATATATATGATTAAATTCTTTTAATAATTCTCTTCTAAAACCTGAAAAAGATAAATTATTTATATAATTACCATTAGATACAAAAGAAAGAATACCATTTTCTCCAATTCTATCACTTGCCCATCTAAATGCTCGTATATAAGAATCATAAAGTCCTCTAATTAATTGTGTGTGAACATCTTTGACATAAGTTTCTTGGATTCTATTGTCGATGGTCTCATATTTAGTATTGGCATTATTATCCATAGCATCTTTTTGTCCGACAGAATACGGAGGATTACTTATTATTATTCTAATATTCTCTTTCTTTTCATCTTCTACTTTTTTATTTGCTGTTTGGAAATCATCTTCTTCAAACAATATATTCTGTTTATCATGCTTTTCGGCTGTTTCAAATGTGTCGGTTAAAACATCATGGGTAAAAGGCTCGAATTCACCTATTATTCTTCCATATGTATCTTCTATATTGATCAATGAGATGTAATATGAAAGCAACATAATCTCATTGCACCAAATATCATTTTGATATTTGTATTTGAAGTCTTCATCAGAAATTCCTAATTCTTTTAATTTGTCTAAAAGACGAACTACATATGTCCCAGTTCCTGTAAAAGGATCAAGGATTTTAATTCCTTTATTAATTAAAGATTCCTTAAATTCATTCTTTAAAACATCTGAAACGCTATTTATCATGAAATCGACCACTTCTACAGGAGTAAAGACTATTCCGAATTTTTCAGCTTTATCCGGCATAGCATATTTGAAGAATTTTTCGAACAAGGTTCTTATTACTTCTTGTCTTCCTTCCTTGGTGGAAATCTCTGAAACTGTTAGTTTTACTGATTCATAAAAAGGCTGTAATTCTTTTATTTCACTTTCTATTCCTTTGAGTTTCTTTACCATTTTTCCATTATTTTTGAAATTGGGTTAAGCTCTATCAAATCATTTTCATTGAATATTGCTTTTAACACTGGTAATGTAACTATATGTTCAGATAACATCTCCATGCATAAGTCTTCACTGATATTAGGGTTGATTAAGCTTCTGAAGTTCTTTACGAATTTGTCAAAAGACTTTTTGTTTGATTCATCTCCTTCTATTTGATTTTTAATTTTTAAAAAAAGGTTAGTTGTGACATTACCGATATCATTTGACCAGTTGTCCCAATACAATCTATTTCCACAGTTCTTAACTAACTTTGCAGAAAAGATATTTTCATTTTCTTTTAATTCTTCTTCTGTGGGTAATAAATGTTTGAAGTTTGAATATGTATTAGTTTCATCGAAAGGATTGTCGTCATCTAATCCTTCATTGAGTTCAGCTTTTGCTGATGAAGACATTGCTCTTTTTCTACACAATTGTCTAGGAATAAATGTTTCTATATAACAAAGATTACTAGGTAGTTTTCCTGTTTGAGGAAGTTTATTTAACTCTATGTTTAAACGCTCATCATGAGAACGCAAGGCTTGGACTACTTGCCATACTACTTTGTAATCTTCGTTTGAAGATAATTCAGCATCAGTTAATTTGTCGTTATCTATAACTACTGGAATTATGATGTAGCCATATTTCTTTTCGCTACCACTTCCAAATTTTCTCATAACACGTCCAACAGCTTGGATAATATCGACTTGTGATTTCTTCCTAGCCATAAATATTATGGAGTCTAGTGAAGGGACGTCAACTCCTTCACTGAGACAACGAGCGTTTGTTAAGATGTGGCATTCACCATCCTTAATATCTTCTCTTAACCAATTTAATCTTTTGTTTCTATCACTTGTTTTATCTTGGCCTGTTATAAAGTTTGCTTTTGGAATTACAAGATTCTCTTTTTTCATTGTATCGATTCCAAGACAACTGTTATCTTTCAAACTATTAAAAGACTCGGAAAAAGCTTTTGCTTGTGCGATAGTTTGGCAAAAAGCAACAGCTCTTTTCATTGGCTTCGGATCAGAGATAAATTCATCTTTATTTATTTCTGATGGAATCTTTGATAGTACAGTTACTGCTCCTATTATTTTTGCCGAGTCATCTAGTGTTTTAAAGTTTTTGATAGGTAAATTTAATCTAGCAATATCGTTTTTATTTACTGTTAAAACCACTATTTTATAGTCTGCAAGTAATTGCTTAGAAACCGCGTCTCCGAATGATAGACGATGGAACTCTGGACCATAGATATTTTTATCATCCATAGAATATGGAGTGTAACCTTCTTCGGCTGCGGATTGTTTGGCACCAAGAGAATATATCTTTTCTGTTGCAGTCATGTATAAACGTTTTTTGCAAGGGACACACTTATCATCGTGAATTTTTAAGAAATTGGATTTATCTTCTTCATTTCCAGTCTGATAAGTACCTATTGTTCTATGAGCTTCATCACAAACTGCAATATCGAAATCAATGCTACAATTTTTGGATACTTTGCTTATAACATCTATCGATTGATAGGTCGAAAAGAAGATATTGATGTCACATTTTTTGGATTTATATTCTTTTGTTACTTTTAAAACATCAGTAGTTGCCGGAATTGGCATGCTAATCAAAATTTCGTCTTGATCTTTTTTATTTTTCTTTTCTTGCCCGGCTGTTTGATCGGAACAAATTCCAAAAGGTCTGACAGACCATCCTGTATAACTGAGTTGAGTTTTCCATTCTATTATTGTTTGAGATAAAAGAGCAATTGAAGGAACTAAATATAAAACATTAAAAGATTTATTCTTGTCTTCTCTTTTTTTGTATAGCTCTTCTACAATCATCAAAGAAGTGAAAGTTTTACCGGTTCCACATGCCATGATTAACTTTCCACGACTATTTGTTTCAAAACCTTTTATTACATCATTAATGGCATTTTCTTGATGAGGTTTTGGCTTCTTCTGAGGCTCAATTTTAACATCATCAATTTTGTCCAAACTGAAGTTCTTCCAATCAATTCCACATTCTATTAAGGTGCTAGGTCCGATTAAAGTAAACAAGTTTGAAGAGTTTAAACTTACATTTTCAGTCGTTGAAAATACATATTTTTGACTATAGGTGTATTCTTTGCCTTCGATTGAAAAAGATCTGCAGGTTGCCGATATAAAAGAATCAATATCACCTTTCGAAACTGAGGAATCTCTATTGAAGAATTTGCATTGTATTGCCCAGTAATCGCCTTGCTTATCTAAGGCGACTAAGTCAATTCCGTTGTCGTGCATTCCACCATTGCCAGGAAATTCTTTCCATTTCCATACTTTGGCAATATCATCAGAAAACAATGGGGCTTTTTCTAGAATCATTTTACAAAAATCTTCAAAAATGGTTCCTTGCTCAGATTTATTATTTCCTCTGTTCTTTAATTCCTCTAATATAGCATCAAAAGCCATTGCATACTGTTCTTCCATAAATAATCCTCATTTCTTCTTCATTCTGTAAAGAAAATTACTAGATTAATTCTAAAAAAAAATAGTCAAGGCTGCTGAATATGTTTGCTTGATAGTATATTATTAATGACAATCACCTTTTCTCAATCATCAAAACTGGCAATTTATTATTTAGTCAATAAAATGAATGTTTTTCTTTGTTAAAACACATTTGGTGATATAAATGAAAAAAGATAGAATTGATCTTTGCTTAGCTGATATGCAAGGAAGATTATTTGAAAATTGAAGAAAATATAATTTTGATAGTGAGATTTTTATTGATGTTTTTATGAATTCTGATATAGCTAAAGATTTGGACTCTAAAATAAGTATTAAAAAACTAGCAGATGATAAGATAAGCATGAAGAAGTTCTTGGAAAGTAGTAAAAAGAAGCTAAGCACTATAGGGCATAGTTTTGATGAAGAAATTTTATATTGGATCGGTTATGTATATAGATAATGAAATATTTTAACTGGTGAATCTAGCAAAGATATTTATAAGAAAGTTCCAGTAAGACTTATGGAAGAAAAATATGATGAATATCATCTTGTGGATATAGAAGACGTAATTGACATTTTAAGAAAGTAATATTTTTGTGATGATTAGAGCAACTATAAAATCCACTGTTTTTATCAAATTCAAAAATTAATTGTTTATTGTATCTAAGACTTGTTTATGTCTGATATGTTGTGTGTCCATGATCTTCTTAAGTTTATGGATACGTAAAAAAAGGAGATAAAACTCAATATTTTGAGTATTATGCGTTCTGATAGTTCTAAATATTAGATTTTGTGGTATAAAAAGTAGCAAATTTTCATAATAAAGGTGGTAATAGCATGTGTACAGAGGATATTATTCAATCTGAAATAGATAAATTCTTGGAAAAGAAAGAAATTAGTGTTCCCAAAAAGAAGAATGATTTCATTGATTATAGAAGTGAAGATTCAACGCAAGGCGTCCCACCCCATTTATGTGTCAGATTTTCAACTCCTGAAATCGATGCAATAAATAAGAATTATCCTGCTCAAGATAAAAAGGTTATTGGAAAGTTTAGATTTAGATATTTCTGCCTTTTCGAGCTTTACACATTTGATACACATGACGAGCAGTCACATGAAGGATACACGATAGATTTAACCTTCCCTATTCCTGATGAGGATGATGCATTAACACCTATCAGAACTGAAGCATTTAATAGGATTAAAAAAGTATTCGTTGATAGACCCTGGACAAGACCATATAGTGGAGCAAATTGGCATCACCTTAGAGTATTCGAAGTTTCAGAGAAATCGATGAAAGAAGATCCTAGAGGTTTCGAAGTAGCCTTAAGAGAATTCTTGGATAAAGGAATCCAAACAGCAATCGATTTGTCAAAGAAGTTAAATTGATTAGACAAGACCTTCTGGGGAAGGTCTTTTTCTTTATTCTTTTTATGAGAAAGTTAATTAATTATAACAACCTAAATAGAAAAACACTTTTATCATATACAATTGAATTTTGTTAAGAGGTTGAACATATGAATAACGATGCCAATATAAAGATGAGTTGGTTGGATAGGAAAAAAGAAGAATATAAGGAAGACTTTAAGCAAACATTTTTAAGTTTACCTCCTAAGAAAGTTGCGATGAACTTGATTCTGATATTTTTAGGAAGTGTATTGCTAGCTTTTGCAACATCATTCTTTCTAATTCCCGGAAATATTGTTATGGGTGGAAATTCAGGAATAGCTTTGACTATTATGGAAATAATAAAGAGATCGACAAACAATAACTATCCGTCTTGGATAGATACTGATTTTATTATTCTATTATTGACCATTTTCTTCTTTATTTTAGCCTTTATCCTATTAGGATTTTCATCTTTGATCAAGAATAGTATTTCAGCTATTACTTACCCATCTTTTGTCTTTATATTTACAGCCATTAGAAATGTCGAATCATTTCATTATTTGAGAATAGAAGAATACATGTCTTCATATCCTAATCCCGTTATAGGAAGTGGATATGATCCTTTAGCTGTAAGCATTGTTGCAGCAGTATTTGGCGGTGTTTTTATGGGGCTAGCAACTTCTTTAGCCTTTAAAGGAGGTGGAAGTGCTGGTGGAACTACGTGTCTCGTGGTTTATTTTAGTAAACACACAAAGATGAAGGCTCATACTGTTTCGATTATCATCGATATAATCATAATTGCAGCTGGTATGTTTGCTTACATGGATATCATCACTTCTTTGATAGGCATAATGTCTGCTGTTATATGCTCTCAAATCATAGCGAAGGTGTTTGTCGGTGGATCGCAAGTATTGCATGCAGAAATCGTATCTTCTCATTGGGAAAACATATCACATGCTATTCATACTAAGATGAGAAGAGGAACTACTATTTATACAGCACAAGGTGGATATACAGGTGTTGAAAGGAAAGTTGTATATGCATCTTTCACTAAAGAAGAGTATCAAGATTTCTTAAAGATTGTAAACGACGAAGATCCATCAGCTTTTATCACTATCACTAATGTTTATGATGTTTCTGGTGGTTATGGATTTGCTAAGAAACGAAATAAAAATATTAAAGAAGAGCCAAAGCTTCTTGATACTAAAGAGAAAATAGAAGAAAATAAAGATGACAAGAAAGAGTGAGGATTTAAAATGGAAAAATTATTTTTGGATGCATTTGATGGCGAGAAGATTCCAGTAACTTTCTTCCCTTGCGATAATCCTAAAGGATTATTTCAAATTATTCATGGGTCTTTGGAGCATAAGCAAAGATATTATGATTTCTGTGAATTCTTAAACAAAAATGGATATGCGGTAATTATTTCTGATTTAAGAGGGCATGGTGAATATGTCAACGAGAAATATCCTCGTGGTCATTTCATCAATCTTGATGAATTGATCGATGATGCCGTAGTGGTGACCCATTTCATCAAGAGCAAATATCCAGGCAAGGATTTGACTTTGTTTGGACATTCTTTAGGAAGCCAATTAGCTAGAGTATATCTAGAAAAGCATGATGATGAGATTAAGAATCTCATATTGACTGGGACTGTTGAATATGAGCATTTCGCTTGGCTCGGTGATTTTATGTGTGGTGTAGTAGCTTTCTTTAAAGGCGGATATACTAAAAAATCCAAACTATTAAAAAATGCTAGTGGTCTGGCAAAAGATGAGAAACTTTGGCTTTCTTATAGTCAAGAAAACATTAGAAAGAAGAATGCGGATGAGCTTTTTGCAGACGAGTTTACCATTGGTGGATATAAAGTGCTAATCAAATCTAATAATGAAATTAGAAAGATCAAACATTATCAATGCAAGAATCCTGAATTAAGAATCAGATCTTTCAATGGAGATGGCGATTTCTTGACTGGATATGATAAGGGTTTAACTAAATCGATGAATTACCTCAAAAAGATAGGATATAAAGACGTCGAATATAAGAGATATGATCATATGCTTCATGAGATATTAAATGAAGATAATCATCAAATTGTATATGATGATATCCTTAAATTCATCGAAAGCAAATAAAAATTCAAATACTAAATAACTGCTGAGAAACTCCAATTCTTGGAGTTATCGGCAGTTTTCTTTTTTCGATGTATTGACAAATATAATAGCTAGTTTTAGTCTATAAATAGTTGATTAATCAACTATTTTAAGGAGCAGTCTATGGATGAAAGATATCGTTATATAACTAAGATTAGTAGAAATCTGGATTTGTATAAGAGAAAGAACAAAGAAATGGATGACTTTTCATCTTCTGAAGAAATGTCTTTGCATTTGATAAGACATAACAAAGGCATATCTCAGGAAAGACTATCAAAGTTGTTAGGATTAGATAAAGCATTGATAACTAGAATAGTAAAGAAATTGATAGATCAGGGCTTGGTCGATAGAAAGAGAAGCCAAAAAGACAAAAGGGCATATGAACTTTATCCAACTGATAAAGCAGAGTCGTTTAAAAAGGATATCGTTGATTTAGAAGACAACTATTATCGATCAGTCTTCTCTGTTTTTAGCGATGAAGAAAAAGAACAATTTTTATCTTTATTGACAAAAGTATATACAAAATCAAAACAGATTAGAAAGCAAGGAAAATGAAACACTATAATAAAATTAGATATTATTTCTATTATCTTTGGGGGATACTAGTTCCTTTAACCATCACTGGAATTCTTTATGATTCATTGATGAGTTTTATCCCTAGGATAGAAGGAGATGCTATCAATAGCATTAAGCAACAAAATACTGATTTGATTATCAAATCAGCACTGATATTTTTAGGCTTGACTATTTTTGTTCAAATAAACAGATTTTTGAAAAGATATCTGGTTAGAGTATTTTCAAATAAGATGAATTATTTGATGAGAAATAAATGCTTCAATCATATGTTGAGTTTGGATATGGTCTTTTATGAGCAAAATAAAGTTGGAGATATCCTGAATAAGAATACGACTGATATTTCTGATACTTGTGAAAGTATCAGAAAATTGACTACAGAGATATTTGATACAGTGATATTGATGATCGGATATATAGTTTCTTATTTTTTATTAGATTATAAAATTGCTCTTATGAGTCTTCCTTTTGTTCTCATATCTATAATTATTTCTTTGTTTCTAAAGAAGAAAGTATATATGACTACAAAAGATTACAAAGAGTATTCATCTAAGTTTAAAGATAGTACTTTGAATATGTTGAAGAATGAGATTTATTTTAGAGGAATGGGAGTAAATGAGAAATATATAGATCAATATTCTAAAGAAGTCGACATATTAGCTAAAAAGAATGTGAAGAACTTAGTTTATAAAGCTAGTATGGAATCTATATATTCATCAATTGGATTTATAGGATTGTTCTTTGTCTTATACTTTGGCTTAAATAATGTCATCGATGGAACTTATGATATAGGAACATTCACAACTATTCTTACAACTTTTGTTTTGATAGCCAATAAAGGATCAAAAGTTGGAAAATCTTTCAATGCATATCAAGGGCTTAAAGTTACATGGAAACGTATTAAGCCTTTCCTAGAAGATGATATAGAAAAAGAAGAAGAATATCAGTTTAATTCTGATGGATTATCTTTAATCGATTTCTCATATTCTTATGATGATTTTAAAACTCCAACTATAACTTATAGTTTTAATAAAGATGAAAAGATTGGAATTGTAGGTAGAGTGCATACAGGAAAATCAACTCTCTTAAAGTCTTTAACTGGTCTATATGAATATGATGGGGAAGCAAAACTAAATGGAATAGATTTAAAAGATTTATTTAAATCTAAAAATCAAGTTATTTCTTATTGCCCTTCTAAAGAATCTTTATTCAAAGATTCTATTGCTAATAACATTGAATTAGGTAGAGATGGGAATATAAAAGAAGCCTTGAATTCAGCTTGTCTTACAGATTCTCAATTAGATATCAATACTGAAATCAATCCGACAATGGTGAATATCAGTGGTGGTCAAAAGCAAAGGTTGATGTTAGCTAGAAGCTTGTATCATCAATCTAATATGTATTTACTCGATAATCCATTTTCTTCTTTGGAAAGATCGATGTCTGAATCTATTTCAAATCAAGTATTAGATATGAACGGATTGTTTTTCATTGTTACCAATGATGAAAATATTTTGAAGAAACTGGATAGAATCATTTATTTGAATGATGGAATAGCAAAGATAGATACATACATTAATCTATTGAAAGATGATTCGTTTAAATCTTTGGTGGAAGGGTGATTATGATAAAGAAATTACTTTGGGAATATATTAAGCAAAATAAAATAAAATCAATTTTATGTATTCTTGCTTTAGTTGTTTCTATTCTTCTGTCTTTGACTCCAGCTCAGCTGATTAGAATAATAACTGATAATTATTTAGATAGGAATAACATGGCTGTCTTAGTTATTCTTATTTGTGCTTATGTCTTATCTTATGTCTTATATGGATTATCTAATTTCTTAAAGAATTATCTGCTTCTTTCTTTTTCACAATATTATTTTGCATATGTTAGAAAGGCTATGATAAATCATTATTCCAAGATTGATTACAGGCTTTTAACTGATGTAGATATAGGAACATATGAAGGATATTTTGGAAATGATTTGAATTCGTTAAATAGTCTTTTTGAAGATGGAATAATAGATATGATCAGCGATTTGTTTAAGATGGTTGGAATATTAATATCGCTTTATATGTATAGCTATATATTTGGTCTGATAGTCACTGCCATTTTACCTTTGATAATATTTATGACTTTATTCTTTCAAAGAAGGATGTTAAAAGCACAAAAGAAAGTTAAATCTTGTGATGGAAATGCTAATGAAATTCTATTTGAATCTATAGAGAATATAGAGCAAATAAAAATAAATAAAGCATATAAATATTCTAAAAATAGATATGAGACTATTTTAAATACTAATTATAAGGAAAGCCAAAAATCTTATTTCTATGATGCAATATTTTCACCGATAATGCAGATGATTAGATGTATTTTGATTGCAATTATAATCTTAGTTTCAGGTTTAAAACCTGACATATTTAATATGACTGTTGGAATGATTATCTCATCGCTGAGTTTGATAAGTGATTTGTTTTCTCCAATTGAAAACATAGGAATGGAAATACAAACTATTCAACAATCCATCGCTTCATATCAAAGATTAAATAAGTTCTTTGAATATTCTGAAGTCTTGAATAATAACGATGAAATAAAAGGATATAGTATTGAAATTAAATCATGCAGTTTTAAATATGAAGATAAAGATGTTTTGTCTAATTTTAATCTTGATATAAAAGAAAAAGACAAGATTTTATTAAAAGGTGAAAGCGGAAAAGGAAAATCGACTTTAATGAAACTTATTCTCGGCTTGTTAAAGCCAAATGAAGGTGATGTAACAATAGGAGGAAAACCATCATTCTTGTTGAATGAAGAAGAAAGGAATAGATTGTTTTCTATCGTTTATCAGGATCCATTCTTCAATGGTGGAACCATTTATGAAGAAATGACTTTATTAAATGATTCGATTTCAAAAGAATCAGTATTCGACGCTTTAAATAAAGTGGGATTATCGAAGATAAAAGACATAGATATAAAATTAAATCCTAACGAATATTCTTCTGGAGAACTTCAATTATTTAATATAGCAAGGATATTATTGAAAGATTCATCAATCATCTGCTTGGACGAAATGAATTCTAAAATAGATTCAATTACAAATAAACAAATTATTAGCCTGATTAATAATTTGTTTAAAGATAAGACTATTATTTCTATAAATCATTTTGGAGAGAGCATAAACAATGTTAAGGTTGTTGAATTATAAGCAATAATCCTTCTTTAATTATGTAATCGGCTATATTACAATCCTACGAAAGATGGCATTAATTTATGAATAACTCAATACAAGAATTAAGAAAATAAAATTTGATTATAAAGAATCAATTAGCCTTTTTTGTCTTTGGATGTTAAGTGAATAGATGAATTAGAGAAAGAGGAAAATTAAGATGACGATATTTTAGGAAAGCTTTATTCTAAATTTAAGATAGCTGATAAGTTAGTTGTATCTGATTCTTTAATTGATAAATGGGAAAGTGGAGAAAAAGTAGATAAAAGACAATTAGAAAAATTATCGACAATTTTCGATGTTTAAGGACAACTTCACAAGCAATAAAGAGACTCCTAAAAAGCATTGACTGTTAGCATTGTACTATTGATAGAAACGGTACTTTTTATATATTCAAATTAACAATTGCTTTGTCAAGGAACTTCTTTCAACAAAAAAATATATCTTTTCTATTTACATAAATATATATTGCCTTTTATAATGAAAGCGGTTATAAAGAGGTCTCTATCATGAAAAAAGTTAAATTGCTTCTTTGAATTGTCAAATAAGCTAAGGAGGATTGCATAAAATGATTAAGATTAAAACTATCGATCCAAATAAGATAAATCAAAACTATAAACTTAAAGATATCAACATAGAATTGCCTAATAGAGGCTTTGTTGTTTTTTGCTCTGAGGACAAAGGTCTTTATTTGGATTTTATAAAAACTTTGGGATTAATATATAGTAATTCTAATTTGGTTGTTGATATCGATGGAGTGGACTGTAATAAGCTTAAAGGTGATAAAAGATCGGATTATATCAACAAATTTATAGGATATATATCTGAAACAAACTTATTGAGCCCTGATATGAGTGTCAAGGATTATTTATCTATGGTTTCTTATAATCCATCTAATATTTATTTTGAAAAATTTAATTTTAAAAATTTAGAAAATAAGAAGATTTCTGAATTATCTATAGAAGAAAAAGAGAAAGTACTATTGCTCATTGCCATGCTAAAAGATTCCTCTATTATTTTGTTAGAACCTGCTTTGAGTTTAAATAAAGAAGAAATTGATTTCTTTAAAGAAGAATCAAAAAATCGATTGATAATCGGTTATGCAGAATCAATAGACTCAGTCAAAGATAATAATCTAGATTATGTTGTTTTAAATAACGGAATAGTTGAAGAAATCAATTTAAATAACAAAACTTTTGAAGATAGAAACGAAGATAAAGATAATAAAGAGTTGAGTTTAAAATTGAAATTTGGAAATAAAATTAAGTTTGCTCTTAGTTTTATAAAGCACAACATTCTTCAAGTCATTATATCTTTCATTTTGTTGTTTGCTGGTTTGACCATGTATGGAATCAGTGATGCATATTATTCATTTGATTTGTCTGGTCAGGTAACTCAAAGAATCGAAAATTGCTCAGACAATTACATTTCAATTTCGACATTTGATTTTAAAGATATAAAAGTATCGAAAGAAGATTTTGAGAAGAGTACAGGTTTTAAGTTATATGAGAGGCACGATAGTCCTATCGATTTCAAAGATTGTATCAAGGGATCTCAGTTAGATTCATTTGATTTTGAAATCTATGGGACAATAGCTTTAATAACACCTACATCTTTAAATGATTTACCTTCTTCGTTTACAATCATGGCTGGTGATTTTCCAAAGAACAGCAATGAAGTTATGATTACTGATTATCAGTATAATGTATTGAAAGAATATGGATATCAGTTCCGAAAGTATAATGGCTCTCATAGTCAAGAAACAATTGAATCAATCGAACCAGATGATATAACTCCAGAGATTCTACTGGGCAAGAAATTTTATATAAATAAGGATGATTTTGATTCTGATTTAGCAAATCCATATATTTGTGGAATTATTGATACTCATTCTAACCTTAATGCATTTGAAGAATACTTTAAATTGCAAAACTCATATGTGGGTTTAAATATAGTATCATCTGATTTCCTAGCTTATTATAATGTTTCAAAACGTAATTATAGTAATTATATCCTTCCTAAACCTGATAAATATTCTGACACATATAAGATTGTTTCATACTGCAATAAAAAGAGTGTTAATTTGATTCGAAATCCAAGTATTAATGGAATTTCTATCGCTTATTATTATTCTATTAATTTAGGTAATTCGTACTTAACAACTTCAATTATATTGTTAGTATTGGCAATAGCTTCTTTCGTTTGGCTGATATATTCAATTTATAAGAAACAAGTCAATGACAGCCTATGTTTTAAATATTTAGGAATTAGAAGAAGCGAAATGACAAAGATTATAGCCTTAATAATAGGGTTTATCTCAATCCTAGGACTGGCTGCTTCAAATGTAATTGTTTATTCTTTAAATGCATCAGTTATTCCTAATTTTTATGCCTATGGCTTTATAACCTATAATTTGAGTGTTAGACAGTTCTTTATGATACTGATGGTAGGATTTATCACTGCTATTCTATCATTGATTAAACCTATTTATGATGATATTAAAAGCAATAGTTGATTAATGTTGGACATGAACTGTGGTTCATTGACCCCTGAGTAGATATCATTTATCAATAAATACAACAATGAAGAATTATTTAGGAATCTAGTTAATTCATATAGAGATGACAATGAGATGAGATTGTCCTTGGACTACATAATCAAGTTCAAGGACAAATCAAAATAATCTTTCATACCACTAGTATTAACTGTAATATTTGGACTTAAATAGCGGCCAAAAAGGCCACTATTTTTCTTCATATCATCGGTTCTATATTCATATAGGTGGCTACCTGATTTACAAATGTCTTCGTCTCAGGGCCAATGTATTTTTGAGCAGCTTTGTATATTTCTTCGCTTTCGGTTGTAAGATTTTCCAATATAGTGACTTGAAGCAAGTTTTGCACCCTATAATCTTCGTCTTTAGCCATATCTTCAAAGAAAGAGAACGCTTTTCTCAGCCTTGCATCATCTTCGTTTTCCAAAAGTCTGTAGATGAAAGGCATGACAAATATTCCGAATGACATATGCGGTATCTCATCGCCCTCATCTCCGATAACGGAATTCTTTTCACACGTAGAAAAATATTCTTTTTCTTCCGGAAATAAATTTTTAAAATCAGTATATATAGTTTCATATTTCATTTTTTAGTTCCTCCTAATGCCTTTATAAGGCTCTTAAGTAATTTGTTTGCTAGTTTTCTATCACTTTTGGATAATATACACTTGAGATATTTTATAGTATATCGTATGTAGCTTACCATGTTTAGCAATGCCCAAGCCAGTAGCTTTCTCAAATTTTAGGACACTAGCAGTTCCGCCATCGCCAATCATGGCTCCGGGGCGATACAATTGATTCACGGCATTTTTTAATTCCGAAGCTTTGGCCTTTTTCATCAAACGGTCGTGCCTACTGACTCCTATCCACTTCTTGTACTTAGCAAGGAGCACTCCACTTTTGATACTGATTTGTGAATATCGAAAGATTATATATATTTAATATCAGAAACTCTTTTTTATTATTTTTTTAAGCTTGAATAATGATACACTATTAATGCAAGTTATACCGATAAGGCGGACATGTCAATTTGTCGCAGTACACGAGATATTTCAAAGTGTATACTGGATCTCTTGTGGGAAATGGCAAATCCCTCTTTGAAAAATAATGCCTCTAGCACCTTTGAGGTGTAAATGACGTGGGTTCGAATCCCACTTGATTGTCTTTTTGACAGTCAATAAGCTTAGTGGTAAAAGCTCCTGTTTAAAAAACAGAAAAATCTATTAAACTATTGGACTTTATGTCCAATCAAAAAAAGAAACACCCGCATCAAAGAAAAATTAGGCTCGTTTTGCTAATAGAGTAAGTGATAATAAGCATTTTGCTTTGTTCAATGAGGATACCGTAAATATGGAATTTAGTCCAAATGATTTCATTCCGACTAAAAGAGTACTTACTTAATCAAAGACCGCTTTATGTTTATAGGGTGTTTATCGCTAATAATCCCTTTTATTTATTAGGGTTATTAATATAGGAGGATGAAAATATGAGAGTATTAATTAAAGAAGGTTGCAAAGGATTTCTGTTCAAGAAAGGGAAATTCATAAAAATGGTCGGGGCTGGTGTATATAACACTTTAGGCGGAAAATCTTATGAAGTTTGTGAGGTTAATAATTCAGCAATTAAAGTTAATGGTATCAGCGATTTAGGAATTTTTAATAGTGACAGCGATTTTCAGAAAGAAACTTTAAAAGTAGAGGTAAAAAGTGGAGAAATTGTCGTTCACATAGTTGATGGCATTTTTGAGAGTGTCCTCACACCCAACAAATACTATTTTTGGAATGCAAATTATAAACATCAATTTTTGCATCTTAATCTAAATACTCCTGAAATTCCAAGTGATTTTCCAAAATATCTACTTACTGAACAAGCATTAGCACCTTATGTTTCTAAATTTGAAATAAATTCAAAAAATATTGGTGTTCTACTTTATAATCACAAATTTGTAAAATTACTCGAACCAGGCATACATTTCTTCACCAAAGGAAACAATGTCGTTACTGTAATTCCTGTAGAATCTTGTGTTGTATCTCAGGATATTGTTGGCCAAGAATTATTGACCAATGATAAAGTATCATTACGTATAAATTGCGTTGTTAATTATAAAGTTAATGATTATGTTAAAGTAATTACTGAGATTAATGACTACAAAAATCAACTTTACACATATGTTCAATTAGCGTTACGTGATTATATTGGTGAAAAAACATTTGATGAAATTCTTGCTTCAAAAAAGGAGATGTCTAAATATTTATTAGATACTCTTAAAGAAAAAGGTAAAGAATTGTATCTAAGCATAAATGAAGCATCTGTTAAAGATATAATTTTACCTGGCGAAATTCGTGACATTATGAATACTGTTTTAGTTGCAGAAAAGCGCGCTCAAGCAAATGTCATTACTAGACGTGAAGAAGTAGCTTCCACTCGTTCATTACTTAATACAGCACGCTTAATGGATGAAAATGCCACTCTTTACAAATTAAAAGAGCTAGAATATGTTGAAAGAATTTGTGAAAAAGTTGGGAATATCAATATTAATGGCGGCAGTGATGTGCTTAGTCAATTAACTGGCATGCTAAGTTCTAATAAAAACAACCCTAAAAATAACTAAAGATTTCTTGCCTTTATACACCTGATTTTAAAATTTGTTATATGTAACCCCCAAAAAATGCTTAATCAAGAATTTAATCATTTAAAAAATGGAGTTTTATAATTTAAAAAGTTTAAAGCACTATAAACGTCAGACTTTTTTACAAGTAATTATTAATTTAATTTGCCTTTCTATCTTCATTCAATACAAGATAATAAACAACATCATCATAATATTTATTCTTATAACATCCAGAAAATAATAAAGTTCCGTATCTTGTAAATCCAGTCTTCTCCGCAAGCTTTTGTGAACCAATATTTGTTATTTTAGTTTTAATTTTTAGACATCTAATATCGGGATTAACAACATCAAATACACACTGTCTTAAAGTTTCAGACAATACAAATAGACTTTTTAATTTCAGTTGATTTATAAGTTCATTTAATGCTTCAAAAGCATATCAGTTTCTTCTATATTCTTTTTTAACAAAATATTCAACATTGTACAAAGCATTATTTTGATTCGTAAAGCAAATACTACCTATAGGTGTATTACTATTCTTAAGAAATATAGCAAAACCTAAAGGTTTTTCGTTCATATAACAATGTTCAAATGAATCATCATATTCCAAACCATAATAATTTTCAAATTCATCTTTATTTTGATAAAAATATTCATCATATAATTTAGAAGTTTCTTCATTAAAAGCTTTTAAAATTAAACGATTCGTTTCTATAGGTTTATTGATATTAATATCCTTAGACAAAGATCCATATTTATTAATAGCATCTTGTTTAGCTTTTTCTATTAATCTTAAAAAATCTAGTTCATCCTTTGTAAAATCTTTTTCATAAAAATTAGAAAGAGTAGAATTCCAAGTAATGTACTCATTCCATAAATATGTCTTTCCATCTTCTCCTAAAGAAAATATATAGTGAAAAGCCTTAAGATTATCATTATATTTATCGCTTTGTCTATTTGTTAAATCAGGCATCCAAAAATCAAAATTAAACATATCTTTGACTTTCTCTTCAATAAATTTATCTATAGAAAAAATATCATTCATGTAAGTTTGCCTCCTTACTTTATTATGCCACTACGTTAATATTCATCACGAATTATAGCAAAACAAAATATAATTTATATTATTTAGTAATAAAAAAATAGCAGCTTTCGCCACTATTTCTTCTTTCTATTACGGACAATATCTAATTTTGCCCTTACAACGAAGTGACATGTCGCATAATATATTCCTATTATGTGAACGCTGTTCGTCTCCTTACAATTTGGTGGAGCTGAGGGGAATCGAACCCCTGTCCAAATGAGGCCCCGCTTCAAGCACTACAGCTTAGGCTGACTTGTCAGTCGAATCTCATGGTGTCAGTCGACCAAGGAAACTCGACTCCCTGTCTTTGTGTCCGTCTTTCTACTGGCAAGAAAAAGTATAAAGATAAGGTGAATCTGTTTACGCGTACAAGAAGAAAACTCACCGAGTTCTTCAAGACACGTCCGTGGCCTAGGAACTAATGCCTAGGCAAAACTGGTAACTAATTCTAGATTAGTAAGCAGCAGCCATTTGGAAAGAGGGCTGACGGAAGAATGACACGTTTTTCTTGGCACTTGTGTTTGTGTAAGGTCATTAGGTGACCAATCCGCTGCTCTTAAAGTTCCTCCTCACCTGTCGAGACCTAGACAGCCCCAATGTGAAACGAAACTTCACATGTATTATTATACGTCGATTATAGAAAAAGTAAAAATCGAAAAAAGAAAAGCGAGGCTTAGCCTCGCTAATCTTAGTTATTCTAATTATTAGATAACTTCTCTTTTTCTAAAGAAAGGAACAGCCATTTCGTGTACGATTAGAGGAACAATTCCTAAAGCGGCACAGATCATCCAGTTGTACCACTCAAGTCCGTTGCTATGACCGAGGAAGATATCGGTAAGTCCAGGAACTTCAGTGACCAATATTTGAAGAATCAATCCGAATCCAAAGGCTACGATGAAGAACCAGTTAGTTCCCTTGAATACATAGATGAATGACTTCTTGATATTGCTCATTCCAATCATATGGAAGAGTTCTGCAAGACCTAAGGTAGTGAAAGCCATAGTACGTGCATCCTCAAAGCAAGATATAGCATGTATTGCTTCTCCAATATCTAATTCAGTGCCGGTGTTTCCTCTAGCATACATCGGGTTGGCATTGAGGAATGTCTCCATAGATTTAATTCCATCAGATGATAAGATTGAATTCAAATTTGTGCCATTATTCAATGCATTATATACATCGTTCCAATTAGCATAAATAGATTTATCTCTACCGGTGATTAAAGCTTCTTTTAAGCTTTCCGAAGCCATCATTTGATTCCAAGTCAAATCATATTGAGTCATTCCATAGATGACAGGAATGAGGAAGGCTGCGAAGACGATGATGAAGATGATGAAACCGTAGAACATATTGAATTTGAATCCACCATGAGCAAAAATTCCATCTTTTGGATTTCTAGGAGCATTGTTCATGATATCAGGATCCTTGTCATCACGTCCTAAGGCGATGGCGGGTAGTGAATCTGTAATCAAGTTGATCCAAAGCAACTGCATAGCGGTCATAGGAGCTATGATGTTTGCACATGTAGCTAAGAACATGACCAAGATTTCAGCAAAGTTGGATGAAAGCAAGAAGAAGATAGTCTTTTTGATGTTTGAATAAATACCACGACCTTCTTCTACAGCTTTTTCAATAGAAGCGAAGTTATCATCGGCTAAGACGATATCAGCAGCAGATTTTGCAACATCAGTTCCGGTGATTCCCATAGCGATTCCGACATCTGCGGCTTTTAATGAAGGAGCATCGTTAACACCATCACCTGTCATTGCAGCGATTCCACCGTTAGCTTTGATAGCCTTGACGATTTCGACTTTGTTTTCAGGTGAAACACGAGCAAATATTCTCTTGGTCTTGACCAACTCTTGAAGCTGTTCAGGAGTGCATTTATCTATTTCAGCACCGGTCATAGTTTGCTCAGGAGAAGTAGCAATTCCTAACTCTCTTCCGATGGCTAATGCAGTATCGGCATGGTCACCAGTGATCATAACTGTAGTAATTCCAGCACGATGTAGCTTTTCAACGGCAGGCTTAGCTTCTAAACGAGGAGGATCAATCATTGCGACCATTCCGACATAGATGAGGTTATCCTCATTTATTTTCTCACCATTATGGATTGCAAAGGCTAATACACGGAATGCTTGTTGTGCTAATTCTTTAGCGGCATTGTTGATATTAGCTATATCACCATCGGTGATATCTCTGACTTCACCATTGATTAAGATTCTATTAGCATGAGAGAGAATTGAATCCAAAGCACCTTTGGTGAAGATGATGGTTCCATCAGCTTCACTGTTTTTGAATTCATATTTCTTCAAAGTGGCATTCTCAGGAATGTCTTTGATGACATGCATAGTAGACATCATCTTTCTGACTGAATCGAAAGGCATCTCGTCAATTCTGGGAAGAGAAGACTTCTCAGTCTCCTCTTTTTCAATATTGAATAGATGTGCAAAATCCAATAAGGCGATTTCTGTAGGATCTCCGTATCTATCGCCATTGATAGAAGCATTGGAGTCTAGCATCATTCCTTTGGTGACTAATTCAAATTCTTCACTATGGATATCAACTTTATCAGCATCGATGATTTGATTGTTGGCGTAGACCTTTTTGATGGTCATACGATTTTGAGTTAAGGTTCCAGTCTTATCAGAGCAAACATAAGTGACAGCACCTAAAGTTTCGACAGAAGGCAACTTTCTTACGATGGCGTTGACTTTGACCATCTTGGACATACCCATGGCCAAGACGATAGTGACGACTGCAGGTAAACCTTCAGGAACAGCTGCGACAGCCAAAGCAATAGCAGCAGTGAACAAGTTGATGATATCATCAGGCTTGAATGTTCCATTCATGAAAGAAGGAATCAACCAGAGCAATCCAACGATGAACATTGCGACGACGATTCCGATACAAATGAATCCGAGAATCTTTCCTAATTCAGCAAGCTTCTTTTGCAATGGAGTTTCTTCATTGTTCTCTTGAAGCATGGAAGCAATCTTACCTATTTGGGTATTCATTCCAGTACCCACGACTATTCCTTCTCCACGTCCGTAAGAAATAGGACATGAAGAGTGAGCGATGTTGGATTCATCTCCGACAGCATGATCGCCTTTTAATAAGGCATTGCAGTCTTTCTCTGATGGAACGGATTCACCTGTCAAAGAGGCTTCATCAGATTTTAAGTTGACTGATGTTGTCAAACGAACATCTGCAGGAGTAATGGTTCCTTCTTCGAGGATAACGACATCACCCAATGCTACTTCAGTAGCCTTTACAGTCTTCAATTTTCCGTCACGTCTAACTGTACATGAAGGTGAAGACATCTTTTTTAAGGCTTCGAGGGATTGAGCAGCTTTAGCTTCTTGGGCAGTTCCGATTACAGCATTCAAGATGACGATAGCTAGAATGACTGCAACTTCTGCCCAGTCGGCTACTTCATTTCCATTGATGATTGCAATCACTGCATCGATGACAGCTGCAACTAAGAGAATCAAGACCAATGGGTCTTTGAATTCCCCTAAGAACATTTGCATTACGGTCTCTTTTTTAGCTTCTATTAGCTTGTTAGGACCATAAGCGTTCAAACGTTTTTGAGCTTCCTTTTCGGTCAATCCAATTTCGGGATCAACTTCGAACTTAGCTTTGACATCTTCGATGGTTTCTTGTGAAGCATCGAATCCATCTAAAAACTTCTTTTCAACGAGAGACTTTTGATAGTTTGGGTCTTTTTGAAGAGCTTTTTCTTCTTTGGCCTTCTCTTTCATCAATTTCTCGGAAGATTTAGATTGTTCTTTTTCTTCCATATGTTCTTCCTTTCAATCAAGATTTCAATCTTGACGCACAAAATATTATAAATGAGATATATAAAAACTAATTATGGAATCTCTTTCAAACCAAAGAAAAAAGAATGAATTTTATAGTCATTTTTTACTATAAAATCCATTCGAAATTTTAATAAACTAAAGTCGGTAAAAAGTAAAAAATATCGTTTTTATTTCAAATATTTTCTCAAGATATCTTCAGCAATCAAAACACCGCTGGCTGAAGCTTGAGCAAGACCTCTTGTAATACCAGCTCCATCACCACCACAATAAAGATTGGATATCTTCTTTGTCTCTAAGTTATTGTTTACTTCTGGTCTATCGGAATAGAACTTAGCTTCAACACCATACAGAAGAGTATGTTCATTTGCGATGCCAGGCGTTACATAATTCAAAGCTTCGATCATCTCTATAATTGACTTTAAAGTCTTGTATGGCATGCAAAGAGACAAGTCTCCAGGTACTGCATCCTTCAAAGTGGGCTCGACAAAGCCTTCTTTGATTCTCTTAGGTGTGCTTCTCCTGCCGTTCTTTAAATCACCATATCTTTGAAGTATGACTTTTCCACAAGCCAATCTATTAGCTAAGCTTGCAACGTCTTTGGCAAATTGGTTAGGATCCTTGAAAGGTTCGCTGAATTCATGAGAGACCAATAAGGCAAAGTTTGTGTTTTGACTTCCTAATTTTGGATTGGCATAGGAATGACCATTAGCTAAAATGACACCATCCTCATTTTCCATGACGACATGACCAGAAGGGTTAGAGCAGAATGTTCTTACGATGGTTCCTTGGGTTGTGTGGAACAAGAATTTTCCTTCATAAAGATTCTTGTTGATATCCTGCATTACGACATTAGTAGTTTCGACTCTAACTCCTATATCGACTCTATTGTTCAAAGTTCTAACACCGTGATTATTGAGCATCTGTGAGAGGAATGTAGCTCCTTCTCTACCTACACCCATAATGACATTCTTTCCTTCAATTTTAGAGTTGTCTTCTAAGATAACACCTTGAATTTCGTCTTTGTCATTTACTTCTATATCAGTTACTTTGACTTCGAATTTGAATTCGACACCTTTGCTTTCAAGATATTTCCTAATTTCAGTTAATATATGGTAATTTCCATCAGTTCCTAAATGTCTCACTGATGCTCTGAGCAATAAAAGTCCAGCTCCGATTGCACGTTGCTCGATCAATCTGACTTCATCAGTATAAGGATTTGTTATATCTTTTGTAGCACCAAATTCTAAATTGACTTCATCACAATAATTGATGAGAGATAGAACTTCGTTATCTCCGATATAATCTCCTAACCAACCTCCGAATTGAGTGGTTACATTAAATTTCCCATCAGAAAAAGCACCGGCACCACCAAATCCTCTAGTGATGTCATATTTGTCTATTTTCTTTCTAGGCTTTGATTGATCTCTTTTAACTCCAGGAACAGGTCTATCAAAGATATCCTCTCCTTGGTCTAAAATGATGATCTTTAAATTTGGATCTTCACTAATCAACTTATAAGCTGCCATGTATCCACATGGACCAGCTCCGACAATTACTACATCATATGATGACATAAAAAAGTATCCCTTTAATAAATTATAAAACTAAATCATCATTTATTCTTTTTGTTTTATAGAGATACTTTATAAACCTAATAAGTTTGATATCTTTTTAATTCTTCAGATGAGAGTTTCTTGTCTCTTCTTCTAGTCTTTTCATTAATTGTTTCATGACATATTATCATCAGAGTAGCAAATCCAATCATAAAATAAGGAAGAATAGAATAATTATCTCCTATCGATCTTGCTACTAAGCCGATAAGAGGTGGCATAGATAGATTTCCGACATATGCTGAAGCCATTTCTAATCCCATCGCACTTTGTGATCCAGCTTTAGAAAATCTATATGGTGTAGATCTTATAATTGCTGGATAAATAGGTGCACATCCTAATTCTACAATTACAAATCCGACCATTGGAATGTATTTATTTACTTGAATCAGAGCTAAAACAATTCCTAATAGAATTATGGACTCTCCCATTCTTATCATCTGTTTCTCATTCATCTTCAACGATAGAGGACCACAAAGCAATCTTCCTACTGTTATTCCTATATAGAATGTCGAAGTCAACATAGCAGCTTCATCAGTTGTCGAACCCATATTTTTATTGAAGAAGCTTCCAACCCAAAGACCGGTAGAAGATTCTAAAGCACAGTAACAGAAGAATCCTATGACTGTTAAATAGAAGATAGGATCTTTCAATATTATTGTCGATCTTTTTATTGCTTCTTCAGCTTCCTCTTTCTTCTCTTTTTCAGTTTCATCCTTCTTATTCTTTTCCATCACTTTGTTCCATAATGGTAAAGTTGCAAATAAGAGTATCGATATACCTAATTGAATACATGCTATGGTTAGAACACCATAATTCCATCCTCTGGATTGATTATTAGCATCTATGAAAGCTCCTATGATTAAAGGACCTATAGAAGCTCCTATCCCCCAAAATGCGTGGAGCCAATTCATATGAATAGCTTTGTAATGTAAAGCTACATAGTTGTTTAAGGCTGAGTCTATAGCTCCCGCCCCTAACCCTAATGGAATTGCAATCAAGAAGAAGGCCCAACCATATCCTTCCTTAACAAAGGAGAATAATAATAGAGCAATAGCAGTGAGAACTACTGATATAGATACGACTATTTTAGTCGAAAACTTTCTTATCAAATACGATGAACATAATGAGGATATGATAGTACATATAGACACTACTATTCCTATATATCCGGCTAAATCAGATGGAAGGTTTAAATTATCAGCTATAGCTGGGAATGAACTTCCAAGCATTGAATCTGGTAATCCTAATGAAATGAAAGTGATATAGATAATTATTAAAAGTAAAGTAGCCATATTATTAGATCCTCTATCAAAGCTACTCGATTTTAGATTATCTCCATATTTTTTGAAACAAAAACTATAATAATGAATATATAATTAGTGCGGTAAAAGTAAAAATTTTCCAATAAAATCAAAGGATTAGTTTTTCTATGGGAATGCGTTTAGATAAATATTTAAAAGTAAGCCATTTAATTAAAAGAAGAACGATGGCGAAGGATTATATCGATGCTGGTTATGTAAAGGTAAATGGCAAAGTAGCCAAACCTTCCACCGATATAAAGATAGGTGATGAGATTGAGATCTCATCTACTAGTGGTGAAGTTACCAAAGTGACAGTTATGATGACAAAGAGCTTTTGCAACTTGTCTGATGCAGCTTCTATGTATAAGTTCCCAGATGATTTAGGAAGCGGTAATGGAAAAAAGTAACTTCTCATTTGATAAAAGAGTCGAGTCTTTAGGATTGAATAAATCCGATAAAGTTTTGATTGCCTTCTCTGGTGGTGGTGATTCGACGTTTTTGTTGATGCAAGCTTTAAATTATTTTTATGATGGTAATATTTATGTCGCTTATGTAGATTACCACGATTCTGAATACACACCTGAAGAAGAAAAGATTGTTTTAGATTTTATTAGGGACAAAAACATACAATTCTTTAGAAAAGATGTGTATTTATCGTGGAAAGAATCTAATTTTGAAGCCAGAGCTAGGGATATAAGATATAAGTTTTTTAAAGATATAGTATTAAAAGAAAACCTTAAAGGAGTGTTGGTAGCTCATCATGCTAATGATGATGCTGAAACATATCTTTTTCAAAAGAGTAGAGGATCTATAACAGATGAATTGGGATTGAAATCTATATCTATTCTTTATGGAATAAGTGTTTATAGACCACTTCTTCCAATAAAAAAATCAGATATTATTAAATATTTAAATGATAATGACATCATTTATTTTGATGATCCTACAAACAAGAACTGGAATAGATCTAGAGATAGATTGAGAATGAGTGTTTTATCTTCTGATGATAATGTAGATAAAACATTAGAGCAAAGAAATAGAGATTCGATCAAGAATGACGAAGAGATAGAAAAAGCTAATGAGTTTTTAAACAAGAATAGATATGAATTTAAAGAATATAGAAAATTATCTATCAATATACAAAGAAGATTTCTTTATAAAGCAATACAAATTTTAATAGGCAAAGAAGACAATGATATGGTCGTATCAACGATGAATATTTGCTTTGAATTTCTAAAATCAAATAGAACTGAATCCTTGAAATTAAATGATGAATTATATTTATATAAGGATAAAGATGAATTTTATTTCGGATCACCTATAGAATTAAATGATAGTTATTCGTTTGAAATCGATAGACCTGGAATCTATGATTTCAATTCAATTCATTTGGATTTATCTAATCCATCTTTATATAAAATAAATAAATTTCCAGTATTTATAAAAGCAGTTAAAAAAGGCGATATGATTTCTACTGATTTAGAGTGTAAAGACGGTTGGTTATGTATGAAAAAACATGGAGTGCCAACATATTTAAGAGGATTTTATCCAGCTTTATATAATAAAGAAGGCAATATCATTTATCTTCCTTTTTATGGAGATGATAAATTCTATATTAACGTATCTAGAATTTATCCGAAACAAAAGTATTGATATCGTTAATATATTTTCTATTTCTTTGACCGAAATAGAATAAATCTATTGCTGCTAGTACTAATAATCCAGTGGCACCTATAAAGAATCCAAATATCGATATTCTGAATGATTTGGTTCCTTCGTAGTGAACTTTAATGTCATACTCACCTTCGGGTACTTTAAATGCTACTAATCCGTCCACATATTCAGGTGTTGTTTCTGAATTCAAAGAAAAATTGTTTTCATCTTTGACTATATCTACGACATATCCATCATAATAGAGCTGTGGGATTTGAATAAAAGTTTCTTCAGTCGAGATGATGACATGAAAATCGACTTCTGGTGTTTTAACTCTAGTAACTTTTAATTCACCCGATCCTTCAAGAAATACAGGTTGGATGTATTCATCTATTCCATGTTTAGGCTTTCCACTCCTTAATGAACTGTGTACTTTGTAATACAAAGAATTCGAATACTTCGCTGGCTTATAACTTGAATCGTTGAATACTTTGGGTAGGTATTCATCTTGAGCACCTAAAGCCCAAACTTTCATCACTCCATCATATTCCATACTATCGTTTTGCCAAATAGAATCAGGCTGATAGACATACACGTTTCTTTTCTCTGGCAAAGCCTGGCTTACGCCAATCAGTAATGCTGCACCAGCGATTGCAACAGGTGTTACAGCAGGTACTTTCTTTAGATAACGTAACAATACACCAACTAAGAAGAAACACATGAAATAGAATAATGACCATACGCGCCAAGCAAACTGTGCATTGTACATAATCGATGGAAGGATTGACCATACTTCTGGAACATAGAGAAGCAATCCTAATAATACTATCGATATGATGGCATAATACAAATCAATATCTTTAAATAATTTGATTGGCTTTGTTTCATCATCCACAATTAAATTTCTTCTTCCGCCTGTGACTTTGTAGTAAGCAAAGGTGACATAGAAAACAAACATAGCAATACACATTTCAAAAGGCTGGTAGACAAGATTTGAAACTAAAACTAATACAAAAAATTCAATTAATAGTGTTGATTTCTTATTCAAGAAGGTTAAATCTAATAGCTCGTCAGCTGTGATAATTAATCCTATTGCAAATAGATAGAATGCTATTGAATACTCGTATGAATCGACAGTTTCTAATGGATTCCATAGGTTGTAATATAGTTGACTTGAGATCCAATCCAAGTGAAGAAGTCCACTGAATGAATTTGTTGAGGCTATGCTATCTTGAATATGTTTTAAGTTTGTCCACATTACTTCATCATCGCAGACTATGTATAAGTCACTTTTGGTAGCTTCTAACATAGGAAGCAAATAAGGAAGTACGAATAAGACTATTAAAACTATAGATACGCATGCATAAATATCTTTTTTCCAATCTTTAATAAAGAAATAAAGTTTCTTTATGTTGAACAACATATAAAGTATTGCAAATAAGCAAGTCACTAATGCTGTGAAAGGATGAGAAAGAACGATTCCAGTAACACCTACTATAGTGGATATATAGTGCCAAATTCTTATTTCTTTTTCGTTTAATAGACTATAGACACCATAGAATATTACAGGTATCAACGATATCGCGATCGATTCAGAGAATGCACACCTACATATTATGCAAAAGATTCGATATGGATGGAAGATATAGGCTATTCCTAAAATGAGTCCGCCTATATTGCTCTTAGTCATTCTTTTACCTAATGCATAAGAATAAAAACCACTGATTGCAATGAATATGATATCTGTAGTTTTCATAGCTACTACAGCTGTCATTCCTATGTTGTGAAATAAGTACATCAATTCGCCAGCAAATAAATGCGGTAAAGGAGCATAGAACATATGTGCATTGTATGCTACGTTTCCCATTGCTATCGTATTTGGACCGAATGGGTTCAAACCATTGATTGCGGCATTGTAAATGTCATAAATTTCAGATAGATGGAAATGTATGTCATCACCATTTGGCATTCCATTGTTAAAGAAAACATAACTTATAGCAAAGATACATCCTATAAGGACGATACAACTTATTATCTCCTTGCTTACTTTCTTAGTAATGGTCTCTATTTTATTCATAATGATTTGATTGTACTATTTTTCTGTAAAAAAAGAAAATTGAAAAGAGATACAAGGAAAGATTCGAGTCGTCTAAGATTTCATTACTAGAAGACCTGTTTCTTATGTAGACATTACTTTTACGTCTTTAAAGCTTGTTTTATCAACCAAAGACTTTCATATCAATGATCAATCTTTTAATGGAAAACGGAGAGTTTAATCAATTAGCTGAATTGCTTTCTAATAGAAACAATCTTCATATTATTTTTGTCAAGTCTTGTGAAAAGGATAATAGCTCTATGTTTGAAAAAATGATTTCTGTAGGATTATAGATAAACAAAAAGTAGAGGAACCCCTCTACTTCTTTTACTCAATCGACTAAATTACCAAATGGTTATACGTTTGCTAGGTTCGATATACATCTTGTCGGTAGGCTTGACATCGAAGGCCTCGTACCATTCAGCAAAGTTTCTAGGCTGAATGTTTGCACGGAGCTTATGAGGTGCGTGAACATCGATAGAAAGCAAGAGCTTCTCATATTCGGGACGCATCTTAGATCCCCAAATTCTACCAAATTGTTTGAAGAATGATTGATAATCTGGATGCTCTTCATGAGATTCGATTTCGAGTGCGCATCCGACACCACCGTTATCAGCAATGTTTTCAGATACGATCAACTTTCCATTGACCTTTCCACCTTCCATTTCAATTCCATCGAATTCTTCAATCATCTTTTGGGTCAATTCTTTGAACTTCTTGAAATCTTCTTCGGTCCACCAGTTGTTAAGGTTTCCTCTTTCATCGCATTGGGCACCATTGTTGTCGAATGCGTGAGAGATTTCATGGCCTATTACAGTTCCTATTCCACCTAAGTTTTGAGCCTTGGTTTGATTCAATGAATAGAAAGGAGCTTGGAGAATTGCTGCAGGGAATGTTATATCGTTGACATAAGGGTTGTAGCAGGCGTTGACCATATGTCCAGGCATAGGCCATTCATTTCTATCGACAGGTCTTTCGATGTCTTGAATGTTATAGGCGATTTTAGCTTTAGATATATCTTTAAGAATGTCGTATAAGGACTTAGAAGTGTCTACGATAAACTTGTCGTAGATCTTTCCAGGCTTATCGGGATAACCCATCTTGATGACGATCTTAGATAACTTCAAGATTGCTCTTTCTCTTGTGGCTGGGGAAAGAATGGTGTTAGTGGCTAAGCGTTTCTTATAAGTTGCGATTACTTCCTTAACAATTGAAATTGTATCTTTCTTAGCTTTTCTTCCAAAATAAGTACGTCCGTAGTAGATTCCTACGGGTTCGGAGAAGATCTTATCTGAAGCTAAACGATATGCTGCTTTTTCTTTCGAAGAAGCCTCTTTTTGTCCAGATAATGCACGGCCATAGCTTCCGCCGAGAATTCTCAATTCATCAGAAAGGTAGCTGGTGGCAGATAATAATGTATTTACATAAGCCCAATGCTTGAACAATTCAAATGTATTTTCGTTGAATAATCCTGCAAATTCATCGAAGAAACGAGGATCGGCGACGATGACTGTTTGAGGATTGAATCCAAAGACATCAAATAAGAACTTTTTAAATGCAAATGCTCCGGTCTTCTTGGCGACGACAGTTGCGAGCATGGGATTGTACATTGAAGGATAGTCGGCCCATTCCTCTTGGCTCTTTACTCTAGCAGCAATTAATTTATCGTAAGCCAAAGTATCATTTAAGAACTTAGCTTGATCTTCTTCTGATAAATTTGTCTTTGCTAAAATTTGTTTGACCATAGTAGACCACATGCCGATGAGCTGAGGACCTTGTGGGTTGTCATCTGCATAGTAGGTTGTGTCGGGCAAAATTGTAGAAGGACCAGTGATCAAGATGGAGTGCTTCTTAGTGTTCTTCATATCGGCTTCGACACCCATGTTGAAAGGAAGTAATATGTCATCCTTGAATAACTCAGCGGAATGCTCATTTAAATCGTTAATATCTTTCAAAGCTAATATTTTATCGAGATCTTTTTGAACTGGCTCTAATCCTTCTTTATCTCTTCTATCAAAGTCTAATGCGACTTTGTACAAATCGATAGCAGAACGAATGTAATGGTTAGGAATCTTCTTAGTTCCGTTAGCCATCTCTTTAAAATCATTCATCAAGGTCTTTTCGACACCGATGTCGAGGTCAGCAAATCCACCTACTGATGTGCGATCAGCAGGAATTTCAGCTTTGGCAATCCATTCGCCGTTAACAGCTTCATACAAGTCATCTTGAATTCTAACTTTCTCTTCTTCCATAATCTTTGCTCCTTTTCTTTCAGCTTTTCTCAGCGTATTAATAACATTTTAAAGCAATATTAAAAATGTTTGTTTGGTTTTAGCGTATTAACAATGAATAATGCAATTATAATTGTAAAGATAAAATAAAGATTTTATGGAACCTATAGAAAAAGAACCTGCCATTAATTATTTTCCTGGTCATATGAACAAAGCTCTGTATCAAATTAAGGATACAGTTCATAATGCAGATGCAGCTATTTTAATCTTGGATAGCAGAGCTCCTTTAGCATCTTTTCCATATGGACTAGAAAAAATAATCGGTGATAAGCCCAAAGTCATACTATTGAGTAAAAGAGATCTAGCAGACCCGATTAAAACTAAAGAATTTATTGAATATTTCAATAATAAAGGCTATTTAGCATTTGATGCCAATTTGAAGAACCCCAAGGAAGCTAGTAGGGTAAAAAATGAATTGGGTAGAATTAGAACTTCAAGAGATAATAAATTTATCAAACTCAATCTTCCACTTCCACCAGTTAAGTGTTTGGTTTTAGGAATTCCAAATGTCGGAAAGAGCACAACAATCAATGTTTTAGGTGGAAAGAATAGAGCAGCAACTGAGAATGTCCCTGGTAAGACTAGGAAGACAACTATGTTTAGGGCAACACCGAGGATTTGGCTCTATGATACTCCGGGAATTCTAGAGCCGAATGTTCACGATAGGGACAGTATGATAAAACTAGCTTTGTTAGGCTCTGTGAAAGACGATATTTTGCCTCATGATTATTTGGCTAAAAAATTATTGGAGATGCTCTCAAAGCTTTATCCTGATGCATTTGAAAAACGTTATGGAATACCTCAATCACTTAATCCCACACAAGCTTTGATAGATTTAGCTGACAAAAGAGGATTTATTCTATCTAAGGATAGACCTGATATAGATAGAGCACTTCATTGCTTGCTTCAGGAATTCAAGGACGGGAAGCTAGGAGGAATCACTTTAGATGAACAAGGATAGACATTCTTTAGAACAATTTGATGAAGATATAAGAATTAAAAACAATGTGGTTAATATAGCTGGATTTGACGAAGCTGGAAGAGGTCCACTTTGTGGACCTGTAGCATGTGGTGGATGTGTCCTACCCAGAGATTATTATTTTCCTTTTATAGATGATTCAAAAAAACTTACTCCCAAAGAAAGAGAAAAAGCGTTTGAAGAGATAAAAAGAGTAGCTTTGGCATATAGCGTTCAACTTATAAGTCCAGAAAAAATAGATGAGATTAATATTTTGGAAGCTTCTAGATTAGGAATGGAATTATGTCTAGAAGATATTAAAAAACAATTGAATGTCGATTATATAGTTACAGACTATATGAAACTTCATACTGATATTCCAGTTTTAGCTATTCCTAAAGGAGATGCTACTTCTCAATGTGTTGCAGCTGCTTCAATCTTGGCTAAAGTAACTAGAGATCATTATATGGAAGAATTAGATAAACAATATCCAGAATATCTTTTTAAGAAACATAAAGGTTATCCTACCAAAGCTCATATGGAAGTGCTGATGTCTAACGGTGTTATAAAAGGACTCTATAGAGAAAGTTATAAACCAGTTAAATTAGCTTTGGAAAAGAAAGGCTATCATCAATAAATTTAGAATTCACTTATGAAAATGACAATCTCCTTCTCATTTCTTATGAGAGGAGATTTTTAATGCGTAATGAATTTTTGTTAGCTTTATCGATGAGAGAAAAAGGAGATTGGTCTGGAATATTGAAAGAGATGAAAGATAAAAAAGAGGTTAATCCTGAAGAAATATATAAATGCTATAGTAAGGTTAAAGGAGATTTAATACTGTTCAAGGATCAAGACTATCCCGACAAATGGAATCATATTGTTAATCCACCTCTTTGTGTATATACACATGGAAATAAGAAATTATTATCAAGTCCAAAGATTTTAGCAGTGATAGGGTCTAGAAAAGTAAGTCAATATGGAGATTATATCTGCAAAAAACTCATAAATGAATTGTTGGATATAATGCCTGATATCGTTATAGTATCAGGCTGTGCTATGGGAATAGATAGTATTGCGATGAGACAAGCGATGAATAAAGGTGGAAAAGTCATCGGTGTATCAGGTGCTGGAATTGAATCAGTTTATCCTTTGTCATCAAAAGATATCTATGACTATTGTAAAACGAATAATGGATTACTTTTGAGCGAATACCCTTGCTTAGAACCTCCAGAGAGTAAACATTTTCCGATGCGTAATAGATTGATTAGCGGGATATGTGATGCGATATTAGTCATAGAAGGTGATGAAAGAAGTGGAACTTCCATTTCTGTCGGTTATGGAATAGATCAAGGAAAAACGATAATGGCTGTTCCTAGAGATATAAGAGCAGAAAAACAATTGACTAATAAGTTGATAAGAGATGGAGCAAATCCTGTCCTTTGTGGACAAGATATAGCAGATTTGTTGGTAAATGAAATTTAATAAAAATTTCTAATACCTTATAGGTATTAAGGATGATATATGAAAAATTACCTCTTGACTAAAGGGGCTTAGATTTAAATAATGGGTAGGCTTTTTAGGGGGATAACTTATGAAACTAGTAATTGTTGAGTCTCCAACAAAATCAAAAACTATAGGTAAATTTTTAGGACCTGACTATAAAGTTATGGCTTGTGTCGGTCATATTTCAGACCTTGCCACCACCGGTCCTGGTGGTTTAGGAGTAGACGTAAAGAATGATTTCAAGCCAACTTATGTAGTTCAACCAGACAAGGTAGAAGTAGTCAAAGAATTGAAAAAAGCTATTAGCAAGTCAGATGAAGTCATATTGGCAACCGACCCTGACCGCGAAGGAGAAGCTATAGCTTGGCATTTAGCAAATGAATTCAAACTTCCTGTGGAATCCACACCTCGTTGGCAGTTCCACGAAATCACAAAAAACGCTATAAAATTAGCTAGCCAAAATCCTGGATTGATAAATATGAGCTTGGTCGAATCACAAGAGACAAGACGTATTATTGATAGAATCATGGGATTTCGTCTTTCCTATCTTCTTCATAAGAAGATTAAATCTCGTTCAGCTGGAAGAGTTCAATCTGTAACTCTTAGATTTATCGTCGATCGAGAGAATGAAATTAGAAACTTCAAGCCGGAAGAGTACTGGGAGATTGCAGGTTCTTTTGGACCTAAGAACTTAGAAGCTAATTTGAGTTCTTATCAAGACAAGCCTGTCAAGATTACAAATCAAGAGCAAGCCGATGCTATAGAAGCTGCTTTACCTAAAGACTTCATCATTAATTCTATTGTAGAATCTTCTAGAAGTAGAGAGCCTAAGCCTGCATTCACAACCTCAACTATGCAACAAGAGTCGTTTAACCAATTCCGTTATTCTACAAAGAAGACTCAATTGATTGCTCAGCATCTTTACGAAGGTAAGGAAATCGAAGGAAATGCTGTGGGTTTAATCACTTATATGCGTACTGATGCCAATCGTTTGGCACCTGAATTCATAGCTGCAGGCGAAGGATTCATCAAAGAAAAATATGGTGCTTCATTTGTCGGACATGCTCATGTAACATCAAAAAAATCCGAAATGGTTCAAGATGCTCATGAAGCCATTCGTCCTACTGATGTAAATATGACACCTGAGAGAGTTAAACCATATTTATCTAAGGATGAATATAATGTTTATTCTTTGATTTATAACAGAGCGATAGCTTCTTTAATGGCTCCAAGAATTGAAAAGCTAGTCACTTTGAAATTGAATGGAAACGGATATATTTTCTCGACGGATTCAGTTACTACACAGTTTGAAGGTTATTCAAAGGCTTATGGACAATATGAGAGTAAGACTGCTAAAGCCATAGATTTCTCTAGTTTGAAAGAAGGAGATACTATAGCTTGTAATAAGATCTCTAAGACTCAACACTTTACCAAGGCTCCAGCTAGATACACCGAAGCTAAGATTGTTAAATTGATGGAAGAGAAAGGAATTGGAAGACCTTCAACTTATTCTTCTACGATTTCAACCTTGGAAGAAAGAGGATATGTCACAGTTGAAAAAGGTGTTCTTTCTCCTACTGAGCAAGGAGAGTTGACAGTCAAGAAGCTTGAAGATTTCTTCCCTCAATTTATGGATGCTAAATATACAGCTGAAATGGAAGAAAAACTTGATGCTATCAGTGAAGGAAATTCATCTAGACATGATTTGTTGACTTCATTCTACTCTGACTTCTCCACTTGTATGGATAAAGCTGAAAAAGATATGGAGAAGCTTCCTGATGTTAAGACAGGCGAGAAATGCCCTAACTGTGGAGCGGATTTAGTTATTAGAAAAGGAAGGTATGGCCAATTTGTCGCTTGTTCAAATTATCCTACATGTAAGTTTATTCAAAAGGAAAAACCTGAGATTGTCGAAGGAAAGATTTGCCCTAAATGTGGCTCTCCTTTGGTAAAACGTAAAGGTTATGGAGGAAAAGAATTCATTGGTTGTTCTTCATATCCTAAGTGTAAATATATAGAAGGTCAGGAAGAAAAAACTAAAAAACAAGTTGTTATTCCTGAAGATGCACCCGAATGTCCTAAGTGTCATAAAGGTAAATTGATCTCTAAGCATGGAAGATTTTGTGAGTTTATAGCTTGCTCTAATTATCCAAGTTGTAGATATATTCAAAAGACAAAGAAAGCTAAAAAAGAAGAGGAATAAAAATAGATATGGCGATGAACATTGATAAATCATATGTTCGTGTCATCGGAGGAGGTTTGGCCGGAAGTGAGGCCAGCCTCCTTTTGGCACGTTTAGGAATAAAAGTAAAGCTCATCGATATGAAGCCTTCTAAATTGAGCAAGGCTCATCACGATAAAGATCACCTCGCTGAACTTGTTTGCTCGAATTCTTTAAAATCAGAAGATCCTCTTTCTGCCCCTGGAATACTTAAAGGTGAGATGGAAAGATTAGGAAGTGTTGTCATTGAAGCTAGCAAAATAGCAAAGGTTCCCTCAGGTCAAGATTTAGCAGTAGACAGAGATGTTTTTAGCAAGTATATAACTGATGCTATTAAGTCTAATAAGAATATAGAAATTGTCGATGAAGATGTTCAATCTATTCCAGATGATGGAATATTAACAATAGTATGTACTGGGCCTTTGACTTCAGATGGATTATCAAATTTCTTAGCTGAAAAGATTGGAAAATCCATGCTTTCTTTCTTTGATGCTGCAACTCCTTTAATATTTAAATCTTCCATCGATACTTCAAGGATGTTTGAAGGATCTAGATACGGAAAAGGTGAAGGAAAGTATTTGAATATTCCTATGAGCAAGGAGCAATATGAGAAATTCAATAATGAATTGATCAATGCTCAAAGAGCTATATTGCATGATTTCGATCATTTTGAAGGTTGTTTGCCTTTGGAAGTGATGGCTAAAAGAGGACCTATGACTCTTAGATATGGCCCTTTAAAAACAGTTGGACTCAATTGTCCACCTGATACATATGCTGTAGTTCAGTTGAGACAAGATGATGTGGCAGGAAGCCTTTATAGTCCTGTTGGATTTCAAACAAATTTAACTTTCCCAGAGCAAAAGAGAGTCTTTGGCCTTATTCCTGGATTAGAAAATGCTAAATATGCTAGATTTGGTCTTATGCATAGAAATACATATGTTAATGCTCCTTCTTGTTTGGATAGAACACTTCGTTTGAGGAATGATCCTAATATTTATATAGCTGGTCAATTGAGTGGAGTAGAAGGGTACTGTGAAAGTGCAGCTATGGGTATATTAGCTGCTTGTTATGTTTATCAAAGATTATCAAATGATAAAGTGGAATATATTCCTGTAAATACTTTGATGGGAAGCTTAGCTAATTATTTGGTTATGTCTTCACCAAATCATTTTGCACCGATGAATGCTACCTTTGGAATTATTGCAACGACACATAGTCGTAAAGATCATCAACTATTGCGAGATGAATCGTTAGGAAAATTAGATGAATGGGTAAAGAAAAATCTTCATATATAATAGAAGATGGTAATTCAAAAGAACTTTCTGAATTTCAAGATTATCTTTTGAATGTAAGAAGGTATTCATCCAATACAGTTAGCTCTTATTCTTTCGATATTTGTGATTTCACAAAATTTATTAGAGGCTTAGGTAAGATATTCAAAGATATTAAAGTCGACGATGTTAAATCTTGGATTTTAGATTTAACTGAAAGACAGATAGGAAAGAGATCTATAAAAAGAAAGATGTCTTCTTTGAAATCTTTCTATGCTTGGATGTATCTTCAAAAGAAAGTAGATTCAGATCCATTTGAGTATGTTCATTCTCCTAAAGCAACTCATGCTTTACCTGATTTCTTTTTTGAAAAAGAAATAGATGCTTTATTAGCTGCAAATGAAAAAAGAACTGATAAATTGAAAGATCGTGATCAAGCCTTGTTAATGTTAATGTTTGCTTCTGGTCTTAGGGCTAGTGAAGTTGTTAATCTGACATTCAATCAAGTAGACTTCGACAACAGGATAATGAAGGTGTCAGGAAAAGGAAACAAGGATAGACTAGTTCCTTTCACTAATTCAGCTAAGGAAGCAATGCTTAATTATATAAATGGTCTTAGAAAGGACTTGTTAAAAGAAGACACTAAATATATATTTTTGAACTCCCAAGGAAATAAGATGACTGTTAGAGGATTGGAATATATATTGGATGAAATCGAAGCTAAAACAGGATTGTATGGAAAAATTCATCCCCATATGCTTCGACATTCTTTTGCTACTAAGATGTTAAATAGAGGTGCGGATTTAAGAACGATACAAGAATTATTGGGTCATTCTTCTATTGAAACTACATCCATTTATACTCATGTCGCTTATGAAAATATGAAGGAAACATACGAGAAAACTTTTCCTCGTGCTAAAAAAGAAGATAGCAATCCTGACTATGATGAAGAAAGCGATAAAAACCAGTTGAAATAAAAAAGCAATTATGATTAAATAGTTTATCGCTGGCCCAGTGGAGAAGCGGTTTAACTCGGTGCCCTCTCAAGGCATTATTCATGGGTTCGAATCCCGTTTGGGTCACCATTCTTGTATTTATGTCTGATACTTCGGTATCGGACTTTTTTTGTAAAAATAATCAATTCTGATTTATTTTTTGAGATGTAAGCGTAAAAGATTTTTGCATTCGACAACCTGGATGGATTTCCGAATAATCTAACTAGGAGGTTCGAACGGGATAAAATTTACGCTTACGTATCAGAACTAATAATTAGTCTATTTTTAAGGCGAAATTAGATGATATTCCCCTTCCGCTATGACGTTATTTGTTTCCGTGGTATTTCTTGTTTGAAATAACCATACTTTTTCCATGGTTGATTTGGCCCTGGCTTCCATGTTGGTCTTCCAATCTTTTTTTGCCCTTCGTCTCCTGCCTTTTCTCGATTTGGACCGTGTTCCAGAGTTTTTTCTCTGTGAACCGCGACGATTTTGCCATCTGCTGCTTTTTTGACGACCGATTCGATGTATTTGCTGTTCAGTTTCTTCATACCGTTGATTTCCCGATTGAATGCTAAAGGACAATTAATCGGAAACAAATAACGTCATAACGACACTGCTTGAGTAGAAAAGTTGACAAAAGAGTCGGTGTGGGGGCTTCATTTTATGATTTGAAAATGTCCTTTTAATTAAAGAAATTGTGAAATATAAAGTAGTATTGATGTGAAAGCAAAAATAGTTTTTAAAGCCCATGCCTTTATAACTTTAGTGACCTATTATTGATTCGCTCACATAAATGATATAAAATGAAATTGTAAAAAATGCAGTGCCACTGCAGAAATTACAGAGGAGATTACTAATGATTCCTAGATTTATAACTAAAACTATTATTGATTGTGTTAAGCATTTTCCAATAACTTTACTTACAGGGCCAAGGCAAATTGGTAAATCAACTGAATTATTCAATTCTTTTAACTCCAAAGGTTTTAATTATATTTCACTTGATGACTCATTTAACTTGGCTTTCGCAAGAAAAGACCCTAGAAGCTTCTTGGATCTTCATCCTTCTCCATTGATTATAGATGAGGCACAAAAGGCGCCAGAACTATTTGTTGAGATAGAAAGAATAGTAAATGAATCTAGATTAAAGAGAGGGAATATGGAAAGCAATGGCATGTATATATTGTCTGGATCCCAAAGAAAAGACTTGTTAGATAGAGCTGAAGAGTCTCTCTCCGGAAGGGTAGCTATTCTAGATATGAATAATCTTTCAATAAATGAAATTTTAGGGAAGGATAATTCTCCCTTCGAAGTTAATCTTGCTAAAGATTCTCAAAGAAGCCTTAGATATACATTGAATGAATCTCAAGCTTTTGAATATATTGTCAAAGGTTTCTTTCCTGTTCTCTATGCTGATCCTTCTATAAATATTTCTGTGTTCTATTCATCTTATATAACCACTTATTTAGGAAAGGATCTTAGAGACTTAATAAATATAAATGATGAATTTAAATTCTTGAATTTCTTAAAACTTTTAGCTTCAAACACAGGTGAAGAATTGATTTATGATAACTATGCCAAGAATATAGGCGTTTCAATAAACACTATAAAAAGCTGGACTTCGGTTCTAATAAAGACAGCAATCATTTATTTAGTAGAGCCATACAAAGAGGAATCAATAGTAAAGAGAGTGGTAAAAAGACCAAAGATGTATTTCTTTGATACAGGATTGGCTGCTTATCTATGTGGAATAACTGATGCTAAGACCTTGCAAAACAGTTTCCTCAAGGGAAGATTCTTTGAGACATTTGTCTTTAATGAGATAAGAAAGTCTTTTATGAATGAAGGAATTATGCAGACTCTATATTACTATAGAGATTCTGAGCAAAATGAAGTAGATATGATTTTAGTGAGAGAAGGAAAGATCTCATGTGTAGAGATAAAAGCTGGGCAAAACTTTAATGCTTCGGATACTAAAGCATTTAAGAATCTCATAAATTCTAAATTTGTACATGGGAAAAACGCAATTGTCTGCACAGCTGATAAGATATCGATGCTTAATGATGGTACTTTGCTTCTTCCTATTTCGTCAATCTAATCCACTCTTCCCACGCAGTGCTGAATTAAATTTATCATAGTATCTATTTCTTCTTTGCAGTCATTCTTAATCCATCTGAACACTACTGATATTATGCCTTGAGTGAAGAAGGTGAAGATATATTCCTTATCTTCTTCTTTTACTTTGTAATGGTCTAGTATAGGATTAAATACTCCTTGTTGCATCCTTTGAAAAGATTCTTCTACTTTAAATATTTCAGGTCTTTGTTCGGTGGTTTTGAAAGCTTGTTTATTCTTTTTGACAAATTCTAAATAAGGCCTTAGGAATTTTGGAGTGATGAGATTGAAGTCTTCTTTTTCTCTTTTGGGGTAAAGATGGCTATCCTATAGGAGTTGCAGGTTACGAGACTGATAAACTACTAATTATTGAGCCGAAAAATTATTAAAAGTTAAACACAGAAAATTGATAAAGAAATTGTAGATCATGATAGTGGAGACGTATCTCAAATATAAATAAAAAGGAACTGTTTTCAAACCCTCTTTAATTAGTAAATGATGATTTTATAATGTAAAAATTCGGCTAATATGTTGATAATAAACGAAAATAATATAAAATAATAATTGTGGAGGTATTAAAGATGGCTACAACTAATTTAAATATCAGAACTGATAAAGCTGTAAAAGATCAAGCAGAGGCTATTTTCAATGAATTAGGCCTTAGTTTGACAACTGCTGTTAATATGTTTTTAAGAACAACCATTCGTGAAAATGGCATTCCTTTTGAATTAAAGCTCGATGTACCTAACGAAATAACTGCTAAAGCTATTAAAGAAGGAAAAGAACTTCTTTCTAATCCTAAAGCACCTAAATATACAAGTATGGAAGCTTTGAAAGATGCTTTGAATAAATGAAGTGTAGCATTCAATTTACTAATCAATTCAAAAAAGACTTGAAACTTGCCAAAAAGCAAGGAAAGGATTTAGATAAATTATTTGAAGTAATCAACATATTAGCCAATGGGGAGAAACTAGACACAAAATTCAAAGACCATGACCTGTCTGGTAGTTATAAAGGAACTCGTGAATGCCATATAGAGCCTGATTGGTTACTTATTTATGAAATTGATAATAACGCACTAATTAATTCTGATGCTTTATCGTCTAGGAACACATTCTGAATTATTCAAGAAATAACATAAAAACCCAGCTCCTGTAGAGAGCTGGCTTTTTGTTTACATCTCTGCTGTTGATTCTTTAGATAATGCTTTGAATAAGTCAGGTGCTAGTCTTTTGATTGGAAGATAGGAAGTTGACTTGATCTCCGATAAGCTTTTCTCAAATCTACTCAAAATTATATTTATCCATACTTAAAGTAAAGTCATTTATTTGCTAATAATTCTTCTACTGCAATTGCAAAGCATTTGCAAAGCAAATGCAAATCTAATACACTCTTATAGAGGTGAGTTAGTATGGAAACTGTTAATGTAACTATTAGATTGGATAAAAAAATAAAAGAGGAAGCTGATAGTATTTTCTCTGATTTTGGCATGAGCTTTAATACAGCCATAAATCTTTTTATAAGGCAAACTATTAGAGAGCAGAAAATTCCTTTTGAGATTAAAAGAAGTATTAATTGTTTACCTAATGATGAAGCCAATTCAATCGCTGATAAAATTATAGATAAACACATAGATGCTTTTAAGGAATTAGCTAAATGATTTGGATTACAAAAGAACAAATAATAGAATTCCAAGAAAAGCTTATTAGAAAAACTGGTGGTTCTTTTGGACTAAGAGATGAAGGTGGTTTGGAATCTTGTATTTATTCTCCGTTGCAATCATTTGATGGTAAAGAATTTTATTCTTCCATAATAGATAAGGCATCAAGAGTAAGTTATTTGTTAGTAAATAATCATCCTTTTATAGATGGAAACAAAAGAATTGGTGCTTTAACACTTTTATATATCTTAGAAGAAAATAAAATTAACTATAAATTTAATGACAAGGAATTAATAGATAGCTATTTTTCTTTGGCTGCAGGTGAAATAACTTATCAGCAGTTTGATACATGGGTAAAAGATCATATCTTAGATAACGAAAGTACAAATAAAACTAAAAAATAGAAATGTAAATGTGCTGGAAATCATAATTTACTAACTAAGAATTTTAAAATGGTAAGATCATTCAAGAACGATATTATGATGAAATTGGTGATGTTTCTCGAATATAGTAAAACCAGCCCCTGTAGAGCTGGCTTTTTTGTTTACATCTCCGCTATTGATTTTTAGATTGCTTTGAACAAGTCCGGTACTAGTCTTTTGATTGGAAGATAGGAAGTTGACTTGATCTCCGATAAGCTTTTCTCAAATCTACTTATGAATCTGACTGAGCTTGTTATGACTGAGTTTTCATATGATTCAATCACGGTGTTATAAGACATATTTAAAAATGTTGCTTCTATAAGAATTATATATGCCTTATAATTTTTAAAAGAGAGCTTTTCTATGGATTATAAATTTATAACTATTGATGGATATCAGATATTGGTCGATAACAAGCGTGGTTTTATGAATTTGACTGATATTGCAAAGATGCTGAATTGCGAAGTCGAAAAGATAAAAGACCCTTTGAACGTTAGTGTTAATAGCAAGATTTATACAGACACTAATGTTATTTCTTGCTCGGATAAGACTTATTATTCTTTGGATGTTGTAGTTATATTTATTTTTGATTATGACTATAAGATAGCATTCAAATTATATGAATCCGCTTTGAATAATGGGTTAATATTTAATGAATATATCAATCACAAAATTGACGAAGAGAAAAAAACATTCAATGAATTGAGATCTATCGTAAAAGAACAGGAAGATGTAATCGATTCTTTTTATAAATACTATGATGCTGGAAATGAAAATAACTCTAATGGTGACTATAGCTTTATCTCTACAGAAAGTTTGCAATTTTTAATAAGCTTAATTAAAGATATATACGATTTTGGTGATGGTTTCGGTGTCATAAGAGACTATTCATTATTATTAGATATCTTATATGGATTGAATTCAGCACTTGCAGATGATGAAGATGAAATAAAATTTGATGAATATGATAATGTTTCATACATAGTGAAAACTATGTATAACATCATCAAGAAGAAACCTTTTATCAAAGGCAATGAAATCATCGCTTATTTCATTGCTTATTATTATTTGATTAATTCTGAATTGATAGAAGAGGAAGGAGCTAAGATTACTTCTAGTGAAGACCTTTGTCTAGCCATAGGTCTTATCATAAGTTCAAACGATGATAATGCAGTAGATTCTTTAAAGAAAGCAAAATCTTTATTAGCTAAGCATTATGACCTTCCAAATTATAATTATGAAAAAAAGCCAAATTCTATCTTCGATACATCTAAAGAAGGAATAATTGAATACATTATTTCTTCAATAGAAGATTTTAGTGGATATCAAGGATATTATGATTTTTATAAAGGAAAAAGTATTGTCTATAAGATTCATTACCATGGAAGGTATAATAACTTCTCTTTAAATAGAGCAAAAACATTCTTATCTAATAACACTTTATATTTTAAAGGAGTTTTATATTGCTATTCTGAAGCTCCTACTGATTTGAGAGATAGAGATGAATTCTTAAAAGACATAGTTGAAGAAATAAGAATTAGAAGTTATGACGATGTAATAACTCCTTTCTTAAATAGCTTAAAGAAAAAAGTAAAACCTTATTTTGATTTAGATTCTATCTCTATAGAATTTGACTTTGATATAAAGACTAAATTTGATGAAGATTATGAGTGGTGATTAAAGTAGTTACTTAATTTAAGTTTATGTAGAAGGGTTTTGTTCGGATATATTTATTTCTTTATTGCTTCTAAGGTTAGAATGGTCGTATCGATCATTCTACCTTGTGCTGCAATTTGTATATAAGATTATTTATATGGTTATGGATGAAAAGAAGAAGAAAGAAAACATAAATAATTCTGAAAATGATAAAGAAAAATGGAAGATAAAGAAATGAATAGGAGATTTGAAGAATAATTTAAATAAAGACTATTAATCCGAACCTTCCAGTCTTTAGGTATGCCTAGATAATA
>ULWU01006864.1_pt1 | contig 90280 bp, 130 predicted proteins | sample 1960661 | NCBI WGS metagenome assembly ULWU01 (sample SAMEA4835821, study PRJEB28245) | human gut metagenome | biome: gut microbiome; material: fecal sample | place: Denmark | collected 2008
ATATAATATTAAAAACTAAATAATAAAATAATAAAAACAAAATGAAAAAATATTGATAACAATTATCAATCATAAAAATAAAAATAATAATGATAATGATAATCAATCACAAAAAATAAAAGCAATAATGATAATCATTATCAATTAAATTTAATAATCGTAATGATAGCTATTATCATTTAGGCACTTTATTTAATACCATGTTTTGGTGTAAAAATAATAATCATAATGAGAATCATTATCAACTGGAATTTAAAATAATAATGATAATTATTATCAATTAGACACTAACTAATAATGGTAATGAGAATCGTTATCAATTAGGTAATTAGTAATGATAATCATTATCAATAGAAATAATAACTAATATTGATAATCATTATCAGTTAAATATAACTAGCAATGATAATCGTTATCAATTAGAGCATAATCGCACACATATGTGCAATGAGAATAGAAGTCATAAAACAATATGATTGAACACTGTTCAATGAATCGTTATGCTAAACAGTACATGATAAGCTTGACACGTCTTAAATGTTCATTCCATAATGTTTTATACATACACGATTAAGAGCATAAACAATAGTAATATATCAACGCACAATAATATATATGTATCGTCATAATATATTATAGCTATAATATGTCTTTATTGACGTTAATCAATAATTATCAATATATTGTGATATAAGATAGTTTATTGATAAGTTAGATATATAACAGCTATGAAGTGTAAAAGTTCTTAAACGCTCCAAAATCCCTATTATCCAAAATACTATATTGTTTAGTATTTAAAACTAGATATAAATATAAAAAAAAGCCTTATAAATAGGCTTCAGCGATTTCATTAAATAGTTCTATGATTGAATGGTATTCAATACATTCATTAAATCCCCCAATAAATGTATAATACTTTTTATCTATAATTTTAATATCCATAATGTAATTATATTGTTCAGTGTCTGTTATTTTGAATTTAACATCACATCCACGCTCGATAGTATTTGAAATAATTTTAACTAAATCCTTTCTGCTGTTTACTTTTAGCATCATAATCAATCTCCTTTATTACTAAGATATTTATATTATATATGATAAATAGCAGAAAGTCAAATATTAAATGATGTAAAATAAAAAGAGCTTTTAAAGCTCTCAGAAATTCCATTGTATATACTCTTTAAATCTACTATTTGTAATCCCTTAACATATTTATGTTATATTAAATATATGGAGTGGATATAATGACCTTATATAAAAAGTAAGAACACTAAAATGCTCTTACTTATCCATCCACTGGTAACGTGTATAATTTCCGCAATCAATAATTAATAATGTCATTGTATTCTTTAGAAACTCACATATTTTTATATTTTCTCTATTATCATTCCAACAAATACCGAACTTTTGAATCATGAACGCTTCAATAGTTTTATAACTTCCCAAAGTCAAATCTTCTTGAATCTGGAATAAATAATCTAATGGTAATATAATGATCATTCTCCTTTTGCTGTATATTCATACTATATCAAATCATATTATATATGTTAAATACTTTTATTATCTTACTTTTAAAAATTCACTATCATTTATTATAACTTTAATTACATATGGTCTTATATCGTCTTTTGATATAAATGCTATTAAATCATTAGCATTTTCAAATTCTTTTGTAATTTCTTCAAATCCAAACCCTAACCATGTAATAGAATTCATTATAATTATTCTCCTTTTCTCTTATTATGTTTATAATATAAAGAGCTTTGAAGCTCTTATAAATTATGATTATTATAAAACTCCTTTAGCTCTTTAACCGTTATTAAATTATCAATACTACAATTTTTTATATTACCATCTATAAACACTATCATGTTTTCTATTTTATTATATTCGCCACGTTTCGAATTTATATCGCCTTTAAATGTTTTGTAAACTAACGTATGTAATTGTTTAGTTGTATATTTTCCTTTTGCTGTTGATAGGTTTACTCTATATGAATTATGATTATCTAAAAATGGTTTAACTTCCTTTAATGGTTTATCATCGTTTATTTTTTTAAAAATTTTTCCGCTCTTTGTTATATAGTAGTTTTCAAATCCATCTAGTTTAAAAAGTTCCATAATTACACTTCCTTTATATAAAAATTTTAAGAGTAGTATAATACTACTCTTATCCAATACAATAGCCATATAAATCATTCTCTAGTTCCATTTCAACTCCATTATATGAAGCCATAACGCCACGTCCATCTACTTCTTTAGTCCATTCAATGACTTCTTCCCAATCAATCAAATCATTTTCAATAACAATTCTATTATATTCATCAATACCAAAAACAGACTTGAACCATTCAACGGAATCTTCTTCACATAATAAGTCAATTAATTCTTCTTCATTATCGCAACCGTAGCGATTTAATTCATCGTCCAGATCACCGCTATATTTTAAATCATCCACATATGATACAGCGTCATTATATTGAATATCTCCAAACGTTTCAGAATAAGAAGAAGTAAAATTATCTAAAATATAATCTTTTGCCCAATCGCTAAAGGCTTCTAATCCTAAATCCTCAATCAATGATAATTGATATTCTCTATATTGTTCGTCCGCTTCTGTATCCGTTAGAATGATATATTCTACATCGTCAACAAATACCCTTTTATTATCATCATGTTTTAATTTTTCAACCGTTGCTGTTTCTTTTGTTTTTCCTAAGTAATTTAATAAAGCATTAATTTTGATATTTTCCATTGTAAATTTCCACCTTTCAAATTTTCCTTAACTTTGTTTTTTTATTTTGTTTATTTGATATTGTTAATCAACAATATCAAATAAACTTTGAGATAATACACAAATTTTATCATTATCATTTCTTATAGTGTATTCTTTTGTTCTTTTATGTTCTTTGATAACTTTGTATTGTTTACCTTCTGTTATAATTTTCTTATTTGTTCTCATACTCACATAATCCGCTTTAGCTAATAACCACATTTTTTATACCTCCAAAATTTTATTATAGTTTTCTTACTACTCTTTTATTATATCATATTATATTATATATTTCAAGCATTTTTTAAAACTTTTTTATTTTTTAAAAAACTTAATTTCTTTGTTAGCTGTAATATATGGAGTATAACCACTATCAGCAAAACAACGTGCTTCTCTAATGTCATCATATCCCAAAATAAAAACATCTTGCATATAATCATTTTTCCCTGCAAAGGCAAAATTTACCTTTTTACCGTTGTAAGTGAATCCGTCACCGTCCATAATTTCTTTTCCTATTTTTTTAGCATTTTCTAACCATGTCATAATATTCATTCTCCTTTATTTATCGTATATTTATATTATACCATATTTCAAATCAAAGTCAATAACTTTTTTTAATTTGTTATTGAAATATAACCCATTAGACCGCCTAATAAACAAATGGCGAAAAATACGAATGTTAATAATAGCCAACGATATTCAAAGGCTTTATATAATACGATAGCAATTAAGCATAAAATTTCCTGAATTAAATAAGTAATAACTTCAACTGATTTGATTAATAACATAATAACTTCGCTCCTTATCTATCAACAATATTATTATATCAAATAATATTGTATATATCAAGTATTATTTAAATTATTTTTACCGTTCCAACACTGACAAATTAAACATCTAAGGTTTGCCGTCCTTTAACTTATATTTATATTATATCAAATAAAAATATAAAGTTGTGTCCTTTTTGTGTTCTTTTTAAATATTCTTTTGAGCGATTCTAAGACGTTCTAAGAGCTTTTAAAAAATAAAAATTTACTAATGGAAAAATAATCATTTAAAAGCTCTTAAATGGTCTTAAAATGCTTATAAACCGCACTTTATATAGAATAAAATAATAGTTTTATTCATATAAAAAAAGAGCTTTAAAAGCTCTTAATTTTCATCTTCTTCATCTTCTTCACAATACCACTCACACCAATTAATAAAATCACTTACTACTGCTTCAATCATTAGCCAACATAGATTATTTTTTGTAAATTCAAATTCATTTAAATCTATACGATATTCATTTTTCATACGTTCTACATTTTCTAGACATTCCGTAGAATATTTATTGAAAAAGGCTTCAGTTTGATGATGATAAATGTAAGAACTAGGCGAACCATTAGAGTAACCGTATTCGTAAACGTCTTGAATTTCATCAAGTGATAATGATGTTAAAACTTCTTCAATAACATCATTTCCGTTTTCTTCAATATAAGCATTTAACATTTTTTCATTTAACATTGTAATCATTCTCCTTTTGTATTATATTATCTTATCAACAATATTATTATATCAAATTATATTATATAAGTCAATAACTATTTTTAATTATCTTGTATATTAATAGAAATTTTTTAAAAACTTCCATCAATATACCAATTATTATAAGTATCTTTATTTTGAAATTGTACATAATATCTATTTTTGTCATATCGTGGTTTATTTACTGTAATATTAACATATTTCATTTCACTTCTATTTTTAGCGTTTCTATAAACCACGTCCGCTTCATTGTAGTTATCACATTCAAACACTAATTTATTTATTTTTCCTTTAGCATATCCCCAATCACTCATAAAAGAATCAGTCATTGTTACATAATATTTTTTCATTATAATCAATCTCCTTTTTATTATCTTATTTCGTTTACAATATTATTATATCAAATCATATTATATATGTCAAACATTTTTTTTTTTTAACATTCGTGAAAATAATCAAAATTTTCTTCAACTAATAAATTAAGTTTATCATATTCTAAGTTCTCATAGGCATATAATAAAACGTTCTTTAATTCTTCTTCATTTTCCTTTAATTGAAGCCATGTCGATGTTTCAGTTTCTAACCAACCATAGAAAACCATATAATCTAAAACTTCTTTAATTAGTTTTTGCATAAATAATCAACCTCCTTTTATTTATTTTATATTTATATTATATCATATATCAGAATAAAGTCAACAACTTTATTCTAACTCATTAATAATATTTTCAAGAATTTTATTAATTTCTTTTTGTGAATTTTTTGCGTATGTAGTTTGGATAGCGTAACCATCAATAGAACTATATTCTTTTTTAAATAATGCAATTTCAAAGAAATTTTTTTCCATAGGGTTCGAAATTTCAAATTTCAAATCGTTAATGTAAAATGTTATTTCTTCTAAATTTGAATAGACTAATTTTGAAGCATATTTAATGTTATTTCTTTCTAAAAACTTTTTAATGTTTGTCATTTTTTTCATTATAATCAATCTCCTTTTATTCTCTTTGATAATTTAATTATATCATATTATATATTTTTTAACAACAATTATATTTTAAATTGTTGTTAAAAATTTAATCAAACTTTGCAAACTATCGTATGTTTCAAGATAGAAAAGATTTTTAAATCCGCCATATACATCAATTTTTATATCATCACGAAAAATAATATTATACGTGTAAATGTCGCCATATCCACAATGTAGATTAAAAATAATTTTACTATCATCTTCAGCAATAATCGAACTCTTTTCGTCACTCCATTCTGTTAAAGCGTCCACAATGTTTAAAATTTTGTCTTTTCGTGTTCTTGGTCTTTTAATTGTCATTTTAATACTCATAATAATAATAACTCTCCTTCAATTATCTCTTTAATATTTTAAACGTTCCATCATTGATAGGTTAAACATCTTAGTGCCTATCGTCACTAACAACTATATCATATCATATAATATAATAATAGTCAAATACTTTTTTTTTTTCTAACATTCCAATATTCAAACGGTTAAACATCTAAGTGCCGTTCATCACTTACAATATTATTGTATCATATAATATATTAAAGTCAACAATTATTGAAAAAAAATTTTTTTCACTGTTTAACTATGCTTCTATTATAATAAGGATAGAAAAAAAATGTCAAGTAAAAAAATATAAAAAAAAATAAAATTCGTGCAAATAAGGGATATATATATTTTTTAATATAGAGTAATATGATTATTGTAAGGCAACCAAATAGCCTAAAAAAGTTCTTTGAAAATAGAATAATGTTATTGATGAACAGTATCAATAACAAATAATAATAATTACTGTTTTTTAAAAAATAGTACCATTAATAAATGATAATCATTATCAATCATATTAACAGCGTAAAAAAAATCAAAACAGTAATAATTACTATTATTATAATAATCTATTGATAATCATTATCAATCATATTAACAGTGTAAATTACTAATATTATAATGAGTAATTGATAATCATTATCAATATTTTAAATGATAATGAAAGTAATAACTATTATCATTATTAACAACGTAATTTTGACATTGATAATCAATATCAATTTAAAACTAGTAATAGTTATCATTTCTACAGCCTAATTGATAATCATTATCAAATAGATTTTACTTCGATATTAAAGATTTGAAATTGAAAATCGAATTTGATTTGGTTGGCTGGCTCGGCTGTGGTCGGCTCAGTGGTCGGCTCGGTGGTCGGCTCGGTGGTCGGATAGCTGTCGGTTGTTCCTCGAATGGTCGGCTGATGAATAAGAGCTGTGGTGGTATATGACGACTTCAAATATCCGTTGTCGTATGTCTATTACAAACCGCACTTCTTCTCAAACTCTTATCTGTATTCAGTTTTTATTTTCAACTCTAAATCTTTTTTTTATTTATTATCTTTTATAATTTCAAAACAAGCTTACCTAAATCATCTTATTAATTTTAGATTCTACACCGACAAACACTTCATGATTCGTTGATGGTCAACTACTATAATGTTTAATCTGAAACTATTTAATACTTCTCGTAAAAAGAGATACGCTTATCGTATCTCTTTTTATTTTATTTTTATATAATTTTATGTATAAATTAGTTTAAAGTTACCAATAATATAATAGTAATTCCAATTAAACTTATGAAGGATTTCAAATCAATTCTTTCAGAATTATTTTCCGAATTACTCTCTCCAAAAAAACTCTAAACTCTTTTAGTTAAAAGTTCTCATTCTTAAAAAATCCTTTTCCCCTATAAAACCAAAACTCGATTTTTGTGGAAAGGATGGGGCTTGTTTTTTTGTGGTACAAAGGGGATTCAAAAATTGATTAATTTCAACATAGAGGGGGATAAAAAAAGAACTATCTTTCGATAGTTCCCTTAACCGCTTCAACAGCTTTCTCGACAAAGCGTTCATGATTAATATGCTTAAATTTAAGTTCTACTCTCTTATACTTCTTATATACTTACTCCTATTCTCTGTATCCATCATAAATTTCAATGATTTCACTATCAAAATCAATAATTAATTCAGATGTATTTTCCTTACAGCATTTGGCTAGTTTTTTAAAGTCTGAAATATTGTTGATTTCGATTAATATATCATCTCTGCCATCACGGCAAACAAAGACACCTTTTTCTTCATCAAAACACTTCTCTTCCTTTTCTTTAAATACTTCCACATTGAAGCTGTCTTTGATTTGAGGATATTGTTTGAAGAATAAATTTGAATTAATGTAGCAAGTATTGATTAATAAGAATTTCATGGCTACCACTCTCCTATTCTAAAGTTTTCATAACAATATTATCAGAGTCAATTACTTTGACAATTTTATAGCTATCACCAAAATTATTCATCAATCCATCTATGACTTGTTTTGGTGTATCTGCTTCAAAGTCAAAGAAATGTAATCCTTCAAGACGTAAAGCACCATATCCATTTGAAGTAACAGAATATATGATTTGATAGTATCCCATATTAGTTCCATCTTTAAATTGAATAGATACCACATCGCCTTTCTTATAATCTCTCTTTATTGCATTATCGAAATCAACTTTCACATCCATCTCTCCTTTGTTTAAGTTTAATTATATTATATAACATAATCAACAACATGTCAATGAACAAAACTTATCTTTTATTCACATCATACAAATCATAATAGTAAAAAACTTTTTCTCTTATATAATTCAAAGTTTTTTCATACATCATATCATCAATTAAATATTGTGTTTTTATAAAACAATATTTCTCAATGACATTCATCACCTATCACCTCCTTCACATTAAGCAATTTTATATTCACCTTTATGGATTGCAATGTGCAACTCTTTTGATATGATTACTAAATTCTCAAAAGAGTAATCTTTTCTGTCATGATTACAGTGGTGAACATCCTCATGTTCTAATACTAATCTTCCAACGTAAGATTCTGATACTAATTTGTGAACAGTGTATGCCTGTTCCTCAAATACACAGTAAGGATATTTACCGTAAAATATTCTCAATTCAACACAGCGAACATTATCAATAATCTTAATAGTTTTATTTCTATTAGTTCTAATAACCGAAATAGGTAATGTTGGATGTTTGTATACTTCTCTCTGACGCATTAGTTGATGGTAATGGTCTGATTCTAAATACTTACCTCTAATGTGAGAATTAATTCTCTCCTGATTTGTTTTAGCTTCAAGACCTAACTCCCTCGATAATCTTTTGAAGTTTAAATTTTTAATATAATTTTTACGTTTTTTCATCTATAATCTCTCCCATGCTCTTTTATTTTATATTATATATTATAATATATTTTTTATTATAATTCAATATGTTTTAAGTAGTATTTCTTATTTATTACAATTACTTCCACTTCGTTTTTACTTAATTCTCTTACCCTTTCAGATAACAAATTATCATTCATTTGTGATAATGAGCTAAGGTAATACATATATCTGTGACAATAATTATCAATCACATCTAATAACATCTGCTCTTTTGTATCATATTCCTTCATTTCTTACACCTCCTAATGGAAAATACAGCGTGGATTAAGCTCATACTGTTCATCATTTTCTAACTCCATCCAAATATCTTCAAATGACCAATTATTGACCATTGAATATACCGATACATTATCATAAGTAAATACCATTTGCTTCATACTAATTCCTCCCTTACAAATAATATTGTATCATATTATATAAAATAATGCAACAAGAAAAGATAAAAAGATTAGAAATTTAATCTAATCTTTTCATCTTGTAATAAAATACAAAATTTTCAGTTTCAATAATAAGCCTGTAGTCGCCATAGTAATATTTATTCTTGATTATTTCATTTACCGTATTAGTCCTAAAACAATCGTCTGATTCTTTGTAGTGTATTTTTAATGTATAGCGATTGATTTTTGTTGAGATAAATTTCCTTTGTATACTACAATCCTTATACTTCTTAGAAAATACTTTATAAAACCCTATGATGTTTTCCTGTAATTCTTCATACATACACATCTCTCCCTAAAAGAAAAAGTTAGAAATTAATCTAACTTTTCTTGAATATCGTCTTTATATAATGCTCCATTCATTTCTAATAACTCATAGAACAATGGTAATTCTTCTAATAATTGCTGACAGAAATATCGCCATTCTGGAAGGCGGTGTGTTCTACGCTGTTGGTAAATGTTCATTAACTGTAGATAGTTAGTAGTGACACGTCCTGTCATCTGCAAACCAGACGGTGTTGAATATAATAATTTTAAGTAATTTTCCTTCGTAGGATTATCATTGTACTCTTTTTGTAAATACTTTAAATGATAGATGATAATAGGGTCTGTATATTCGTTAAACGCTTCCTCTAATTCAAACTTACTAATACGATGCATTGTACTCATTGCGGTAATAATATCAATGAAATGATAGCGTTGAAGTTCAATCCATGCTTTATTTGTAAATGTAATATCCATACTAACTACAACACCTTTTGCCCATGACACATGACCACTATTTAGTGGTGCTTTAGTTAGTTTCATAGCACGTTTATAATGACGGTTTTCAGTTAAATTGTCATCTATATGGTCTAGTAGAATTTGTGCAACCTCACCTTTTACAGCTTCCTCGCTATAACCTTCAATCATAGCATACCCACTAGCCACTAAAGTTTCTGGTAAATCATAAATCTTGATATTTGTAATTGGTTTCATATACATCACTCTTCCTTTTCCATCTAACAATTAATATATTCGCTTTCCCTTTTCAAACTTCATGCTGTCAATACATAATTCTCCATTGAAACAATTTACATAAAATGTTTTCTTAGAATTAATTAACTTGTTCATCTGTTCACTAACTACATCATCAGTATCCAATTTGCCAATATATTTTGTTCCACCGTCAACTATAATACTATACCAATTCATCATAACCACTCCCAATATATAGTATAATATTTACATTCCTTAATAAGATTTAATTGCCTTAGTTTGTTAGGTCTGCTTATTGAGAAATAATGTTGTTTAGCTTCAAATTCATCATCATATTTCTTTTCCTCAATCTTATCATCTTCTGTAATCCACATTACTCTCCAACGTTCACCACGATATACTTCATCATTACTTGACTTCTTAGCCATATAATTCATCTCCTAAAGTAATACGGTGAAATTAATCACCGTACATTATTTGGTTTCATACCAAGTATGATATAAATCAACACATAATTCATCTTTACAGAATGACATAGTTTCTTCTTCAAAGAAAATTTCAATCCCACCGTTTCTTAAATTCATTAATGCGCCACGAATTGCTGTAATATTTTCAAACATTTCTTGAATACTCATTTCTTTTTTCATTTCATTTTCTCCTTCTTCTTTTTCTTTAGGTAAACTTTTAGATGAATTGTCGTATAATTCTAATTGGTCACTTAACCAATTAGAATTAATACTTCCTAATTTTGGTTCATTTATAATTATTTCAGATTTATCCCATTTCAACCAACGTTTAATACAACATCCACTTTCAATATGTTTTAATTCCAATAACCAATCTTCATATTCAGCATAATATTTTTTACTTACTATTATATACACATCTCCATTATATAATACTTTTTCTAATCCATCATAAATAAATATCATATTACTCACACTTCTCCTTTAACCACGTTTCACGTTCGTTTACATAAACAGACAATTCAACTCGTTCATTTTTCTTTGGCTCAATGCCATTATAGTAACGTTCAGCGTCACTTTCCTTCTTGAATAAGTCTTTGCTAATAATCTTTTTAACAAATCCTTTTTTATATTTTTTAACTTTGACACAGAACCATTTGTCTGATTCTGTGCCACCATTTCTTTTACTCACATTCTTCACCTAATATTTCAAATAATAAATCTCTTAAATCTTCTTTACCTTGTGTGTATCCGTCCTCATAAATAACTTCCATGATTTCCATGATAAGCTCTACTTTTTCAGCATGGCTTACTGTTGGTGTGTATACAATTCCTTTAATTACATCTTTCATAGTTAAATTATTCATTATTATCTACTCCTTTTAATACGATATTTTTCTCAAAACCACCTTTGGCGATTCGTTTATTATATATTTCAGACAATAAACTTTTATCTGTAATACCTCTTAATTCTACTAGTGCAAATACAACTTCTACAATGTCAACTAAATCATCTATCTTTTCATTGTCAGCAAACTTAGTTGATTTTGTAAATAATTCTTCAATTAAATATCCATATGCTTCCTCATCAGAAACAATACTATATTTAACTTTTCTTCCCTGTGATTCGATTACTCATGGTATTTTATCACGAACTATCTTATCGTATGGTGTAAACATATCAACCACCAACTCTCCTATATTGTTAAATTAACTTACAATATAAATATATTATATAATATAATGTCCAATATATTCTAATTAATTTTATTTTTTTGAAAAATAATCAATTGTTGAACTTGTAAATGCTACGAACAAAGCAGATATAAATCCAAGCACAGTTATTGCTGTTATGAATAATGATGTAAAGCATAGCATCAATATTAATTTAATCACTTCTTAATCTCTCCTAATTCTTAAAAAATCAAAAATATTAACAATGAAATTATAAACCAAATAATCATTGATAATGGGAATACCATTAATGACACTAATGTGAACCCTGTAAACATCACAGCACCACAGATACCACCAAATAACATAGCAATGAAAAACTTTATATTTATCATTTCATTCTCGTTATTACAATTAAAATCATATACAAATTTTAAACCATATATGATACTACTAACGAATCCTACCGAACAAACACTTACCAACATATATTTCATCTCCTTTTTTATTTTCCCAACACTTATATTATATAATATAAAAACATATATGTCAATAATTTTTCATAGAAAACAACTTATTTTTATAAGTTGTTTAAAATGAAATTCATGTATTTTTCAAATAATTCTTCGTTTTCGACTCCGTACAGCTTATCATTAATATACCACTTATTATTTAGACAGATTACTAATTCAACCTCTGAATCTAACACGATTCGAACACCATCATATTGACCTAATAGCAGTTTAAGTTCATTGAATGTCTTATCACGCTCTACGTCCAAAATATTTTTCAAAGATTGAATTCTATTTAATTTCGCTAATGCTGAATCAAATTCTTTCTCGTTGCATTTACGTCCACTTTTAAAGTAACTCATATTGTGTACCTCCTATAATTCTAAGAATAATGTGTATCCATTTACTACGTCACCGAAATATTGTTCAACGCAATCATTTACAACTTCCGTAAAATGGTTGTGCATTGTAGTTAAATCATTGACACTTACAGTTATCTTGATTTTTCTTCCCCAATCAAACCATTCAGTGTTTACAGCACAAACATCAAAGTGATTATCTAATAATTCATCCAATAACCATTCTTTAAACACTTTTACGTCTTTAGTATTTGGTTTTGGTTTTTCAATCATCCATAAATCCTGTGTAATTTGAGTCACACATCCAAAACATTTTCCATAACCTATGTAACATCCTAATTGACTATCCCATTCAACATAGCTACTATATCCTTTTGAAGATTTACATGGTTCATCTTTATCTGATACAGGTTTTGAAACAATATAAACCTCTTCATTATCATTCATAAATTGCTTAATATTAACTTTCTTTGCAACTTTCCCATATAAATAATCATTCAATGAATCGTTCCATAAAATTTTCATATTATCATTCTCCTTTAATTTGATTATGAATATATTATATAATATAAATCATATAATTTCAAGTGCTAATTATCAATTTTGATAAAATATTTATCAAAATCTTCTAAACTAATTCGTAAAAATATATTTCTACAGCTTATAATAACACTATTTACAGACATTTCATAGTTGAAAATTTTTCCTCTACCAAAGTTCAATGAAGCATAGTATAATCCACCATAGGTAAAATTAACCCACTCTTTTGTTTTACATTTACCATTCATTATGCCACCTCTACTTCTTGTACTTCTTCTAATTTACCTGTGCAAATAGGACAAGTATAGTATTTTTCAAATCGCTTATCATATACCATATTAGTTCCTTGGCAACAAGTAATATGTAACTTATCGTCCTTTTTAGGGTATGACTCCTGTGTATATTTAACCTCTAATGTTTCATCTAAGATATAGCAATATCTATGTTTTTGAGGTCTAGCAATCCATACACCTTGAACATCTTTAGTTGAACCACGTTTATTCTTACTTCCATCTGCTCCATAGAAGTCAGTTTTCTTATCACTTAAACCGAAATACTTAAAATTACATACTTGGTAAATAGAACCAACATGACGTGTACTTTCAGCCAAGCTAATAATAGCTCTAATATTCTTCATCGTCTTTTTAATATCTTTGATTGAATTACCTAATAAGTAACTTGTAGCATTAGTTCCATTCAAAACAGGGTTCATTACTAATCGTGTTAATTCTAAGTAATTATCTGAATTTCTGTTGCTTTCACCAAACCAACCTTTTAACGTAGAAATACCACCTACTGTTCCAAATACGGCACATCCTAATAGTTCATTGCTCTCCTTTTCAAATAAACCATAAGTTACAGTGTGCATAAATTCTTTTTGTTCTAAGTAGTGATACTTCTTAATAATTTCTTTAGCTTCTCTCTTCGAAATAGGTTTAATTTCAAAGATTTCTTTCGCCTTAATTTCACGTTTTTTGAATTGCTCAATTTTATAAATATTCATTTTTCGACTCTCTCCCATATCTCTTTACTTCTCTTATATTATATAATATAAATACTTGCAAAGCAAGTATTATTTTGTATTATTTTGTATTATTTCTAAAAGTTGAATTTCCAAACCGTATCCTCTAATAATTCAATAATCCTAATATCTTCCTCATTAACATCATCTTCTGTAAAATTATTATTGTCACAATAATTATTTAGTTGTGTAGAAATATCCATAAGGGTATCATAGGCTTCATTTAATGTTTTTGTTAATTCTATCGTTTTATCGACTAATTCTTTTGGTAATCTATTCACTTTTATCTCTCCTTAACTTGATAAATATTACACTTTTCATAAATAAAATCCATGTTTTATTATCTTATTTCAATATCTTCTTCATTCATTTCATCTATATACGCACTGTTTATTTCAAATCCGATAGCATTTCTACTCAATTCTTTAGCAACTATCAAAGTTGTTCCACTTCCACAAAAAGGGTCTAGCACTACATCCCCAACCTTACTACCACATTTAACAAAAGGAACTACCAAATCCATAGGATAAGGAGCTTCATGTAAGCCATGATAGGCTTTTATATTTACACTCAATACATCCCCCATGTTCTTGCCTTTTGGATTGTTACAATGAAAACAATACCCTTTTTCTTGCAACTCTCTCGCTCTACCACTCAAGACTACATCTCCACCAAACAATGCTTTCGCTGTGTTACGAAGTTTCATCCTAGCGTCTTTGTTGATTTTATTCTCACTATATAGAACATCTAGTTCCGATAGAGCATTTTCCTTTTCTTGTGGAGATAAATCGGAAAGGTTTATTTTTGCCTTAAATCTTTCATAAACTCTTTCATTCCCATCATTATCGCACTTATTCGGAATTCTAATACTATCTAAATCATAGTAGTATTTTTGATTTTTTGTAAAATGGAACACGTGTTCGTAAGCATTCGCCAATCTGTCTTTAACTGGAGAAGGTTGGAAGTTTGGCTTGTGCCATATAATATCATTCCTTAAAATCCATCCTCTATTTTTCATTTCCTGTGCAAACAAAAATGGAATTAATAGTAGGCTTTTAGTTTTGTCATATTTGTCCCCAATATTAACAAATAAATTACCATCCTCCTTCAGTTTAGGTTTCAGAGAATCGAATATATCGCATAGATTTGCAATATACTTTTCTGGGCTGTCCTCTAGTCCTATTTGTTTTTCATTATCATGATAGTTACGACAATTAAAATATGGAGGTGATGTAATAATGCAATTAATAGAATTGTTTTCTAAATACTCTGATGCCGATAAAGCGTCCTTGTTATAGATAATAATATTAGTATTCATTATCTTCTTCACTCTCCCCTAAAATTTCTAAACACTCGCTCACTCTATTGAACATACATAAGCGACATTCTTCTAACTCCTCTGTTGTTAGCTCCTCGAAATCAGCTTGTAATTCTTGCAAATGTCGTAATAAATAAATTCTTTCTTCTTTTGTTAAAAACATAATACTCTTCCTCCTAATTTGTCGATAAATTCTTCGTCTTATTGTATAATATATCTTTTCATTTCTTCTATTTTACATAATTTTATATTATTTATCTTATAAAATCATGAATAAAATTCATCTTTTATCCAAATCTATAACGCTCAACAGCTTCCTCCCCACACTGACAACCATTTTTAAAACCTTCATTATAAGATTTTGCTTTCTCTTCATTGATAATCGAAGCAATAAATTTCGATTTATCATCATTTAAAATATCCTGTGAGCGTAAAACCATCTCAATCATTTCTATATATGTCATCATTATGTTCCTCCCTATTAATTAACACCATTCAATAGACATTACTTCTGATACTCTAATCGCAACTTTACCTCCATGTATTGTCGGATATGTACTAAAACTATCAAGACCACTCACATACATTTCATGTATAAAATCTTCAATTATACACTTTTCTGACAATACCTTATAACAAGTACCATCTTTCATTTTTACTGTCCATACATAATCAGTTCCACTCATATTTTACCCTCCATAATAAGCTGTAACTAATTCACTCCACTGTACTAAAACAGTAAGTATTGTAAATGAAGCACATAATAAATAAATACCTAAGTATTTACCTAATCTAATTTCCTTTGACCTAATCAAATCTAGTGCCAAAGCAATACCTCCAACGACACCGAAATACATTGTTGAAACAATGATTACAGCACCAAATACAATAGATATAAACATCATACATATCTCTCCCTTGTAAAGACTAGAACCATAAGTGGCTCATGTATAGGTTAGAGTTTCTAACCCATGACATCAAACACTTATTGAACATCTATACCATTAGGATAATCATAAATAACTTCATCACCTAAGATAGTTAAAACAATTTCATCTTGTTCTACATCTCCTAAGATAATTCCAACACCATAATCCAAATGTTTTACATATAAATCATGCTCAATACCTACTGTCCACGACATTAAATTTTCTACACCTACATTCCAAGTATCATAATAATCACTTGTTCCGAAATTCCATACGTAATGTGCAAATTCTACCGCTTTTGGCGAATCCAATGTGTAAATTACTACATTCTCTCCCACTTCATATGTAATATCTACAGGAAATTCTTCATCACCAATAACATCTGACATTGAAGATAACCACTCTTTTGCAACTTCATCTACATCATAAGAATATTCTTCAGTTGTTTCTGTGCTGTTAATATTGCCACTTTGACAACCAAATAGACAAGTACCACAAACTAACATTACACCTAATAAATTATTCATTCTTTTCATATAAATCATTCTCCTTTTATATAGCATTATATTTAGAGCTAATTAGCTCATGTATACGGAAGAATTTCTTCCGCATGACATGAAATAATTAATTCAATATTTATATTATATCATATCTTATTCTTCTGTGCAATCATCTTCTTCAACTAATTTTGCACTAATTTTTACTTCACTGTATGTTAATGGTTTGATTACCTCTAATAAGTCATATACAGCTTCTTCTGTTACAATGTTCCCACCATCATAAATACCTTTGATTTTCATTGATACAGATTGTGATTTAATTGTGAAATCAATTTCATTTGAGTTGAACATATTTAATAAAACTAATAAATCTGATTTTTCAACATCTGTTACGATTTCTCCAACTTCATTTAACATACCTTTTTCAGTTAAAGTTGTAGTTGTTTTAGTGTTTTTAGTTAATTTTGCCATGTGAATCTCTCCCTTATTCTTGATTACTTTTATATTATATCATATAAACGATATAAGTCAATATGTTTTAAAATATTTTTTTATTTTATATCATATCTCTACCGCTTATACTTATATTATATCATATACACTTTCAAAGTCAACTGTTTTTTTTATTTTTTTAAAAATCAAAATCGTCCTCATATAAAATACTATAAACTCTTTCAGTGTCCTTTGAGCCTTGTAAATAACCATCTTTATAAGCTGTGATAATTAATGTTTTAATTTTTTCAAATTGTTCCCTACTCATATTATTAACATCATACATAATACTATAAATTTCTTTTGTATATTGTCTTTGTTTTTCATTTGGAATTCCACACATCTTCATCATTCTCCTTTATACCAAGATTAAAATACCTGTAGAACATAAAACAGCCAATGAACCTAAAGAAATAAATATTGCTCCAATAAATAATAAAATGAAATCTGATATATCAGCACCATACCAAATAATCTCTATTATTTCTGAAATAAATGTAAACAATCCGATAATAAGTAATGCTATGCCACCAAAACATCCAAATAATGTTTCAATACTAATAGTAAACATACATACTACCTCCCTAATTAAACAACTCTCTAACCAACACAAGTATAGCCATACATAACATAAAAGAACCCACTGTGAATACCGCAAATTTCCAAAATGCAATAACAAATAACAACACTGTGACAACTGTTACATAATCAATAAATCTATTCTTCATTCATTTCATCTCCTTTACAATACTTATTATATCACATATTATATAATATAATCTAGGGTTTTTATTAAAAAAAGATAGTTTTACAACTATCATTTCTTAATATTTTCTACGTAGGTAATCAATCCAATTCCCATGAAACATACTAATAAAATCGCTAAAGGGATTGATATAGGAGCTAATACAATCCACCATGACCATGTAACAACACCTGTTAATTTAAGTGTGACAAATACAATAGCCAATACTTCTAATACACCAAATCGCAATCCTTGTTTACTTTCTTTTTTCATTTAATATCATCTCCTTATATTTATATTATATAAAAAAAGATAGAAAACATTCTATCTTTAGTAAAATCTAACATCAACTTTTAGACTATTTGCTAATTTTCTCAAACTATCTTCAAATGATTTAGTCGCTTCTATCTTAATTTCTTCTGTTATAATATCTTTCTTAATATCTTTAACAATCTTTTCTTCAAGCTGTATTTTCACTTCATCTGATTGTATTTTTGATAAAAATGAATAATCTGACTCAATCTTCTTATTATCAGTTTCAATGGATAAAACTTCAAATTCTTTTGGTGTAATTACGATAATTTCAGTACCACCATCAACAAATACCACATCTTTCAAATCAATACCAATCAGAACTCTATAATCTAATGATACCATTGTTTCGGTATTTGTGAGCCAACAATTCCATCTACCTTTACAACTATCATATTTAATAGAAGCCGTTCCTGTTGTTTCTGTCAATACTAATTGTCCTATAGCTCTGATTTCTTCAATGGCATTATCTAGCTTAATATTATCATTCACAATAGGTTCTGTGTTTACAGTTCTATTTGTATTTATTTTAAATCCAACAGCTAATACCAAAACAATTCCACCTAATAATATTTTTTTCATATTACATCTCTCCTTTATATTCTATAATATGAAATAAAAGAGGAAATTATTCCTCTTTTAGTATTAATCCATAAGTTTTTTCAAAAATTTCCTCTTTGCATGAATAAAATTCACCGCAAATGCCCTTAATAATATAGTCGCCACGACTAGCGACCATATCTCCCTCTAGTGTTTTGACAATTAATTGTAATCCTAATGTAGAATCGCTTAAAATTTCAACTTTGAACTCCACGTTATCATGTCCACAGAACATTTCAATCTCACCACGATTAATTCCATTCCACTGAACAACTTCGACTACTATTGATTTTTTACGATATTTTTTAATCATCTTAATCTCTCCCTAGTTGTTTAATAAATAATATGTTCCAATACAAATTGAATCAGCAACATCATCACTTACATCAATCCCATATCTATCTAGTACATATTGTTTTGAAGCACCTTTTAATTCTTCACGTTTTTTACCTTTAATTCCTAATCCTTTTCTCCATGTACTACTATGAACTACTTCATAAAATACACAATGTTTATGAGCGACTTCCAACAATCCTCCCATTAACTTATTCAAATCCCCAAAAGTTTTTTGATTGACTTGCTTCTGAACGTCCTCTAAAATAATTAAGTCAATTTTTTCTTCTTTGATGATTTCTTCAACATGGTCACATAAAGAAAACATCTTCTCTACCATACTATTACCTTTAACCCTTATGCAACAATGCCATAATAACTCAAATCCTTCTTCATTTGTTTCAAAAACTGATACACCTGTGCTTGTTGCTTGGTCTAATACTAAAATTTTAGTCATCACTATCTCTCCCTACTTCTTATAATCTGTCGTTCCAATAATCAGTAAATTCTTCTTGTTTTTCATTACTCCATTGTTTCATTTTTTCATTATATTGCTCTTTAAGATAGAACGGACTTAATTCGATATATAACCATGTATCTTTTATCCATAAACAATCAATTAATTCATGTAACTTATGTTCATCAATAGAGTCAAATTCATCCAAATCATCTTCATCTAATGGAATTTTATATACATTGTTATCTCCATCCTCCCACTCGTCAATAAAATATACAACCCAATCATTAATCTTGTTTTCTAATTTCATACCAAATCACTCTCCACATTGATATTCTAATTCAATTAATAACCGTCTTAGTTCAGTAATTGAATTGTTTAACTCAATCAAATCATTCATAATATGCTTCTGTCGTTTTTCTGCGATAGCAATACTTAAAGCAACTGTAATACGTTCTAATCTTTGTAATTCTAACATAACCGTATTATTACTTGGTCTTTTATCACTTTTCCATAACTTAGACATATTATCATCCACTCTCTTATTTATTGTAAGCTATTAATCTTTTTCTGAATTTTCTCCATAGCACGTTGTCTACGTCTACAAACAGCCGACACTGTACTATCTAATCTTTCAGCAATTTCTTCATAACTCAATCCATCTGTTGCCAATAAACAAAACGTCTGATATTCTTTAGGTGTACAAACTTCTTTTGCAACTGTCCACATTAATCGTCTTTTTTCATCTTCAATGTAATCTCCTTCAATATTAATACGATTATCACTAATAATCTCGTGTAGTGTTATCATATTATCATCAGAACCATCATTCATTTCAGAATCAAAACTTCCTTCACCGTTTTTGATTGACTTCATTGTTTGACGTAATCCAACTTGGACAGCTTGGCGAATTTGATAAAATACGTGTGTTGTAAATTTTGATTTGTCTTGGTCATAATTATTAATAGAATTCAAAATAGCAAATACACCTTCACTATACAAATCTTCAATTAAATCATTACTCATTGTTAAATCATTATGATATTTGTTAATAAACTTATGAATCATTGGAGTGTAGCGTCTAATCAATTCGTTTTTAGCTTCTTCACTACCTTCTTTAGCGTAAACAACTACCATTTCATCAATCATATTTTTAAACATTCGAAATCCCCCTATATTATATAATAAATTTATTAATATCTTAGAATTAACCAAAGATATTTAATTATAGCAATGAGAAGTGATTTACAATGTCGATATTCGAAGAATTTTGTCTATCCTTGCTCATTGCTATAATTATATTATATAATATAATTTTATTTTTGACAAGTATTTTTTGCATATTTAACATTTTTTATTGTTCATTAAATTCACAATCTTTTGTATTAACTTTAATTTCATCTTCATCAACCATATTACTTTCTCTTGCTGTTTCTAACAATACTTCATTAGAAGCAAGATAATAATTATATGTTTTGGCAATCCATTTCAACATACGAACTGTTTTAAACATAGTGAAGATTGTCACACTGTTAAGTAATTTATCGTAATCTTCTTTTAAAGCGTCTAACATTCTTTGATTACCAATTAGACTTGAAAGCAATTCTTTTCTTGCTTCCTCTCTCAAACGTGTATATGTTGTTGTTTGACCGTTGTTTTCAAATTCTTCAATGGCTATATTAAATTTCTCAATTACCACTGTAACTTTTTCATCTACAGCTTTCGATAATTCTAAAAACATTCTTTTGTTCATATTAATCTCTCCTTTACGTTATTATTATATTGTTTAATATAATATATATTCTAAATTATTTTTGTTTAAAAAAAGAAGTAACCTATAGATAGGTTACTATTCTTTTTTAAAATGCAAGAAATAAATATAGTAGAAATACTACAAATGACATAGCTGTTAATATTGCACTTAACATACCATTAGTTCTATTTGATTTAAACCAAAATCTAGTAGCTATTAAATTGAGAATAGTAGCTAAAAACCAATAAATTGTACAAAGAATCACCGAAAACATTGTTTTTCCTCCTATTTTTATGAATAAAAGTTAAATTTTATTCGCATTCTTTAAAATGTTCCCTTAACACATCAATAGTTATCGTAATAGTTTCAAATAAATCTCGTTTCATACTCATGCCCTCCTAATTGTTTATTTTTACCACTCTTATATAATATCATACGGAACACATAAAATCAACCTTTTTATAAAAAAAAGATTAGAATTAAATTCTAATCTTCATATAAAACAATTTCATTTTTTTCTAATGTTTCTTGTACTGATATAACACGCTGATTTGAGCTTCCTACCCAATGTTTTTCTGGTGATAATAAATCAATTTTGAATTTTCCGTCACATAGAACATCAATAGTTTCAAGAATTTCTTTCTGTGGCATTTCCATTAATTCTTCATATGTGTATCCTGTCCATAACCATTGTGTCTTATTCGGAAAATCTTTTCGTAACTGTTTAGATAACTCAATAATATCTTTATAATTTTTGTAACTTAGAGGGTCACCACCACTGAATGTAATTCCAGAAATATATGGATTACTTAATTCTTCATAAATTTCTTTCATATGATTTTCATTAAATAATTCTCCTAAATTCTCATTCCAAGAATAACCATTGTGGCAGAAAGGACAACTATGTTCACAATGAGAAACCCATAAGATAATTCTGCAACCCTCTCCATTAAGAAGGTTGCATTTGTCAATATTCATTACTCGCATTTTTCATTTCTCCTTACATTGATTTACGGTCTGCAATTTCTTCAATTTTAGCATCATTTAAACGTGAATCGCCTTTAACTTTAGAATAACTTAAATATCCATTCATACGGTCAATTTTAGTTAGATTATCAGAACCACACTTAGGGCATACGTTCATATCTAACTCTTGATGACCACAATCATCACAATATGATAATGCTAAATTTACACCTTGATAATATCCATATTCCATACCACGTCTTAAAATATCTTTAATAGCTTTTAAATTGTAGCTAATAGGATATTTAGTATAAGTAATACGTCCACCTGTTGATACATGAAATAAATCATATTCACCATCTTGTTTTTCAAAAGGTGTAATATCTTCTGATACATGAAGATGAAAACTATTTGATATATATTTCTTATCAAAAATTCCTTCAATTAATCCAAATCGGTTTTTGAATTGCTCTACTTGCAATCCTACGAGGCTCTCGGCAGGTGCTCCGTATAAAGCATATAACCAACCATCTTCTGCTTTAAACTCTTTTATCTTTTTATCAACATAAGTTAATACTTCCATAGCAAATGAATTATCTTCACGTAATGATTTTCCATTGTGTAATAAACATAATTCATTTAATGCTGTATATCCGAAACTTGCTGTCATAGGTTTTAACATATCTAAACCAATTTTATCGTCATATTTTAAGTTACCGTTTAAGAAACCGCCTTGTGTAAATCCTAATGGATTTGTACTAGCTTTTAAGTTTGCAATATGTTGATATGTACGGATATGAATTCCACGAATCATTTCTAAATAATAATCTAATAATTCATAGAAATCTTCACCTGTTACTTTAGACTCTTGATAAATCATACATAAGTTTAATGTGATGGCACCAACATTAAATCTCCCAACAAAGATAGGTTTATCATCTTCATCCATTGGTGTCATTCCACCACGTTCATACCATGGAGAAAGGAACGCTCTGCATCCCATTGGTGACACGATTCGACAATATTTTTGGTACATTTCTGGTACATATCCATCACCACTTAAACTGAGGTAATCCGTTTAATCCTTATGTTTCCAAAAGGAACTGACTATATCATGTTCTGATTAACTGTCACCATCAATCAGAACCACCGCACTTCCACTAACGGAATTTCACCGTCAATGTACTCTACTCGTTTATTCTCCAATGTATTTCTCATCAGATATACTTTCGATAGTCGATGCACATTTCCATCATTTGTTTGTTTTTTAATCTAAATAAGTAATTTTCCATGTATTAAGATAAACACCATTTCTTTTTATAGTTCGACTTATTGCAGAAGCGTGTTTTGTATCACCGAATAACCTAACAGAAGCTCTTCCCAAGCTAGGTTCAATTATAATTTCACCAGTAATAACATTTTCTAGTCGGACAGTTTTAACACAAGCCTTATTTCTTAAATTTTCTTCAATAGGAATAAAACGAACATTTCCTTTTTCGTACCCTTTTTCACCATCAATTCTATCTATGGATAGTTTTTGGTTCGGATATAATTTCGTAGATTTCTTATATTCATCCCAACAAGAATGATAGTAGTCTACATAATCTATGAAATTCCATTTCCCTTTGTATCGTTCATAATCTTTACTTTTGGGATTAGTACATCTTCCTTTAGCGTACCTATAAAATGCTCTAAACTGTTTTCTATGTTTAACTCCCATATCTTCATCTTGTTTTAAAAAATAATAAGATGAACACTTTTCATTATGTAAGTTCAACTTACTCTTATTATTTCTGTAAACACTTTTAGCTTCTAATGTTTTTAAAGCTCCGCATATGTTGCATTTTAGATTAACTAATAATTTATTGTTCTCATTATAAAAATTTATTACAGTGTAACTAAGCTTATTTTGATTGTCAACAATCCATTGTTTATAATCTATTTTCATATTCCCCTCCTAAGATTACAAACAAATGATGGACTTTGCACAGGATTTCCATATGTTTTCACACTTAGGGTTTCCTGTTAGCCTATTCTCTATCAGTCATTTCCTACTAATCCTAAACGTAGAATAGACACCCTATTTTTATAGGTTCACGATGTTTTTCATATGAAATCACTTTCATAAGCCCCAATTAATGTTTAGGGTACATACTTTTAGAACTACATTCAATTGCTAAATCAAATAAATACTCTAATTCTTTACCTTCACCATGAACAGCTTCATTATACAGGAAAACTAACTTTGGGAACAGCATTTGACGTTTAAATCCTTCTTTACCTTGTCCTTCACGTCTTACTTTTAAAATTGTTTCAGATACCATGCGTTCAAATTCAGACTCACCAACACCGAATGAGAATGTAGTAAAGATATAATCACCACGACTAGAAGCTACAGTATTTAATTTAATTTCTAAACCTTGAATACCTTGTTCTAATTCTCTGCGTACTTTTTTCATTGCATATTCATGTACTCGTTCTTCTGATACAATTTCAATACCATTTTCAAGTAACATTTCAATGTATTCTTCACAATATTTTCTATATGATTTCTCACAATATGGAGCTAATACTCTATCAATCTCTCCGACAGTGTAGCCACCGTACTCCTGTGAAGCCATTGACATGATAATATCACCTAATACGTCACAAGCTGTATCTAATGATTTTGGCTCATTGTACCACACATTACCCATTTCAAATCCACCTTTCATGATGTTTGAAACGTCAGCTAAACAACAGTTCATAGCCAATAAACGGTCACGCATATCATGTACATAAATGAATCCATCTTTACAAGCACGTACTTCTCGGTCTGTTAAGAATGTTTTTTGATATAATTCCTTCATTAACACACCTGTAATTAAACTACGTTTTGTTGATACTAATGAACTATCAGCATTGCTATTTTCTTTATCTCCAATATACAATACTGATTGTGCTTTCTGATACACATTATCTAGGATTGATACGAAATCTGTTTTGTAGTTACGATAGTTACGGTATGAGTCAGCTACAGCTTTATCAATAGTTGCTAATACAATTTCGACTACATTATGTAAGTCTTTAACATGAATCATTCCATTAAAACGTTCTTCGATTACTACCTTTACACCATTTTCTAATTCTTTTAACTGTTCTTCTGTAAATTCAACTAAAACTCGTTCAGAGCTTTTCTTGACAGCATTAAATAATTTGTCTTTTTTAAATTCTTCGATTGTGTTATCTTTTTTTACAATTTTAATCGTTTGCACTGTATCATTTCCTTTCTTACTATTATCATATATCATATATTATATATTATATAATATAATAGAATATACATTCTATTATATTATAAATTATTAACAACATAATCACATAATTGTTTTTTACTAATACCGCTATTGTTAATTACTTCCACATGAATATGTTTTTTTCTCAATTCATCTGATAACAACATATATGTTCGTTGTTGTTTTAACGCTTCATCTACTGTATGTTTTACATATTCAAACTTATCACGTCCACCTAAACGTCTTTCATATTCGCCTGGATTTGAAGTTAAAATAATCACCTTAACATCATAATAATATTGTAACACTTCTAATTTATATGTTAATATTTGGAAGTTTTCAGAATTATCATAATCCTTTTTACCTAGACGATTATAGACCTCATTACTGATAAATGAACGACATAGGATGAAGTTTGAATTAAACGTTCTTGAATCCATAATCATATTCAACATATTTGCATGGTACATATATGAATTATTTTTGTTATCATTCCCAATAGATGAAAGACTAAGCATTGTTGTATTTTTCATATTTTCACGTAAATTATGTGCTAATGAGCTTTTACCACTCCCAATCGCACCTTCTACGATAATTAATTTTGGTTTTTTGTTTTCCATACTTATCATCTCCTTTACATATGATATTATATAATAGAAAATGGTTGAAGTCAACCATTTTTCTATTTAATTTTTGAAATTTTAGTTATGAATTCTTGCATAGAATTATAATCTTTTTCCCAACCATTCGCTGTTTTAAACGTTTTTGGTCTTAACTCGGTTTCTTTGACATTGATAATATCATTAGTAGTTACTTCTAATTCCTGTAGAATATTCCCACTGATTTTATATGTCATATTTTTACCTGTTCGTAGATAATAAATGTTAATCCATTTAGTTGCATAATTACCATCAATTCCTGTTACAACTCCTACAGATGGTTTGATGTTTTCATTTTTGTAACTAATATAACCTAAGAATTCATTTTGAGCTTCTACAATTTCTTTAATTGTAAATTCTTTATCATCTAATTTTAACATTTCTTCCTTGATAATATCAATACGTTTTGATTTTGTTTCTAGCTTTAATGTCTTTTTATATTTTTTACTGAATAAGTCATAGATATTCATTAAATACTTACCTTTACCATAATCACTAAAGAATCCTAATTGAATTAAAATCTTCATTTGACGTGAATTTACAGATGTTGTTTCGACAATATCAACTAATAAATCGACAAATCTTTCACCATTTTTCTCTAATGTTTTATGTTGCTCATAATTTGCTAATTTATATAACTCATTCGCAACCGTTTCATTCATAAACTTAATACTTTTTAATCCTTTATAGATTACTTTATTTTCTAAATCGTATGAATATTTTGATTGAGAATATCCAAATTTAATATCAGATAATTCAATACCAAAATAAGGTAACTCACTAATTAAATCATGTGTAATTTTTTCATCACCTTCATTGATATTTAACGCAACTGAGTAATATTGAACAGGATAATTAGCTTTCAGATACGCACCGTATAGACTATCATATGCTACTGATAAACTATGACTAGAGTTAAATCCATATGCACTAGCGTCCTCAATGATTTTCCATACCTTTTCAGCGTTTTCTTCTGAACCTGTTTTAGCTGTAAATCCTTCAACAAACTGACTTCTTGTTTGCATGATTACATCTTTTTTCTTTTTAGAAACAGCTTTGATAATACCATATGTTTCATCTTCTGGAATACCAGCATATACAAGAGCAGACATAATGTTTTCTTGATATAAGACAAAGTTCATTGACGTTTCAAGTAATTTATCAAATTCTGGAATACCATAACTAAAGTCTTGACGGTTTAATAAGTATGACTTCATACTCTCAAATGAAGGACGAATACCAGCTACAAAGTGGGATAATTCCTCTACGTTCTGTGGTTTATATTGCATTACTTGTAATTTAGATGATTGTGTTGATGTTTGGTTTAATGTGGCTGTGATTCCATCTTCATATAATCCCCAAACCTTTTTATCATTCATTGTCATCTGTTTTAAGTCTTTGATTGAGTCAATAGGTTTACCTAACTCTTTGTACACCTCTGAAATCAACAACCATACAGAAACCATTAAATACCTTTATACCCTCTCTTTCGAGATACTTTAACACTGATTTGACAGTGGGAGTAGACTATTCCTTATACTTCACCTTTACGTGGTCAGTATCACCTATTATAGTCGTTGAAGGTCTACAAATAACACAATGTGTTATTTATATTTCCATGCTAATTATCCATTGCACAAACACTTAGGATTTAACCTTATGCCATCCTATTTCTTTTTTCTGCTTTCGCAACATTCACGCTCATTGTTTCCAATCACGTTGTAGTGAAATAGGCTTTAGGAACTTCTAGCAATTTAAGGTGTAATAATACGCTATATTTCTATATCGCACGACTATTTTATTAATCATTTTTTAAATACTTCCACTTATCCGCTGTATTCTTATCAATCATTGCACAATAAGCGTCACCAACTTTAATAATTCCAATTTCTTCTCGAATATCACCACTTAGCAATAAAAATCCACATGGATTAGGTGAAGCACTCTCAATTACATCACCAATAGCGTCTACTTTTTCAAATAATTCTTTATACTTACTTTGCTTTCTAGCTCCATCAATATCTTTCGTAATCTCATTTGATTCAGTAGGACTAATATTCATAGCACGACATACGTTTTTAATACGTGCTTTTTCCTTCTGTTCTCCGAATGAAATCATAACATAACATCCATGCTCACCTAAATACTCTCTTGTGGCTTCAACAAATGGTGTTTGGTCTACTAGATTGTGGTCAAGGTCTGGAAGTGAGCGTGTTTCTAAGATACGTGATTTACTCATAAAACGTGTTGGGTATAACTCAATCTTCTCTTCTAATCTATCAATATTTGTAAATCCTAATAATTTATTGATTAAGAATGATACACCAGAACCACGTCCTGTTTGAGTTAAAATTCCACCTAATTCTTTTGCACGTTTGATGATATAATAATTATCTAAGAAGTAATCCTCCATCTGTGTTCCTTCGATAATGTCCATCTCAAATCTTAAAGCGTCAAAGTATTTTTTTCTATCTTCTTTAGGTAAATGTTCGTATTGTTTTTTGAATTCTTCATTGACAACATCCTTTAACTTCTTAACCTTTTGTTCATGTGTATCATTTGGGAACAATGTAGGCATTTTAATGTCATCTTCAAATACAAATTGTTCAGTTTTTTCTTCGATAATTAATGTATTCTCGATAGCTTCCTTTACTTGTTCATCACTTAATACACCTTGAATTTTGTAACGTTCTACAATTTCATCATATGTTGGATAATCAATTTGGAATAAATCTTCATCACCATAGTTCATACCCTTACCTTTTAACAGAATGCTACGATTTTCTTTATCTTGTTCCGTAATAAAGTGAGTATCACATCCATGAATTAATTTAATTCCATATTTTTTAGCCATTTTCAACATCAATTCATTATGCTCAATTTGTTTATGATGATTATGTGATTGAACCTCTAAGAAGAAATTCTCACCAAAATGATGACGTAATCTAATAAGAATATTTTCATTAATGCCAACTCCAGCAACACAAGCTGTTGTTACGATAAAGTTTTTTGGGTCTAATTTAGAAATAATATCAAAATCAAGTCGTGCTTTATAATAATACCCTGTCATATTAGCTTCTGATAAAGCTAAATTTAATTGCTTTAATCCTTTATGATTAAGAGCCATGATAACAATATGATAATTTGTTTTATCCTTTTCAAATCTATCCTCTACAAAGTATGCTTCTGCTCCGACTAATAACTTTAATCCATTCTTTTGACATACTTCATATGCTTCTAAGATTGAAGTCATTCCACCATGATAACCATGTTCTACGGTAGATATTGAAGTGTGACCTAATTCTAATGCACGTCTAACATAATCGTGAACAGTTAATGTACAATCAATAGTAGCAATATTTGAATATTTTGAATGTCTATGATAATTTGTATATTTTTTCATTCTTCATCTCTCCTTTACATATTATATTATATAATAAAAAGGTGGAAATGTCCACCTTTTTTAAAATAATATTGTATAAATTATATAAGAAAGAGCCATAATAAACCAAGAGAAGGTAAATGTGAATAAATACATTTTTTCTCTAATACTATCAATAAAGAAATAGATGATAACTAACAGTAAAATAATATATAATATTATTTTTCATCACCTTTTCTATCAATCAATACTTGAACTAATTTAGCTCTTAAATCAGCTAAATCTTCATATTGTTTTGACTCTCTCAATCCTAATCCTTCTAATACCAACATTTCTCCATTGACTAAACTTAAAACTTTACGAATATCTTTAATTTCCAATAACATATCACATCATCCTTTATATTTCATTTGATACTCTTTTAATGCTTGACATTTATTACATACAGAACAGATATTTGTACAATAGAAACTAGTACCCTTATTCACTTCCTTAGCTTCCCATGTATCATATTGAGTCAGCGATTCAATCTCTTCAATCGTTTCAAGAACCCAAGATTTACAATACATTTTAGTGACTTCATTATATGGATATTCAACAAATGCGTCCTCGAATTCTTGACCCTCTTCCAATTCTCTACGCTCAATCATCTTCTTAGTACGTTTACCTTGAACCATGCAATACTTCAACATCATCCATTTAATATCTCGTACTACATACCCTAGTTCTTCTAGTGCTAAACCATATAAGATTAACTGATTAGCGTTCTTTTCTAAATCCTTCTTAGCATATTTGCTTGATGTTTTAAAGTCAATAATAGAAACAGTTCCATCTTCATTATGAATAATTAAATCAATAAACCCTGTCAGTTTATGACCTTCTAATTCAAGTGAAATCTCCTTTTCAACTTCAAACTTAACACCTTGTAATGGTTTAAAGTTTCGTAAGCAATGATTGATATTCTCGACATATTTATTCTTAATGTTATCATTCACAAATTCAATACCGAAAATCTCGCATTCATCCACTTTATCTTCAAACATTTCAACACGCTTTTCAACATCAATATCTTTACCGCTTTGAATATTTTCTAAAATCTCATGAATTTCCGTACCAATCTCGCTGTAAATATTCACACGTTTTTCTGATTTCATCTCATAAGATAACCAATAAGCATGACGACAATCATTAAATAATTTTAATCGACTAAAACTATATACTATTTCCTCTTTATTCATTCTCTACACCTCTGTACCATATAATATTATTTTTAATTAATTCACTAAACACCTCTTTGCCTAAATCCGTAGGTGAGCACTTTTTACCTAACAATCCATTCTTATCAAGGATATATCCCACTTTGACATTAGGTAGAATACGTTTAATCTTCTTACATTCATCTTCTAACACATCCTCCGTAACGTCTGTATCATATCCAATGATAATTTTATCAACATCATACTTCATCAATCTTATTTGTTGTTCACTGATAGAGTGACTACCTACAGAAGCACAGCGATTAAATCCAAATGAGTCACATTGCATTGTAGCCTTCTCTGACTCAAATAAAATAACACTCCTTTTTTCAAGGATTTTATCTCGATTTTCGAAATAACCATATAGATGATTTGTCTTTTTAAATTTCTTTAAAGCGATATATTTATAATCACCACAATCATCATCATTGTTACGTCCTTTAACACCAATAACCTCACCTTCGGTATTTCTCCAATTAATAGTAATATAATGATTTTGAAAATCGTATCCGACACCAAATTTCATTTGAGTTTTAATACTAATCCCATCATCTAAGAAACGTTGATTTGGTCTTTTTGAATATGCCTTCAAATCATCTTCACTGTAAACATGGTCTGTAATTTCTGTCTGATTTCCAATGAATTTTCTAAAAACACCACCGAATAATTGTTTCCTCTTAACTTCAACCTGTTTGGCTTCACCACCAAATAATGAACTAAGATAATTATGTACTTGATTAAATGTTTGTCCACTATTCCAACACAGAATGCTATAAATATCTCCCTTTACGTTTTTACTCCAAATCGTTGAGTAGAGATTATCAAGATTAATTACAACAGATGTAGGGTTACTATCCTCGCTATATCCACATCTAATTTCTTTTCCTCCAAACTCTTTAATATGAGCAAATCCATAATGTTCGAGTGCTTGAATTAATAGATTAGTATTGTTTATTAAATTTTCCTTTACCTTATCTGACTTCATTTTTACCACTCGTTTCCTATACACTTTCAATAATATTATATAAAAATATTACAACATATATTCTAATATTTTATATAATATCATACATTTTTTAAAAAATCAATAGTGAAAAAAAAGAAAACCTAGAAAATCTAGGTTTAATTTCTTTGAGAATCTGGATGTACTGTACAGTAACCAATCTCATAATATGTTGCTGTTTGACCGTTGAATTGATACAAGATATAAATTCCATCTTGACCGTTACGACATTTATCAACATATAAAACTAAATAACGTTTATCTTTATCAAGTTTGATTTGCTCTTTATATGTTTTACCTAATGTTTCATCATATTTCCAACGATAAGGCTTAACATCATACTTCTCTCCTGTATATTCATCAGCGTGTAAATAACGGAAGATAGCGTGATTTGATAAAATCTCTTTGATTTGTTTACCTTGTGATAAATCCGCACCGCTTAACTCACGTTTATTTGAAGCGTACTGTGCAATTTGGAATGTTAAAATTAAACCTTGTTTGTTCTTTTGACAAGCAATATCTAATTTTTTACTATCTTCAATGATTGTTGCCCATGCACGATTATCAGCACTATTACTAGCTTTCATTGTATCGAACACTACAATACGACTACCCATCTTGTTCCACTTATTCATGATACGGATGATTGTATCAATATCACCATCACAATACTTAATAAACACTAATCTACCCTTTAATTCAGTATTTACATACTTCTGAACTTGACGTAATACTTGCAAATCTTCTTCTGTACATTTACCTTTTAACATTTTTTCACGACTTAATTTATAGTATTTGAATTGACGTGTTGCAATAATAGAATATAACATAAATTTGTATTGTTGATATGATAACTCATTCGAGATTAATGTTACAATCTCACCTTTTTCAATCATTGGATATAGGATGTTACTGAATGTAAATGTTGATTTACCATTACCAGACGGTGCTGAAATCTGCGTAGTCATTCCCATTGGAATACCGTAGAAAATGTCATTTAAGATTTTAGCATATTTTTCAAATGTTACAGTTTCAATAGCTTCACCATTAACAATCATATCAAATTCATCATCAGCGAAATATAACTCATTTACTTCCATATTTTTATTAATACTACTTTCATCTGAAATACTATTGATTAATTCTTCAACATAGTTAGCCATTAATTGTGAATCATTCATACCTTTAATCTTTTCAAATTCACTTGCTAAACGCTTTTGCATTAAGAATAAGTTAATCATGTAGTTTGATTGTAATAACTTATCATAATACGTTTCAAAGTTGCTTACGTTCATCGTCTTAGCTGTATTAATAATTTCTCTTACTCCACCATATTCATTAATGATTTCTTTTAAAGTTGGATAGTCCTCTAGGTAAGTTTCAACTGTAACTCGGTCAAATTCAACGATACCATTATCAACCATCTGTAACCCTAGTTTATATAAAATCTTACTATCTTCATTGATTAATTCATTATTGTTAATTTTGTATTCCATGAATAGTTCGGGATTTTTCCACATTGACAAAACCACACGACCTTCAATAGTTTCACGATTTTCTAAATATTTTGATGGTACTTCATTTACATTAATTTCCATATTAATCTCTCCCTTAATTTGATTACATTTATATTATATAATATAAAATTTTGAAAGTCAACAACTTCTTACAAAAAATCACGAATACTCTTTCTTTTTTTAGTTGTACGACTTACGCTAATAGGTTCATCGAATGTAACAAATGCAATTCGTTCTTCTTGTTTCGTCTTACGCTGTAATTCCTGTTCTACATCTTTCTCTACAGAAGCAAATACGTATTTAGCTTTGATTGTACTGTTCGGAAACGTCTTTTTAGATATGATTTCTGTCAATTTATAGCGTTTTTCGCTCAAAATTGTGAATAAAATCTGTCTTTTATTTTCATCAAAATCATCCTTTAATCTGTTTCTAATGTATCCATTAACGGTCTTACCCATAGTCTTAACACCGATAATAGATTTAATCATCGAAAAGATTTCTTTATCAAGAATTTCTTCATCACTCGTAACCTCCTTACAATGCTCACAGCAGAAGTAAATCTTATCTCCCGTTTTTAATTCAACTTCAATAGATTTTTCCATATACTCTTTCGTACCGCATGACTCACAAGTGATAACTTTTCTTCTAGCCATATAACTCAACTCCTTTAATTATATTATATATTAACCAAACCAATAAGTCAAACATTTTTTCTTTAATATTATATAAAAAAGATAGGAATATATTCCTATCTTTTGGTTAATTATTTAATTTCAGAAGCAATTCCTTTTAATGATTCAAGTGATAATTCTTGTAATTTTTGAACACCGTTAGAAACTAATACATTCTTAATCATTACCTTTTGTTCTTTTGTTAATTCTTTATATGATGACATAATCATTTCTAAAATTGTTTCCTTTAATTGTTCTTCGCTTGCTTGTTGCTCTGCTTTTTCAACATCTTTGATTAATTGTTCTGTTTTTTGTTCATGCTCTACTTGTTGCTCTTGTTGGATTTGCTTAACTCGTGTATCATCTAATTTACCACCAACTTGTTTTTCTAATTCAACTTTAATAGCGTCATAAACTGTTTTGATGAAACATTCAGCGTCAAATTCACAAGCGTCAGCGATAGAAGGGAAATGTGATTTACAATCAATAGCGTATTCATCATCTCGGAACACAATAATACGAGATTCATCTGTTACAGTACCAACAGTTTTCATTACTGTTTTACCTTTTGTACTATTGAAAGCATCTCTTACTTGCTTCATATTATCGAATGAACGTCTAATATATGCTGTACCAACGATATTAACTTTATTTTTAATTGCATTGTAATATTTTGCTGGTAAGTCAGATGTTAATTGTTCAAATTCAATGTTACCCATTTGGTCTGCTTTAGCTTTACGTTTTGTATGTCCGTTAATCCAAATCCCCATATGATATTTTCTAACTTTAAATAATGTTTTCACTACTAATTCAACTACTCGATTTTCACCAGCTTGAAAACCACCATATGCTGACTTGATTGTTGAAACTTGTTTATTTACATCAACTGTATCATTATATTCTTCGATAACATATTCTTCTGCTAAATCATAGATTGTATCTAATGTATCAAATCCAATCATTTTGATATGCGAATACGCTCCGTTACGTCCTTTACATAATACATCAATATAATCAATTAAATCTTGGAAATTTTCTACTTGAATATAGTTTGCATTTGGAATATGGTGAGGTGCCGGTTCGTTTCCAATGTTAAACATTAATCCACCATCTTCTCCGTATAACTTATTACAAACATCGTAGAATAAAGTTGTTTTTCCAACTCCACCAATACCATTTAATAAAATTGCATAATTACATAAATCTGCTTTTACTTGATTTTTTTTGATTGGTAACATATTATCATTCTCCCTTATAATTAATCTGTTTCGTTCTTACAATAATATTATATCATCAACCAATCAAATATATTCTATTTTTTTATTTTTTTATGAATAATCTATTTAATAGTTGTCAATAATAATACTGTAAGCAACTTACAAATATATTATATAATATACACTCTCTTATGTCAATAAAGATATATAAAAAAAATAGAAAATTTTCGTATTTATAATATTATTACATTCACCTTTATTTCATATTATATAAAAACCCTAGAATATAATTTCTAGGGTTGAATACACTATTTTATCAATCAGAAGGGTAAATCCTCAAATTCGTCTACTGAACTAAAAATAGAAACTTCTTCTTCAACTTCTTCTACAACATCATAAATATCATCTTCATCCTCTTCACGATATACGTTTTTAGATGTGAAGTCAGTAGGGATAATTACTTTAGCAAATGCACCGCTAATATTGATACGTTGGATTTGCACTTCCGTAACCTTTTTACCTACAGGTTTTTGTGCTTCCATTACTTCTTCTAATGTCATTAATCCCATCTGAATTAATTCCATTTGTTCCGATGTTGGTTTAAAATCAGAAGTTGACGCTTCTTTAGCACCACGCATAAAGTTTACATCTAACTTAATTGCACGATATTTGTCATCTTTTACAACTAACTTATCTAATAAGTATTTTTTAAGTGCTTCACCAGCTTTTACTTCTTCGTAGTTTAATACAAATGTTTGAGGTAATAATCCTGTAGGTGTTTTCTCACCGAATAATGCCTTATTATATTCAGCACAGTATCCATTTACGATTAATCGCTTGTTTTTAGCGTCATCTTTAACAGCTTTATTACCAAATACTAATGAAATAGTTCCTGTAAATTCACATGGAGTTTCTTCTTTAACGATTGAGATACGTGAGAACTCATAAACTTGATTTACATTTCCATTATAGTAGTTAAATTTGATTTGACCACTAACAGAAATCTTAGTACTACTTATAACTTTACCATCTTCGAATTTAGCAGATGTTAATTTTCCTTCTTTAATAGCTTTATAAGTTGATTCGATTACATCATGATTATGAATTAATGTTTCACCTAAAACATACTTCTTAGAGAATGAAGCCACATTTTCTAATACACTTTCATCTTTACGTTCATGCCACATGATTTCTAAATCATCGTATCCACCATCTTCATTAGGTGATTTTACTTTAAACGTATTTCCAGCACCAAACTCATTTACCTCTACATACTGCGAGTTATTTCCATCAGTGATTCCGAATGATAATTTTCTCCAAGATGAACCATCTTTAGTTTTTAATAAGTTATCTTCTTTGAATGTGATGTACCCTACGAATTTAAAGTTTTTTGCTTGTGAATATTTGTTAGCCATTTTTATCTCTCCCTTAGTTTTAAATGATTATTTATTACATTTATATTATATTATTTAATGTGATAAATATTCCAATTATTTTTTATTTTTGTCAACTTCCTCTGTTCGACATTTATATTATATAATACAAAATTTAGTAAGTCAACTATTTTTTTGTTTTTTTAATTTTTGTATCTTTATTGATAAATTCAGAAGTTTTTCTTCCATACAATCTCAATAACAACATTGCCTTAGATGTAACTTCTATTGTTGAATATGGTAAATTATAACCACTTGGAGTTTCACTATTTACATACTCAATAAAATCTTCATAATGGTGTGACGCTTCAAACTCTTTCGGATATTTATGAGCAAGTTCGATTAAGTCCTTACCAATATTGTCGTACTGATAATCTTGTAATAAGTTATCATTAAATCTGTAATAAATTGCTGAATGAATTAAAATCTGATTTTCTCTCCTATTAATCAGTGAAACAATTTCATCATTCATTTTGCTCACCTCCCTTACAGTGATTATTATATAATAATATATAATATAATGCAATAGTTTTTTATAAAAATAAGAAGAAGTATTAACTTCTTCTTATTGTCGTCCACTCGTGCCATTATTCTCTATTGTTTATTTGTTGTTCCATAACCACCTCTATTGAGATTACCTAAATCAGATACAGGATGTAATTCTAATTGTGGCATTGGTTTACGAACCTCAAACTGACATAAGCGGTCACCTTTACTTACTTCACCGCTTCCCATTGCCATGAACATTCCACACCAATAATCATTTGTTCCTCGGTAATTCCAATCAATGCAACCAACATTATTTGTTAGCCATAATTTGAAGTTTTTGAATAATGAACTACGAGGATAGATATTAGCTACATATTGTTCTCCTGTTTCTAAATCTGTCATATCCATTGAGAAACCAAAGTTCACAAACAGAATATCACCTTGTTCATATGTTACTGTGTCAAAATTGGCACTATCATATACTTCAACTTCGCCTGTTGTGCGAGTTACCCTTACTTCAATAGCACGAGTATCTATCCAATTCCCATTGATTGTTTCTAAGTTTGGAACTGTTTCATCTAAGTAGTGTACATTAAAATTTAATTTTGTCATATTATCTTCTCCCTCAAATAATTATTTACAATACTATTATATTACATCCTACTCAAAAATATTCTATAAAAAATAAAAAAAGAATGGATTAATTTAATCCATTCTGTAATTTCCATGATTGAAGTGCGTTTAATGCTACACAAGCTGTTGTCACTGTACCAACTTTTTCGTAATATGTATTACCTAAAGAAAATTCTCCTAATTGAACATCACGTAAAAGTTTACCATTTTCATCACGACTAATTCCACAATCAATGATGATAGTTCTATCCATTGTCGCTTCATCAATAATATTCTTTCCAATACCTGTTACCACCACATCATATTCATTATTCCATAAGAAATCATTAATATCATCTTCTGTACGAGAATGAGCAATCGTTACTGTTGCATTATGATTTAATAATAAACTCATTAATGGCTTACCGATTAAATTACTACGATTCACAATACACACTTTTTTACCACTAAAATCAGATTTGCCAAATTCATGTTCCATAATTTTGAATACCGCTAATGCTGTACATGGAACTAATACTTTACTATGATTATCAGCTAATCTTAATCTATTAACATTTGTTAATCCATCAATATCGTGGTCACATTTAATTAGATTTAATAATTTATGTTCATCATCTTTAAATTTATCAGCTAATGGTAATTGTAGAATTGTACTTGTATGTTTGATATTACAATTCAAAATCACATTTACTAAATCTGTGAAACTTGTTTCATTAGGGTCTAACTCAACCAATGTAACTTTAATTCCTACAGATTCACAAGTTTTAATTTTATTATTAACGTACACTTTTGAAGCATAATCATCATTACATTTAATGATAGCTAATGTTGGTTTTGCTCCTAATTGCTCAATTTCTTTTTTTACTTCATCTAAAATATTTTCACGTACAACTTTACATTTATCCATAATATCCCATCTCCTTACATATTAAAGCTCATACTTCCATTCACATCCGCATTCACACTCACAAACTAACACAGCTAATTCATCACCGACAAACCATTTATTATAATACTCTGCTTCTAAATTACATTCTGGGCAAATAATCGCTTCTTGTAGCTCCTTACCACTACAAATGATTTTCTTCTTAGATTTGTAATCATCTACAATTACTAGACTACCTGCTAAGATGAACCAATCTAGACTTCTTGAACTGAACTTTTCTTTATGTCCATCATCGACTCTTCGAATTTCAATTAATCCAAATTTATCAATATTGATTATCTCCCACATAACATATTCATCATCTTTTTTAAACTTTATAAATTGTCCGACTTTGTACATCAATTCATTATCATTATTATTCATGTACATCATATCAAAAGGACTTCTTCTTTTCTTTAACATATTATCATCTCCCTTACAACTATATTATATCACAGGAAGTATAAAATATTCTACATAAAAAAAATAAAAAAACATGGATTATTTATCCATGCCTTTCGAAGTATCAATTTTAAGATATTGTTTAAGTGCTTTAATAACAATATCTCTTTTTTTAACACCTGTTAATTCAACCAATTCATCTATTTTATCTAAGATTAATTTATCATTGTCGTAAAACACAATAAACATTTCTCCTACACGTTGTTTTCTTCTTGCCATAAAAAAATCGCTCCTTTGTATTTTGTTTATCTAATTTATTTTAATTTATCTAATTTCTTGATTACAATAATATTATGGTCAATATAGCATATTATATACATAGAAATTAAAAAAAAGAGTAAAAACTTTTACTCTTTTTCTAACTCAATTAAAACATTAATAGCATTACCTTTATCATCATATGAAAAATCAACATATTTAATTGTAGGAATTTGTCTTTTCAAAGCATTGGCAAACATTGTAGGTTTTGTAATCAACATATCTCTACCAAAAAATACAACCCTATCTTCTTCATTTCTGAAATACTCTTTAAATCCAAACATTTTTGAACTGTAAAAATATTCAATATGTGATTCACCTTTATAATTATTTATTACATCTTCTTTAAATTGTTTCACTAACATCTTATCTCTATTTGTCATTTTCATTTCAATCTACCTCTTTCAAATCTTATTATATTAATATTATATTAAATAATATGAAATATATTCTAAACAATAAAAAAATGAATGGTGTAAAAGGAAAACACCATTCATCAAAAAATAAAAACATAAAGGGGATTGATTAATATGAGGAGAGAGAAAAGTCGGTTTTTATGTTCTCAATTACCATTGGATGACCGAAAACCACAGTGTTGTTTGTTGGAGTTGCACCAACATTATTTCTCGTAACAACATTTGATTAAGGTTTAATTTCTGTGTAAACCCTAAAAAGTAATTAATTATTACTTACATATATATTATATAAATAGCATATCATATATATTCTATTTTTTTAAACATTTTTTAAAAAAAAATAAAAAAGAATGTATTTCTACATTCTTTTAATATTGAACTCCATCTACATGATAATCATACTCATTTAAGAATGACTCTAATTCTTCTACGGTAGATGGAACTTTAACAGTACCATCACTTAATGCTTTGCCAACTTCTTCTAATGCTTTAATAGTCGATTCTGTTAAGTTTGGATTTTCAATAGGCAACCCTACACCATCTTGCATATAATCCATAATGATAACATTTCCACCTTCAAACTCACCATTTAACCAATTTTCTAATTGAGTTTTAACGGCTACATCTAATCGTTTCATTGAAGAAGTTAAGATAACTGAATTACCTTTTGATGTAACACCTTCATCATATTGGTCAATATCTACACCTACAACGTAAACATTTTCACCATTTTCTGAACGTGTTTTAGCTTCCGAAATAGCTCCTACACCTACAACACCAGACGCATGATGAATAATATCCACACCTTTATCGAACATACCACCACCTACAGATTTACCTAAATTAACGTCATTAAATGAACCAACATAAGTATAATCCGTCACGTAAGCGTCCGTTCCTAAATATTTATTAGCATAAGCTACACCAGAAACATATCCATATCCGAATTTAGCAACAGAATGAATATTAAATCCACCAATAAATCCTAATTTACCTGTTTTAGTTTGTAATGCACTTGCAACACCACTTAAAAAACCAGCCTCATTTTCTTTAAAGAAGATTGAAACCACATTATCATAAGCAACAGGTTCACCATCTTTAGTCGGTTCAGCGTCAATTAAGATAAATTCAGTGTCTGGATACTCTTCCGCTACAACACTAGCTGTTTCATCAAACTTAAATCCAGGCATTACAATAACTTCATTTCCTGCTAAAATTAAATTATCAATAGCACTTGTGTAGTCTTGTAAAGTTTCGCCACTTGGTTGAATGTATTGCACTTCTACATTTTCGTGTTGAGATTGGAAATTTAATATTCCTTCCCAAGACCCTTGATTAAAAGATTTGTCATCAATAGAACCGCTATCGGTAACCATACCGACTTTAATAGTTAATTGTTCCTCTTTTGGACTACATCCAACAAGAGTTAAAATACCTAAAAAGATTAAACCCAACATTTTCTTCATACAAACATCTCCTATTCAAAAATGAAAATATCATCTGTTAATTTATCAACTTTAGTTGCAACAACATAACCATTCCCTTTAGTTGAGAAGAAGTCATGGTTTTTAGTTTCAATAGAATATCCATTCATAACGACAGGGTTAATATCTGTTTCAGTAACATCAAATAATAATGTTTCATAGCCTAAACAACTTAAAGCATAATTCACATTAAACTGTACATATGTTTTTACCTCATTATATAAACCTAAGTCGTTGTAAAGTAGGTAAGAGTATTGTAACTCTAAGTCGTAGATTTCATTAATCATGTTGATTGCCATATTAACATTTCTTTCTGCTTCTTGAACATCCATTTGAGCTAATAGGTCTTGTGCAAACTTACCACAAGCTAAAGTATGCAATTTCTCGTCACGCATAATTAAGTTGATGATTTCACCACTATGAATCATCTTACCTTGACCTGCTAGATATAGCGGAAGGAAAAATCCAGAATAGAAACAAATACCTTCTAAACACAATGATGCTACATATGACATATATAAGTTGTCTTGTGTATTGTATTGCTTAACAATTCGTGATAGCTTATCTTGTAATTCTTCAACTTGTTCAACCCAAGTAAATAACTCGTCAATGCGTTCAGTGGTGCATAATGTTTGGAAAATAGTTGAGTAGGAACGAGCATGAATAGACTCGAACCCACCAAATAAAGCTAATAAAGATTGGATAAACATATTATCAGATTGTTCAGCTACTTTATTAATACCTGTTGTTTGGTTAGTATCTAATAAAGTTAGTCCAGCTAAAATACGTTCATATGTTTCTTTTGTTTTTTCATCTAAATTAGACCAACATTCCTTATCATCTGAAACAGGAATTTCTTCCGGTAACCAAAATTGTTGAGTTTGTTTTTTATAAATGTCGTCATAGAATTTGCAACTAGGGTCATTCCAATTAACTGCTTTTAATGTTTTAGTCATCATATATACCTCCAATTACTTGTTAGCTAATTCTAATACTTGTTCTTTAGTAATTATTCCGTGATGACGATGATACACTTCTCCGTCCTTAATAAATACTAAGGTTGGTACAGAGAATACAGTAAACTCACCTGCAACCTCTGGACACTCTTTAACATTAACTGAATAGATAGTAGCATTAGCTCGGTCATCAAAGAATAAGCCGTTTAATTCATTAGTAACATCTTGGCAAGGTACACAACCATCTTTATAGAATTTTAAGACGTGTACTCCATTCTCAAATAATTCTTCTAAATCTGCTTCTACATAATCTTTCATATTTACTAAATTAATCATTTAAATCTCTCCCATTCAAACTAATTAAACTGAACAACTTTCACATTCAGTTGCACTCAATAAACGTGTACGTGTATAATATAAAGATTTTAAACCTTTATGATGTGCATACATATAATAACGTACTAATTGACTTGTTGGTGTTTCGCTGTCTACATATAAGACTAGTGAGATACCTTGGTCAATATGTTCTTGCACTTCTGCAAATAAATCAATCACTTTCATCATATCCATATCGTATGCTGATTGATAGAAGAAGAAGTTGTTCTTACTTAAATAAGGCATTGGATAGTATGTTGTTGAATCTCCATAAGTACGAGTTTCAACTGTACTTACGATTGGAGCGATTGAAGGTGTAGCATTTTGCACATAACCAATAGATTGTGTTGGAGCAATAGCTAAACGATAGGCATGGTACATACCATGTCTACTAACTGATACCGCCAACTTCTCCCAATCTTTTCGTGTTGGGATGTTAATTCCTTCAAATAACTTTTGCACTTTCTTAGTTGTAGGTGCATAGTCATTTTCTAAATATTTTTTAAAGTAGTTACCATTAGCATACTCTGATTCATGGAATCCTTTAAACACTTCTTTTTTCTCCATTGCAATTTCAACACTTGCTAAGATAGAGTAGAAGTTGACCATCATAAAGAATGTACGAACAAAGTCTTTGGCATACTTACTTTCATATGCGATTTTATTTTTGGCTAAGTAACCATGTAGGTTCATAGCTCCTAAACCAACTGCATGTAACTCTTCATTTGCTTTACGAACACCCGGAGCATTTGCAATGTTGCTCATATCTGAAACGCTAGTTAAAGCTTTCATGGCAGTCTTAACACTTTGCTCAATAGACTTGTTTTCCATAACATTGGCAATATTTAAAGAGCCTAGGTTACAACTGATGTCACGTTTAATAACATCTTCTACACCATAGTCATTGATTTCAGATGTTTCTTGTAACTGCATAATTTCACAACATAAGTTAGAAATTTTAATATCTCCTAATTCTTTTAAAGCGTGAACTTTATTTGCATTTGAACGATACATGATGTAAGGATACCCAGACTCAAATTGAGTACGAGCAATATTAGTTAATAGTTGACGTGGGTTTAATTGACGTTTCTTAACGTTTGGATTAGCCACTAAATCATCATAAACTTTATCAATATCTAAATCATCAAGATGTTCTCCATATTGCTTATAAACTGTATATGGTGCAAATACATACATAGGTTTGTTTTCTCGTGCTAATTCTACAAACTTATCTGGGATTACCACACCAATAGATAATGTTTGTAAACGTGATTTTTCAGACGCATTGATTTTTTTAGTATCTAAGAATTCTTCAATATCCCAATGGAAGATGTTTAAGTAAGCAACACCTGCCCCAGCACGAGCGCCTAATTGATTTACATAACTAAATGTATCTTCCATCAATTTCATAACTGGCACAACTCCGCTTGCTACACCTTCAACACCTTTGATAGCTTCACCACGAGAACGTAGTTTGCTAACTGAGCAAGCTACTCCACCACCAATTTTCGATAATTGCCCCATAGTGTTCATATTATAGTTAATAGAGTTTAATGAATCATCCATCTCTAATAAGAAGCATGACACCATTTCTCCACCACGAGCTTTACCAGTGTTCATGAAGGTTGGAGTTGCAGGTTGATACTCTTGTTTAATCATTGCTTCTGCCAACTTCCAAGCGTAGTCTTCATCTCCTTGTGCTAAATATAAGGCACAAGCCACAATACGTTCTTCATATGTTTCTAAATAATATTTCTTATCGTTTGTTTTTAAAGCATATGATTGATAGAATTTACTGATAGCCATGTATGATTGGAACTCAAACTCATATAAGTAAATGCGTTTTGTTAGTTCTACAATAAAGAACATGTCATACATATCTAAGAAGTTGATATAGTATCCATTGTTGATTAACCACATCATACGTTGCTCATGTGTTTTGAATGGATAGTATTTCTCTACTACTTCTTTTTGAAATTCTTCAACTGCTAATTTGTCTTTTTCTAATTGATAGAAGCCATCTACTTTTTGCATGACCTCATTGTTTAATTTAATGTACTCTTTCAAACTGTCCTCTCCCTTTTAAAAATGAAATATCCATGTTAGCTCACTGACTAACCTTTAATGGGAGTGTATTATTTATACAATACAATCCTTTATGTATAATAAAAACACTGTATTTTATAAATAATTAAGGTTTGTTTTCTGTCTAAACCTTAAAACGACTGTTTATTCCCTCATTGGGAGTTATTTTATCTCGAGAACTTGCTAACTCATGTATCCAACTTCTATAGCATTAATCGACTGTGTACGTCTACACATAACTATACAGTAGTATTAAGGAACTCTGCAAAACCTTCGATTGGATTACCCAATCCCTACACCTCTTATATTGAGGCATTTATACTGCCGACCCCACTCGTGAGTGGCTCTCTTGAATTCCCTAATGGGTAGATATGGTTTTTCTTTTCAGTTTCATCCTAGTCTGAAATAGGCTTACCATAAACCATTCTAGTGCCTCCATGCACACCCTCAGACAAGGCAATACACTTCACAGACTATACACTCTTTGTGGAACTCATTTCCTTGCCATCCTATACCTCGTAAGGTGATACGACAACTTAGAGCCTTCTCATTCAATCATGTTTTGCTATGACCACTCGTGGCATTGTAGTTTTATATCTTCACATAGCTATCGGATAAATACGGCAATTATAAACCTTTAACTTCCAATCCGTAGTTCGGCTGTTGGATATGTAAGTATCCTCACCTAAGTTTTTGTAGTAGGAACATTATCAGCTTAGTTCGTACTAATCACTCTACTTACAAAGAGTGATAGGATATAATGTAAAAGATATACACGTAGTAAAGAATGGAGTTATACTACGTTAATGTGTCGTAAGTTCACTAAGAGAGGTTAGTTACCTAATCGAACTTTCTTCTTAGTTTATTTTTTAGTTTATCCACTATTTCGGTGTCGCTTAGTTAATCTAAGCTCTAAAGTAATTAATTATTACTTATATATATATTATATAAATAGTATATCATATATATACTATTTTTTCAACATTTTTTTAAAAAAATAAAAAAATAATGTATTCCTATATCCTTATCATATCATCTCTCTTCATACTCTTTGTGCCAACATTCTTGACACACACTAACATAATATTCTTTTCCTTTAATATCTCCTACGATACAGCTTTCACCGCTAAACATAGGAATACCATTCACATATCGTAAATGAGTCGTTGCTTTATTATAACATCTCGAACACATACTTTTAATTTCTTCGATAGTGTCCGCTAAAATCAACAACTCTTCACTAGCTTCAAATAATCTATTAAGATAATTTGTCTTCAGACCATATACGAAAACATCCACATCATATTCTTTAGATAATTCCCATAGCTGTCTAACTTGATACTTTGTAATGAAATTAACTTCATCTACAAATACAACATTTAACTTATCATGTACCATGTGATTAGGGATGATTTCAAGTAAGTTATCTCTTGAACCAAAAGATATACAAGGTCTACTATCAGAGATGGCTCTACTCTTAATTTCAACATCTCTAGTATCAAAAAAAGGCTTCAATAAGATAGTATTACATCCACATTGCTCAAATTGATACACCTTAGTTAAGAGCGTTCCTGTTTTTAATGAATTCATTGCTCCATAATAATATCTCAATTTACCCATTTCCTTATATCTCCTTTCTTATTATATATTATATAGATATAATATCATATATATTCTATTTATTCAAGAATAAAAAATAAATAAAAGAGAGAAAGTTACCTTTCTCTCTTTTATTTAACCATCATAAATAGAATAAAATAGTTATTTTATCTCTTTCTCTTCTTATCGTCCCAACCATAGTCGGTATACATTACTCGTTCGCACTTATTGCAATAGTAGTTTCTCCAAGATGTATCTAATTTCAATGGTGAATATTTCCGATTATGATTCATAGGACTTAATAAACTACCACACTTGTTGCAATGATATTTAAAATTCTTCGGCTTTGGTCTAGTCATCTTCCCCACCGTCTTCGAACAGATAAAAACGACCTAAAGTTTCTACCGCTAGTGGCTCTATAAAACCTTGAAACACGTCATCCTTTACTGCTTGTGCCACCTCTGGAGAGATATTTCCTTCTCTTTGAGCATAAATAATTGATTCTTTTAACTTACTCTTTTCTCGTATTTCTTTTAATGACATATATGTATCTCCAATCTATTTATAAAACAATTTATTTATCGCCAAGATAGTCGTATTTCATGTTCTGTTTTCGCTCCTAAATCTTTAAGTTTCTTGATTGATTGTTCAACTAGAACAATATTCTTGAACACTTGCTTCTTTTTTAATGTTAAGTAGTAACTATTACAACGTCTACATCTTTCATGTTCATAAGTCTTAAAAATATAAGTTCCATCTTCTTGAATATCATAGTCATAACCTAGTCCTAAATATTGCTTACTACTACAAGTACAAAATATTACTGCCATATATTACCTTCTTCCTCCTTAATGTCCATAAACTTCTGATTCTAATTACTTTTCGTAGTTATCAAAATATCTTCTGCCTTGATAACATCAACAACCTCAAGCGTTTTAATTTTTTCTAACAAAATTTCAACACACTTGTTCGGACTGCTAGCAATATATTTTTTATCAAAGTCCATTAAATTCAAGTACACAAGACCATAGCGACCCTCAATATGCGGATAGTAAACAATTTGATAATAGTACGTTCCACCACTTCTATCCTTTCTTTTGGTTACAACTATATCACCTTTTTTATATTCGTTTTTATCTCTATATAACAAATCAATATTAACTACCAAAGTTAATCCCTCCTTAAATGTCCATCAAAATCTAATTTTAATTACTTCAATTACGAAGTGCTAACATTTCCATTTTGACACTTGATTGTGAAGTATTCATCATCTTCCCCTAAGAAACAAATCTCACCATCAGTTAAATAATTAGATATGCACTTGAATATTTCATCATCATCACCTAGTTTCTCTCCACTAAAATAATCAATATTATACATATCTCTTTCTTTGTTGTAATTTAAATGGTAACGTAATTCTTCAAATAAATCTTCAATCCTATCTGTTTCTTCGATAAATCTTTTATCAACCCACATAATAGTACGTTTAGTTTTTGCCCATTCTTTAATATCGTTAATAATGTTGTTTGCATCTGAACGTTTAAATTCCATACCTTTAACATATTCTAATTCAATACAATAACCCATTCTTTTTTCCTCCTTGACAATCTAATCCAATTTTTAAAATTTAGTAAAAAAACCTCTTAATCCCATATAACTCTATAACTAAACCACCACTCTCAATCTTTGCTCCATGCCAAAATGACCATAGTAAAAATAAAAGAAATATTGTTCCAAAAATTAAATTGAATAATTCGCATATTAATTTAAGCATACTAAACACTCTACCTCTCCCTTGAATCTATTTTAACCATCAATTTTATTCATATTCACTTTCGTCAATATAAGTCCAACCACATTCATCACACTCATAAAAAGTCCAATCGTTAATAGTATCATAGAAGCCTTGAACGTGATTGTCACATCTATGACACTCTATTTCACCTACAAAGTTCACATATTTCACTCCTTGAAATTTAATTTTGTTTACAATTTACCAAACGAATCCACCAATACTCTCCATTGCCAAACACCAATCTTCACACTCAACATACTTTTCTTTTAGTTGTGCAATAGTATCCTGTGCAATTTTTATAGCCTTATCTTTGTTATTGCAGACTATTGTAAAGTGTAAATCGAAAGTTTCATCTTCATCATAATAAAACATTTCATATGAATTGGTAGTATCACAACTTGCAAGCTCGACCTCAATTTCATCTACACAAATATTATAATTATTTGTTGTTATTTTGTAAGCAATCTTACTACGTTCCTTTTCTTTATGGAGCGACATTAGTTTGACACGACTATACCAAACTCTATCCCAATCACAAGATGTGTGTTTATTTTTCCATTCACAATACTCTTTTGCTTCTTGTTCTGTTTCAAAAAAACCATGCCAATTAATATCGCTATAACATCCACTACAAATCAACCAAATCTCTTTCATACAATGTCCTCCTTAACGTACATAAGAATTTAATTTTATTCTTTAAATTGTTCATCAATTTCTTCTAATAATTTATTTGTTACTTTTAAAATATGTTTTGCTCTTTCTCTTACATGAACTATTTCTCCATCATGATATATTTCATTTGGCATCATAGACCATATAATTCTATCCATACAAAATCTAATAAAAGATAATTCAACACACGTAAACTGTTTTCCATCTAATTCTCTTTTCATTTTATTTCCTCCTTTAATAGTCATAATAATTTAATTTTATAAATTAATCAATTCCCAATCGCCATTGTAAAACTTATCTAGTATATAGTTTTTATCAAAATAATAGTCGCTCATTTTATCAATTGCCCACAGTTCTTTATCAACCAATATGGCACGATAAATTTCATCTTTACCTTTAACTTTAAAATAGAATTTATTTAATAATCGCATCAACCTAACCTCCTAAATGTTTATAAATGTCTAACTTTAATTACTGTTCGTAACAATCAATAATAGCTTGTGCCAATTTCAATGCTCTGTCTTTTGATAGTAGAATAGTCGTAGCTCCATCATCTCCATCACAGCAGATTTCAATAAGACCTAGTTTTCTTTTGAAAACATCAATATGGTCTTCCCCACAACACTCACAAAAAGACCAAAAAATTCTTTCTTTAACTTTAACCACAACAATAACCTCCTTAATATATTTACATGTTTATTTCTCCTTTATTTGAATTTACGTTTGATTTTTAAAAGTAAAATATCATACTCGTCTGGACTAATTACTGAGGCATAGTCGTTTTTTGTAGCTACACTTAACATTTCTTCTTGTTTATTTTTTGCGTCACTTAAATAAAGATGGTAACTATTTAAAACACTTTTTTCTCCACTATATTTATTATAGGTTGTTGCTGTTGTTACATAATGTTGGGAAGTATTATTAACTTCAATTTTACCTACATACATATTACTTTCAAAATATTTATTCATATTTATCTCTCCTTCACTTTGATAACTTAATTATATAATAAAAAGATGGATTTGTAAACCCATCTTTTACAATTATTTTAATCTTCCATTCAATAACACCTCTATCATTCCAAACATCAATTTTATTTACTTTAAATAATGACTACATACCTCTTTCATCTCGTCAAAACTTAGTATTTCGCTATCAGAAAGTTTTTCTATACAACGACTATACCTATTAGCCTTTACGTAGTTATTGTCACCATCACCTGATGAGGAACACCCTGTCATAAAAGCAGTAATCAACAACACTACAACAAACTTAATCATCTCATTCACTCCTATATATTAACAAAAGTCTAACTTTATTCATTAACTAAGCACATAAGTTTTTGCTCAACATCATATAAGAATCTATCACGTTCTTCTTCTATATATTCATTCAACATATCCTTCATTTCACGTTTAATCTCTTTTATTTCTTCACCTGTTGGTTTATGTTCAAACCCCTTCGCAACCATATACTGACCACTTGTTTTTTTAATCTCCATATCTTTTGGTATAACTTTACGTGACCACTTACTAGCGTCTGTTTGAACATAATCCGTTCCACAATCCTTAAATGTTCCATCTAATTTTCTACTTCTTAGGAATAATTCATAATTATAACAATCATCTAACATACACAATGTCAAACTAAGCACCCAAATTTCCATTTTCAATATCCTCCATTAATAATTGTATAATTTTATTTACATTTTATAGTCAAACCATGTGTTAATTCTTTAATTCTTCATAATGTTTTAATATCTCATTTGCAACAAATAAAGCACGTTCCTCTGATATATAAACATACTCATTATTCACACAAATAAATAAATCAGTTGTTTCATCACATGGCTTGATTATAATTTCATTATCCTTATCTTCTGTACAAGATAAATATATCGTTTTCATCAACGTCACCTCCCAAACACATCTAAAACATCAATTTCATTCGCACTCGACCAAGTTTTTATCGCTTAAATTATAATTATTATAGATAAGTTCTGCCTGTTCTTTTGAAATTAGTTTAGTTTTAATTAATCTCGAATGATAATCATATGTTATAAATTCATACACATTCAACTCATTATCCACCCGTAATGCCAAGTTCCCATAAAACCCAAACTCATAACAACCATTTTTCATTTCCATCAATCCTAAATGTTAATCAAAGTTTAATTTTATTGCTATTGTTAAAACATCAAAATAAATAATAATGTTGCATAATGCACAATTTGGTCTAAAATTAACGACCATTTATTCCCCATAAGGCTAGGTGTAATTCCTCTTGCCTTGATGTAATCCATTGGAATATGTAGGCTAACAACGATTAGCACATCAATCGTAGATAACTTGTAGCCAAACAATAAACAAACGCTATAAACTCCCAATCCATAAAGAATACAATGCGCCAACAAAATGTAATTATCCTTCCCTTTATTTTCTGCTAAGTAATCAGTTTGAAGAAAATAATCTCCAAACATATGTGCCATAATTGTTGTTAATAATAAGTTCATTTTTTTATTCTCCTCTATTTCTTTAAAATTTGTATTTTTAATCTTCTTTAACAAGTAGGTCGTAAATTTTAATGTACTGTTCTCTACTTAATTTAAAATATTGGATGGCATGATTAACATCATCCACAAATTCCATCATAGATGTTTGTTCAATCTCACAAAATTGCGATAAAAATTCTTTCATATCTTCCATGTTTTCACCCTTTCAAACATCAATTTTAAAACCATTTACTATCTTTTAAACCGAGTTCTTTTCGCATCCTTCTAATTTCTGATTGTATTTCTTGCATTTCTTCCTCGTGACTATCGTAACCGAAATTAATTTCATTAATAAATAAGTTGTATTTCCACCATTCCAAATATTTTAAAATTAACTTCCACATTCCGTTTCCTCCTTATTGGTACAGGCGATTAAACCTGTACCTTTTTAAACATCAATTTTAATTACCAAAACGATAAAATAACGTCTTTACCGTAGATTGTTTGTTTTGTAACAGTAATAGAAACCACACCATCTTGCTCTTTTAACCAATCTATAAAAGGTTTACCAACATCATAATTAACAAAATCTGTCTTAGTCTTAATGTAATTCTTTTTGTCATAATAAGACCATTCCACTTCTATTTCATCTATATTCAATGCAACACCTCCTAAATTTCCATAAATTTACCTCTTAAAACTATATTTTTATTATTTAATTTCCTCGAATTTTTCACATGGCATGAAAATAGGAGGTTCACCATCATGCGGATACATTTCATAAGATTCAAAAATCGTTCCACAAACATGAAATACAATTAGTCTACCTTTATAAATATCTCCTTGAACAAATGGCAAACACGTTCTGATACATTTATATTTCTTCATTTAATAACACCTCAATAATTATCGCTGTTTATGTTTTTGTTTACGAGTGTATTTCTTTTTATTTCTTTGAATTCCAACACCTTGACGACTATTCTTCATGTGTTCTTGTAATTCCTCTTTACTCATTTTACGAGATTTACGAGTAATTTCAATACCTGTAATCTTCATATTATCATCCCCTTCTGTTTATATAATATAATATTTAAATTAATATGTCAACACTTTTATAAAAAAAATAAAGGGTACTTAACGTACCCTTTTATTAAATTTTTTGTGTATATTTAGAACTAATCCAACCTGCACCAGACTTTAATTTGAGCCAAATTCCATCTTGACCAACAATAGTATAAACTTCATTCTTTTTAACTGTTGTAACAACAGGTGAATTAATATCAGCATTTTTACGAACATTTAAAGAGTTACAATTTACAATCTTAACTTTATATGACGTAAATGATGAATTTGATGGAGTTGATGAAGCTGTTTGTTTTTTAGTTAATCCTAAATATTCAACTAAGCCTTCAACAATAGCATCTGCATATGCTTGTTGACCTCTATCTGAAATGATTAGTTTGTAGTCATTAGCATTATCCATGAAACCACCTTCGCATAAAATAGCGGTAGCTCTACAAGTCAATACAGTAAATTCAGCGGTCTTAACTCCACGATTTCTAACTCCACATTTAGAAGCCAATTTAGGTGCGATAATGTTTGCTAATTTTCTATCTTCTGCTGTACCTCTTGTATGCCAAAATACTTCTGTACCGCTACCTTTGCCAGCATTATGGTGGATAGAGATATGAATGTCTGCTTTCAATGAATTAGACTTTCTTACACGAGTTGCTAAAGCAATATCTGTTGCTCCTGTTGGGTCATCAATACGGTGTACTTCCACTCCACTGTAGTTAGCTAAACCATTCATAATTTTACGAACAACTTTGTCATTTAATGACCACTCTTTGTACACTGTTCCTAAATTTGAAGCTGTTTGTTTTCCAGAAGTTTTTAATCCATGTCCAGCGTCAATAGTAATGATTTTATTTGCCATGATACCATCTCCTTAACCAACGTTTTCAAAACGGTCATCCATTCCGTTATTATTTTCATCTACAAATAATGATTGTGATTCTGTAGTCGGATTATTTAAAATACCAATTACCACCATGATATTCAAGAAAGCATTTGCTAACTGTTCAAAATTATTAGGTAATGTAATTATATTACTTAACGACATTTGAACGAGTAAAGCGACAATAGCTCCCCATAATAACACGTTTTTTAATCTTGATTCAATAAATCCTTTTTTACGTTTACAATTGCAAGAAACATTATTTGACTTAGGCATTCAATATCACCTCCTTTAATGCCTAATCAGTAATTCCTTGCTATCAAATAACCAACCAACACCAGACTTTAATTTTAAAAATCCATCTTTCTCTTCAACAATAGTAAATACTTCACCTTTATGTACATACATAGTTTGCTTATCAATATTAGCGTCACGATATACAGGTACATTATTTGAAATAATCTTAATCAGATATGGTTTAAATTCTTTGTTTTCGTACACAATATTACCATTGGAGTCAAAAACACTATACCCTAAATGTTCATCGCATTTCTTTTGAGCATTTTTTAAATTCTTATAAGCTCCTACTTGTGTTTTTGAGTCCTCCCAAGTCAAGCGAACACGATACATTTCATCTTGTTCTGAAGCAACACTTGTAGTTTCTGTAGTCTTAGTATCATACTTAGCTAAATCATATTGCTCAATTAGCTTGATTAATTTTTGAGAATAATCTTCTTCTGTGCAATATCCAGCAAGTCGAACTTCCTCACAAGCTTCTTTGTAGTCTTTAGCTTTTAGAACTTTAGTGTATCGTGTTCCTTGTAATAATTTAGAGTGGTCTAAGATACTTTCATCCCATGAGTCATAAGCTCTCCAATTACTACCTCTCAAAGATACAATCTTACCGTTCCAAGTAGAATTAGCTTTGATACCAAACAAATTATTATGTTGCTTCGCTAATGTACTTTCTCCCCATCCACTTTCAAGGATAGCTTGTGCAATGGTTAATGAAGCTAGAACACCAGTTTTATTCATATCCTCTACAGCTAATGGAGCGATTTTGTTAATGAAGTTATCAGTTTTAACACTCATTATTCCACTTCCTTTTCATAATTTAAATTAAATCTACGTCCATTCTTCTTTAATGAACAGCAGACATTAATTTCAAATCCACTTTGTTCAGCAAAATCAACTAACTTATACATTAATTCTGCTACATCCGACTCACTTCCTACTGATTGTGTTTCGGAAATCATACCGCACTCTTCGAATATCATTTTTTCTTCTTTTGTTTCATGTAGTAAAAATTCAACACAATCATCAAGAATATACTCAATTTCCATTCCATCATTCATCAATAACGTATAATACGTTTTCCCATCTTTTGAAATATTTGTTCCAACGATTACCGCTTCTTGACCTAAATACGGATACTCTTGTGTTTCTATAACAACCCATTCATTTTCATCTACCAATTCACCATATATATTAGGTTTATATCCTTTATCGGTTAATTCAGCGTATGTCAATAATCTTACATCTGTTTTCATTTCTTCACTCTCCTTGATATATTTTCCCCATTATTATTATATAAAACAATATAACATATATTCTAAAAAGAGTGATTAGAAAATCACTCTCTACCTAATTTCATATCACATAATAAGACAGAATTATCACTGTAATAAATTTTTAAAATTTGTGAAGGGTCACTATTATATCGACCTTTCATAGTATGGTCATCACTACCACTCATTGAACCATTTACAGTAATTCCATCGTGCATACGAACATTATGTAAATGACCAATGATTAATTCATCTGCTCTGTAATTCATCAGTAATTCGTTGATTTTATCTTTAGCTTTACTTAGCTGTTTAAAATCATTATGACCATGTGTTAAAGCAATTCTATGATTATTAATATCAATAAGTACAATATCTTCAAATTCATTCTCATTGAAGTTGACATTGTTACAAATATCTTCTTTTAATTTTATAATCTCTGTTTTAAGTTTAACATATTCATAAATAAATGTTTCAAAATTCTCTTCACTAATAGATTCCTTGACGTTAGCAGAAACACGACCATGATTTCCGTTGGCATTGTATACCTCAACTTCTCCAACTATTTGTGATAAAGTTGCAATTAAAGTTGTCATCATTTCAGAAGCAATTAAAACTTGATTTGTTACAACTTCATTTTGATGTAATCGAGCAGAGACATGAATTGTTCCATGAATTAAGTCACCCATCAATACAATGTGTAATTTTTTAACATTATTATTCTTACAATGTCTAATTGTATCATTAATAAGTTTATTCATTCGCTTATGTGCGATTTCAATATTGTATTTATTAATAGGACTATTAATATTAACTCCAATATGCCAATCAGATAAACACAACACAGCTTCCGTTTCTTCACCGTTAATCTTATATGGAGCAATATTTAATTTATAATCATAATCCATATTTTCCATTTGTCTTAGAATGCCATCAAATAATACTTCCCAACGACTTTCAGTTCTCACAAGATTGTAATATTCACGCTTAATGTCACTATATTTCATTTGTTCTTTACGAACCTGAATTTCTTTCATATCAAGTTCATTTATCTTATTTAATGTTTCATCATCTAATTCTTCTTTATTCCCAATTAAAGGTAGCATTCTATTTACAATGTAATATGCCTTACGTGAAGTATCTTCCCCATACGTAGCACCATCTGTAATTAAACTACACCAATCACTATACTTCATACCATATTCATTTCTAAAGTTTGTAATCCTCTTGATATAATTAATACGATTTTCATTTTCTCCTTGTAACCATTTCTCGTTCATAATAACACTTCTCCCGAAATTTTTTTATTTTTTTTAGAATATATTTTAATTCCGCAAATATAATATATAAATTTATTAATAATAAATAATATAATAAATAATATATAATATATATATTATTTATATCTATTATTATTTATTTTTATTATATAAACAGAATTGATATATATTCTAAAAAAAATAAAAAAAATAAAATATCAAAACATATTGTAAATCGTTATTGTTTATGATATAATAATAATAAAAGAAGAGTGTCCATTTCTGAACACTCTCAATCGAATTAATCTTCCAATAACACTTCTAATAATTCTTCCACTTCTGAACGAATAATAGATGGTACTTGTTCTAATGTTTTCTTACCTTTAATGATTAACGTAGCGTAAATCATAGCCATTATATCTTTCACCTCCTTGAAAAAGTCGATTATTTTTCTAAACAACTTAATCATTTTTAAGTAATTCTTCCACTTCTGACTTAATATGTGGTGGAACATCTTCTAATGTTTTCAATTCACGCTTAATTAAATTAGCGTAAATTGTCACCATGTTTGATGAAAATGTTTCGATTTCTTTTAATTCGCACGTTGATACATTTTCACCATTTGATAAAACCATCTCATAAAGTTCAGTACAGCTTAACATTGTCATGACAATTAATTCTTCATTCATAATTACTTTTTCTTCTAATTCTTTGTTTTTAGATACCAAATTTTCACTTGTAAGTTTCATTTCATATAATTGTTTTGATAAATTGATTAAACCATTCATCTTATTTCCTCCTTTTTATGGAATAACCTCTATATATAATATATAGAGGTTGTATAATTTATTCTAAAATGCTTTCAAAAATTTCAGTTGTTGCCATTAAAGCTGTATCAATTTCATCTGATTGAGATTGAATGTTATCTTGAATAGCTGATTGTGTTTCACTAATTTCTTGATATTTGATTGTTAATGATGACATATCTTTTGAGTTATCCGTAGCAACTTCGGCACTAATATAAGGTAATAATGATTGTTTTGGAACTGTTACCTCTAAATGTGTCACATCTTTATATGATTTGATTTTAGGAATTGCATTTCCATCTTGGTTTGTAATAGATAGATTTAATGCTTTTGCTGTTGGTTTTGTTTGATATTGAATAATGATAGGATTATCACTTAACCATTTTTTGAATTCTGCTAATGTTTGTCCATCAATAATTTCTTGTGTTCTAATTCTTAATAGACTATAATTACCATCACTACCACTCACAAAGCAGATACCTTTAGTTGAATTACTTGAATAAATTCCTTTCATAATAGGAAGTTTGTCGCATTTAAACGTATCTTCATTTTTTGGTCGAGCGTCATTCATTAAATTCAACTCAACTAATGGAACTCTGTCAACAAAAGATAGATTCCAATTTTCACTACCATTTAACACTTTCTCATTAATGTTTACGGTCATTTCGCCTGTATTACAATTCAACGTATCTTGTACATCATCAATTCCACGTAACGTAACATCATCATTACAAGATAAAATACTTGATTTATAGGGTTCGTATTCTGTTGCAGTAGAACCTTGTTCAATTTGAAGTTTAAATGTCACACCATCATAGATTTTTCCTTGTTGAAGTCCAATATGAATATTTGATAATTTAATATCGGTGTCTAATGTCCATCGTCCAGTATGTAATTTTGTCCCATCACTTGTTGAAAAATACACAGTTTCTTGTGTTCCATTGCCAATAAGATTGTAATAATAATTCCCTTTTCTTAGTGTTATAGGAGTGCTTAAATTGTGTGTGTTCCATAAATTGTCTGATGTATAAGTTCCAGAAAAATCTATTTGTGAGTTATTAAAAGTAATCATAACTCCTTTTTTTGTGTTAATAGTTCCCTCATACTTAAACAAGTTCTTCCCAATAGTGGATAAAATAGGCATTTGATTTTGCATTACAACCGATTGCATACCTGTGAAATAATCAACATTTCCTTCAACTTCACCTTCAATTAACATAATCTCATTACATTTAGCACCAACACCATAATAAGACAATTTATCATTAGTTAATGTGCTAGGTGTAGTGATAACCTTACGTGTTTCACCATCTACAAATGTAACTTCTGTGCCACCTAAATTAACTGTTAATGGTTTATCATTACGTTTTAAATCAACAGTATATTTAGTGTTCGGTTTAATGATAGTTGGATATGATACTGATTTACCAATATTTACCGTTGGAGTTAATTCGTCACTTGAAGCATTTACATGAGTTGTTCCATCAAATACATGAATTTTGTCGATTTTGATATTGTTTTGGTCTACTACATTTAAATCAACTGTTTTAATTGATTTTTCTTCGAGAATATAAGCCACTTTAATAGGATTTCCGTTAAGATATTGTTGCTTAACCCAATTCTTAAATCCATTTATGTCTGATGTTTCTAACTCTGTCTTAGGAACAAAGAAATGAAGTGCGTATGAACCTCCAATACAACATTGCCAAGTTTTATTTGCACCGTATAATGCACCTTGGAATCTATCTGATATTGGTGCAACAAGTTTTTTATTTAAAGGTAAATTGGCGCTTCTAATGTTAAGTGTTCCATGGAAGTCAGTATCTACACTTGGAGCGGTACTATAACCATAACCACTTTCATCACCTGTTAGGGTTATTTGATAAATATTTTGAGTCACTTCACCAGTCAATAGATTCAACTCGTCTTTAACATCACCAATTCCACGTAATGTTACTCCTTCCGAGTATGGCTCATATGAAGTTGCAGTAGAACCTAACTCTAATTGGATATTTTTAACTGTTACAGTATTTGATTGCGGTGTACCTGTGTTGTTAGCATAAATACACAATAAAACATCCCCTGTAAAATCGTTTGGAAAAGTAAACGTTTTTGGTGTTTTTATCCATTGATAATATTTTTTACCAGTGGCGTCTTGATAATTGATTTGCACTGTTCCTATATCCTTTATATCTGACTCATATAAGCAACTACCAGTGACAGTTTTACCCGCAAAGAAATCTTTGTCTAATATAAAATTGGCACTTACATATGTACCCGAGTTAGCGCTAGAAACTGTTATTTGATTTGTATCTTGAACAACAGTTGCTTGGCTGTTTGTTATAGCATCACATGGTCTATTCATGTCAAACAAATTCTTCCCAGTAGTCGTTAAACCAGGCATTTTAACGCTAGTCATACCCTCAAAGTATGGAATATCTACATTTGTGTAGTCACCCTCTAATAGCATAAAATTTGTTAAAAGTACGTCCTTATTTCCGACACGATTACCTGTGGTTCTAATCATTAAATTTTTATTTTTGTTATCAACCTCTGTTTTAACTTTAATCACATTTAAACCAATAACAGCTTTATAGGTTGGTTGAACCCAACCATCACTATCGGTAGCATCCCAACCAGTCATAAACTCAAAAGCGGTATCGGAATTGAAAATATACGTATAATGTGTATTTGATTTCGCTTCAACTTTAAAAGTTAATTTATGGTCGTTATTCGAAGTTATAGCATTAAGTTTGAATCCATTCTCAATTTTTGAAGCAGATGTTAAGACGTAATTGTTCGAAGCTAAATTAACCAACGTGTTACCCTTTAAAATTGCACTTTTAATCGTACCTTCGCTAGTTCCGTTGATAGTGAAAGACGTTCCATTGTAATCTTTGTCAAAAGATGTATAATCATCGTTTTCAGTATCTTCTAAAACACAGTTTACCAAAGTATTACCACTTAATTCTAATGATTTAAATGGTTTTTCAACAGTATTATACATTGTTTTCATTGCTTCTGAAAATTCATATAATACATAATCAATATTACCAATACCACCATTTTTAATTAAATAAGCTAATAATAATTCATAGTGTGATTGGATTGGTTCTACATCTGATAAATCAAATTCACCTCTAGCTAATTTATCAAGTAATACCTCTGAACGTGATTGAGGTTGTGGTAAATTAGAAACGTTACCATCTAAGATAGCTAAGAAAAATTGTTCTGCTCTTGATTGTGGTTCAATGTTAGGAATTTCACCTGTAATCAAAGCGTTTGCAAATTCTTCAATTCTCGACATTGGTGTTGGAAGATTTTGATAATCTAAACAACATAATGCGTACAAGAACCATTCTATCCTACCTACTAAAGCTGTTCCGTCTGGTAATATCAAGGGTTCATTAGGGTCAATTAACACTGTATCAGATGGATTTGTAATTTTCTTCATTATTTTTCATCTCCTATTTCTCTAATTTCTCTTGATATTGACGTTTTAAATACTCAATAGCAATTAAGTCATTTGTTGCTTCTGCAACATCATTATTTAATCTTGTTTTTAGAGCATTTAATTCCGTTGCACTTGTTCCGATTGCTGATTTAATTTCTCTGTCGATTGTTTCTTCAAAATGTTGAATGATGTAATTGTACAGAGAATTAATCGTTGTCTGTTTTGTGTTCTGATTATCTTGAATGATAATTTTTTCAATTCCTTCAAGAATACCTTTAGCTTCTAAGTCTTTGATGTACTTTGAAGTGATAGGTTGTTCACCATTTACAAGTGTTCTACCTATTGTAATTAAACTTCCATCCTCTGTTTTCAATGATTGATTATCAATATCAGTTACGACAGCGGTAGATAATCTTAAATCTGTATCTTCTGCGATATTCTCTTTTACTTCAAATGTGAATTCTGGTAACGTTATACGACAACAATCTTCGTCAGTTAAAATAATTTGCATACGACTAATTCCTACAAAGTTAGTATATTTGCCATCTAAATGAAAATGAATCTCGTCATCAATAACACCAACACTCTCAATAGAATCAACATTACTTGGTGTTTCAACTATTAAGAAGGCTGATAATGGAACGATAGGCATTAACTCTTTTCTCTTAACACCATTAGCTACAACTATTCCATATTCATCAACACTAAATGCTAAGTGTACAGCGTCACCTTTGTAGAATTGTAAAGATGAAGATAAACTACAAGTATAACCGTTTACAGTAAGTTTAACTTTTTTACTTATCGCCATTTTTATTTTCCTTTCTTTAGAATATTTTACAAAATAATACATAGTATATTATATGTCTATTATATATTATATAAATATTATTTGTTATATATTCTATATTTTTTCTATTTTTTTACATTTTTATCCCTTTGCAATGAGATTAAAAAAATAAATCAAATTCAAATTTAAAAAAATAAATAAGAAAATGATTTAAAATTAAATAATATCCCTTAATATAACCCATAATATATATAGACATATATATTCCACTCACGCAATCCTTGTGTAAATTATATTAATACGTTTCCTCCCTCTAGTTTTTATATACAGAACCGACAAACTGTTATAGTGCTTTAGAAATAAATATGTGCCATAATTGGTGTGAATTGGCTATCGTTATAAACTTATATTTAGTTCTGAATCGCTATAAGTCAACTAATGACACGTCAGTATAAGTTTAATACCTACTATGAATTATCACACTGTCGATAGTAGTTACCGAAATTAAGTTTTACGTGATATGCACTATGAAAATATATGAATAGGTACTATCACCATACCTATATTTATATTATATATATAGAAATATATTATATTCTATTTTTTTTGAAAAATATGTATTATATATGTCTATTTGGTGTTAAAAATGTGTTTTTACTTCCAAATTATGCCAAAAATAGCCTATTTTACTGAATAAAATCACTGTTTTATTCATAAAAAAAGACGTATTTTCATACGTCTTAGGCTACATTGAAGTATTTAAAGAAGTTTTCCTTGAAATAATCAGAAACAATGAACTTTTCAATATCTTTCGTGTATGTAATAATCTCTTTGTTACGTTCATCGTTAGTTGAGCGAACCATAGCCATACCTTGTTTGACGAATGTGTCTTTAAATAAATCCGTTGGCTGTGGTGTAGGTTTGGATTCTTTATGTTCTTTGCCCTTCTTATTAAATGTTACATATTTAATATATCCAATGTTTCGTAAAAATCTAGTCCATTCGATAAAGTTTTCACTAATAAGAACATCATTTTCAAATAAAATGTCACCATAATGTTTCATAACATAATCTCTAATCTGTGGAATTGTAATAGTTCCATCATCACAAACTAATACCTTACCTTCATTATTAGACAATTCTCTAAACTCTGATAATGCTTGTAATTTTTGCATATCACTACTATTATTGTCTAATAAAATAAGACCGCATTTTTGTAATGGACTAAGCATTGGTGTATTTGATTGTTCTTTTAATTTTTTCTCACATTCAATAAAATATTTTCTAACCGTCATTCCAATTTCAGAACGCTGTAACATTGCAATGTGCTTCGCCATTTCTAGTGTTAGAATATAATCTGTTTCCTCTGTATATGGGTTTTTAGGATTATTGGTTAGTCTTTTTTGGATAACCAATGTGTAGTCGACATCTTTAGTAAATCCATAATCAATCATACGCTGAATCCATTTCGTGAACTGTGTTCCAATTTCTAAAACTTTATGCAGTTCACGACCACTTACTAATTGTTGTCCTTGTTCGTTTGTTTGAATTTTAATTAATTCGTTCATACTCTCACCTCATATAATATTTAGTAGCTTCCCACGCTACATTTATAATATATCATATAAAATAAGAGTTGTCTACAAATTTTTAAATAAAATTATATAAAATAAAAAAGAGGGTTTAACCCTCTAATTATTATTTTATAAATCTGATAAATTCTTAGCTTCGTGTTTAACAATACCTTCATCAGAGAAATATTTAAGAAAACCATCCTCTTTTGGTGTGTCATCGTAAATCTTTGTCGTTTCTGATGAATCATGCCCCACAATATCGGCAATAATATCAAGTGGAATACCTTGCTGTTTAAGATATGAAACGTATTTATGACGTAGACAGTGATTGTAAATATCCATATCCATTAATCGTGAACAGGTTTCGACAAAACTATTCGCTGTTGATTCTTTGGCTTGTACCCATTCACCATCTTCTTTAGTTACAAATAGATATTCACAATCAATACCTTTTTCTTCACGTTCCTTATCCCACAAATCCAAATAATAATCGACTTTGCTTTTTAGAATATATTTATTTAATTTTTTCCCAGCACTTCCACGTCCTTTAGTTCTGATTAATGGTGTTTTATATAATCCACTCATTACATTTTCATTACAGAACCATTCACGTTTAAATTGGATTGTTTCAGCTTTTCTTGCTCCACCATAAACAGACATAGCAATAAAACAAGCTACTTGATAACGACCTGTATCAATCAATACATCAAGTAATTCTTGAACATCCGTATCAGATAAGACAGTTTTCTCTCGTACTGTATTTTTAGGTGGTGGTGGAATTTTACCGACAATATTTCTGAAATTTGGATATTCGTCATCAAGAATAGTTTCAATATAATTAGATAAACTACTCATAGTAGAGCGTAGATTATTGATACGAGCAGAACTTAACCCGTTTCGTACCATAAAATTCTGCATATTAATAATGTCACGTTTTGTAATTTCTGTGAACGGTTTATCCTTTGCACGTTCATGTAACCAACACATGATAATATTTAAGTTACTTTTATAAACCTTAATTGTTTTAGGTGCTTTATCTGTTGTCACCATATAATCTAAGAAGTCATCCATTAGTGTTCTATTATCATAATTAATTTTGTCTAAGATTTCTCCATCTGATTTTAAAACACGATTTGTTTTTCTACCCATCGTATCATCTCCTTTCGAGTTTTGACATTAAAGCAATGTTGAACCTAATAAAGCTGTTATCAAAACACCGCCAATAGTTGTAATAAACCAAAATACATAATTTCCTTGTTTTTCTTTATCCTTTTCTCTTGACGCTTTTAATTCATCAAGAATTCTATTTTGATTTTCAAGTGTTTTGTTTTGATTTTCATTTGTAGTTTGAATTCGTTCACACACAATTCGTAATTCAGTGATTAGTCCATTTGAGATTTCGATTTTATCCCTTAACTTTCCAATGTTTTCATTATCTATTTCTTGCTTTGCTTTAATTTCTTTTATTTCTGATTCTATTTGACTTAGTTTTTCATGAATATACTCCCCTGTCATTGACATAACTTTCACCTTTCCTTAATTATTTAATTCTTTCCATTGTAATTCTCCTTTCAACCCACCACTTTATTCATTTATTTTTCTAATTGTTGTTGTAACTTAATAATCTCTTCACGAGCTTGTTCTAACTCTGCTCTAAATAAATTTTTGTCAATAGTGATTTGAGCAATCTCCTGTGACATTGCTTGAATTGTTTTAACTAATACTTGTTCATCCATGATGAACCCTCCTTAAAATTATTTCACTAATTGAGTCATTGATTGTTCAATTAATGACTCTAATTTTGTGATTTTTTCTTCTAATAATTCTCTTTTTTGAATTTCTACTTTTAAAGCTCCCATAACAGCAGTAGTGAGTCCATAGGGATTAACACTTAACATAGTATCTGTTGAACCATCAGCACGTTCATAGTTGCCCTCAACCAAGATTTGCTTAGAACACTTATATTTCTGAATGTCTTGTGCCATAATTCCCATATGAATATTAACTTGCTCTTGACTATTGCTCAAAGCTAATTTACCTAATCTATTTTTAGTTAAATCTTCTTTATTTTGATTTAGCATAACATAATTATAGATGTCGGTATCTTTAACCATTTCATAACATTCTTCTATGTCTGTGAACCCTTGCTTAACTTTGAATCGTTCATCAGATGTTTGAATAGTACCATTAGATGCCCACACCGTGTGCCATCTATAACCAGAACTTCCTAAATATGAATAAACAGTCGATGAAGGACATAACCACTTAGATTGAATATAAATTGCGGAATTACTGTCGTTTGGCTTAGACGATAACCATAAATCACCCAAATCATTTTTCAATCCATTACAATAGACCTCTTTTACATATCCATTAGCAAATCGCCAAGCACTTGTTCCCAAAGCACTATTAGCACTATCCCAACTAGAATTGGCAGTTTGATATGGAATAATACCGCTTGAAGTTGTTCTAATCCAATTAGAAGTCGTGCCATCATTTAGGGTAAAACCTTGATAACCATTTGCAGTAGTTAAGGCTTGTGACGCTCCAATGTCCGCAGGTGTTGGCTTTTCATATGACGTGTAAATCTTATAACCAGCATAAGTCATTGTTTTGTCTGCCTTCAACCTTAACCAGTTATTAGATGTATTTGCTATGAATGTATCAGTAGTTTCCTCATGATAACCAAAACGCACCTTTCCGTTTGGGTCGGTTTTAATATATACTGAATTTCCCGAATAAATTTCGCTTGTTGTGTGAAGCTGTCCACCAACATCTAAAACTCCTTTTTCATGAATTTTCCCAACTCCAACACCACTTTTTTCAATGTTTAGCAATGCAGAAATAGTTGAAACGTCAAGTGTTGAAGTTGTTGTTCCAAAACTATCCTTAACTTTTAATTGAATATTGTAAGATGAAGTTGTTGAAAATGTCTGACTCAATACTTTTGTCATCGAACCACTATACGAACTTAAATTTGTCCAATCGACACTTGTAGTATAAGATGTAGCACTATTTGTTTTATATTGAATAAAATATTGTTTGGCATTACTGTTATTACTTGCTAAATTGGTAATTTCCCACGAAAAATTTACAGCAATATAAGCACCACTACTAGATTCAGTACCTTTACTATCACATCTAAATGCTCTCGCACTAATAGTTGGAGAAGAATAAGCATGAACTGTTACTCTTTGACTTGCTTGTGCTGTGCGTCCACGACTATCTATCACTTTAACTACAAAAGTGTAATCACCAGCACCTAATGTTCCTGTTGTCGCACCACTAGATGATGTACCATTTAAACCTCCACCTGTAATACTATATGATTTAATCGTAGAACCATAAGAACCACTAGCATTCGTTGGCTTTACAGTAAATGTTGTTTTCCCAGCAACATTTACACCACTTGTTTGATTATTTGCCGTAACCGAAATTCCTACTGACGGAACTACATTACTAGGAACGTTTAATGTGAGCGTTTTAGTTGTTTCTGCTATCCATGAACCATTAGTACCTGTTAATGTTTCAACTTTAACTGTCGCTGTACCACTTGTTGATGTTGTAATCTTGTTACAGTAACTCATACTTGGTGTAAATGTATAAGATGTATCGACATTTTCAGCTAATAAATACGTTGTTCCACCTAAAATTAATTTAACTTTGTGCTTATATGCACTACTATTTCTAGTAATATTAACCGTAACAGAGTCACTACCAATAGTGGCAGAACTTCTGTTTAATGACATAGATGAACCACGAGCAATAGTATCTAGTTTAACTGTAGCACTACCACTACCTGTTTTAGTAGTATAAGTACCACTACTACTTAAACCATTCGAATAACTAAAGCTAATTCCGACACTCGCTGTACCATCATTATTATGATTTACTGTCCATGTACGTGAACCTAATAAGGTTTTCCCACCAATGTTGGCACTTTTATTTGATGTAACGGTTGTACCATTGATAACACAGCTCCAATAAGAAGATGATGTTGTATAACCATTACCATTTAAATAAACTTTTGCTGTGACACTAGAAGTATTTGCATTTGTGTTAGCTGTTGAAGTCCATTCACAAGTTAATATATATCTACTATTGTCACAAGAACCATTTATAGTTCCACTAGCCATATATATACACTCCTTCCATTATATATTATATAAAAAAGTATTCATTATACTCTATTTTTCAAATAAAAAAGGGAATAAAATTCCCTTTTTATTGCCATTTAAAGACGATACCGCCTTTATCAGATTTAGTTGCTACAATGCTACCAATTTGTAAATCATTATTGATTTGAGCATAGTTGATATATAGTTTTTGGTTTGACATATAAGCAACTTCTTGATTGTTGTCAGTAAATGATAATTTAGTGTCAGTGATTTTTGTCTTAAATCGACCTTCATTACCATTAGTTGTAGCAAATAATTCCAACCAACCTTCATCAGAGAATTTCATATGTTTGGCAATGGTATTTAAGTTCTGCTCATTTGATGATGATTTTGAGATTGCAATATCGACACTGTTCGACAATGATGTAATAGAAGATTTTGTTGTATCAAAACTATTTTTAATGTAGTCATCAATCGCACTTCGTAAGTGACTATAATATGTTCCATATAGTAAAAATGCGTCTTTTACTACTGAATTTGATAATTCAGTATCGGTATCCATGCTTTCTAAACAAGGGTCTAATACTGTATGTAAATTATCGTATGCCACTTTGTACTCATTATAAATACCTGTGATAGAACTATCATTGTACGATTTTACAGTTTTCGCCATATCATCATATTGTGCGTCAATTTCTCTTAAATCAGAAGCGATTTGAACTTTTTCATATGCTGTAATAACATCATCACTGAAAGCATTATCAAGTCGTTTTGTTAGCTGTTCATCTGTTTTAATTAATGGATTGATTGCTGTATTAATATCATAATCAACATCTTCTGGAGAAGGTGTCCAATCCGTTGAAACATTACCGATTTCAAATTTAGGCTTTCTGTACCACACTGTACCATTTCTAAATAATGATAGTCTGATACCAACCGAATGTGCGTCAGTTGTTAAATTAGCACCAGAACTAACGGACAAGTCTGTGAATAAATCACTTCTCTTATATGTTACCCTAGTCCAAGTTTTATTTTTAATGGTCTGTGGAACACATTTTGATATACCAACATCTAACCATCCAATTCTTGTTCCACTTGAATTGTATACTTCATAAATAAATGGATTTTGAACATCCCAATTAGTAGTGTCTTCAACTTGTAAATCAATGCTAAATACAATCGGACTATTCACGTCACCTATTTTGTCAATAGGGATTTTTGGAGAATAGAAGCTTTTAATTGAGTTTGCTGTTAATCCACTAGCACTATGACTAATCATAGTAAATCCATTACTATCAATACTTGTTGTGAAACTACTTGAATTATTCCACTTATTAACTAATTTTTGTGTGTCTAATAAAAGATTTCGACCACCAATTTCTAATTCAGTTACATCATACAATTTAACGATAGTCATAGTGTCATAAATAGCATTATCATTTGCAATTACTTTAAATACAACAGTTGTATTTGTACTTGTAAATAAATTAGATGATTTAGATATTTGTAAATTATTACTACTTACAGTTAATCCATTTGAACCGCTTGAAACATCTGTCCATGAACTTCCACCATTTGTACTGTATTGCCATTTTGAAAAAGTGACATTTTGTAATGAAGGTGTAAGCGTAATTGTGTTTGGGAAGAATGTTGCACCGCCATCAGTTGATTTGAATATTTGCGTTGAAGCAACAATATCTACTGATTTTGCATTTGTACCACTTGCCCCTGTCGCTCCTGTTGCACCTTGTTTTGATTTAGACCAACTAAACGTCTTAGTAAATGATTTTCCATCTACTGTTACAGGAATATTAAATGAACCACTGTCAGCTAAACTTGTACCTGTATTTGCTTGAATTGTAATAGTAGTTCCGCTTTTGCTTAAAGTTAAACCATTTACCGTAGGCAATGTACCAATGGTAGGTGTAATAGATGAAGCTCCTTTATAAGCTAAAACTTGTGTTGTAGTTGAAATCGCACTGGAAATATTGCCGTTATTTTGAGTTGCAAATGTGTGAGATTCATTTGTTAAAATAATCGTATAAGCGTCAGCACCACTCGCACCTGTTGCTCCTGTATTACCTGTTGCACCTTGCTTACTACAAGACCATGAAAATGTTTTATTAAACGTTTTATTATCTATTGTGATAGGAATAGTAAAGCTTCCACCGTCTGCTGTAATTGCAGTTCCTGTTGATACAGTAAAACTTACACGACTAGAAGTTTTACTTACTGTAATTCCATTTGCACTGTTAATAGTACCGATAGTATAGTCAGTACGCTGTGTCGTTCCTTGATAAACTTGAATATCTGTAGTATAAGTTGCATTTGAAGTAGGAACACGACTTGAATTTGTTGGTATTACCTGTGCTTCGTTTGTTAATACGATAGTATAAGCATTTTCTAAGTCATTTGTATTTGGCTTCCAATCAGTAGCTTTATTCCCTTTTTCAATCTGAATACCAGCTACATATATATATCCACCTGTAATAGCTTTATTAGGTTCGATACGAACACCTGCTCCATCACCATTAACAGTTATCTCTTTACCTTTTCTTTTTACGGAATATTGTTTCCAAGAAGTTGTAAGATTATCTAGTGTTACAGCAACGGTATTGACCGATAAACCATACCAACACATATAAGCTTCAGAATCATATTTTATACCGCTATCTTTTTTAATATAAGCAGATAAAATATATTCCGTTTCTGGTTCTAATTCTAACTCTTTATTTTTTACATATGCCATAGCTCCCCATTGAGCGTCCACTTTATATACTTTTGAACCCATATAGTATTCGTTTGTAATTGTAGCACCTTTATTATTCCAATATGGACTTGAATAATTACCAGATTGTCTTAGATAGTTTGTTGCACCAATTTCAATATCAGTAACGTCATATAATTTGACAATAGTTATTGTGTCAGTTATAGAATTATTATTTGTTACAATTTTGAATATAATGCTTGTTACTTTATTAGTGAATAATGTACTTGATTTAGAAAGCGTTAATGATGTGCTACTATAAGTTACACCATTTGTTGAAGAGCTTACATCTGTCCATGAACTTCCACCATCTGTACTGTATTGCCATTTACTATATGAAACATTTTGGTAATTAGGTATAATCACAATATTATCTGGAGTAAATGTTAATCCTCCATCAGTAGATTTGAATACTTGACTACTAGATGTTAATGAAACAGTTTTTGCATTATCTCCATTATCACCTTTAGCACCGTCTGAAACTTTGACAATAGTAATCTCGTCATAAACAGAACCAACAATATATCTAATTCGTATAGATTTTCCTGTATTCAAGGAACCATCGGTAGGAGATACAGATAACGTTGTTGCATTTAATGTAGATGTATTAGATGACCAATTTGTCCATGTCGAACCATTTAACCATTGCCATTTTCCAACTTCATTAGTGTTAAATTTTGTTGCTGTTAATGTGATACTAGATGGTGTAGGTGTGCCACTGAAATTATTTGTATACTTAAACATTTGTTCGCCTGTAACAGTTACATATTCAGCGTTAGAACCACTAGCACCTGTCTTTGTTTTAGACCATGAGAATTTTTTTGTAAATGATTTACCATCTGCATTGATAATAATATCAAACGAACCCACATCTGCTAATGATGTACCTGTGTTTGCTTTAATAGTAATTGTATCAGTTGTTTTTGATAGTGTCAAACCATTTACGGTAGGTAAAGTTCCGATAGTAAATGCTAAACTATTGCTACCTTTATATGCTAAAATGCTTGTAGTAGTAGTTTGTGCTTTTGTGACATTACCTGTATCATCGGCAACAAATGTGAAGTTTTCATTTGTTAAGAATACAGTGTATCCATCTTCACCGTCAGCACCACTTAAACCGTTTTTAGACTTAGACCATGAGAATGTTTTTTCAAAAGTAATTCCGTCTACAATTACAGGAATTTTAAACGTTCCTGTATCAGCTAAAGACATACCTTTATTAACTACAATGGTTACAGCGTTTCCGCTTTTGCTTAATGATAACCCTGTAACAGTAGGTAAAGTTCCGATAGTTGGAGTAATAGATGTTTTACCTTTATATGCAATGGCTACTGTTGTTATCGTAATTGCATTTTCAATATTTCCTTCATAAGTAGAAGGGAATGTATGATTTTCATTTGATAAAAGAACTGTGTAAGCGTCAGCTCCATCTTCACCTACAAATCGTACCCAATTATAATCTGAAAATACAGAACTATCCGTAGGGTTGGTATCAACATAAGTACCAATCCAAGTACCTAATTCCTCACCGTTATTTGCTGTAAATGTTTTACCATCATTAGAGTATTTAATGTGTAAATAAGACGAACTACCATTTGCACCAGCAACACCTTGCTCACCATTTTTACCATCAGCACCTTTTACAAGTGTCCAAGTATAAGAAGATGGAGTTGTAGGAGCTACATTATTTGTAGTTGTTGCTGTACCCATATATTTTGTTTTAGCATTAGGTGTACTTGTCATACTAGAACCATCAGAAAATTCACTGTATCGAATAAAGAAATATGTGCTAATACCGTCTTTACCATTTGTACCATTAATACCGTCAATACCATTTTGACCACGTTCACCTGTGATACAAACAGGATTTGACTCGATTTGAGTACCATTGTCTAAATAAGTAATTGTTTTCGACCAAACATACTTACCATTTACCCATGTTGGAGCTGTTGTAGTCCATGAACCACCTTGTAATGAAGTAGCACTTGTTGATTGATAATAGAACATATCTACATTTTCAACAGATACACCACCATTTAAACCATCAGCACCATCTTTACCTGTAACACAGATAGGAGATGTTGTGGTTACATTACCATTCGAATAAGTGAATTGAGTTCTTGTCCAAATGTATTTACCTTTAACCCATGTCGGTGCTGTGGTTTGCCATGTACCACCGATTAAAGTTTGTTGTGAATCAGATAAATAATATTGTTCTTGAATTTCTGTGATACCAATACCATCATTACCGATTGTACCATTAGAACCACTTGAAACCTTGACGATTGTGAATTCGTCATATACATCACCAACAGAACATTTAAAGGTTACGTTTTTAACACTAGAATTGTTGAAAATCGTACTATCATTGTGAGATACATTATAATAATTGTAATTATTATTATCAATAGTTGTCCAAGATGTTTCACCAGAACGTCTAAAATACCATTGATATGTTGGATTTTCTACGTTTTCTACTCTTGCACTGATTTTAATTGTAGATGGCGTAGGTGTTCCTGTGAAATTATTTTCATAAAGAAATGCTTGTTCACCTGTTAATTCTACTATAGGTGCATGAGTAATTGAATCAATTTTATTGTTCATATTATTTAATTCATCACCTAAACTTGTATTTCCACCATCAGATGACTCTACAATGATTTCAAACTTACCATTTTCATATTTAACTTTATCACCAAAATTAAATTCACCTGTTGACATATCTAACCATGATTTACCATTTTTACTTTCAAGAATACCTGTTTTAATAATATCTGCTGTTAAAATACCTGTATCAATGAAGTCAGCTACTATATGACCCAAATTGTTACCGTAAAGGCTTTTTATCCTCTACTTCTTATAGTTTCCCATAAGTTCAGCATACATTTTCATCCTCGACTTTACGTTAGGATGTAAACCACTCGTGGGGATATTTTATTCTCTTGACGAGGTTCAATCCCTATGCGTTACGGTGGTCAAGACTCTTTAATTTCTTGACTTACCTCGGTATTAGCATATCTTTTAAGACTTAGCTTTTACCGATTTTGGTTTATTTATTACTAATATGTTTCCATATTAGAGGACAGTCGTTCTATCCCTAGTAATTGCGGTTTCAAATGTACCATTAATACCCTCATTAGAGAATCCTAAACCGTTCATATTGAATACAGCTACATTTTTAGCAACATTTACATCTGGATTGTCTAAAATATAAATAGCATTAGGTGTATAGTAAACATAACCACCAAATCCACCGTTAATGAAATCTGTAACATATTCTTTTGATTGCTGTAAAATATCATTTAATTGTTTTGGTAATTCTTGAAGTGTACTCTTAACACTATCCACATCATTTATTGCATTTTTTACATCTGTAAAGAAGTTTTTATTGTAATGACCTAAAGTAATTTCGTCAAAATTACAAGTTAAACAGTTGTATTTGTAAGCGGTACAACGTGCTGGAATATTAATGTCTAAGATTTTATGTCTAATTACAACATCATCACCGATATTAATAGATGATAATGCTTGATAATTAGCGTATTCATCTGTGTTTGATAATTCTACAAAATTAACATTATAATTAACTGTTGGTAAATCAACTTCGTTTTCACTGAATTCTGCTAATGCTCTACGTCTTAATTCAGCTTGTGCTTCCGCTAATGTTTCATATGCACCATCATCTTCACCATTAAGAGGTGCTTGATAATTAGGTGAACCTTTCCATTTAACATCTTCATATTTATACTCACGAATAATAGGCATTGCATAACTATTAATGAAAGGTGAATCTACGAAAAGTTCTTTTAATTTAATTCCATCAAATCCAACAGGTCTAATTTTTGTTACAACATTTCTCATGTCGAATTTAGCATTAATACCTGTCATATTTTTACTATATTCAACTTTGTATCCATTGTTTCGTCCGATACGAGTATTGATTTTAAATGTAAATCCATCAATATCTAATTCTCCACCCCAACGATTAACGAATGAATTTTCATTATCTCCAATAATAGCACTTAAAACATTTTTACGCACTAATCTTGAATTGTTTGTAATTTGAATATTAGAAGTACCGCTAAAAGGATGTGCATAATTAGTATTAGATAAAATTTGATTTAAAGCTGTATTACCATTTTTTTCTTTAATATTAGTATCTTCAATAAAGTTATTGTTTAAATCAAAGAAGATTTGTTCACAGTATGCAACAATTTCTCTTGATGTTTTTTGAACAAATTTAATTCTAAATGGTTGTTCGTTAGCGACAATAATTCTATCTTGTGTAATTTCTTTCCATTTACCTGTTTCATCAATAGGATGTGTTAAATCTAAATAGTATTTATATTCATTTAAATCCCTTGTAATAACAGCACTTTTTGGGAACAATGTGCAGATACCGTTATTATTAAAAGATGTTTGGTTAAACTCATAAACACGAATTGGTTTCGCTTTTCTATTTGCCATTCCTTCCCCTCCTATTGCCATCTATAATTTGGATTGATAATAATTCTTGTAACTCCACTACCATTCCATTTGATAGTAGTATTGCCAACTTTTAATTTTGGGAAATCACCTCTAACATGAGCATTCATATTGGCTGTTCCTTTATATGCTTCTTGCATTGCAAAGTTTAATGTAATCGAATTTTGAATATCTGTAATATTGATTTGATTAGCTCCAATATTTAAAACACAGTCACCTGTACCTTCTAATGTAATTGTTGGCTCACAAGTTGTATTTGTACTATTTTCAAAAGTATATTGTTTTGTTGTTTGAGTTGCGTCAATAGTAATTGTTTTGTTTTGAACTTCATAAGCATATGGTTGTAATTTAAAGTGTACAACACAAGTATAATATTGGAACGAAACTCTTTTAAAAGTAATTGTATTTACAACTCTCGCATTATAAAATTTATTCTTATCGTTAGATAAAATTAATTTACCGCTTCCACGAAAAATATTTTTTACTTTCTGAATATCTTCTTTTTTATATAAGTTTAATTGGACTTCATAATCAATAGGTTTAAGTGCGTCTTGCGATTGAGTTAAGTATCCATCACGTCCGTCAATCTCGATAAAATCTACTTTTTCCTCCGCTGTCGGCACTTCTTGTAAATCTTCGATTAGAAAATAGTCCATCGTATTAAAATCATTGAAGATTATATAATTTTTTCTCACGATTTTACCTCCATTTCGGCATTTATTGGCTTATTTTATTCATTTTTTATTTAATTTTTTAATTTTATTTAATTTTTTTTAATTTTATTAGAATAAAATGACCATTTTATTCATATAATAATAATAGATAAATAGATGAATATATAATAATATATTATTTATATCATTATATATTATATATGTGAAAATTAAATATATTCTAAAAAATATAAAAAAAGAGTAGAAAAATCTACTCTTTTTTTATTTATTAATAACGTCTATTTTTGACATTTAAAATAAAGTCCATTTGTTTCATAACTTCTTCTGTTAATCTATAAATATCATCTTCGGAACTAATTTTATTGTCATGAATTTCAAAAGTAATATTAGGTGTTTGATTGTTTGCCATTTGTTTTAAAAGTTCAATCATTTCATTATTACTTGATTTAGTGTTATTCATAGCTGTTCTCATACTATTTGTATTATAGTTATTAACAGAGTTCATAACCATAGTTGAAGCGACAGTATCTCTAGTAGCATAAGCACTAACACCTTCATCTGAAATAGTTGTAAATACAGAAGGTTGCTCACTTGTAGGCATAGCTGTATAAGGAGTAACTTGGTCAAATCCACCATAAGGAGCGTTATCCATACTACGACCACGACCAACAACACCAGAGATAGCTTGACCGACAGCAGACATAGCATTTCTAGCTGTATCCCATAAACTATTTAAGCTATTTTTCATTGTAGTAATACCTCTTGTATCTGCTGTACTTTTGATTTCGATTGTTTTACCATTCGGCAAATCATTAACACTCTTTGCAATGTCTTTATTTTTACTTAAAATAGAATCACGTCTATCTTTAAGACGGTCATCCATTCTCTTGAAATCATCAGTAACTTTATTAGTTGATTCTCCAACACTTGTACTCATATCATTTGTTGAAACTTTGATACCACCCATAATACCTTCATAATTACTTTGCATACTTTGAGCGTTTTTCACAGCTTTATCAGTAGATGTTTCAACTTTACTTGTCATACCATCCATAGCATAACTAATAGCTTCGTTAATATCAGTACCACCTTTTGAGAAATACTGATTTAATTTATTCCAAAAATCTTGCGTATAGACAACAGAATCACTATAACCATCTTCGGTAGCTTTTACCATAGCGTCATATGATTGTTCCCATGTGGTAGTATTATCCTCACTAGCATTTTTAATCATTGTAGTAATAGCGTCAAGTTTATCTTGGTTGATTTTTTCCATTTGGTCATAATGAATTTTTGTTTTTTCATATTCATCTTGATTTTTAATACCACGAATATAAGCTATTTCATTTGCTGTACGATTTTCTTCATTTGCTTTTAATTTATTGATTAACTGTTGTTCTTGATACATCAAATCATTAATTTTATATAATTCTTCTCTTGTACGTCCTGTTTGGTCTAACCATTCTTGGTCAGCTTGTGCAACAGCAATAGCTCTTTCATCATATGCCTGTCGAGCAACTTCATTATTTCGCTCCAATCCTTCTCGAATTGCTGTATTAGCTTGTGTTAATGTTTCTTGATTAGTGATACTTTGTGTTTTCAAATGTTCTTCAAGAGCATTAATACTTTCAGTTTGGTATCCTAATTGTGCTGACATCATTTCATTACAGAACACGCCGTAATCAGATAATACTTGTTGTTCCCAAATATTATAAGCCGTTGAGTAATCTACTCCTTGTTGCTCCATAATTCCCTTAATTACATCACCTTGATTGTCGATATTTGTAATTAAAGTATTGTAAGCATTTTCGACACCGCTAAACATATTTTCACTATGAATATCAGTTAAATTCTTCAATGATTCCATAGTAAATACAACTTTACCACTTGCATTATTATTGAAAGTAGCTAATGAATTAACCATTTCATTAGTATCAGAGTCGATTTTTGATTTTGTATCTGCTAATTGTTGACCAATCATTGACTTGAATGATTCAAAATTAGGCTCTGCGTCATTTGCGATATTAACAAAAGCATTTCTTAATTCTGTAACACCTTCTGTTTTGAATGTGTCAATTTTAGATGAAATTTCATCTAAATTACTATTAATTTTTTTAGTTAATAATTCAGAACCTTCTTGCATTAATCTTGTATTAATATCAAATCCTCTTGACGCTTCTTCGGCTTTTTGATTCATGTTTTTGAAAGCAGTTACAAGACCGGCAAGACCTAAACCAACTCCCACGACTAAAGTTCCACCTACTAAGAATGGAGCTAATGCGGTTGTTAATGAAGCTAAGCCACCGATTAATCCGCCACTTGTACTACCAATACCTTTTAGAACATTTCCAAATCCACCTTGTAATGATTGCATACCACCTGTAGCTTCAACACCTTTGACAGCTAAATCACCTAATTTAGTTGCTAAAATACTAGAAGCACTGAAAATATTACCAATTAAACCGCTTATAGGACTTAGTGCAACACCAAATAATCCCATTCTAATGATTAAATCCTGTGTACCATCATCAAGATTATTGAACCAATCTACACAATCACCAATAATTTCGACAATGCTAACTAAGTGAGGTAATAGTTTTTCACCAATTTGGATAGCCATTTCTTCTAATTTTGACTTCAATGCTTTAATACTACCAGAAGTAGTATCTTCCATTGTTTCTTTCATTTTAGCTGTAGCACCATCACAATTTTCAATAGCTGTTGTTAATTGAGTAAATCCTTCATCTGAACCATTGATAATAGCTAAGAATTTAGACATTTGTTGTTTACCAACCATTGTTGTAGCGATTTGTGTTTGTTGAACTTCGTCTAAGTTACCAAATGCTTTACGCATATCTCCGACAACTTCTAAGAATGGTTTAGCTTCACCGTTAGCTCTAGTTAGTGAAAGACCATATTCATCCATAATAGCCTGTGCTTTTTTTGTAGGTTTAGCTAAACTTGCCAAAATAGATTTTAAGGCATTACCAGCCTCTCCACCTTGAATAGCGTTGTTTGCCATCATACCTAATACAATAGAAACTTCTTCGATACTATAACCTAATGCACTAGCTGTCGGTGCAGCGTTCTTAAACGCTTCACCTAATTGAGAAACGTCTGTATTTGAATTTGAAGCTGTTGTTGCTAAAATATCGGTAATATGTGTAGCTTCTTCTGCTTTACTTCCAAATGCAGACATAATAGAAGTTAAAATACCTGTTGTTTCGGCTAATTCCATATTACTTGCAATAGCTAAATTTACAGTTGAGTCTACTGTTGCAATAGATTTATCAACATCATAACCAGCTTGTGCTAATAATTTTAATGCTTCCGCACCTTGACTAGCACTTAATTGAGTATTAGAACCGATTTCCCTTGCCTTTTCCGATAATCGACCTAAATCATCAGATGTGGCATTTGTAATAGCTCCAACTTCTGCCATCTTTTCTTCGAAATTTGTAGCTGTGGCAATAGCCGTACCAAAAATACCACCTAAAGCCAATGAAAGAGGTGCTGTAGCACTAGAAAGATTTTTAAATCCATTACCAACACCGTCTAGTTTAGTAGCTAAATTGTCAAAAGGCATACGTGCCATTTCTTTTTGAAACTCTAATAATTGCTTATTTGTTGATTGTAATTCTGTTTGAGTTTCAGCAAGTTTGCGATTCATGTTGTTATAATGAATTTGAGCATTTTCTAATTCTTTATTTGCTTTATCCCACTCTTTAGCATTCTCGCTTGTACGTTCACCTAATGCGTCTAATCCATCTTTAGCTCTTTTTACCCTATCTTCGGCTTCCTGTAATCTTTTCGAATATACTTCGACTTTCTCATTAAGACCTTGAACCTTAGTTTTGCACAAATCAACTTTAGTTCCCATATTTTGCATATTTTTATTAAAGTTGTTGCTATTCGTATCAAGACCTTTAATTTCTTTATCGAGCGTTTTTAATTCGCTAGTTAATTCCTTGATTTGCTTAGTAGCAGAACTATTTTCCACACCTAATTTAATAAGTAACTGTACTCCATCTGCCATTTATTTTCACTTCCTTTCTTGATGTGACGTTACCTATTCAACTTTGAAAAATGTTTCTTTTTCTCCTTGTCGGATGTTTGTAGTTTTATTATTCTTACCATTCTTCTTTTTACCGTTGACATTGATATATGTAACAATCATATCTGTTACTTCACCTAATGTTAATTCATAAAACTCTTGTCTTGAACCACCTGTACATTGGTTAAAGTTATAGAAAAGCATTTCTAAGTCTAATTCATTAGCAGATTTGTTTTTTACTTTCCCACTTCTTGTTTTACTTTACCTTTATTATCAGTTAAACATTCAGCTAATTTCACAATTAATTCATCTGTGTATTCGAAAATATCAATATCATTATCATCAAAGAAATCAATACCTACAGGACGTTTTTCTCCACGTTTATGTAAGCTGTTGCATAAATAAATTAATAAAATTGTCATTTCACCTTCATCTAACATAGGTAAACATTTGTAATAGTTATATTTTGGATTTAACATTTTTAAATCACGTTCAATAGCCATTACACTTTTTGTATTCATATAGATTTCTAATTCAATTTCTTTTCCATCTTTGTTTTCTACTGTAATATCTTTAATAATCATAATTACCATTCTCCTTCTTTTTGATATAAATAAAAAAGACGAACTATTTAAGTCCAAGTCCGTCTATGTATTGTTGTAATGCTACTTTAACATCTTCCCTAGCTTCTTTTATCCATCTATCACGATTTTGTTGGTATAGATTTGTCCACCAACCAAAATTAGGTTCATCTGTTTTGAAGTTTTGAAACCAAATTCCTCGAATTTGCTCCCAGTAATCAGCTCCACTACCACCTTGATTACTAATACCGATTCTGTATCCAGCTCTACCATCATATCTGAATGAGATAATATTTTCAGCGTCAATACCATGAATATCACGCACTGTAGAAACAGGTGTTTCATTTTGCATTTCTCTTAAAAGACCATCAGCTTTCTTTTTAAGAGCTTTCTTTTGGATTTGTGTTACAACTTTTTCATCTGTCAATGATTCCAATTTATCAACTAATTCTTGTAAACCTTTAACTTGAACAGACATATGTTTTCATCTCCTTATAAAAGATAAAATAAACATTTCAATAGAGGAAATTTATTCCTCTATTGTCTACTTATTTTATTCAGCTGGAACATAAACAGCATTCGTCCAATTTGAAACAACAGTAGTGTCAGCATTTTTGTCTGTTGAGTCAATAGTACGACAAATAATTCCTTCGCTGTTTGGAATAGCTTTTCCAGTAAGAGTTACAGTTGAGTCATTAATAGAGTCTGTTTTAGTTTCTCCTTCTGTAGCTTCAACTTTTAATTTTACACGATAGTATGCTTTGTTTAATGTACCTGTTGGTAATTGAGATAATACAACAATTAAACCAAATTCTGCTTGTTCATCATCTGATTTTTCTGTCATAACACCTTTAGCGTCATAAGTAGCACCAGATAATTTAGCACGTAAATCACCAGATAAATGACCTAAAACGATTTCAATATCTTCATCAACAATAGCATTGAAAGTTTCTTCTGTTTGGTCATTTGAATACCAACTTGTTTCAGAATAGTTTTTAGTAGCAGAGAAAGAAACGAATTGTTTTAATTCAATAGGAGCTTCATAAGTTTCTTTCCCAGTAGATTTATTAATTGGAGCAATACCTAAGTATTTTACACCAGCAATACGTGACATAGTATCACTTTCCTTTCTTTAATTTAATATAATAAAACATAAAAACATACAATTTTAAACCAAATAACGGTAAAAAATAGTATGTTTTTATGTTTAAAATAACTCTTTTATTCGGTAGGTTCGATAGGGTTTTCAACTACCTCTTTTTCATTCTCGACTAACATATAGAAAGTAGAAGCGTTGAAAAACTCTAAAGTATCTTTGATGTATGTAGTTCCTCTATTTTGGAAACCATAACACATTTCTTCGTTTCTGATAATAGACTTTAATTTCTCTATTATAGGATTTAATTCCATTTGATTTTTAGTTAGAAAATTAACAGTGATATAATATTTATCCATTTCAGAAATATTATCAGAATTCCAAAAACCATTAATCGTAAAATTAAAGGTCATATATTTATCGACTTCATATCCGTCTGGTTTATGAACGTAGAAAACATCTTCGCACACTTGACTTAATAAACTACAAATTCTTTCATTGATATTCATTATTGATACACCTTCTTAGCAACAGCTACAGTGAAAATTCCGTTATCATCAAAATCATATACAGAAACGATTTCCCATCTTTCGCCATTGTATAGAATAATATCTTTTTGTTTTATTTCAATTCTAAGGTGAGTTCTAAATGTAAACTTTTTACTTTCAAGTCCATATAATTCAATACCATCTTTCATATACTCTTTACCTGTATTATTAGAAACAGCACATCTAGGAGTATAAATTACTTCCCACTCTTCTTGAACAATACCATTAACAGGTTTGCCTAATTGTTTACGTTGGATTTCGATTGGATGAATTAATTCACCAGCATTTTTTCGATATTTCTTCTTGATAGTAGGCATAATTATTCACCTAATTGTCCGTCAGACATATAGAACCAATGATTACCTAGTAATTTATCAATAGTGTAATTTAATGCTTCTGTATCTGCTTCAAGACTTCTATTATCGTAGAAATGAGCCGTAAGTACGAGTACAGCCATACAAATTTCTGCAATATTATCTAAATCTTCCATTGGACGTTTACAATAGTTACAAACATAAGACTTAGCACTGTCTAAAGCTAGTTCGATAAATAAATCATCAAGGTCAAAATCAATGCGTAAATATGCCTTTGCGTCATATAAATCAAGTTCAGATATTTTTTTAGCCATCGTATCACCACTCTCTTTTAAATAAAAAAAACATTTTTATATTAAAAGTTTTATTAAAACTCACCATTAAAATTAATTTTCTTGTAAGCATTTAATTAAGTCAGCTTTTTTCCCACTTGTTGATAATCCACGTTGCTCTAATAATTCTTTTAATTCTGCAACAGTTAATTCATTGTAGTCTACTTCTTTTGGGTTTGAATCTAATGTTTCGACAGGTTCTTCTTGTTCTTCTTTAATTAATTCACAATATCCCTTTTCAAATAAAATATTGGCAACTTCATCATTAATTTGATATTCTACGTTTTTACGATAAGCAAACCCATCAACGTAAATTGGAGATAAGATTTTGACTTTAATCATTTATTTATCGTCCTTTCTATTATAAAATAAAAAGCTAGAGGAATAATCCCCTAGCTTTTGGATATAATAAATATATTATTCTGTTGCTCCAGCTACAATGTAAGAAATTGCACCAGCTTGAACAATTTTAGCGTCCATACGAGCTGTAGCAACTAAAGCAACCATGTCAGTTACAGCATATAATTCATGTAATTGACGTACTTGAACATCAGAGCGTACACCTACAGTTAATGCACGTTTAACGTCTACGAACATACCGACTTTAGCGTCTTGTGTACCTAATTTTGGCATATAAGCACATTCAATAACTCGGCAACCCATTAATGTGCGAACCCCTGGCTCTAATCCATCAGTTAATAATTGACGACCGTTAGCGTCTTGTAACATAGCTAATGCTTTAACTGTGTCTGGATGACATACGAATACAGCGTTTTGACGGCATTCATGAGGTAAGTTATAATAAGAAGCAACTACGTCATTAGCAGAGATAGCTCCAGCTTTAGCTGTTACTTGTTTTGACGCTTTTTGCATATCGCTGTTGTCTGGTGTAGCAGATAATAAACCTTCTGGTTGTCCACTTCCTGTACCTGTGATGATAGCTTTTTCGAATGCTTTAGCGAATGCCATACCTAAACGTTGTCCAGCATGAGCAACAATGTTGAAGTTTACATCTTCTACAACTTCACGAGTGAATTTAACGATTTCTCCGTATTTGTAAGCTCCTAATTCAACTTTTACGAATTCAGAGTCGATTGAAGAAATTGAAGCTCCTTCTTTAACCAAACGTGCTTCGCTTGCTGGAGAAGCGTCTAATACGATACGGTGTGTTCCGTTTGTACGGATAACGTTTGCTAATCCTAATACATCAGAGTTGAAGTCGATAGCGTTGCGGATTGCTCCTTCGATTGTTAATGGAACGTTCATTTGCCCTTTATTTGTTGCGTCATAAGGTGTGTCACCTAAACCTGCTGTGTATCCGTCACCAGCTCCACGCATTTCTAATTTTGATACATCTGCATTTGGTGTAGCTAAAGCGTTCATAAATTGTTCACGTAATTCGATTTGAGTTTTTTCCATTTTGATTTCTCCTTTGTTTTCAATAGTTTTTTCTACAGAAGTTGAACGTACTTCCTCTTCTGCTTTTTCGATTTCTTTTTGTAATTCTACAATTTTTTCGTCTAACTGACGTAATTCTTCGTTCTCTGTATCTTCTAAAGAACGAACTTCTGTGATAGCTCCATTAAGGATAGCTTTTTTAGCTTCTTTAGCTTCATTTAATGATTCTTTTAAAGCCTTAATGTTCATTTCACTACATCCTTTCTATAATATTATTTATTCTAGTTCAGCTAACATTTGTTTGTATTTTTCAATATCAGCTTTCACTTTTTCATCATCAACAGGTGTTTTTTGAGGTTCTTCTACAGGTTTTACCTCTTCTTTAGGTTCAATATCAGCTTGTTTTTCTTCTTTTTCTTCTACTTTTTGCTCTAATTTGACCTCTTCTTTAGGTAATAATCCTTTAATTTCCTCTAAGAAACTGTTGAAATTGTCTTTGAATTCACTAAAATCTACCTTAACTTCAATAGGTTTTGGCTCAACTTTAGGCTGTTCTTCTACTTTTACTTCTTCTTTAGGTTGTTCTTCAACTTCTACTTTAGGCTCTAATGCCTTTTGGATTGATTTATCAATCATTTCTTGTAATTCTTCCATAGTAATGTTGCGAATTTCATCATCAACATCAACATCTAAACTACGAACAGCACTTGGATAAGCACTCTCACAAGATAAGATAGAAATTTCAGAAACGATTAAATCTTTAATTACACGATGTTTGTTGCGGATTTCATCTTTTAAACATTTAAAACCAAAACTACATCCTAAACGTTTTTGAGATTTTTCACGTAAACTTAAAATCGTGTTTGCCCACACATTTCGTTCATCTAAACGGACTTTAACTGTCACCAAACCGTCATTTGTTTCTACATCATAATCATCTGATACGATTTGTTCACGTTTATGGTTGAATAAAATTGGAGCTTCTGATTCAATACTACGGACGAATAATTCAGCGTCAATAGATTCTGTTTCGAATGATGCGTTATGGAATTTTTTGCTTTGTCTAAGGTCTAATGTAACAGTTACCTCATTGTCATTAAATTCAACTACACCACTACGTTGTTCTAATTTCATTCCCTTGCACCTCCTTGATGATATGATAAAAAAGAGTATCAAAAAGATACTCTTTAAAAAAGAGGGAGTGATAATATGATTTCGATAGTTTATAGACAAATTTCGGTCTAATTGATTATGTTAGTTGTTTCAACAATAATTGATTCCTCTTTACCAATTTCTTCATTAAAATATTTATTTAAAATTTCAATATAGTATACTTGATAATCATTATCTTCTAAAAATTTCAACGCTTCATATTTATTATTAGAACGTACTTGTACCATACCAGCGTTATAGGTTAATGCTACATACCATCTCATAATAATTCACTCTTAATAGTATCGTTGCGTACCGTTATGGTCTTTTTTAGGAGTATTAGATGTAGTTAAAGATACAAGTAGTAACATAATAGCGACACCTAAAATCATAATATTAAATCCGTATACAACGAATAGGTAATATAAGATTAGTGAAGCAGAACCGATTAGACAGAGATTTGAAATATTCTTTTTAATAAATGTAAATACTAAAAATAAAGACATAAAAAATTGATGTGCAAAACTATTATTATTCATTATTACCATCTTCCTCTTCTTTGTTATTTAAATTTTTATTTTGGTCTTGTTGACCATTAATTCCTTGTTTAACCATTTGTGGTGAACTGATAATTTGTTTATTTTCAGCGTCATAAACAGTACCCATATTCGGAATAAAGAATGTGCGGTCACTTGGTTGATACATTACAGCACCCAATGACAATCTGTGGAAATCATCTTCGATAGGCGGTAAATTTTCTTTGATACGAGCTTCGTTTAATGATAAAATACCAGAAGAAATACCTGTATTTAACGCTTCATATCGTTCCGCTTGTGTTGTTTGTAATACACTATCTGTATTAATTTTGAAGAAATACTTATCTTTTTCTTTTTCTAATAGAATAGAGCGATTTAATGAAGATTCTAAGATGTTAATATAAGGCATAATAGAATATTGTAAAAAACGAATACTAGAACTTTCAACGTTTCCGTAAGTATTGGCAGAAGAGTCTACCATTGATTCTGGTACACCGAAAAGATTACAAATTTCAGCTTGTGTTTTAGTACGAGAAGCACTTAATCCTAATTCTTGTGGTGAATATGAAAGTTTTTCATATTTCATACCCTCTTCAAGAAGGATTAATTTACCAGCATTATTTGAACCTTGATACATCTTTTGCCAACTATCTCGTAATCGTGTTTGAGCTTCAGGAGATAAGTTCTTTTGAACTGTTACAATACTCATAGGTGATGAACCGTTATTCATGATGTTTTTATTTAATTCAATTTCATTTAGAGCTAATTCGATTGTTTTATAACCTCTCGAAATAACTCCTTCACCTGTTAAACCTCCGTCTGGAGATGAAACAGTAGAAATCATTACATCATCAATATTTAGGTCATTTTTATATCCTGTAATCTTAATTCTAATATCACGAACAATGTTTGGCATTGATTCATCAACAAGAGTAGCAATACCAACATTTTTAGCGTCAACATTCCATAATCCTTTAATCTTATTACCGTCCTTTTCAATTTGAACGTAAGCATTACCATGTAATAATAAATCTTGGATTAATTTAGCTTTAAAATCCGTTCCTGTTGAAATACTATTAGGTTCATGATTTAATAAGAATAGTCGATAATCGTCATTAATTTGTTTAACAGTGTTATCATCAACTCTTTCATATAATTCAATAGGTAATGTTTTGATTGAGTTACAAATTAAATCATTACACGCTTTTGCAACAGGGATTGATAGTAATTGTTCGGCTGTATATCTATCACCGCTAACACCATCAGAAAATCCAAACATACCTACATTTACAGGATTGTAAGTAGATTTAACTCGTTTTTCTTCTTGCTCTACTTCTTCGTCTAAGGTTAAAAAATCCCAAATAGCCATATTATTTTTTTACACCTCCTTTTCAAATTAGAAAAAGATAAATCCTTCTCTTTCTTCGTAAACACTTGTTGTTTCAACAGAGTCAGCTTCAATAGAACAGAAACAGTTGATAACAGCGTCCACCATGTCGATTTTTCCGTTTGATTTTTTCTTATTAATATACATATTCATATTTGTATCTCTATCTAATAAAGCGTTCTGAATATTAATTTCAAATAATTTATTATCTTCGTATAAAATTCGTTCTTCTAATGCGATTTCTCTTAATTTTTTAGTACCTAAATGTAAATACTGTGAGTGTTGTTTTTGCTCAATCATTTCATAACCAGCGTCCTCCCATTTCTGAACAGAAGAAATAGCATTGTATCGGTCATATGTAATTGAAACAATTTTGACACCCATCTTTTTCTCAATATTTAAAACAAATTCCTCGACAAATTTATAGTCAATGATATTACCACCACAAGGATAACATAATCCCATTCGTGCATATCTTGAATATGGAACTTTTTCACGTTTTTCCTTATCCTCTTCTTTGTTTATAGGATAGAAAACCCATGATTTGATAACGTATTTCTCTAAATCTCTATCGTAAGTTACCATAGCTACAGATGTATTATCATCAGATTGTGCTAAGTCGACTCCGATATATACTTCTTTATTTGTCCAATCATATGAATTAGGTTCAATTAAACCTTTTCGTAATACATCCAAAGGAATATAAACCTCTAACTCATTACCATCTAAGAAGATGTTCATATGTTTTGTTTTGAAGTTTGTTAGCGTACTAGGCATTTCAATAGCCTTTTTACGTTTTTTAGAGATATTATCAAAGACATTTTCTACTTCAATAGCTAAAGGATTAGCTTGATATAATGAAGTATCAGTTTGCCATTGTTTAACGTCATCTGGTTCATAAATCAATGCAAATGTAGTGTCATCTTCAACAGTTTTATCCAAAACTTTTTTAGCGTAATTGACGTTTTCTGTCATAGGATTATCTAATGATTCATATGCTGTTGAAATAATGATACCGAACTTTTCATCTAATGTTGTTTGAGATGATTGCATGGCTTCGAGTGGATAAGAGTTTCGTAATGCTCCTACCTCGTCACCAATCCATACAGTAGCCAAACGACCATCAAGACGGTTATCACTACAAGCTAAATTTTTATAAACACAATTATTAATCTTACATCTAATTTCAGAACGTAATACCTTAAAGTATTTACCCATAGATGGTGAGTTAGCGATTAGCTTTTGAAACTCTTTGTATACTTGTCCAGATAGTTCTCGGTCTGGTGCTACTGAATACGTTTCAGCATATGGTTCACATAACAACATCAATAACATTAAGATTAGTGCCGTAAGAAGTGTTTTACCGTTTTTACGAGCAATTAATAGTATTGATAATTCATAGCGTCTTTTACCATTGCTTTTACGTCTAACACATAAAGAATTAATAATAAAGAACCACTGAAAACCAACTAAATTATCATAAGCACTCTTTTTAGGCATGATATTAATTAATCTTAAAAAACCCTCGATAACTTTTAATTCATTTTCATCAATATAGTATTTTGAATTTTCGTCATTTAAACAATCAAGGAATTCTTGACATTGTTTTTTAACATATTTACCAGCTTTTTTATTATCTTCATCAACACACCATAGAGCATATTGGTACGCTTTGTTGTTTTTTACAGTTTCAGAAATCATAATTCACTAATCACCCTCTTTTCAGTAAGGGTTAGTTTTTAAGACTTTTAATTAATTGCATTACCTCGTCTTGTTCTTCTTCTCTATTATCCATTTGCATAGAAGCTAATGTACTACGAGCAGACGGTGTTAATCCTAAAGTTGAACTTGCTTGGATGAATTTAGCTTGATAATCATGTTGAATTTTGATATGAGGATTAGGTGCTAAACTTTCGTTTCCACCTCTGTCAACTTTACGAACTACTAAACCTTGTTCTTTAATAGCTACTTGACATTGATAGATTTTACTCAAACAATCTGCTGTCATTTCAATCATAGGCTTATCAAGATTTGAGATAGGAATTTTAGATTCTTTTAAGTTATCAATTAAGTATCCGTAATAAACCTTAGCAAAATCATCTAAATGTTCTGGAACTTCATCAACAACATCATCTTTTCCTCGCATTTCTTGTTCTAATGCGTCTAATTGTTGTAATTGTTCTTTAGACCATGTATTACCTTTTTGCAATGACGCTGGAAGTTTTGCTCTACCCATTCTATACCTCCTATCTAAATTCAAAATTAAATTCGTCATATGGTGTTTCCCATTCAAAATCTAGGTTACCATTATTACATCTGTCTACAAATCTATGGCATTGAACACATAAAGTAATCAAATTATCATTCTGTAAACGTTTTTCCCATTTAATAGCTAATGGCTCAATGTGGTGAATTTCAAGATTTTCATATGTAAATAGATTAAATTTAGCTTTACAGCGTTGACAAAAAACATCTCTTGATTTAATTTCTTCACGTTTATCTTTCCATGCTTTAGAACTGTAAAATCTATTTACTTTTTTACCTTCTTCACTCAAATTGTCACGTTTATATTTCCATTTATTAGGACATTCAGTGCCTACTTCATGTTTCATACCACATTTACAATTATAATAACGTGCCATATTTTCACTTCCAATAAAAAAAAGACATATAATTTAATATTATATATCTTTTAAAAAAGTATTCTTACATAGATATTAATAGCAAATCAGTAAAAAGGTTCATTATTTTTAAAAATTATTTAATTTTTTATAAATTTTGTCAACAATAAATGAATAATTACTTTTTTCGTTGTTTAATAACGGTTCATTATTCATAACTTTATATAGAATTTCGCATTGTTTAGCTGTTAAATTCAAATCATTCAAGATATTTCCGAAATCCATGTAAATAGCGTGAATATAATGTGATGGATTTGATTCTGCCATGACTCGTAGGTTATTCCAATTAGATAATACATTTCTAATAACTTTTTTATTATAAGGAATATCAACATCAGATAATTTATCATGTTTTGAGCGAATTCCTTCTTCGACATATACAGCATTTAATGATTCTTTACAATTATTACAGATTTTAATATCATAACACAAGTCTGTAATGATGTTGATACGCTTCAAATTCATCTTGCTTAATGTTTCATTACTCATTTTAGATACAATTTCTTTTAATTTTTCGTATTCTGTGATTTGAGAATTAATAACCTTACCTAAATCATTATTGAAATTGTCACGTTTTTGTTGATTTTTCTTAATAATATCTTCATCAATAATAGTCCATTTAGGTTCTTTATAATATTTTCCACGTTTTCTTTCATCAACATATGATTTAATACCTTGTTCATTATCAAATAATGCTTTAAGTTGTCGTTCCGTTTCTTTTTGTTCTGTTAAATATGATTTATCAATAGCATACAAGATATAATTATACATTTTATTTAATAGTAATTCAAGTTCACGTAATTCTGAATTCCCTTGTACATACCATTCAGATACCTTGCCGTTCTTATCTATCTTTTTAGGAACTGTATTTTGAACAACTAATTCCTCAATTTTCTCAATTAATTTATTTTCTTTAATATATTTATCAACAACATCCTTACGTTCTTTCCAATCCTTAATAGTATAGTCAAAAATAAACATATATATATAACCTCCCTATTATATATTATATAAATAGGTATACCGATACATTCTATTTAATTTTACTTTTTTTATATAAATGTAAGTGTTTTTGTTTACATTTAATATTATATGCTATAAAAATATATCTGCAAACATTATTTTCGAAAAATATTATAAATTATAGAATATTTAATAGACTTAGATAATATAATAATAATAAATATAATAATAATAAAATAGAATATTTAATAGACTTAGATTTATAGTAT
>ULWU01029728.1_pt1 | contig 80676 bp, 67 predicted proteins | sample 1960661 | NCBI WGS metagenome assembly ULWU01 (sample SAMEA4835821, study PRJEB28245) | human gut metagenome | biome: gut microbiome; material: fecal sample | place: Denmark | collected 2008
AAGTGGGGGCTGAAATGGGGAGATCGTATCGTAGTGCCTCCCTGTTACCGGAATATCTGTGTTCCCGTAGGCGGTTATTGTGCTTTTGAAGGGAATGCCTGCCAATGGGGGGTGATGGCACTGGATGGAAAAGTGGTGGTGGAGGCCAGATATCAGAAGGTGGAGATAGAAAAGGATGGAACGGTGCATCTGACCATCATCCCGGGTAAGGTAAAGACCATCAACCTTTGAAGGGCCTTGAAGAGAACAGAAAATGAAACGGAACAATGATCCGGAAGTAAGATAATATATTGAAAAAAAGAGAAGCTGTCTCAAACTTGAATTACAAGATGAGACAGCTTCTTTTTTATTGTTTCATTTCACGCAACGCTTTACATAATTGATCCGGGCAGGAGGTGGAGCGGTTTCCGCATTTTACACCTTCCAGTTTCTGTAAGACCTCTTCCACTTTCATTCCTTTCACCAATCGGCTGATACCTTGTAAGTTTCCATTGCATCCGCCCCAAAAGAAAACTTGTTGAATAACGTCATCTTCTACTTCCACTTCGATGTGGCTGCTGCAAGTGCCCTGCGTCTTATAGGTTATTTTCATTTTATTCTTCCTCTTCAGATGCAGGTTTCATGTTTGTATAAACGGTCTGAACATCATCAAATTCTTCCAGACGCTCTACCATCTTGTCTAGAGTTTCACGTTGTTCAGGAGTCACATCTTTTAAGTCATTGGGAATATATGTGAAATCACCACCCACTTCTTCGAAACCACATTCTTCCAAGTGTTTCTGAATTGCTGCGTAGCTCTTCGGATCACCATAGATGGTGATAGTTCCTTCTTCTTCATCTTCGTCGAACTCATCCTCTACATTATAGTCAATCAAATCCAGGATCAGTTCTTCCATATCCATTCCTTCTTTCTTCTTGAAAGTAAATACACATTTATGGTCGAACAAGAAAGCTAAGGAACCGGTAGTACCCAAGTTTCCACCGAATTTGTTGAATACTGAACGCACATCTGCTACGGTACGGGTAGTGTTGTCTGTCAATGTATCAACAAATACAGCTACTCCGTGAGGACCATATCCTTCGTAAGTCATACCTTTGTAGTCACTGGTATCTTTACCCATTGCATTCTTAATGGCGCGTTCAATGTTATCCTTCGGCATGTTTTCACGCTTACAAGTAGCGATCACACCACGTAGGGTCGGGTTATTTTCGGGTTCCGGACCACCTGCTTTTACAGCTATAGCGATTTGTTTACCCAGTCTTGTAAATGTTTTGGCCATGTGGCCCCATCTTTTCAGCTTTGTAGCTTTTCTATATTCAAATGCTCTTCCCATTGGATTGTAGTTTTATAATGGTTATTTTTATTATTATCTTAGTTTTGCACCTAGTTTGTTTTCCAGGTTAGCAATCAGTTTGGACATGATCTTGTCAATCTGTTTGTCGTTCAGTGTTGCGCTTTCATCCTGTAACAAGAAGCTCACTGCATAACTTTTTTTACCCGGTTCCAGATTCTTGCCTTCATAAACATCAAACAATTCTACTTCTTTCAGCAGTTTCTTTTCAGTCTCATAGGCTATTTTTTCGATTTCTGCAAACTGTATGTTCTTGTCAATCAACAAAGCCAAGTCACGTTTCACAGCCGGGAACTTGGAAAGTTCTTTAAAGTTGACTTTAGCCGACTTGATGGCTTTCATCAGTTCTTTCCAGTTGATTTCTGCATAATATACCTCATTGTCTATATCGAATGCTTTTTGAATCTTCTTGCTGATGATGCCGAAGGTGGCCAATAACTTGCCGCCACGTGTGTGTACGCTGATGGCTGTTGAATAGATATCGTTGGTCAGGTTGCCGAATACCACGTTGCCGAAATTCAATCCCAAACGGGTAAAGATGTTCAGCACATATGCTTTTAATTCGTAAACACTGCTGTTTTCATCGGGATGGGCCCATGAATTGCTGACGCGTTTGCCGGTTACCCACAATCCTAAATGATATTCTTCAGCATAAGCCGCAAGCACTTTTTCCGGGTTTTTCTTTTCTGCGTTATAAAAATAGCAGTTACCGAATTCAAAGAATTTCAAATCGGCGTTCTTACGATTGGCATTGTGCTGGATACTTTCCAAACCACCGAATAACAAAGTTTGACGCATCACGTTCAAATCGTTACTCAATGGGTTCATCAAGTAAACCAAATTTTCGTTCTTGTATGTTTCCGACCCTTCGTAATAGGAAGCGGCGGTCAGTGAATTGTTCAGTATTTCATTGAAACCACAACCTACCAGTTGCTCTGAAATCAGATTTTGTAATTTCTGGGAGTAATCCACTTCACCTTTGGTGGTCAGGCTGGATTTCAAGGTAGTAGGAATCTCCACATTATTATATCCGTAGATACGGAGAATGTCTTCTACTACATCGCAATCACGTTGCACATCCACACGATAGGGGGGAACTTGTAAAGTCAAGCCTTCGGGTGTTTCGTTCACAATCTTCATTTCAAGACTGGTGACAATGCTCTTTATGGTTTCCACCGGTATGGTTTTTCCTATCAGTGAGTGGACTTTCTCATAATTCAGCTCTACTGTAAAATCGGCTATCGGGGCAGGGTAGTTGTCTTTAATTTCAGAAGAAATAGTACCTCCTGCCAGTTCTTGAACCAGTAAAGCCGCTTCTTTCAATGCATAAATAGTTCCGTTGGGGTCAATACCACGTTCGAAACGGAAAGAAGAGTCTGTACTCAATCCATGGCGACGGGCTGTTTTACGTACCCAAGTCGGGTTGAAATAAGCGCTTTCCAAAAATACATCTACTGTCTGCTCGGTTGTTCCCGAATCCAGACCACCGAATACGCCGGCAATGCACATCGGTTCTTCAGTGTTGCATATCATCAGGTCCTTGTCGGATAATTTGCGTTCCACTTCGTCCAAAGTAACGAATGTAGTACCTTCGGCAACAGTCTTCACTACAATCTTACCACCTTTAATCTTATCTGCATCAAAACAGTGCAGGGGCTGGCCGTATGCGTGAAGGATGTAGTTGGTGATATCCACGATATTATTGATAGGACGTACTCCAATCAGGCGTAATTTGTTTTGCAGCCATTCGGGACTCTCTTTTACAGTTACCCCTTTTATGGAAACTCCGGCATAACGCGGACATGCTTCTGTATTCTCTACTTCAATGGCGATGTCCATATCATGGTTATCCACTTTAAACGCTTCTACAGACGGACGTTTTAAAGTGGCTTGTTTGCCGTTTTGAATCAGGTAGGCATACAGATCTCGGGCCACGCCGTAATGTGAGCAGGCGTCCGCACGGTTCGGGGTGATATCCACTTCCAGTACGTATTCGCTTTTGATATTGAAATAATCTTTAGCGGGAGTACCCGGAACAGCATCCGCCGGCAGTACGATGATACCTTCGTGGCTGTTTCCGATACCGATTTCGTCTTCGGCACAGATCATACCCATAGATTCAATTCCGCGGAGCTTTGATTTCTTGATGGTAAAACATTCTTCGCCATCGTATAGCTTGGTGCCCAATGTGGCAACCACCACTTTCTGTCCGGCAGCTACGTTAGCGGCTCCACAGACAATCTGTACCGGTTCGCCTTGTCCCAAATTCACAGTAGTAACATGCATGTGGTCTGAATTGGGATGAGGTTCGCAAGTCAGCACTTCGCCGATGACAATACCTTCCAGACCACCTTTAATTGTTTGGACTTCTTCTACGCCTCCGGTTTCCAAACCGATGGAAGTCAGCGCTTCGGCCACTTCATCCGGTGTCAAATCGAAATTGACGTATTCTTTCAGCCAATTATAAGAGATATTCATATATGATATTTTTTATGTATTTCCAAATGACCTGCAAATTTAGTAATTATTTTCTTTTATCCTGTTATTTATCCATCACAGATTACTCAGATTAACACAGATTTTTCTTTGAGGGAAATAATCCGTGTTAATTCTGTGAGGGATAAATAAATGTCAGAACGGTAAAGGTCCTTCGGGAATAGGGGCTCCGAACGGATTATTGTCGGCAGGTGCGGCATCAGGAGATGAGGGAGGTACACTGTTGCCGCCACCGTTCATTTTGGAACGGATAATACCCGGTGCCTCACCCGGCATAGGCACGATGACATCATCGTCCGGATTCTGGAAGCGGGCGAATTCGCCACGGAAACGCAGCAGTACATCACCTACGGCACCGTTACGGTGCTTGGCGATAATGATTTCTGCCATACCGTGCAAGTCGTTCCCTTTTTCATCCGAGTAGATTTTATAGTATTCCGGGCGGTGGATAAAGCATACCATATCGGCATCCTGCTCAATAGCTCCGGATTCACGGAGGTCACTGAGCTGGGGGCGTTTTCCGTCAATACCCTCACGACTTTCCACACCACGGTTCAGCTGGCTCAGTGCGATGATGGGGATGTTCAGTTCTTTGGCTAACCCCTTCAGTGAACGTGAAATGGTACTGACCTCTTCCTGACGGCTACCGAATGACATTCCGCTGGCATTCATTAACTGAAGGTAGTCAATGATAATGATTTTTACTCCATGCTCGCGTACAAGCCGTCGTGCTTTGGTGCGTAATTCAAAGACGGACAAGGATGGTGTGTCATCCACATACATCGGAGCATCGTATAATTCTTTTATTTTATAATCCAGTTGTCCCCATTCATACGGAGCCAACTGACCACTCTTGATTTTCTCACCCGGAATTTCGCACACGTTGACAATCATACGGTTGACCAACTGTACGTTGGACATTTCAAGAGAGAACAAAGCCACAGGGATTTTCGCATTTACCGCCATGTTCTTTGCCATGGAAAGCACAAAAGCCGTTTTACCCATAGCGGGGCGGGCGGCAATAATCACCAGGTCGGAATTTTGCCAGCCCGAGGTCATTTTGTCCAATGCATGGAAACCGCTTTCCAGACCACTCAGCCCGTCCGTTCGTGCCGCCGCTTTTTGAAGCATCTCATACGCTTCCTGGATGACAGGGTTGATTTGCGTATAATCCTTCTTCATGTTCTGCTGCGAGATTTCGAACAGTTTTCCTTCCGCTTCCTGCATCAGGTCGTCCACGTCTTGGGTTTCGTCGAAAGCCTTTGTCTGGATGTTGCTGGTAAAGGTAATCAGTTCGCGTGCAAGAAACTTCTGCGCGATGATACGTGCGTGATATTCTATGTGTGCGGAAGAGGCTACCTTGCCGCTTAGCTGTGTTATGTAAAAAGGACCGCCTGCATCTTCCAGTTCACCGGTGCTGCGTAATTGTTCGGCCACAGTCAAGATATCGACTGGTTGCTGGCGTAAAGCCAAAGAGGTAATAGCCGAATAAATAAGTTGGTGACGGCGTTCATAAAAAGATTCGGGACGAAGAATCTCACTTACTAATGAGTAAGCATCTTTTTCTATCATTAAGGCTCCCAATACAGCTTCCTCCAGCTCAGGTGCCTGGGGCTGTAAATGTCCGTATTCGTCAACAGGCTTTGCTTTCGAAGTTTTGGGAGTACGTGTCATTTTTCTCGTTTCTGCCATTGTCGTCTGTTTAAAGTAGGGCAAAGATAGAACTTTTTGCTGAGTTGGACACTCGTCCATTCCCAAAAATAATAAAAGAAATATGAACCTGAATCTACGGAGAAATGAACAATCTGGACAGTAAATGGTTTTTTTATATGGTAAAATGAAAAGTTTGTTCTATATTTGGCGCTCTGTCCGGATAAAAGGTGGCGTGCATCTTTGTAGAACGGGCAACAATCTAACGAAACACACTAAAAATAACTATTTAAAGAACAGAATATGATTACATTTCCTAATGCAAAGATTAATTTGGGACTTAATATTGTAGAAAAGCGCCCGGATGGATACCACAATCTGGAAACCATATTTTATCCGATAAACCTGCAAGACGCTCTGGAAGTGACGCGGCGGGAAAACAATGACAAAGAATACACTTTACACATAAGCGGATCTCCTTTGGAGGGTGAACCCGAAGATAATCTGGTAGTAAAAGCCTATAAGTTATTAAAAAAAGACTATCCCGGACTGTTGCCGGTAGATATACACATGTACAAGCATATACCGGCGGGTGCCGGACTAGGTGGCGGATCATCAGATGCCGCTTGTATGATAAAGCTTCTGAATGATAAATTTTCATTGGGACTCAGTACGGAACGGATGGAGGAATATGCGGTAAAACTAGGGGCAGACTGTGCTTTTTTCATTCGGAACAAACCTGTTTTCGCTACCGGAATAGGGAATCTGTTCGAGCCTGTGGAATTGTCATTAAAGGGATACCACATAATTTTGATTAAACCTGATATCTTTGTGTCCACCCGGGATGCGTTTGCCGAAATAAAGCCTGTGCGTCCGGCTGTTTCTTTGAAAGAAATTGTAAAGCAACCTATGGAAACATGGAAAAACAGTATGAAGAATGATTTTGAAGATAGTGTCTTCAAAAAGTTCCCTGAGATTGCTGCTATAAAAGATGAATTGTATGATTTGGGGGCAGTGTATGCCGCCATGAGTGGCTCGGGGTCTTCCGTCTATGGTATTTTCAAAGCACCGATAGAGAATGTGGAAGATAAATTCTGTGGATGCTTTTGCAGACAGAGAGCGTTGGAATAGTGTGGCAGATCAGTGGTTAGTGATTAGTGGACTGCGCTGTCATGCCGCAGGTATTAACCACTAACCACTATAGTCTATCTTTTACATAGTGCCTTGAAATCACAATAGGTACATTTTTCTATGATTTCTGTTTGGGTAAATGATTTTTCCGGATTAAATATCTCTTCTAATAATCCTTGAAGTCGTTCACGGTATTCTTTTTCATATTTACTGAAATCTTCCACAGCCTCTTTGGGCTTTCGTGGCTCGCCCATTTGTATAACGGGAGAATAGGTTTCTGTAGCGGCCCGATGAATATAGAGAAGGGCCGGAGCTATCTTCATCGTTGGTTGCTTGCGGCACATGATGGCGGCATACAGGAACGTCTGGAATACATAGTTGGAACGTTTCTTGTCCGGAATAAACAGAGATTCCACATGGGGTGGGGTGTCTGCATCACCGCCTGTCTTGTAGTCCACAATACGGAGTGTGCCATCCTTGCTGTCCATACGGTCAATAATTCCCCCGATACGTGATTTTATGACTCCTTTGGGTGTTTGTATGTCGATGGGTTCATCCACTTCCATTTCCGATGCAATAAAAGTGAAGGGAGCGTAACGTAAATCATTTTGTAAAAGTTGTTTTAAATATCTTGCAATAACGGCAGAGTTGATAAGTTGTACGCCGTTATATTCCGGTTTCTCGTTTTGCGGAACATTAAAGAATAATTTCTTGAATGCTGTATCCACATAATCTTGCAGCTTCACTTCATTGCGTAGCAACGTTTCCAATGCTTCCTTATTAATGACTTTGCCATGAGTGGTCAGGTCTTTATAAATATGCTCGGCGGCGTAATGGAAAATACTCCCGAATGTGGCAGAGTCTATTTCCGCACTCACTTCATCGGGGGCGGAGAGACCGGCTACGTACCTATAATAAAATTTTAAAGGACAATCCAGGTAATAGTTCAAGGCTGATGGAGAAAATTTTGCTTTGGGATTGGTACGGACATCAAACAGGCTTTGCATCCGGCGCATGACATCCGGGGTCTTTTCTACAGTGATAGGCGAGGTGCCTTGGGGGGACTGTCCGGCCTCCAGAAACTGACGTGTGATGGGGTGAGGCCATTCAATCAGGAATTGCAGCATGAAACGGCTCCATTCGCCGCGGTTCAGTCCGTCCGAACTGGTATTGTACATCAAGGTAATCCTTTCTGCCCGTTGCAGCAGACGATAGAAATAGTATGCATATACGGCAATCTTATGCTCTATAGTAGTCATTCCGAAAGCTTTGCGCAGGTTGTAAGGAATAAAGGAAGAGTCTCCTCCCGATTTGGGAAGCTGCCCTTCATTGACCGATAGTAATACCAAGTGGCGGAAATCCAGGTTGCGTGTTTCCAATACCCCCATGACCTGCATACCAATGGCCGGTTCGCCATGGAATGGAATATTGGTCGCTGACAAGACCTTGACCAGCAATCGCCGGAATGTTTCGCTCTGTACGGTTAATTCATCTTCTTCTATCAGTGTGCGGAACCGGTTGATGGTGGTATAGGCTTTGAAAAGCGACTCCCGGTAAAGTTGGTTGAATGCATCTGTGTCTTCGGTACCGGAAGTGTTTGCCTGGTAAATGCCTGCCACTTGCTGCAAAGTTTCGGACAGGCGTATGCACAGATTCAGGTTTCCGGAAAGCGGAGTGAAAAGCCGGGTAAGGAATTCATCTTTACCCAATTCGCCGGGTAACGGATAGAAACGGTTGTTCCGGGTCAGTTCTTTTTCCAACAATTCGGCTTGACCGGTGAGTTGCCGGGTATAGGGGTGTTTTAACAGTGTAACAACCGATTGAAACGTGTAGCGGCCGCTTTTGAAATTAAATCCGTGGGTATGCAACTCCAGTAAGGCGATGAGGAAACTATATACAGGAGTTTGCGATAACGGAAATCCCATGGTGATATTGACATGTTTTACTTCTGCCGGCAATGAATGGAGGACCGGCTGAAGCAATGCTTCGTTACACAATACGACTGCGGTTTCCTTTTCCGGTGTAGTCAGATTGTTTCGTATCCATTGAGGCAGGTAACGGGCTTGTGCATTTTCAGTAGAAGATGCGATGTAGTGTACCTCTTTAGGTTTCGAGAGATTTTTGAATAACTCACCGGACAAAGGAGAAGGAAAGTCGCGTAAGTTCCGGCGGATAAACTCTCCGGCTTCATGGGTGACGGCTTGTCTGTTTTCCTTCATATAAAATTCGTCGTAATCCCAATAAAAAACAGCTTTCCCGGCATCTTTCAATTGGGTGAACAACGTATGTTCTACTTTGTTCAGTACATTAAATCCTACAAAAACATATTTCTCGTATGGAAGTTTGTCCACATTCAGATGCTCTATGACGTGGCGGTACATCATTCCTTCGTAGGCAATGTTTTGAGAAGCTAAGGATTCACGGAACCCTTTGTAGATGTTTCCCAATACGTCCCATAAAGAGATAAACCGTTCTTTCAGCGCTGTTCTCCGTTCGATGGAGAAGTTCTGGAAGAACTGCCGGATAGCTTCTTCCTGCTCATCGTCAATGAAGGTGTAGTCGTCCATTATGTTGCGCAGATCCTGTAAATTGGAAAACAGTTTGTCGGTATCCACTTTATTTTTGTCGGCATCGTCAAAATCACTGATCAGCATTTCTCCCCAAAAATAGAAATCATCCAGTGTTTCCGTACTTTGAGTTTCCCGTCGGAATATCTTATAAAGTTCGCATACCAGTTTTACCGGATCACCCACTTCCCATGGAGAAAGGCTACGGAACAATTCGCTGATGCTGACGTATGCGGGCGACCAAATAGGTGACTCCGACTCTTGGGCGAGATACTCATTAAAGAAAAGTCCGGCACGTTTGTTAGGAAAAACCACGGCTGTATGTGCCAGGTTTCCTTCCGTATGTTTATATAAATCGGCTGCTACCAGTTTCAAAAAGCTTTCCATTATTCTATTTCCTCCAGTTCGTTGTTAAATACATACCATAAATAGCCACGGATATGCTCATATCCCATATCCGATAATAAATCCATATATTCTTTCACCTGCTTGTTGTAAGTTTTCCGCTTTTTACCGAATTTAAAGTCCACCACAATCACCTCTCCGTCTTTCATCATCACGCGGTCCGGACGGCGGGTTTGCAGCACTCCTTTTTCCCGATAAATAATGGCACACTCATTGTATAGTTCCCAGCTGCCCGAATACCATTCTTTGACCAGCGGATGCCTCAAAGCCCATTCGGTGAGTTTTCGTATTTGTTCCTCCTGTTGTGCCGACTCTATGATTCCTTCGAAACGCAGGCGTTCTATGGCGGGAGGCACATCGTCCGGGGTACGGATTACGGAGAACAGATTATGCAACAACTGTCCTTGCCGGATGTATTTGTCTTCCGTCTCCTCTTCTCCCCGGATAAATTCGGCAGAACGGTTGGACTGTTTGAATTCGATGTTGGTTTCCAGCGTTTCCAGATGGATAGGCAAACGTCGGGCTACAGTCAGCAGCTTGTTGCCGGATACTTGTTTTTCCTCTTCGTGAGATGAGAGATAGAGCGTTCCCAGTTCGTATATTTCTTCTCCGGTGGCATAGCTCTTTCCGGTCATGTCGGATAAGGCACTTCCCAACAATTCGGATACCGTTCCTTTCTGTTCCGCCTTTCCATATATAATCAAGTTCTTTTTGGCACGGGTAAATGCCACATAAAGCAGGTTCAGATTATCCACCCATAATTGCAAGCGTTCATTCAGGAACTCTTCCCGATAAATGGATTGCTGCATGGCTGTGGAATAGTTGATGGGAACAATGTCAAGATCGCTAAACGGAGCTTGCCGGGGAGCACACCATACCAGATGATTGTAAGTCTCATTCTCCATTTTCCAGTCGCAGAAGGGTAGCAGTACGGTATGGTATTCCAATCCTTTGGACTTGTGGATGGAGAGAATGCGAATTCCTTCCACCTCGCCGGAAGGGATGGTTTTGCTGCCTAGTTTTTCTTCCCAGTAGGTGATAAAAGCGGATAATTCGGAAGAATTGCTTTGCAGATATTCCGTCACGGCATCAAAGAAGGCGCACAGATAGGCATCCTGTTGTTCGATGCAGGACATCTGGAACAGATTGAAAAGTTTTTCCATCAGCTCATACAGTGGCATGAGGCGAAGTTGCTCCGCTTCTTTTATGAAATCGAATGGCAGATAATCATCTATTCCGTTCAGCAATAGAGTGTTGAGGTCTATTCCTTTATGTAATATTTCATTCTGATAGGCAGCAGCCAGTTGTGCCTTGGCAATCCGGTTTTCGGGTTGTGACAAGTAGCGCAGGCCATCCATTATCATACATACCGCCAGTGAGGCATCCAGTCGGAATGCCTCATCGGATACGATTTTGTAAGAGGTGTTCTTGTCGAAGTAATCGGCTATTAAAGGAATGCTTCTGTTCTTGCGCACCAGGATGGCAATATCTTTCAGTTGCACGCCCTGCGCCACAAGCAGCTCCACTTCTTCTCCTAGGTGGTGCAGGGTGTTTTCCATATAGGTCATGTCTTCTGTATCCGATAGAAATTCCACTTTGACATACCCTTTTCCGGGATCTTTGTATGTTTCCTGACACACGTCGTTGTAGGCTTCCTTCAGTTCCTTGCATTCCTTTTTTTGTTCTTCCTTGTAAATGTTGTTCAACACCTCGCAGGCGGCTGTAAACACTTCGTTGTTGAAGTGAATGATGTTTGCGGCGCTCCGGCGGTTGGTGGTCAGTGTCTTTACTTTGACGGGAAAGGCTTCGATGTTTGTTTTCAATCCGTTCAGTATGCCCCAGTCACCGTTTCTCCAGCGGTAGATGGATTGTTTCACGTCTCCTACAATCAAGCTGTCTGCTCCCTGAGACAAACCTTCGAGCAGCAACAGACGGAAATTGTCCCATTGCATACGCGAAGTGTCCTGAAATTCATCGATCATTACGTTGCGTATGGTTGTTCCTATCTTTTCGAATACAAACGAGGAATCTCCTTCTTTTACCAGGTTATGAAGCAACGCGTTGGTATCCGACAGCAGGAAGCGGTTGTTTTCATGGTTCAATTCGCGTACCTCTTCGTCTATATTGGCCAGCAGACGGATATTGTTTACGTGGCGCAGGGAGAGTTGGCAGGAATTGGCCAGCATATTGTTCCGGCTTCTGTATTTTTCCGATTCATTCAGCAGAGGAATCAGTTCTTTTTCTGCCAGACCTAGGATAGCGTTGCGTATGGGGGAGGTTTTTTTCACCCATTCGTCGGGGCAGTCCAGACATTTTTCCACTGTTACATTGCGGACACTGTCATCCAGTTTACCCGATTGTAATTTATTAAAATAGCTGGCTATACCTCGGGAGCCGTTTTTCAAATCTTCTACTTTCACCCCGTTTGTATCCAATATTCCGAAGAATTGGTCGGCAAATCCTTTCATTTGTTCCTGCACCTCTTCCAAAATGGCTTGCAGCGTTTCGCGGTAATTCTTGATACAGTCTTTGTCCCGTAATTTTTCCCGTAGTCCGTTTCCTTTTTCTATATATCCTTCATCGAAGATATTTCGTCCGAAATTCTTTATCTCACCGGAAACATTCCACCTCTTGTCATCGGCTATTCTTTCTTCTATGTATTCCAACAGCCAATAGAGTACGGGAGATTGTCGGTCCAGCTTTTCTATCATGGAGTCCACGGCATCACTCAGAACTTCCATATTGTTCAGTTCGATATTCAGATTGGCACCCAATTCCAGCTCCCGTGCCAAATTGCGCATCACCGACTGGAAGAATGAGTCAATGGTTTCCACCCGGAAGCGGCTGTAATCGTGTATCATGTAGTGCAGTGCCGTACCGGCGGCTGTCCTTATGTCTTCTTGGGGCATTTCCAGTTCTTCTGTGATTTTCTGTAAATAGGGATCAGAATCCTTATCCTTTATCCATATTCCGTATAGCTGACTCAGAATCCGCTCTTTCATTTCGGTAGTGGCCTTGTTGGTAAAAGTCACAGCCAGTATATTACGGTATGCCCGTGGGTTCTGTATCAGCAGTTTTATATATTCCACGGCCAGTGTGAATGTTTTTCCCGAACCGGCAGAGGCTTTATAAACTAATAATTCAGGAGAATGTTTCATTTTAAATAATTTGCTAATTTGCTAATGGCTGCGCTGTGTACCGGATGGTAATTGGCTGACACATTAGTACATTTTTATTTTTAATTAAAAACCAGCACAAAAACAGTGGCCTGTCCCTTTTCCTTGTAAGGCAGCAGGGTCAGTGTGCCACCGCTCAGTCTCATGATTTGTTTGCTCAGGCTCAGTCCGATGCCGCTTCCTTCCTCTTTGGTCGTGAAGAAAGGTACAAAAATTTGTCCGGCTGCATCGGGAGGAATGGCGGGACCGTTGTTGGCTATCTCTATACGGATACTTTCTTGCGGATCACAATAAGCTTTCAAGGTGATCTTTCCGTCGGGAGCATTACCTATGGCTTGAATCGCATTTTTCAGCAGATTCGTAACCACTTGGGCTATCAGGTTCTCGTCGGCAAAGACTATCAGGTCTTCCCGGGCTTCGAGGATGGAAAGGGTGATGTTGGGGCATGGATGCTGGTGCTGTGCCAGTCGGATCATCCGTTCCAGGAAAGGACGGACATAGAACAGCGATGGCTCAGGTGATGGCAGTCGTGTCAGTTTGCGATAAGACATGACAAAATTTATCAATCCTTTACCTGTAGAGTGAATCGTTTCCAGCCCTTGTTTCATTTCTTCATTTTCTGCTCCGGGAAGAGCCAGCAGCGTTTCGCTGAGGGAAGTCACCGGGGTCAGGGAGTTCATAATTTCGTGTGTCAGCACGCGGGTAAGGCGTATCCATGAATCTATTTCCCGTTCATCCAATTCCCGATTGATATCACTCAAGGCAATAATGCGGAGTTCCTCGTCTTTGATACGGATGCCGGACACCCGTAAGGCAAGATGCACCGTTCCCCGTTCCGTATTGAACTGAATTTGCAGCTTGTCACCCGGAACTGCTTTTTCCAAAGCAGTCATCAGTTCGTCCGAGATGCGGGAGAGTTGTTTGACATGAGTCAGAACATCCAGCCCCAACAGATTCATGGCCTCTTTGTTCTTTTGATAAACGGAGCCTTTGCTGTTCAGTACCACTATGCCGGTTTCTACAAAGTCCATGATGAGCTCATAATACTTCTCGCGTTGTGCCGTTTCCTGTTTTACATTGTACAAAATACGTGCGATACGGTTCAGCATGACATTGACCATGGAAGAATCGCCAGGGGAGGCATGTTCGTAAAAACGAACAGCGGGGTCGTCGTTTTCGATGGCGTCGAGCAGAAAGGCTATCTTCCGGGTATTAAAAGTGTACAGGCGGTAAAACCAGCCTATGGAAACGAGGAATGAAGGTACGATTACGCATAGCCACAACCAGTTGCGCTGCTGGATTAGTAAGGTGCAGGCAATGGCTAGAACCAGTACGGTAAATAGGCGGAAGAAGAATTGTTTCACAGCTTAATTATTTATTATTTCGTTTGAATGTTCCTTTAGTTCCTGTTTAAAAATAGATTATTGTTATTTGTTTTGTCATCCTGAACCATCGTGAAGAATGAGATGAGATAATAGGTCATAATCCGAATTTTTTCATCTTATTATAAAGCGTCTGCCGGGTAATTCCCAACTGTGCCGCTACAGCCGAGAGGTTTCCGTTGCATTTCTCTATCGCTTTCTGAATCATTTGCAATTCCATCTCTTCCAGTGTAGAGACACTTGTTTCTGTCGCAGGAGCCGCTATTTTTCGGGGAAAATGAAAATGTTCCTCACTCAATATACCATCTTCATTGATAATGACCGCTTTCTCTACGGCATGTTCCAGTTCGCGTATGTTTCCATACCACGGATATGTCCGTAACTTTTCTTGCGCACCGGTAGAAAGAAGGATATTTCCTTTGTCATATTGTTTGCAGAACCGGTCTATAAAGCGTTCGGCCAAAGGGATAATATCTTCTTTGCGTTCCCGCAGAGGGGGAATCTCGATGTGGATGGTATTGATGCGGTAAAGCAAATCTTCGCGGAATTTGCCTTTGGCCACCATCTCTTCCAAATTACAATTGGTGGCGCAAATCAAACGTATGTTGACAGGTATCGGTTCGTTGCTTCCTACTCGCACCACGCTCCGGCTCTGAATGGCGGTGAGTAGTTTGGATTGCAGGTGATAGGGCAGGTTGCCTATTTCGTCCAGAAACAAAGTCCCTTCATGGGCGGCTTCAAATTTACCAGCACGGTCGGTATGGGCATCGGTAAACGAGCCTTTTTTATGGCCGAACAGTTCGCTTTCGAACAGGGATTCGGTGATGGCACCCATGTCCACTGTTATCATATCCCGCCGGTATCGGTTGGACAAGGCGTGTATTTCCCGCGCCAGCATTTCTTTTCCTGTGCCGTTCTCTCCTGTAATCAGAATATTGGCATCCGTTTGCGCCACTTTCTCTATCAGCGTCCGCAGTTGCTTCATGGCATTGCTTTCTCCCCAATACATAGAAGATACGGTTTTAGGGATTTCCGCTCTCTTCTTGTTCTTGGAGGAATTGCGGCAGGCAGACAGCAAGGTTTCTATCAGCCGGGCATTGTCCCAGGGTTTGACGATGAAGTCTGTCGCTCCTTCCTTGATGCCGCGCACTGCCAGGTCTATGTCAGCATAGGCTGTGAAAAGTACTACGGGCAGGGAGGGGTGTATTTTCTTTATCTCGTGTAACCAGTACAGACCTTCATTCCCGGTATTCAGTCCGCTGCTGAAATTCATATCCAGCAGCACCACTTGCGCATTTTCTTCACGTAACGCAGCGGGCAGTGTGATGGGTGAGGGCAGTGTGACGATATGTTCGAAATGATTTTTCAGCAATAGCTTTACTGCCGACAGCACTCCTTTGTTATCATCTACCACAATGATGGTTCCTTGTTTGCTCATAAATATCTTCTGTTCTTTTTCAGAAGAACAAAGATAATGATTTTCTCTCGCCAATCTTTTCTTTCAGAGAAAACTTTTCAATTTCATGAATTGTTCTATTATAAAATAGCATTTCAAATGAAAACATTTATATTAAGCATAATTGTAACCATGATTACATCGGTAGCTGGTGCACAGCAAAAAAGTTTTTATGACTTTACGGTCAAGACTATTGACGGGAAGGACTTGCCACTTTCCACGTTCAAGGGTAAGAAAGTATTGGTAGTCAATGTGGCATCTAAATGCGGTTTCACTCCCCAGTACGCCAAGTTGGAGGAGTTGTATGAAAAATATGGAAAAGATGATTTTGTCGTTATCGGATTCCCTGCCAATAATTTCCTGCATCAGGAACCCGGAACGAATGAAGAAATCAAGGAGTTTTGTACGTTGAATTATGGAGTGACTTTTCCTATGATGGCTAAAATATCTGTAAAAGGGAAAGATATAGCTCCCCTCTATCAATGGCTTACGCATAAAAGTGAAAACGGGGTTTCGGATGCTAAGATAGGGTGGAACTTTCATAAGTTTCTGATTGATGAAAATGGTAGATGGGTTGCCTCAATCGGCTCTACTACCAGTCCGCTTTCACAGGAAATTGTAGAATGGATTGAAGAATAAAATGACCAGAAGATAAATAATGCCCTATTGTTATTGCACCAGCTTTCCGTTTTTCAGTTCCGACATCAGCAGGTCATAGACGTATGCCGGGCTTTCGATATACAGGCCGGTGGAGAAGTCTTCCAGTTTGACGAATGTCTCCGAATTGTGGAATGTGGAGATGGCTTCCTGCAAATCCATATCATTACGTTCCACCAAGTAACGGACTACATCGGCGGATATTCCTTCAAAGAGGAATTTTGCGGTATTCGTGTTCATAGTCGTTTCAGCATTTTAATCGCTGCCTCTGAGTGAAAGAAATATTGTGAAGTCACTTTCGAAAATGTCAGTTCGTGCAATAGTTGTTCTTCGTTAATAAAATTCTCGGTGTATAAACGTAGCAAGCGCGCAATGGTATCATCGGCAACAGGGCCAATTACGATATCGTAATCGTGGCAAGGCTGAGTAGTGTTTATATCGCGGTTCGACATGACAAAACGTGCCCATTCCCAGTCTGGCTCCTTGAAAACCTTGACTTTCAATTCGCTCGACTGCGCTTCTTCGAGGTCAAACTCAAACATAGTCAGAGTGGGGTTTCCGCTGAACATCCGCGCTGTTCTTGCGGCCATCCTTTGGGCCTGTTCCCTAATGTCGGTCAGGTAAAATCCTCTGCCGAAATCCTTATAGGGGCGGCATCTGTTGAGGTCGATGCCGTCGATTGCCGTATTTGAACCGTGGTAAAGTATCATCGCAATGTTCCTCCATTGTTTTGGCAGACGATGGTCAGGTCATCCACACAGTCGTTAAAAGAAAGCGTGTGTTCCACATCGTAAAATTCGGTGAGAAAATCAATGCCTTTGAAACGTCTGATATAATTGCTTGCCTCCCGGATTGTCAAATCGTGACGGCGCGCAAATTCGACAATGACCGTCATCACATAATCGATTAGGTTCTTGTCCGCTTTCTTTTTGGACTTGAGCGCCACTATCGGTTCGACACCCAACGCCTCCGCTATGCGGTTGACAGTGCCAAAATTAACACACAGACCGTTTTCCACTTTGGAAACCATTGCTTTTTGGACGCCAATCATCACCCCGACTTCTTCTTGTGTCAATCCTTTGTTTTTTCGGCATTGGGCCAAAAGTTCTCCTATTTTTTGCAAATTCGTATTCATACCACAAAAATAGATAAAGTTTCTTGTGTAGGAAACTTTTTAACTACAAATATATTCTTTAGATAATTATTATCTTTCCAATTAAATGGCAGCTCTGCTCTGACACGCAAGAACCCGTGTGCCGGATGATGATTGTTAGGAAAACAGGAGGGAAATCAGTTCCTTTGTACATCATAGGTTATGGAACGGTGGTTCGAAAAGAGTTGTCGCTATTTTTTTGCTTATTTATTTGTGGGGATAAATATTTATCCCTATATTGTATTAGTAAAATTAAAAATATCATGGAGAATGATTATTAAAACTGAAAGTTATGGATACAATAAAAGACATTTGGTTTGATGCTAACCGCATTTATATGAAAACGGATGGTGGAGAAACTTTCAGCCGTCCCTTAGAGGCATTCCCTTTGCTGAAGGATGCAAGTGACAGAGAGCGCCTTGATTTCAAGATAGGAAAGTTTGGTGACGATGTTCGTTGGGAATCATTGGATGAGGATATTCATATATCCAGTTTTTTCGATACAGCGGAGCCGGATTATGAAAATGAGATAGCAATGATATTTAAACGTTTCCCTCAACTAAATGTGTCAGAGGTTGCACGTAGTATGGGAATAAACAAGAGTCTTCTTTCCAAGTATATCTATGGTATTAAAAAGCCGAGTGATATAAGGAAGATGCAGATTAAAGAGGCTCTCCATCTTTTGGGAAAAGAATTACTTGCCGTTTGATTAATCTCTTAATAATAGTTTAGGTGTGATTCCATTTGGTTTCACGCCTTTTTTATGTTAATTTTTCCACAATCATAGTTTCAACAGAAAGATAATTAAATATAAGGAAGATATGGCTAGAATAAACAAATACGGCTATGTTGCTGCGTGACGTTTTTGCATCCGTCAGGGAGATGCGGTGAACAAGCCAAGTTTATACCAAGAACCGGGCAAGCATGTGATGCAGACAGGGTAGGCGTGTACCGAGTACCAGGTAGCCTTGTTTGCTGTATCTTATATCTTACCATCTGGGCGATGATGCGTCCGGAAGAATTTGCATCAAGGTAAGTATACCGATAATCTGTTTCTTGTTTGTTTTTTGAGTAATAAAGAAACATCACTAAAAATAGCGGAATATATTTTCGTCCTATTTATTAAATTGCTATCTTTGCCACGTTTTCCACGCCGGTACTTCCGCAAGGAAGTTAGGGAGGTGGGAAATATACATATATAGAAAAGACGTTTACTTGACGTTTTGTTCTTGGCTCTACAGAACTTCGCAAATTCTAAAATCCAGCCAAAACAAAGCAACAGTAGGTGTCTGCGGGGTATGTTTATATCCTTGGTGCGCCTTTGCCGGTCAAAGGTGCATTCAAGTGTCATTATACATATCGGCGTGGGCTTCTGCGTTGCTCGTTCAGACTGGATTGGGCAATGCGAAGGCCTTGTAGGGCGGGACGAGTAACAGGTACAGATTCCCGCGCTTTTTTTATATATAGGTATTATAAATTCTGATTTAACACATAAGAACCGTCCGGTTCGGGAATCTGCGGAAGGTCATCGGTTGACCCGACAGGCTGCATCTACATCGTGCGGATTCCCATCCTCCATTTGTTGAAATAGCTTTTCTCCGGTCAGCTTAATCACAAGAGGCCGATTCCTCTTGTACTTTACGAAACTTCTCGTAATTGATTGAAATGCAGATATATATCTGTACTTCAAAGCTCCATAACTATGCTTTCAAGTGAAAAAATGCAATGGTTTGCCATGCGTGCCACTTATCGCCGGGGGATGCAGATCAAGGCTTTGTTGGATAAAGAAGGAATCAACAATTTCATTCCCATGCGTTACGAAGTTCGTATAAGGAACGGGCGCAAGAGGCGTGAGCTGGTTCCCGTTATCAGTGATCTGATATTTGTTCATTCCGTCCAGTCCGAACTTCAGAAGGTGAAGTTCAAACTTCCGTATTTTCAATATATGATTGATATCCGCAACGGGCAGAAAATCATTGTGCCCGATGATCAGATGAGGCAGTTTATCGCTGTGGCTGGAACGTATGACGAGCATCTTATCTTCTTCAGTCCCGATGAGGTGAACCTGCGTAAAGGTACGAAAGTCCGTATTACGGGTGGTGACTTCGAGGGCTACGAGGGGGTGTTTGTAAAGGTGAAAGGTGCGAGAGACCGTCGTGTGGTTATCAGTCTGCAAGGGGTGATAGCCATGGCCATGGCGACGCTTTCGCCGGACTTGATAGAAGTGATAGAAGAGCCGAAGAAGAGATGACTTCATTTGCTACGTTAAATATTGTTATCCCTTGATTAATGGGGAAGTAAATGATCTGATAATATAAATCTTATGTATAATAATGTGTAGAACCACATTCATGCCGTCAGGCATCCGGCTCCAGCAGCTGATTCAGAATCAGTATAAGGAAATTTTAGCCAGGGAAAAGAATAATGATAAATTCATTCATCTGTATGACATTGGCGCGTATTGGGTGGCTTTCGAGCGTTCCGCCTGTAGGTTGAGCGGTTTGTTTTCTAAAAGTGAGCTGACTTTGTTTCGTGTCCCGGATTGTGTGGAATATGTGGTGATGGTTTCTGTTCCTGCCGATGAGGCGGAGGGCTGTTTGGGTGAGTACATCATTTTGCACGATGGAATTTACCGGAAAGTGTGGTCGGAGCATGTTTTGCCGATGGGGGATTATCGTCATTGGCATGAGATGGCTGTGAGGTCTGTTTTGTTGTAAAGAAAAGTATGCGGACTTCGTGGACCAAGTAAGTGGTGTTACTTTGCTTACGAAGATATCTTACTTTTTTCAATGGAATATGGTCATCCGTCATGCTCTATAGGGAATACCCTGAAAAATCCTTCAAAAGCTTCAGCCTGCTCGCAAACGCCCTACCCGTGGGCATTCCGGCTGAAGGATTGGGTTCAGGAATCCTTCAGCTGGGGGTGGAATGTTTCAGCCGAACTGATCTTCCTCCGATTCTTAGGGAATCGTTTTTCCTGAAGGATATTTTCCGGCTGAAACATTTCACAATGCATATCCTTCAGCCGGAATGCCGACAGGCAGGGTGTTTGCGGAGTGGCTGAAAGATCTGAAGGAAAAAAAAGGCGTTTCGGCATGTAGATACCGTTATGGAAAAAATAACAGGTCAAATTTTTAAAAGCTCTTGTTCTTTCAATGAAAACGTCCTGTTCTTTTTTTTAAAGACCTTGTTCTTTTCGGAAAAGAACAGGATCTTTTAAGGGTTAGTAACGTGTATGCCGGAAGGTTGGTAACGTGTCACCCCACACGTTACTAATGTGTGGGGTGTAAGATTAGTAATGTTGCAGGCGGAAGATTGCATATCTTGCTAGTGATACAATCATAAACGTATGAAGTTTCAGTATATAAAAGATAAAGTTAGTGCTTATTTCACTAAGGGGAATGAGCGTAGTGTTGCGGTGAAGAAAAATATCGCCGTTTCATTAGTGTTGAAATGTATAAGTATTTTAGTTTCCTTGCAGGTCGTTCCATTGACCATCGGTTATGTTAATCCTACGAAGTATGGCATTTGGCTGACGTTGAGTTCCATTATTGCCTGGCTGTCTTATTTTGATTTGGGGTTTGCCCACGGATTTCGTAATCGTTTTGCTGAGGCAAAAGCAAAAGGGGATATGAAGTTGGCAAAAGAATATGTCAGTACTACATATGCAGTGCTCTTCTTGCTCTTTTCCGTAATTTTATTGATAACCTTGGTGGTGAATAATTATTTGGATTGGAGTCGTATTTTAAATATTGATCCTGTTTATAAGGATGAGCTGAGTCTGGTTTTCGGTTTGTTGGCATGCTTCTTTTGCCTGAACATTGTGGCAAGTGTCTTTACTACCATGCTGACGGCAGATCAAAAGCCTGCTTTAGCTTCGCTTATAAGTACAAGTGGTCAGGTACTGGCTTTTGCTTGTGTCTATGTATTGACTAAAACCACAAAGGGAAGTCTGAGTGCTTTGGCTGTTTCTTTTTCAGCTATACCGTGCCTGTTTCTTTTAATTGTTTCTATTATTGTGTATCAAACTAAAAAATACAAGATTGTAGCCCCTTCGTTGCGTGACGTTCGCTTTTCGTTGGTGCGGAGTGTTGTTGGTTTGGGTGGACAGTTTTTTGTTGTTATGTTTTCTATGCTTTTTATTTTTCAACTTACTAATATCATTTTGTCAAGAGTGCAAGGCCCAGAAGCAGTTACGCAATATAATATTGCTTATAAGTATTTTAATGTACTTAACATGGCTGCAAATATTATTTTGACTCCGTTTTGGTCAGCATTTACTGATGCTTATATTAAGAGAGATTATAATTGGATGCGTGGTACGCTAGAAAAACTGGAGAAATTATGGTTGTTATGTATTCCTATTTTAGTTTTAATGGTACTGAGTTCTGATCTCTTATATAAATTTTGGATTGGTGATTCTGTAGCTGTATCTTTTTCATTATCATTTTGTATGGCAATATATGTATTATGTCAGACGGGAGGAAATATGTATATGTTTCTTATTAATGGAACGAGCAAAATACGTTTGCAACTAATCATTTATTTGTCATTTGCTTTGGTTTCTATTCCGTTGATGAAGTATTGTTGTAAGTATTATGGTATAGAAGGTATACTGATAGTTCCTACTACGGTATTTATTTTGCAGGCCTTTATTGGAAGAGTGCAGATATTGAAGATGATAAATGGTACGGCTAAAGGAATTTGGCTGAAGTGAAATGAAAAACAATATGAATTATCCCCTAATTTCTGTCATAACTGTTTCTTATAATGCAGTTTTAACAATTGAACAAACCATTCTTTCCGTCATTAACCAAACTTATCTGAATATTGAGTATATCATCATTGACGGTGGAAGTACGGATGGAACGGTTAATGTAATAAAAAAGTATGCGGATAAAATCGCTTATTGGGTGAGTGAGTCGGATAAGGGAATTTATGATGCGATGAATAAAGGAATTGCTTATTCGCATGGAGAATATTGTAATTTTATCAATGCAGGTGATAAATTTTGTTCCTCATCTATATTGAAACAGGTCATGGACTTTAATCATGTGGCAGATATAATAGTTGGTCAGGATTTACATGTTAATGAACATAATAAAATAGTATCACGCAGTGTATTACCTCGAAGATATAATCTTCTGCATTTTTATATAACTACCATACCTCATCAAAGTTGCTTTATAAGGGCCTCTTTATTAAAAAAGTATTATTATGATACATCTTTAAAAATAGTATCAGACTGGAAATTCTATTTACAATCAATCGTTTTAGGTGGGCATAGTGTGGCTGCGTATAACAATGTTATTGTGATATGTAATCCCAGAGGAGCCAGCAGTGATAACAACCGGATAAAAGAAGAACGCGAAAAAGTGCTTAAAGATCTACTCCCAGCTTATATTGTCAATGATTATCAGTGTTTATCCTGTTTGGGAGAAGAATTTATTGAAAACGCTCTTTTTTTATTTAATAATCATTGGATAAGATTTTTAGTAAAAAAGGGGCTTGCAATAATGGTTAAAATAGTAAGAATATTTAAATAGTTTATTTATGAAAATAGTAGTGTTCAAAGGAGGACTGGGTAATCAACTCTTTCAGTATGCATTTTATAAATACCTTTCAAGAAAGGATGAAACCTTTTATTTCTACAATGATGCTTGGTATAATGTGAGCCATAATGGATTTGAATTAGATAAATATTTTAAAACTGATGATTTGAAAAAATGTAGTAGGTTTTGGATAATTCTGTTTAAAACCATTTTATCAAAATTATACCATTGGAAAATATATGTAGTAGGTTCTGTAGAGTATCAATATCCTAATCATTTGTTTCAAGCTGGATATTTTTTAGACAAAAAGTATTATGACGAAAATACTATTGATTTTAAACATCTTCTTTTGTCGGAAAAGAACCAATCATTGCTGAAGGATATTCAAAACTCAAATAGTGTTGGCGTGCATATAAGAAGAGGTGACTACATGACCAAACAAAATTTGGTTATATTTGGAAATATTTGTACGCAGAAATATTATCATGATGCCATAAGAATAATAACAGAGAAAGTAAATGATGCTGTCTTCTATGTTTTTTCTGATGATATTAGCTGGGTACAAACTCATTTGGATATACCCAATGCTGTTTATGTGAATTGGAATACAGGAGAATCCAGCATCTATGACATGTATTTGATGTCTTCCTGCAAATACAACATTATAGCCAATAGTACTTTTAGTTATTGGGCGGCACGATTAAATAAAAAAACTAATATGGTGATTTATCCCTCAAAGTGGTATAATACATTTACTCCTGATATTTTTCCTGAATCATGGTGTGGAATCTAAAAAATGGATAGATGATAATTACTCAGCTTATTTTTCTGCTCTTTATTATTTTTTTTATAAGATATAAAAAGAAGGCTGTTCTTTATATAATACCATTGTCTTTGTTTTTTACAATGCTTCCTGTTGTAAGAATAGGGGGTACGTATATTGGTCTTTGTGATGCGATAAATTTTGTTATATACGGGTATATTCTTGGTCGGAAAGATGCAAGGAAAGCTATATTCTGCAATCCATTGTTTTTACCTTTGTTTGGTAATTTTATATTGTTGTTATTAATTGCTTTGTATGGAACGGAACGGACTTCATTGTATGTGTTGTGGAAAACAATATCAAATGAAATACTTTTGCCACTTGCATTTATCTATTTTTTGCGAACAAAGAACGATATTAAATTAATTGTAAATCTTTATTTGAAAGTGTTTTGGGTGTTATGTATATATGGAATTATAGAGTTTCTATTAAATTATAATATAATTCTATATTGGCTGCAATCTCAGACTGATTTATCTTTTTGGGTAGATCATACCAATGATATCCGATATGGATATGGGCGATATAATTCATTTTTTCATTTTCCCATAACATTTGGAGATGCGTGCGTTGTATTCTTTTATTTTCTTACCTTCTTCTATAGTAAATATGAAGGAGTATTTATATCAAGGAAATCTTATATTAAGACTTTGTGTTTGCTTCTTATCGGTGTTTTTCTTGCTAATTCACGTGCCACTATTCTTGCATTAGTATTTGGATTGTTGCAATTTGACTATATAAGAAAGCCTAAAACTCTATTAATCGCTTTTTCTATCTTTTTAATCATGGTCTTGCCGTTTTCTGATTATATATTAAATGTATATCATTCCATATTTGATTTTACGGGTAATTATGATGTTGGTGGAAGCTCTATGGATATGAGAATGAGACAATTAGATATTTCTCTTTTTCTGTTTTTACAAAACCCTATATTTGGTGGTGGCTTGAGTATGATTTATTATTTAATGACAGATATATCAATCCCGGAACTTGCAGGTGCGGAGTCTCAATTATTTTATTTGTTGATTGAACGTGGTTTGTTAGGTATATTGGGATATCTATGGCTGATAATTTCAATGTGCAAATTATTGCCTTCATATAGAAAGTTCAACATGGTTTTTGTTGGTATCTGGGTATTGGCTTCTTTCGTATCATTAACAGTGGGATTATATATAAATTTTCCGATTATATTTTTGCTCATTATATATAAGAGTCAGAAACTTAATTTATTAAAAAGATAATGTTCTCTATTATTATTCCTCTATATAACAAGGCTGATTATATTGCAGAAACACTGAAGTCAGTTCTGAATCAAACATATTGTGATTATGAAGTAATCGTGGTGAATGATTCATCGACAGATAATAGTTTGGAAGTGGCTTCTAGTTTTCAGGATGAACGAATTCATATTTATACAAAAGAAAACGAAGGTGTATCAGCAGCACGTAACTATGGTATTATGCATGCTAAATATGATTATATTGCTTTTCTGGATGCAGATGATATTTGGGAATCTGATTATTTGGAATGCCAAAAGAAGTTGATAGAAATCTATCCTGATGCTGGGATTTATTCTACTGCTTTCTACTCTTTGGAAAAGGGGAAACGGAAACTTCGTAATGTATTGATTAACGAACACACACACTTCCTTGTTCATGATTATTTTAAAGAATCCGTAATGAATGGATTATCCATTTGCTGGACTAGCTCCTTGTGCTTAAAAAAAGAAATGATAAAGGAGATACCAATGTTTCGAGTAGGTATTAAGCGTGGTGAGGATTTGGACCTTTGGCTTAGAATAGCGTTGAATTATGATGTAGCCTATTTGAACCTTCCGAAAGTCTTTTATAGAACAGGGTTATCTGATAGTCTTACATCAGATTATTCTAAAAATGGAGAATTTCCTTATTACGAGTGGTTTAACTTTACATCGGAAAGTTCTTATTATAGAAAGTATGTGATTTTAGTTGTGTATATACATGCAAAAAATGCATTTATACATCATGATTACGATACATGTTTGGCCGAGTTGTGGAGTGTTAAAACTATTGTTTGGAGATTCAAATGGGCAGAGCGATTATTATTACTAGTAATTTCATGGATAAAAAGTAAATAATGAATATCATTTATTTTGTTCCCAATATTACCATTGCAGGAGGTATATTCCGTATAGTGTCAGACAAGATGAATTATTTGGCGGAAAATATGGAAGGACGGCTTTTTTTGGCATATTATGGTAATGGACAGGAAAAACCTATATATCCTTTGCACCCGAACATTCAACTGTTACCTATTGATATAGAGTGGAAGGTAGGCTTTGGAAAGAAAATTAATAGAGTATGGAAAAATATAAGTATTATACGTCACATATTTAAAAAATATAAGATAGATATTGCTGTCAATGCCAATGCTCCTTTATTGATATGGATATTACCATTTATTTGTCGGCGGATAAAGAAGATCCATGAGTTTCATTTTTCTTATAAAGGACAACAGATATTAGATGAGGAAATTTTTAAATCGCGAGGAAAGAAATTTTTAGTTCAATATTTAAGAAAGTGTTGTTTGACAAAATTCGATAAGGTAATTGCATTAACAGAGTCTGACAAGAAAATGTGGAATTTACCGAATATATTTGTAATACCTAATTTTAGCAATATACAACTACATGAAAGAAATGGTAGAAAAAGCAAAGTTGCTATATCAGCAGGTAGATTAGAATCTGTAAAAGGTTATAATCGATTGATTGCAGCTTGGGTGATAGTTGCACAAAAGTGTCCGGACTGGCAATTGGAAATTTGGGGTGAAGGAAGTCTGCGAGAAAGTCTTCAACGACAAATTGATGCTTTGCATCTTTCATCAGTTGTTCATCTGAAAGGTGTTTCACCTAGTATAGGTGAAGTATATTCTCATTCTTCTTTTTTTGTCATGTCATCTTTGTATGAAGGTTTCCCGTTGGTATTGGTGGAGGCGATGAATTGTGGCTTGCCTTGTGTTAGTTTTGACATTACTGGAGCAAATAGTATCATAGACAATGGTAAGAATGGATTTTTAGTGCCGGATAATGATGTAAATGCCTTGGCGGAAGCTTGTATAAAATTGATAGAAAATAAAGTATTACTAGAAGATATGGGTAAGCAGGCTTATATGTCGGGAAAATGCTTTTCAAAACCAAAGGTAATGCAAAAATGGTTAGACCTGTTTAGGGAACTGATGAGAGAATAAACCGCATGATTGGAAAGAAATATAACTACATACAAATTAGTTTACTATTAATATGTTAGAAAAGAAAATTGCATTGTTGACTTCTGTTACATTTAATAATATTGGTAACGGATTTATAGATTTGGGTGCTGAAGCTGCTTTGATGAAAGCATTACCGCTTAATGCTGAATTATTTAAAGTTAGCTCAAATGCTAATTTTGCAGCTACAATGGGACAAATGTTCATGCTGAAAGAAAACCCAATAATAAATTGGTTATGGGTACATACCATGCAAAGGGCTGCTAAAAAGCTTCATGACCGTTCATACAAAACGGTAAAAACGCAAAATATCTTTAGTATGGCCAGTATGGTTAAATGTGATTATTTTATAATTCCGGGATGTGTATTAACTGTTCCATTTTTTACGATTTATGGAGATTTAATAAAGAGAAAAGCAGAACAAGGAAGTAAGATTATTTTTTTAGGTGCAAGCGGAAACTTCTATACAGAATATGAAGTCAAATTTGTTTCTGAATATTTAAGAAAATTGCGGCCTTACGCTATAATGACCCGTGATAGCCTTGCCTATAAGTACTATGCAAATTTTACAAAAAATAGTTATAATGAAATAGATAATGTGTTCTTTGTGAATTTACTTAATTTACCCCAAATAGATACTGATTTAACACCGTATGTAGTATTGAATATTGAAGAACCTAAGCATTATAGGATAAAAGAAGAACTGAAAAATATTTTTAAAGAAAAGAATATTGTTTATTCTTATCATAAGCCTTTTCCTTATACAAAAGTTAGTAAGTTAGTAAAAAATGGAGTGATAGTATCTGATAATCCAATGGATTATTTACTCCTTTACCGGAATGCTTCAGAAGTTTATTCTGATAGAGTACATGCTTGTATCCCTACTTTGGCATTTGGAAATAAAGCAAGATTGTTTAGCAATAGTCCTAGGATAGCCTTGTTTGAAAATGCGAAAATTCCTGATGTAAGGGAAAGACTTGTCAGCATAGAAGGATTAAAAGAAATGCAGGACAAACAAATTGCATTTCTAGCTTCATTATTACAGTAATAAAGAGAATGGTAATATGAATATATTGTTTTTTTATCGTGTTTATCCTAATTATGGTGGTGTTGAGGTAGTGACAACTGTACTTGCCAATCGTTTTATAAAGGATGGACATGGTGTTATCATAGCTTCAATAGAACAACCGCATATTGAACTAGCTTGTCAATTACTACCAGATGTAAAGCTTGTCAAATTAGACTATCCTGTTTGTTCTATAAAAAATATGAGGAAGTTACATCGATTAATTATAAATGAAAAAATTGATATTATAATTAATCAGTGGGGACTTCCTTTTATGTCAACATTACTGTGTAGAGTGGCTATAAAAAGAACATCATGTAAATTGATTTCGGTATTACATGGTGCTCCAAATACGTCTAAATTAATTATTAAGGCACGTGATAAATGTGAAACAGTTTATAACCCTTTTTTGAAATACATATATCATGCTATAATGTATCTAAAAGAAGAGTTGGTAAAAGCTAGCATTCGTTATAATTGTAGCCATTGTGAAAAATATGTTCTTCTTTCATCTCATTTTATCAAGCCGTTAAGTGATTATGCACATATAAAGAGAACTGAGAATATTATAGCAATAGGCAATCCTGTTACTATTCCTGTGTATTTTGAAGAATGGGAGTTAAAACAGAAGAAGAAGCAGCTGTTATATGTAGGAAGAATGGATTATGAAAATAAACGAGTAAATAGAATAGTGGAAGCTTGGAAAGTTCTTTATGAAAAATATGTTGATTGGGAACTTGTTTTGGTGGGAGAAGGCCCTTATAAAAGTACATTGGAAGAATATATTAGAAGATATGATATTCAACGTGTTTGTTTCAAAGGCTTTCAAGTATCTCCTCCCATACAACATTATAAGGAAGCTTCTATATTTTTATTGACTTCTGATTTAGAAGGGTTTGGATTAGTAGTTATTGAAAGTATGAGTTATGGAGTGGTCCCAGTTGTGTATGGAAGTTATGAAGCTATATATGACATCATAGACAATGGAAAGTCTGGCTTAATAACTCCGATACCTTATAATAGTCAAAAAACAATTGACTGCATCAGCTTGCTAATCGAGAATGAAAAATTAAGAAAAGAAATGGCAAAGGAAGCCATGTGTAAGGCGAAATGTTTTACAATTGATTCTGTTATTACAAGGTGGTATAATCTGTTTGAAGAAGTATTATAAACTTCCATAAAAATAAATTATCATTTAATTTATGCTCCCTCTATTGCTTAATAAAATCATACAAACAGATAAATTGCTGTTTTTACATTTGGTTACTCAGAAAAACAGAATTTACACCTTTCTCAACCCCGTATCTTACCTCATAGCTTTAGAAAACAAATCCCTATTTGAACAATTCGATGGTATTTTTGCCGATGGCTCTTTACTGGTTTCTGCCATAAGATTAGTATACGGAAAGCGAGTGACCAGACGTAGTTTTGATATGACCTCCCTTGCTCCCGAATTGTTGAATTACCTCATGGAAAGCCGTAAAACGCTCTATATCGTAGCCTCGGGTCAAGAACAAGTGGAGTGTTCTGTGAGGATATTTCAAGAGCAGTATCCGGAGTTACGCATTGCAGGGTTCAGGAACGGATATTTCTCTTCGGATGCTGAAATGAATAAGGAAGCTTCTCATATAGTCGAATTAAATCCGGATTTTCTGATAGTAGGTATGGGGGCCTTGATGCAGGAAAAGTTTCTGCTTAAGGTAAAAAAGATGGGTTACCAAGGCATCGGCTTTACGTGTGGTGGCTTTGTTCACCAAACGGCAATGAATAGGATGCACTATTATCCGAACTGGGTTGATAAGATGAATTTGCGTTTCGTTTATAGAATGTATAAGGAGAAACATACACGTACAAGATATCTGCAAGCTGCATTCTTGTTTCCGGTACGCTTTATCGGGGAAAGAATTTTCGGATGAAAGAGCAGACTTTGCTTATTGCCATGTAAATAATGGAGAATGGCAACAACAGGACGAAGATAGCAGTAGGAATAATTTTTCCGAGTATTTTTAATACATCTGTTTTCATGCTGCAAATATAAATTAAAATTCATAGAATAGTGAAATTAAGAACTCTAATATTTCTGGGGGGACTCTTTGGAGGAATGAATGTTATCAAAGGGCAGGCTTTTTATGGTACTACAGGACTACTTCATGCACCTACTGCCGTTATGCAGAAAGATAAAACCGTTATGCTGGGAGGAAATATGCTGGATGTAAATATACTTTCCCGATATTGGGTGAGAAGTGAATATCATCCCTATACCTATAACTATTATATAAATTGTACTTTGTTTCCTTGGCTGGAAGTAGCATATACTTGTACGTTGGTAAAGGGGATACATGGTTCTTCTTATTGGCCTCAGCAAACTTGGGGCAGGTTTACCAATCAGGACAGATCGTTTCATTTCCGGTTGAGGGCATGGAAAGAAGGCTGGTGGAAGGCTTGGACGCCTCAGGTAGTGATTGGTGCGAATGATCCGGGAAGCCATTCTTCAAATGGAGGTGGAGACATAGATTGGGGGGGCGGTGGTAGCGGAAACCACAATTACTTGACACGTTATTATCTGGCGGCAACGAAACATGTTGAATTTAGTGGAATAGGTACAGTGGGGGTTCATGTAGCTTGGGTTATCGGTAAAGCTATGAGTGATGTGCATTATAGCCGTCCTGCTGCAGGGATAAACTTTCACTTTGGCATAAAGGGCGAAGGTTTCTGGCAGAAAGCTCTGAATGGATTTAATCTGATGGCGGAAGTGTGTCCCGGACATGCGGAAGATCTGCATACAGCAACTTATACTGTGAATGTGGGTGGAACTTATTCAATATGGAAAGACCATATCAATCTTATTGCTGAACTGAATGACGGTAAATTTTTTAGCGGAGGTATATTCTTTAAATTACATCTCAAATAACTGACTTGATTTCTAGTGGATGAAGCATTATAAGAATAGCCGGAATCACTTGGAAAAAGTAGTTCCGGCTATTCTTATATAACGATATTTGTATGTCCTGTTTTTATTATCCTACAATGTATTTAGCATTCTTGCCGCTTATTTTACGAATGAATACCACAAGCAGCCATGATACGCCAAATGCTACGACTGCGGCAGCGGGAATTTGTAAAGGCACGGGAACACCGATATTGCGCATCAGGACTACACCCGGACCTGTGAAAAAATAATGTATCATATAGATGCCAAAACCACATACGGTCAAGTTTGCCAGCATACGCTGGATCAGTTCTGAGCGTACTTTTACTTTCTTGGCTATGAGGAAGAAAGGGATAGTCATCATAATCACATTCAAAGAATTATAGGTGAAGAACAGTTCCAACATTTCATCAGTGCATTGTGGTAATGCGGTCATGTGGCGGAAACCGAAGAATGTGACCATGTAACCTGCCAGAAACATGGGGATACAGACTGACAGTGTCTTACTCCATGACCAGTCGTGGTTGCGCAGATAGTGTCCCAATAGCAAGTACCCGTTGAATCCGGCAAAATAATAGAGCATATTGAACGAGTTCCACGCACAGCCTCCCCAAATGTATGGGGATACGAACTGATAATAATAAGGTAACAAGCCGGTTATTCCCCATGCGACAAGAAACCATAGTTTGGCTTTCTCCGAGGCCTTTTCTACCCATGCGGAGAAAATAGGAAGGTATAGATATAATCCGATAAGCAGATAGATATACCACATATGTACGTCTAATAAAGAGAAATTGAGAGGCATTTCTGCTATATAACCCAATGATACGTTGAGTGACTGACGGGCGGCTTCTTCACCGCTATAAGGGAAAAAGTCAAGGATTATTTCAGGATTAAGTCCCAACAATCCTGTAAACCAGGGAAATAAATTATAAATGACACTCCAGATAAGGAACGGCCAGAATACACGGCTGATTCTTTTTTTGTAGAAAGCGGATATTTCGCCACGTACGGGGAGCAGCAATGCTCCTGTAATCATGACAAACAGTGGGACACACGGACGGAGAAAGGCTCCGTAGGCGGCTCCCCAGAATTTGATTTCATCAATGTTGGCTGGCGGTTCGCCGGGGTAAAAGTTGAACGGGTCTGCACTATGGCAGCAAACTACGGTGAACATGGCTACCAAACGAACGACATCCAGCCATACCACATGTTTTCTTGTGGTGTTCATAGCAATAGGTTGATTCATAATTTAATTTTTGATTTGACAGGCACAAAGGTATGCTTTCTCTGAGGATTATTTCTTGCTTTGGAACAAAAAATAAAAAGAACTATCCGCAATCATACTACAAAATGAGAATCCTCCCACTGCAAGAGTCACAATCATTTGTCTTTTGCAGGGGGAGGAATTCTATTTAGGGTTAGAGGGTTATTTTAGTCCTCTGTTCTTCAACAAGGGATCAATACCGGGTTCTTTGCCACGGAAATTGACATACATGTCCATCGCATCGTCAATGCAGCCGGGAGTGAGGATATATTTGCGGAACTTTCCTGCTACTTCTTGATTAAAGATATCGCCTGTTTCCTTGTATGCCTCGTATGCGTCACAATCCAGCACTTCTGCCCAAATATAACTATAGTAACCGGCAGTATATCCACCACCCATGGTGTGGTTGAAATAAGTGGTGCGATAGCGTGACGGAATTTGTTTCAGCAATCCGCGCTTACCTAATGTTTCTGCTTCGAACTGCATAACGTCCATATCATCGGGAATTTCTTTTAATACATGATAATCCATATCCAGCAGGGAAGCAGCTAAATATTCAGCCGTAGCGAAGCCTTGTCCGTATTTGCCACTCTTGTCCATTTTTTCAACCAGTCCGGCAGGAATAACTTCACCTGTCTGATAATGTTTGGCATATACATTCAATACCTCCGGTTCAAAAGCCCAATGCTCATCTATCTGTGACGGCAGTTCTACAAAATCACGCGGAACACTAGCCACACCATAATAATGTACATCTTTGAAAAGATTATGTAAAGCGTGTCCGAATTCGTGGAACAAGGTATTCGCTTCATCTGCACTGAGCAAAGCGGGTTGTCCGGCTGCCGGTTTGGTAAAGTTGCATACCACGGTTACTACAGGAGCCACTTTCTTGCCGTCCTTGTAGGTCTGTGAACGATAGCTTCCGCACCATGCGCCACCTTTCTTGCTGGCACGCGGAAAGAAGTCCATATAGAGTACACCTAGATGAGAACCGTCTTTGTCCTTACATTCGAATGCCTGTGCATCGGGATGAGGGAGGGGAAGATTGTCCAGCTGGGTGAAAGTGATACCGTACAGTTTGTTGGCAACATAGAACACACCGTCACGTACGTTTTCCAGTTTCAGATAAGGACGTACCTGATTTTCATCCAAGTCGAATTTGGCTTTCTTGGCTCGGTCTGCATAATAACGCCAGTCCCAACCTTCGGCTGTGAAGGTTTTTCCGTCTTTCTTTATTTCGGCATTGATATCTGCCAGTTCTTCTTTGGCTTTGGACAGAGTAGGTGTCCAAATCTGATCTAATAATTTATATACGGCATCCGGTGTTTTCGCCATACGTTCTTCCAGTGCAAAGGAAGCATAGTTTTCATATCCCATCAGCTTGGCTTTTTCCAGACGGGCCTTGAGCAGTTTGCGTACCACTTCCTTGTTGTCGTATTCATTTCCGTTATTTCCTCTGTTAATGTATCCTTTGAATATCTTTTCGCGCAGGTCTCGGTTATCGGCATATTGCAGGAAAGGCATGATGCTGGGATTATGCAGGGTGAAAATCCATTTGCCTTCCATGCCTGCTTCTTTAGCTGTTTCGACAGCACTGGCAATCAGGTTTTGGGGTAATCCGGCTAAGTCTTCTTCTTTGTCCACGATCAATTGGAAAGCATTGGTTTCCTTCTGCATATTTTGGCCGAAGGTGAGCTGTAACATGGAAATCTCACTATTTAATTCACGCAGTTTTTTTTGACTTTCGGCATCCAGGTTGGCACCTCCACGTACAAAATCTTTATAGGTTTCTTCCAACAACTTCTTTTGCTCTTTGTCCAAATCGCCGGGATTTTCATAGACAGCTTTGATGCGTGCAAAAAGTTTTTCATTTAAGGCGATGTCATCGCTGTGTTTTGATTGTAGTGGAGAGAGTTCACGGCTCAGTGCGTCCATTTCATCATTGGTATTGGCGCTTTTCAGTCCGTAGAATACGGTGCTGACTTTACGAAGTAACGCTCCGCTTTGATCCAGTGCTGCAATGGTATTCTGGAAAGTGGCGGGTTCGGGGTTGTTCACTATAGCGTCAATCTCTTTCTGTTGTTCTTCCATGCCCTGCAAAAAGGCGGGTTTGTAATGTTCCATCTTGATTTGGTCGAAAGGAGGAACCTGGAAGGGAGTTGTGTACTCTGAAAGGAATGGATTTCCGGTAGGGGCTGCCTGTTTCCCTTGCGAACCGCAACCGCTTAATATGGCAACCGCACAGGCTGCCAAAAGAATGTGTTTCATAATAATTTGTTTTATATAGGTGATAATGCAAAGATAGTAAAATAAGGCAAATTCCAATAAGTTTGAAGCGTAGAACTATTTGTTTGTTTTCATAGTCTGTCTAATTATCATACATCATTGTCTAATAATTAGACAGACTGTTTCTTTTTGCTATTTTTCAATGTGTTGTTAATCAGTTATTTGTTTGCGTGGCACGGTTTTGGCATTTATATTATAGAGAACGAATTATAGAAACTTTAGTTTCTTATACACTTTATGGGAAGTAACGTTGTGAAACGGGACTTCTCTCTTTTAAAATAATAATAATTAAAAACACGAAATATGAAACAGATTTATTATGTCATTCAGGCTTTGATACATGGACGTGGAGCTAATATTATAAAAGTCGTTTCGTTAGGCTTGGGCCTGACTATGAGTATTCTGCTTTTCTCAAGAGTTGTGTATGAGCAGAGTTTTGATACTTGTTTTAAGGATCATGATAAATTATACCAATTGTGGAATATATGGACAGTAAATGGAGAGCCTTTTCCTCCGAGTGAGTTCATTATCGGTGCAGCTGCCGGAGGCATACTGGATGCAATGCCGGAAATTGTGGAATCGGCGGCAAGTACAGGCTCGTGGCCGGTTTCGGCACCTATTTATAACGGGAGTGTCCGCTTTGATGATTTTAAAGTTGCTGCTGATTCATTGTTTTTTCAGACAATGGGTATTGAGGTCTTGAGTGGTGATCCGGTACGTGAATTGCAGCAAAAAGATGTAATTTTCCTGAGTAAAGATTTGGCGGATAAAATGTTTGGCGGTGAGAACCCGATTGGTAAAATAATTAGTTTCAATAAGGAAATTGAGTTGACAGTCAAAGGAACGTATGCTGCTTTACCTGAGAATTGTACTATGCGACCGAAGGCTGTCATTTCCTTGCCTTCTATCTGGAGCCGCCGGATAGGAAATTATTCATGGAACGGTGGGGACAGCTGGAAAGAATATATCCGGTTGAAGCAGGATATTGATTTGGATGAATTGAACAAGCGTATTGATATGGTAGTACAGCAACATATTCCCAGAAGTGATAAGTTGGGAATCACTGTCATGGCAAAACCTGTTCGGGATACGTACCGTGGATATGATGAAGTGAAAAGAATGCGTAATATCATGCTTATTTTAGGTATATCTATTTTGTTTATCACGACATTGAATTATGTGTTGATTTCTATTTCTTCATTGAGCCGGCGTGCCAAAAGTATTGGTGTTCATAAATGCAGCGGAGCGGGAACGGGTACTGTTTTTGGTATGTTTATGTGGGAAACCGGTATTATTATTTTGCTTTCATTGTTTTTGATGGTTTTTTTAATGTTTAATTTCCGGGAATTTGTGGAAGATACTACAGCTGCTAAACTGGAGTCTCTTTTTGCGGTGGAACGTATTTGGGTGCCTTTTGGAGTGACTGCTGTCTTATTCCTCATTGGTGGTGTGCTGCCGGGACGAATTTTTTCAAAGATACCGGTCACACAGGTTTTCCGGCGTTATACAGAGGGTAAGAAAGGATGGAAACGTCCGTTATTGTTTATCCAATTTGCAGGAGTGGCTTTTATATGTGGATTGATGTGTGTAGTGATGCTCCAGTATCATTATGTTATTAATAAAGATCCGGGTTATAATCCTGAGCGGGTAGTGATTGGCGTTAATAATGCACCGGATGCTAAAGCCCGGCTTGCTGCCCGTCACTTTTATGAGGGGCTTCCATACGTGGAAGCATTGACTTCGGCAACTAGCTATCCGTCTAATGGATATAGCGGGCAGATGATACCGGATGAGAAAGGAACGAGTCTTTTTTCCAGCCGTTATGATTTTACTCAGGAGAATTATGTAGCTTTTATGGGAATGGTCATACAGCAAGGGCGTGTGCCTCGTGAATCCGGTGAGGTGGCAGTGAATGAGGAATTTGTACGGAGAATGCATTGGGGAAAAGATGTTTTAGGTAAGAGTATACAGACAGAAGAAGGCCGTGTCAAAATAGTAGGTGTGATTAAAGATTTTAATATTGGCGGATTCTACTCAGAGCTGAAACCGTTTGTCTTGCATCATCATCCCAAAGATTTGGCTGATCTTGTTTATCTCCGTCTGAAGGAACCCTTTGGTGAGAATCTTCAGAAACTGAAGCGTGATGCTGCCGAAGCTTTTCCTAATCAAACAGTCGGCTTTGAAAGCTTGGAACAAAAAATGGCGGATAGTTATAATTCCGTTCGTGTATTTCGTAATGCGACTTTATTGGCGGCAATTGCCATCTTGTTTATTACTTTGATGGGACTGATAGGCTATATTAATGATGAATTACAGCGACGTTCGAAAGAAATTGCTATTCGTAAAGTGAATGGAGCTGAGTCATTTGCGATATTGGAAATGTTGGTGCAAGATGTTCTTTGGATTTCTTTCCCGGCTGTAGTCGCAGGTACACTAGGGGCATGGTATGTAGGTGGTTTATGGATGGAACAGTTTGCTGTGACTGTAGGTTCGCTTGTTCCTTATTATGTATGTGTAGCTATCGTGGTCTTGATATTGATTGTCAGTTGTGTCATTTCCAAAACATGGCGCATTGCCAGTGAGAATCCAGTAAAGAGTATTAAATCAGAATAAAGATCAATAGAACAAACAATTAAAATTTATTATTATGATACAGATTGAAAATTTAAGTAAGGTATTTCGTACTTCAGAAGTAGAAACAATTGCGTTGAATCATGTAAACATAGAGGTGAAAGAAGGAGAGTTTGTAGCTATTATGGGACCATCAGGTTGTGGAAAATCCACCTTATTGAATATCCTTGGTCTGTTGGACAATCCTACTGAAGGCAGTTACAAGTTGCTGGGCAATGAAGTAGCCAATCTGAAAGAAAAAGAACGCACCCGCCTGCGTAAAGGTGTAATAGGTTTTGTATTTCAAAGCTTTAATCTGATAGACGAACTGAATGTTTTTGAAAATGTGGAATTACCGTTGACTTATCTTGGAATCAAGGCTAGTGAACGTAAGGAGCGTGTTCTGGAAATTTTAAAGCGAATGAACTTGAGTCATCGTGCCAAGCATTTCCCGCAACAGCTTTCCGGCGGTCAACAACAGCGTGTGGCTATTGCCCGTGCTGTGGTTACTAACCCTAAATTGATCCTCGCCGATGAGCCTACCGGTAATTTGGACTCAAAGAACGGTGCTGAAGTAATGAATCTATTGACCGAACTTAACAAGGAGGGGACTAGTATTGTCATGGTAACTCACTCTCAGCATGATGCCGGATTTGCTCATCGTGTCATTCATTTGTTTGACGGTAGTGTAGTGGCGAACATTAAAGAATAATAATGAAAGGGTGGTTGTAATGAAACAAATCTATTATGCAATACAATCGACATTACACGGCCGTGGAAGCAATGTGACAAAAGTCATATCGCTTTCATTAGGCTTGACTATTGGTGTTCTGCTTTTTTCACAAATAGCATTTGAACTCAATTATGAAAAATGTTACCCTGATGCCGACCGATTGGTGTTGGTACGTGGAGGAGGAGAGAATGTAAAGACTGGAGAGAAAGGAGAAGGATATGATGATAGCTTGTTTGCTCCGATGGCAGAAGCATTCCGCAGTGATTTGTCACAATGGATTGAAAATGCTACAGTCATTTTCAATTTTGAGACATTAAATGTATTCAAGGATGGTCATAAGCTGAAAGACGTAAACTACGCTTATGTAGATACTTGCTATTTCCGTACTTTCGGCATCAAAGTATTGAAAGGGAATCCTGAGGAATTGCAAAGGGCAGGGAGCATATTCGTTTCTGAAACTTTTGTTCGTGATGCCTTTGGTGGACAGGACCCTGTGGGACAAAAATTATCTTTGGATAAACAGCATGAACTGACAGTCCGTGGCGTTTATCAGGATACTCCGGAAAATACGGCCTATCATTTTGATTTTGTAGCTCCCATTTATGCCGGAGGTGGTTATATAGGGGGTGGAACATGGGGGCGTAATGACATTTATTATACTATTCTCCGTTTGCGCGATGGGGTGGACAGGGAAGAAATCAATCGTCAGATATACAAGGCTATGCAAAAATATTATCCTGATTCTGCTGATGATGAATGGAGAAATTTTTATGATGCACAGCCATTGCCCGAAATTCATTTGGATGACTCAAATACCCGCACTCGCCTTTACATTTATGGTTTTTTGGGCTTTGCCATATTTTTTGTGGCAATCATGAACTATGTATTAGTAGCTATTGCTACCATGAGCCGCAGGGCAAAAAGTATAGGTGTGCATAAGTGTAGTGGTGCCAGTGCAATCAATATTTTCAGTATGTTCCTTTTTGAGACGGGGATTGTGGTATTGATGTCCGTTATAGTGGCCCTCTTTATTATTTTCAATACCAAAGATCTGATAGAAGATTTACTTTCGGTGCAGTTGTCCTCACTCTTTACATTGGAAACTTTATGGGTTCCGATGCTCATTGTTTTTGTACTGTTCATAGTAGCCGGAGTGCTGCCGGGAAGATTGTTTTCACGCATTCCTGTCACTCAAGTTTTTCGTCGTTACACAGATGGGAAAAAGGGGTGGAAGCGTTCTCTTTTATTTGTACAATTTATGGGGGTATCTTTTGTGATGGGGATTTTGTTAGTATCTTTGATGCAGTATCATCATCTGATTAATAGTGATATGGGTATCCGTACTCCAGGATTGGTGGAGGCGGAAACATGGATGTCACCCGAAGAAGCAGAGAATATGGTTAACGATCTTCGTCGTCAACCCATGGTGGAAAATGCCACCCGTTCTATGCATGGTGTTCTGGGAGAATATTGGACTCGTGGGCTGATTGATAATAGTGGCAAGCGAATAGAAACCTTGATGTATAATCCTTGTGATAAGAATTATGCTGAAACCATGGGGATTACTATTATTGAAGGGAAAGATATGCAGAATGAGGGAGATGTATTGGTCAACGAAGAAGTAGTGCGGCTGATGAAATGGACAGATGGGGCAGTAGGCAAACGGTTGAATGATTTTGATAAAGCCGGAACCATTGTTGGTGTATTCCGTAATGTGCGCAATACGTCTTTTCTTTATAAGCAGTTTCCCGTGGCTTTGGTTTATAGTCATAATACCAGTCACACTTTTGATGTACGTTTAAAGCAGCCATACGATGAGAGTTTGAATAAGCTGAACGAATACATGGAGCAGGTGCATTCCACTAAGGCATTGGAATTTATTCCGATAGATACCATGCTGAAGGAAATCTATCGCAATGTATATCGTTTTCGTAATTCTGTATGGATTACTTCTACTTTTATTTTGCTTATTGTTGTTATGGGGTTGATAGGTTACGTGAATGATGAAACACAACGTCGCAGTAAGGAAATAGCTATCCGTAAGGTGAATGGTGCTGAAGCTTCGACTATTCTTCGGTTACTGTCCCGTGATATATTGTATGTTGCTGTCCCATCGGTCTTGATAGGAATTGTAGTATCGTACTTTACAGGAAAGGCTTGGTTGGATCAATTTGCCGAAACGATAGATATGAATGCGTTGTATTTTGTCGGAACAGCATTGGTGATTATCGCTCTGATAGTGGTGTGTGTCGTTGTTAGAGCTTGGCGTATTGCTAATGAGAATCCGGTAAAGAGTATTAAAGTTGAGTAACTAAATAGATAGCGATGAAGCAATTATATTATGCAATACAAACGATATTACACGGTCGTGGAAGTAATGTGACGAAAGTCATATCGCTTTCATTGGGGCTGACTGTTGGCATCCTGTTGTTCTCGCAGATTGCATTTGAGTTAAGTTATGAAAAATGTTATCCTGAAGCTGGAAATCTAGGAATAGTCCGCGCATATTACCATAATTTGGAAACAGGTGAGTCGATGGGGGACGATGGGGATATCTATGATTATTCCGTTTTTGCTCCGATAGCGGCGGCTTTGGCTGAGAATATGCCAATAGAAGTGGAAAAAGCTACTTGTATAAATTCTTACACAGCCAACGGTAATTATTATTATGAAAATCAATTGTTGTCGGATGACGAACAGTGTCTTATGGTGGATACTTGTTTTTTCCAAACCTTTGGCATTCCGGTTTTAAAGGGAAATCCTAACGATTTGATTAACTCCAATACTTTGTTTGTGTCCGAGAGTTTTGCACGCCGTTTTTTTGGTGATGCAGATCCTATAGGTAAAGTGTTAATATTGGAGCGGAAAACTGAAATGATTGTCCGTGGTGTTTATCGTGATATTCCGGAGAATACCATGTTTAAGGCAGACTTTGTAGTAAGTGTACATAAAGAAGGAGGTTATAAGGATGGAGCCGGATGGGGAGGAAATGATATTTTTTATGCAGTGTTCCGGACCGGAGAAGCTTCGGATATAGAGGTGGTAAACGATAACATCCAGCGGATGGTGGAGAAATACATGCCGACTGAACATAACGGTTGGAAACTGGAACTCAGTGTCATTCCATTGGCAACAAAGCATCAGACTTCTTCAGAAACAACAAAGCGTCTAGTTATCTATGGCTTTTTGGGTTTCTCTATCTTCTTTGTCGCTATTATGAACTATATGCTTATTGTAATTGCTACTTTGGGACGTCGTGCCAAGAGTGTCGGTGTCCATAAGTGCAATGGTGCCAATAATGGGAATATCTTCAGTATGTTTATGATGGAAACGGGCATTATTGTTCTGGTATCCATTCTGGTCTGTGCATTTATCATTTTCAATGCGCGGGATTTGATAGAAGATTTGCTGTCGGTGCGACTTGCATCACTCTTTACATGGGGAACTTTGTGGGTACCGCTGCTGGTTGTTGTACTTTTATTTTTGTTGGCAGGTGTATTGCCCGGACGTATTTTTTCACATATTCCTGTCACACAGGTATTCCGTCGTTATACTGATGGTAAAAAAGGATGGAAACGGTCACTGTTGTTTATACAGTTTACCGGTGTGTCTTTTGTCTTGGGATTATTACTGGTTACGTTAATGCAGTATAGTCATTTGATGAACAGGGATATGGGGATCAATACTGCCGGACTGGTAGAAGCCGAAAGTTGGCTGGACATTGAAATTGTTCCTCATATGCGCGATGAGATCCGGCGTCAGCCTATGGTAGAGAGCGTGGCTACAGCCAGCCATAGTGTATTGGGCCAATATTGGACAAAAGGATTGATGGGCAGTGACGGCAAGCGTATAGGTGTTCTTAATATGAACTATGTGGATTTTAATTATCCGGATGTGGTAGGCATTACGATTATAGAAGGAAAGCCGATGACCCATGCCAAAGATCTGCTGGTGAATGAAGAGATAGTCCGGCTTAAGAAATGGACGGATGGAGCCGTAGGAAAACCTTTTGATGAGATTAAGGAAGGAACTATAGTAGGTGTGTTCCGTGATGTGCGCAATCAAAGTTTCTATCAGGCGCAGCAACCCATTGTGCTGATAGGTGGTAATGCGTTTAATCATACCTTCAATGTACGGTTGAAAGAACCCTACGATGAAAATTTGAAGCGCCTGAATGAATTCATGGACAAAACTTTTCCACAAGTGGCTTTAACATTCCATACAGTGGATGATATGCTGTCCGAAATCTATAAAGATGTATATCGTTTCCGCAATTCTGTCCTTATCACTTCCGGTTTTATCCTGCTTATAGTGATTATGGGGCTGATAGGTTATGTAAACGATGAAACGCAACGTCGCAGTAAGGAGATAGCTATTCGTAAAGTGAATGGTGCGGAAGCATCAAACATTCTCCGTCTGCTGGTATGTGATATTCTATATGTTTCTATTCCTTCTATTTTACTCGGAATTGTTATAGCTTATTTTATTGGGAAAGCATGGTTGGAACAGTTTGCGGAACAGGTTGATCTTAATCCGTTACTCTTTTTGGCTACGGCTTTAGTTGTAGCGATTATTATTGTGGCTTGTGTGGTGCTTAAGGCATGGCATATCGCTAATGAGAATCCGGTAAATAGCATTAAGAGTGAGTAGTGTATTGGGAAAAAGGAGAGCGGGATGATATGTGTTGGGTATCATCCCGCTTTTTTCTTTTTACCTGATTCCTGTGAAATTTACATTGACACCATCCAATGTGCCTTTTAAGAAGTTTCCGGCCAACCATACATTTTCAAAATATGAAATGTCACTGGGACCGTAAACCATACGGATGCATGTCTGTGCGCTGTTATCCCATCTCCATTCAAAATTGTACCTGTCTTCGGTTACATAGCCGTTCCGATGTTCTATTCGTATGATGTCTGTGCCTGTTCTATTTTCGTAAAAGTCTAGTCGTTGTGTGTAGTATTCACCGTCTTGTTCCCAAGTTTCCTGCCAGGTCCGGCTGCATAGTTCCCGAGTGGTTCTGTAATATATTTCGCTGTAATCATCATCATCGTACCAACTTTCTATGGATACTTCACAGGAGGTTAGGTTAACCATTATTATCAGTACAACTACCATTCCGAAGTATTTCAGTATTTTTGTTCTCATATCCGTTAATTTTAAAATTTGTTTTTCTTATGTCACAAAGATAAGTGGAGGGAATGATACAATAAACGGAATATTCCTATTTGTAAAGGAGAGTTTCCCTATTTGTAATAGGAAAATTCCTATGGTGAGGAGAGGGGAATAAGGTCTGTCTTATTTCTTTTACTATTAAACTGTAAGTTACAAAAAGAGGCTGTCCATTGGTGAAACAGCCCCGATAATTTCTGAAAAATGATAATAGGATATTTCTATATATTTTTAATTATCCTTGTTTGGGTATTATCTGCGTTTTTTTGAAGAAAGAAGTGGTGCTTCCTGTACTTGCTTCATTACTCTCAAGAGATTACCTCCCCAAATCTTCCTTAAGTCTTCTTCTGTATATCCTTTTTCAATCATTTTTATGGTCAGATTAATCAAGTCATTATCTCCATTGCATCCTTGCAAACCACCACCGCCGTCAAAGTCCGTACCTATTCCCACATGGTCTATGCCGGCTACCTTAATCATGTGGTCCAAATGTTCGGCAGCATCACAAACGGATGCGGCTTTTGGGTTTTTATTGATATAGGCATCAAGGAGACATAACTGTGCCACTCCGCCATTTTTCGCTAAGGCACGGAGTTGTTCGTCTGTCAGATTACGATCATGGTCGCATAACGCCTTTGACGAGGAATGAGAGGCGATGATAGGTTGTGTACTATATTTTATCACATCCCAGAAAGTACCTTCACTGGCATGCGATACATCTATCATAATTCCTAGGCGGTTCATTTCCTTCACCACCTCACGTCCGAACCGGGTCAGTCCTTCGGTCGCATCTTCCGTGTGAGTGGATGAATGGCAGATATCATTGTCATAAGAATGGCAGAGAGTAATATAATTGACTCCCATCTGTTTGTATTTTGCTATATTCTTTAGGTCTTTGCCTATGGCGTAACCATTCTCGATACCTATAAAAAAAGCTTTTTTACCTTCACGCTTCAGGCGTATCAAGTCTTCTTCCGTAAGGGCGATGCCACAAAAATCTTTGTATTGCTCTACTTCGTCATAAATGGATTGAATTAATCGGGTGGTGCTTTCTACGGCTTTTTGTGAAGATGCGTCATCCCGTTTCCCCTGCCATATAAATGCGGCTAGGAACTGTGCGTCCAATTTGCCTTCCTCCATTTTGGGGATGCTGACCATGTTGTCTTTTCTCAGGCCTACACTGTAACCGTTTTTAAACCAAAGAGGAGTGTCTGTATGAGTGTCAATGGATAGAATGCGGCTGTGAATTTTTTTAGCTAGGTTGAATGTATCAGCCTTGTTCACCAGGAATTTAAATAATTTATGCATGGTGGTATCTCCGGCAGCTGTAAATATTTCCGGATGAAATTGCACACCTATCATTTGTCGTATGGGATAAGCTTCTATAGCTTCCGCTATACTGTCGGGTGCCCAAGCCGTGATTTTGAATCCCGGTGCCAATTTCCGGATAGCCTGATGATGGAATGTATTGACTTGCAGCACTTCTTGTCCTGTAATTTCTGCCAACTTGCTTTCCTTTATGATGGATATCGGATGGGTGGGGGTAGTGCCGGATTCTTTTTGGCGATGGTTGACACTTGAAGGATGTTGCGTGGGCAGATCTTGATATAAAGTTCCACCGAAAGCTACATTCATTAATTGTAGCCCCCTGCAAATTCCTAATATGGGAATATTCCGATCTGCGGCCATTTTCAGCACCATCAAGTCGAAGGTATCCCGGGCGGGGCTTACTTCTTCCAGTTTTTCATAAGGAAGGTCGCCATAATACATTGGTTGGATGTCTTCTCCACCTGTAAAGACAATTCCGTCCAGCCGGGATACAATTTGACGCAGTATTTCTACATTATCCGTTACAGGTATCATGTAAGGAATTCCTCCAGAGAGAATGACTGACTGTACATATGCCGTGTTTACGGCTGTCCGTTTCGGACTTATATCTGTGGAAATTCCAATGAGGGGAAACCTTTTTATTCCGGGAATCAATTCGGAATCCACTTTTTGATTCAACCGGACGAGTGCTTCGGACAAAGGATCCTTTTGACTTTTTTGTGCTTGTACATGGCAACATCCCAAAGCTAACAGTAATACTAAGAGGCATTTGTTTTTCATATGAATATAGATTTTGTCTTGCAGGCAAATGTATAAACTATGTTTTTATTGAAAAAATAAAATGCCATAAAAATAGAGTAGGAGGTACTTATTCCAAGCACCTCCCACCTTTATATTCAGAAAATATTCAATTTACTTCATATCTTCCACAGCAGCCTGCGCCACTTTAATATTATATTGACAATCAGTTATCTAAATGCTTGGGGAAAACAAATGGAAAACGCTTGTCTTACCTATATAAATTAAAGAAGCTGATTTCTTAGAGATTTTCCTCTACTGCAGCTTGTGCCTCTTTAATACTACATTGATTTTCTTTTATTTACAGATAGAGAGTAAACAATTAGAAAACAATCTGTTAGTATCAAAACTTTCTCTTCTAAGAATCAAGCTATGGCAACTATATTATTTTTATAAATGGTGAACACCGTTAATGGTAAAGTCTTATTCTACTACATGCAAATGGCCATTACCATTCTTTTAAAATTACATGTCTTTTCTCCTTTCTTTTAATAGTTCAATAATTATATCCTTATCCTTCAGGTTTGAATCAAGACGTAAAATCTGTGAGTTCAGACTCTCTATCTGCTCTTTCAGAAGCTTGATTGTTTCCCTCAGGTTCTCTGTTTCTTTCTTTTCGCTGGATAACTGTACGGCCAGTTCCGCATCGCCTATCAGATTATTTGCATTTCCATCCAATGAAACGGCTGCAAGGTGTGCCGATATATGATGTTGTTTCGGACAGAAAAGGGAAAAGAAATTGAAGTCCAATGCTTCGCTGACTTTAATAAGCCTGCTTGTTTCCATTGTCTCCCTTTCCAGTATGCGGTTTATGTGCTGCTGCGGTACACCTATTTTGCGCCCAAGCTCAGATTTGCTTAATCCAAGCTCGTTGCGTCTTTTGTCGATAGCCTGACCTACATGCACGTGTTTTATGTCATTATCCATGCGATTCCTTCAATAAATACATCTTAAACAATAAATCATCAAACAAATATTTGGTTATATAAACCATTTTATGTTACTTTGTGGTGTAACCTATTCATTTGGTGAATACAAAGTTAAACATTAAATATTAAACATCCAACAATTATGTCTGAAAACTTAGAAAAAATCCGTCCGGCACTTGTTGCCCTTGAAGTAGGTGAATCCGTTTCATTCCCCATTTCACGTTTGAAAAGCGTCCGTACACAGGCCTCAGAGCTTGGTGCCATCTACAACCGTCAGTTCAAGACCAGGACTGACAGGGAAAACCATATCATTACGGTCAAACGAACAGTATAGAAACCAAATCAGGTTTATATGAAGATATTACAGTTTCTGGACCATCTTATACCATACGAAACATTCCTGAATGACCTCTCCTCCAGAATTGTCAGGCAATTGAAAGCCGACAAGGATGATCCTGAATTCATCAGCCAGAGGAAGGCATATGAGCTGTTTGGCCGCAGGAATGTAGAAAGGTGGAAACGTCAGGGAAAGGTGGTTTCCTATAAAAGGCCGGGTAAGGTGGAATACCGCACGGCAGACCTCAGGCTTCTGCAGCGTACCACCCAGGACTATTTTGATGAAAGTCAGTCGAAGCAGACTGAAAGACCAGTCAAAAAAGACAAATGATAAACATATTATGGCTAATATTTTAATAGTGGTAAACTGTATATGTTTAATTTAGCCGTGATACTCTATGAAATATAAAGAAAGCAATTATAGTAGGTACAGGAATGTGCGTCAGTAACCTTTGTTCACCAGCTTAACAATAAAGCCGGACAGATATTTGTATCGCACATTCATAATGATTTTATAATAATGAAAGAAATCAGACCAGCGTGCGATCCAAACGGTGTCTATTCAGTCAAGCGCACCTGTGCTGAACTCGGTATCAGCAACAAGACACTCAAAAAATACAGAGATAACGGATATATCCAACCGCTCAATCCTAATAATGTCAGCCGTCCGAAATACTCCGGCCAGTCAATAATCGATTGTTGGAACCTGCTCAGTACGTTATGATAAGCGAAACAACCATACGGAAAGTAAGGGAACTTGCCATAGAAGACGTACTCAGTCCTTATGTCAGACTGTCCCGAAAAGGCTCAACACTTATGGGGCTTTGTCCTTTTCATACTGAGAAGACCGGTTCCTTTGCCGTTACCCCTGGCAAGAATCTCTTCCACTGTTTCAGTTGTAACCGTGGCGGTGATTCCATTACGTTTATAATGGAAAAGGAAAACCTTTCCTTCAGTGCAGCCGTGGAATTTATTGCCAGGAACCATAATATTCCGGTAGAATACATCAGTGAAGAGCACAGTGAGGAACAGCTGGCCGAAGCCAGGCACCGGGAATCACTTCTGACTGTTCTTGATACAGTCCAGACCTTCTTCCTGCAAAATTTAAGAGCAACAGACAAGGAAGAGAGTCTTGATGCCAGAGTCTATGCATACGGCCGGTGGCATGAGGAATTCTGTGCCTTTGCCGGAATAGGATATGCTCCTAAGGATGGCCAGATCTTTATGGATTTCTGCCGAAACAAAGCATTAAATGAAGAACTGTTGTACGAACTCGGTATGCTCAAGCGTGGCGAGGACGGCAACACATACACCATGTTCCGCCAGCGTATCATGATTCCCGTGAGAAACAGATGGGGACGCATCATTGCCTATACAGCCAGATACATCGGAAACAACAGGAAAGCTCCCAAGTATATCAACTCGGCAACAAGCATGATTTACTCCAAGGGAGAAACAGTATTTGGCATTGACCGTGCAGCCAGACTGCGTGATGCCGACTATTATATCATTGTGGAAGGTGCTCCTGATGTCCTGAGAATGCAGTCAATTGGATACGACAATACGGTAGCGTCACTTGGAACAGTATGGAGTGACAGCCAGTTCGAGCAGCTGAAGAAGTATGTATCCTCACTCTGTTTCATTCCAGATTCAGATATTGCGGAAGGCAAGCCATACGGACCGGGATTTGAGGCGGTGATGACCAACGGGGCTGCAGCCATAAGAAAAGGATTCCATGTAACAGTCAGGGAACTTCCTTTTGCAGAAATTCCATCCGAAACCGAAGGAGAAATCCAATATGCCAAGAATGATGCCGACAGCTATATCCGCAGCAGGGAGGATTATACTTCACTTCCCGAAAAGCATTTCATTATCTGGTTGGCACAGAAACGTTTTCTGGTAGCCGGTTCTATGGTAGAGGAAAGAAAGTGTGTTGCGGAAATAGCAGACCTGTTGCGCTATATAAAAGACCAGCTTGTGTATGACCAGTGCATAGAACAGCTTTCCAGACTGCACGGCAAGGTAAAGCTATGGCGTGATGCCGTTACCCAGGCACGTGGGGAAGCCAGGAGAAGGAACGACAAACCTGCGGCCATGAACGAGATGCAGCGTGAATCTGAACTGCTGCGCCAGTTCGGTCTGTTCGTCAGGGAAAACTGTTACTACTCCATCGGTGAAGATGATGATGAACCGTCAAGAATCTCCAACTTCATCATGGAACCGCTATTCCATATCGAGGATGAGATAAACGGAACCAGAATCTTCCGCATGAGGAATATGTACAATGTATGCAGGGTTATAGAATTGAAGGAGTCTGAGCTCTGCTCGCTGAGCAATTTCCAGCAGAAGGTCGGCTCACTGGGCAACTACGTATGGCTGGCCAAGATAGACAAGCTCAACCGTGTAAAGGAATACCTGTATTCAAAGACCGATACGGCAGAACGTATCAGAAAACTCGGCTGGAATGCGGCTGAAGGATTCTTCGCTTTCGGTAACGGAATATTTTTTGCAGGCACATTCAATACCGTTGATGAATTGGGTATTGTCCGTGGAATCAACGGCAAGGCCTTCTATATACCGGCTACTTCAAAAATCTATCTAAACAATCCGGAGATATTCCAGTTTGAAAGACTTATGGTACATGAGAACCGTAACGGGATAAAACTGTATGATTACGTAAAAAGACTTATGGAAGTGTTCGGCGAGAATGCAAGCGTAGCCTTCTGTTACCTGCTTTCCACCCTCTTCCGTGACATCATATTCAGACGCACCCGTCACTTTCCCATCCTAAACCTTTTCGGCGAGAAAGGAACCGGTAAGACAACCCTGGCTACTTCCCTCCAGTCCTTTTTCCTGCACGGAGTTGATCCGCCCAATCTCGGTGTAACTTCCGTACCGGCTATGAACGACCGTGTATCACAGGCCGTCAACACCCTTGCCGTGCTGGACGAATACAAGAACGACCTCGACATCCGCAAAATAGCCTATCTGAAAGGACTTTGGGGCGGTGGCGGCCAGACCAAGAAGAATACGAATACAGACGGGATGGCAGCACAGACCATTGTTACAACAGGTGTAGCCCTTTGCGGTCAGGACAAGCCGACACAGGATATGGCACTCTATACCCGTGTCATCTTCCTTGCCTTTTCAAAGACATCATTCAACCAGAATGAGAAAAGAGCCTATGAAGACCTTGTATCAGTCTGCAATATGGGACTTACCCACCTCACTTTGGAGATACTGGGGCACCGGGAACTGTTTGAGAAGAACTTTCCGGAAATATACTCCATTACCAAACGTGAACTGGCTGCGAAACTGGAGAATGAAACAATCCATGACCGTATATTTGAAAACTGGGTTATTCCACTGGCCACCTTCAGGACACTGGAGACAGTCATTGACGTGCCTTTCAGCTATGCAGAATTGTTTGATACAGCAGTCAAAGGAATACGCAACCAGAATGAATTGGCTCAGGAAAGTTCGGAGATAGCGGACTTCTGGAGTATGCTTCAGGGATTCCAGACTTCAGGGAAATGTATTGAGAAGGCACATTACCGCATAAGGTATATGAAATCCTTCCGTCCATTGTCTGTCAAGGAAGATATAGAATTTAAGGAAGCACGTCCTATTCTCTATCTGAACACGGCAGCCGTGGCATCACTGTTCAACAGCCGGAATGCAGGTTCCACCTCCAATCGCTCGAACTGGTCCACCATCATGTCATACCTGAAATCTCATGCTTCATACCTGGGCCTGAAACAGGACAGATTCACCATACTTCTGCCAAACGGGCTTCCCGACTATACCATTGACATTGTGAATGGCGAACAGGTAAAGAAGGTAAAGGTAAACCGACCGAAGGCCCTATGTTTTGATTACCTGCAGTTGAAAGAGACTTTCGGACTGGATCTTGAAACTGAGGTTGTAGCAGAAAACCAGGAGGAAATTCCAGCGGAAAGCAATGTCATAGACCTGCAACAGCTCAAACAGAATGAACTGCCTTTTGAATAAACTCATCTTAAAAGACTCAATGAAATCCATGGATAAGAATTTAAAACTGAAATTGCGAAGAAAAAGCGCAAAAAACGAAGAAAAAACTTTGAATAGAAAATTTAAAAGGTTATTTTTGTGGAAAAGATGCAAGAACATGATATTAAATTTAGAAATTAAGAATTACCGTTCATTTAAGGATGTATGTTCCTTTACGACAGAGCCGACTTCTTCAAAGGCTAAGATTGATAATATATGTGAAGTTGAGACCAATGCGGAAGGATTAAAGAAGGCTTTGAAAATCTCTTTGATTTATGGAGCAAATGCTTCAGGTAAGACTAATATCATAAAGTTTTTATACAGGTTCAGACGATGGGTTCACAATCTTGACAACAGGGTTGGTGATGATATTCCATTGTATCAGCCGTTCAAATTTGACAATACAACGGCTGATGCACCGATAGGTTTTTCAATGGAGTTTATAACTCAGAAGATCAGATATAAATATGAAGTCAGTTTTACCAGATTGCAGATAGAGTCAGAGTCGCTGATTTATTATCCAAACGGTAAACAGACACAACTTTATGAACGCACTTTGCTTTCAGAAGATAAAGAATCAGATACTATTAAATTCGGATCAAGCCTTTCTTCTTCAAAGCCTTTCAATGTGTTCAAGAACCAGTTGCTGATTTCCAAGTTCCTGAAGGATACACCATGCGAACCGATAACAAATGCAGCAAAATATCTGGCAGATATGATTGTTTCCAACGGTTATCATGAAGATACCATGTTGGGTGAAGATAAGGAAATGGTCAGATGGCTTTATTCACGTCCTGAAAACAAGAAACTGCTTGCTGAATTTCTGGCATTTGCGGATACCGGTATGGCCGGTTTCCAATTGGAAAAGCGCAGTGACGGCGTTGAAGTTACAAGCCAGCATGGTCTATATAATGATGGTGAGGATTTGGGCAAAACAGCAGACTTGCCTTTAAAAGAAGAATCTTTTGGTACAAGATCACTTTTCCTTATAGGCTGTTATATATTACAGGCACTGCAGAATGGAAGTCCGTTTTTTATAGATGAAATGGATTCCGGGCTACATTCCTATATAACACAGCTCATTGTGGACATTTTCAGAAATGAAAGAATAAACAGGAATAATGCCCAATTGATCTTTACAACCCATGATGTGAATCTGCTTGACCAGAATACTATCCGTAAAGACCAAGTATGGTTTACGGAAAAGAACGGGCAGGGAGTATCAGAAATATTCTCTCTTTCCGATTTTGAGGACGTAAGAGAGGATACATTGTTTGCCAAATGGTATTTGAATAATAAATTTGGAGGTGTTCCTTCATTAAAACCACTGGAGAAACTGTTTGTAGACTATGGCAAGAACGAATGAAAATAAACGTCATAGTAAGTATGTCATAAGAATAGTGTGTGAAGGCGATAAGACCGAACCATTATTCTTTACAGACTTGTGTGACCAGTTTTATGGTGACAGCAAGGATTTTGATGTACGTACAATTCCTCAGCCTAATATACCGGTTGAAGATGCAGAAGCGGATTCTTCCAGAGGAAGCTATAAAGGGAAGAAACGCAAAGTCAAGTCTGGTGGGCAGAAAGATGTAGCTGAAGATGAAGTTATAACCGGTGTTCCACCATTAAAATGGGTCCTGTATGCCAGAAAGATCATGTCTGAGGGAGTGGATGAATCCTGGGCTGTATACGATAAGGACGAGCATCCTAAACATGAGGAAGCCATGACCGAGGCCAATAAGATAATAGATGGCAAAAAGGTAAATATTGCTTTTTCAAGCCGTAGTTTTGAATATTACCTTCTGCTTCATTTTGAGTATCTGTATTATAGTTTCGATGCAACGGAATGTGGCGAGAGAATAAAAGGCAAAAAGCAGATTTACGAATGTGGTACTGGCAAGAATCTTGATAAGGATTGTGACGGGAAGAAATGTATCAACGGATATGCGAGGAAACACGGATACTGGATGGAAAGCAAATCGTCTGTTTCTACCTTTCCGCTGGTTAAGGACAAATTGCTGAAAGGCATGATCAATGCATGTCGGTTGAGAACGGAAAGTGACTCAAAAACCGATGAACCGATCTATAAACGCAATCCCTATACGAATGTAGATATTCTTGTTGGTAGACTGATAGAAAAAGAAACGGTAAGCTATGGTACTACATATACCTTCAGAGACCATGGCTCTGACTGGTCTGTAAGGCTTGACGAGAAAGGTTTAAACCTGACAAACAACAAGGATGGCTCTGAGATATTCCAAAGAGGGATGTTTATTGTATATGATTGGGAGAAAAATACCAAAAAGGAATTGAATGAAAAGTCATTGCTGTTGGGGTCCGGAGAAACTGATTTGTTGTCATGTACTTTAACTGATAGCCTAGTTCTATCTATTAAAATTTCTCCAAAGAAAGAAGTGCTTTTGCTTCCTAAATTTATAGTATAGTTCTTTTATTAAAATATTCTCATAATGATATTTAGAGTACGTTATTGTGATGAAAACACAATAGATGAATTAACGAATTCCTATTTATGGTTTTCTCGTCCCTTAAATTTTAAAGGTGATACTAAAGATGCGAATATAGGTGCCTTTGTAACTGATACAGAAGCTATAAAAAGGGGATTGATGTATGTGGATCCAAATTTTGATTTTGATAAATGGTATAATTCAATGAGTTTTACAGGGATTTGCTGCTTTACGAAATATCTTCCTTCTTTGAAGGAGCTTCGGCATTTCCCTAAATGTACAAAAGGAAATGCCATATGTATTGAGTATAATAAGAATAGTCTACAAGACTTTTTTGTAAATAAATCTAAACATCCAATATATCCATGTTTTAATGAAGTGGTATATTCTCCTAGTCCAACTAAAATTGAAATGTGTGATGAATGGAGTATTTTATGGGAGAAAGATGAGAATGGATGTTTATATAAAACAATTCCTGGAATTTTAAATGAACATCCAAGAGAATTTGACAAGTTTATAAGAATTCTTCTAACACGGATAAATTTAAAATTTGAAAAGCAGAGTGAAGAAAGAATAATACTTGGTGGCACAAATATACCGCCGCATGATGATAATACAAGAGGATATAAAATAACGATTCCATCAGACTGTATATCAAAAGTTTATATTTATCCTAAAGTCCCTGTTGAATATATAGAAAAATTATATAGAATAGATTCAATTAAAGATAAGATTGTTTTATTATAATCTGTTGGGAATATCTTGGAAAAAGTATCTTTATTATGGCAGCAAAAGTGAATATAAAAGTTCTACAAGCAAGAGAGGGTGATTGTATCTTTATTACGATAAGCGATGATGATAAAAGCTATATTATTATGGTTGACAGTGGAGTAAAATCCACATATCAATATAAAGATAAAGGAAATAGAATATGTAATGGTCCACTGAAGGATGAGATTGATGAACTTAGAAAAAATCAAAGGTTTATTGATCTTGTGATTCTTACTCATGTTGATGATGACCATATAGGTGGCATCATTGAATGGATTGCTAAAGATGAAAAAGCTTTAGAGATGATGAACAATATTTGGTTGAATAATGGAGAAATCATTATACCCGATTATTCGTCTTTGCTGCATACTATACCTAAAGGTCGTGATTTGGATGGTTTACTTCGTTCTGCAAATAAAAATATAGAGAATCAAATTGTGAGTGGGAAGGTATTTAATATACTTTTTGGGCAGATTAAAATTTTGTCTCCAACTATGGTAACACATAATGCTATTGCTGAGAAATGGAATGGAAAAGTTCTGAATAAGATACCTACAGATTACAAAAAACCTATCAGTTGTTTTTTGGCTTATGCATTTGATGAAAAAGATTCTTCAAAAACTAATAATTCATCTATTTCATTCTTATTAGAAGTGGATAATAGAAAAGATTTATTTTTGGGAGATGCTGATATTGTAGATGTTTGCTCAGCATTGGAGGAATTAGGTTATAATAAAGACCATCCTTTGCAATGCAAGACTGTAAAGTTGTCTCACCATGGTAGTAGAAACAATTTCTCTAATCATTTTTTAGATATTGTAAAATCTGAAGTATTTATATTTTCATCAAATGGAAATTATCATGGACATCCTGATAAAGAAGTTTTTTCGCAGATTATTGATAAAACTAAGTCGAAAGTCTATTTTAATTATAACAATATTGCGGAAAAAATTATTAACAAACAAGATTTAGAAGATTATCCTGATATTTTAAATCGTATATTATCTGACTTGAATGGTTAATATCAATTACTTAAAACGAATTACAGTTAAAATAAACGACTCTGGAAGTGGGGTTATTGTAAAGCCCTGCACAGATGAGTATTGTTATGTTTTTACGGATTGGCATGTCATTGAAGGAATAGCATTGGATAAAGTAAGTGTAGAATATTATGTTTTGGAGAAAGATGAAGATGGTGAGGATGTATGGAGTTTTAAAGAGGAGTATCCAATAGACATATTTAAAAAAGAGAATAAAGACGTTGCTATTTTAGTTATGCCTGCATCAATGGCACATGAATTTGTCAAATTACGTATTTTAGAAGATGGCCGGAATTTATACCATGTAGGTTTTCCTGAGAATCTAAAAAATGCTGAATGTGATTCCCAATGGAATTATTATAATATAGATGAGCTAAATGAGAAACTAAATTATGGCTTTATTGCGTATAAATATAAAACCCTGCAAAGTTATCAAGACTTATCTGGAACTTCAGGTGGAGGAGTTTTCACCGAAGATGGGTGTTTAATAGGCTTACATCAAGGTAGCAGTATAAAAACTCAAGATGATTATTACTCAAAATGTAATATTATCCCTATAAAATTCTTTAAAAATCTTATTGAACAAAAAAAATTAGAACCAGTTTGGTTCTGCAAATGGAACTCATTTCAGCCGTTTTTAGAAAAAGCTTTTTATATTAATAACGGAGAACTTTTCATGAAAATGATGTCGACATTAGCAATAAAATTGGATGAGATTAAAAGAGAATGCCAACATTTGTCTCCAAAAGATATAAAAGATAAATTAGACTTAGAAAAAGTCATCAATGATAAATGTTTTCAAAACTGTTTTGAGAATGAAAGCTTTGGTATATCTTTTTTAGAATATATAGTATGCATGCATATTATGTATAATATTCCTTTATCTATAGATGGTGTATGTAATATGGTGAAGCAGTCACCATTTATATACTGGGAAAATTCAGATGACGGAATTTTGGAGGTTATAAAGAAAATAGATTCTTCTTATATTGGAGATGTGAAATTAGGAGAAAATATATATGTAGGAGGTCTAAAATCAGATAGTTATGAACTTGATATGATAAAAAAGGATGATAAAACTATACTTGATATAAGCAAACCTCTTTTAACTGAAAATAGCGGTGGTATAGATATATTCAGTCCTAATAAACTAGAATTCAACTATATTAATACCTGTCTGTTTAAAGATTGTATAGTTCATAAGATTAAAGAATTTAATGGTCTTAATAGTGAAGATGCCATAAATAAATATAAAGACATCCTTTTAAATAAAATATCATGAATGAAATGAGGTATAAAATAGATAATATTGATGTGTTCAAAGTTGCACATTCTATATGTGTGGCAATCACGGACTGTATGACTTCTGAAGAGTTAAAGAATTATTGGAAAGAGATAAGGAATGAAATCATGATGAAATATCAAAACTCTTTAACGGACGATTTCTCCAGATGGAATTTTTACATATTTTATGTTGTTGATAATCTGGATACACTCGATGGAAGTTTACGATATATTGTAGAACATGATACAGTGTCATCAAGAAAAATTCTTATTGATAAAAAAGAAATAAAAGATGGTGGGTCTACTTATGATATTGTAGTAAGAAAATATATTAACTATAATATAATACCAGTCAATATACAAAGTGAAGAAATTGAATCTTTTGATAAATCTGAGGATGCTGTGATACTCATAAATACTTTTAAGAAATGAAAATTAGAAACGTAAATATAGAGTCTTTTCGTTGTTTCGATCATCAGAGTCTTAATTTTGAAACGACAGATGGAAATCTCGCTAATTTAGTTGTACTTTATGCACCTAATGGGTTTGGTAAAACATCTTTATTTGATGCTATTGAATATGGTATTACAGGTTCGGTAAATCGTTTTACAAAAGGTGTTTACAATAAGGACAATATAGCTGATAAGAAACTTAGGGATAAACATTCTTTCCTTTTTAATAAAAATGTTGATCCTAAAAGAGAAATTAAAATATCTATTGGTTTTGACGATACATTTAAAGATATAAATCGTTCATTCAAAGTTTCAGAAGAAGATTTCTATTCAACAAAAAATTCTAAGTGTAATGATTTTTTTAAAGATGTGATTCTTTCACAGGAATGGTTTGACTTCTTTGTTCGTTCTACTTCACCGGAAGAAAGGTGTAAAATTTTTTTTGAATATTTTGGAAGGAAAGATGATTTGTTATCTTATAATAAAGACTTAGAGGAAGCAAGAACAGCATTAAAATCAGCTATAGCAACTGAAGAAAAAGAAATAAAAAAACTCTTGGCTGATCTTAAAATAGAAGTTAAAGGTGATGCTTTGATTTTGTTGCAAAAAGCGATAGAACAATATGATGGGAATGATTTGGATATATCTTCTTTTAAAAGTATAAATTCAGAGAGTATTAAAGCTTTTCATATTTGGGTTGAAAGCAAGACTGATGATATTAGTCAAGAATTAATGAAAAATGAATATACAATTCAATCAATAAGTGCTATTTTAGATGGTAGTTCAGATTGTGTAACGATAAATGCTTTGAAAGATAGCAAAACTATATTGAACAATATAAAGGAACAATTACATAATACAAATGCCTATCTTAAGAGACAAGAAAGATTGCTGTTCATTTTAAAGAAACAAGATGAGAATACTGAAACTATCAAAAAGATTAGTGATGAAAAGAATATTTATGACTTTTATATAGATCATGAAAGGGAGATTTCAGAACTTTTATGCAGATTATATAATTTAAAAAATGACAAAATAAAAAAGGAACAAATATTAGAAAATATAAAATCACGTCTTACAGTATTGAATGAAGAAAGGCAAGCTATACAAAAGTTACTAAATGATAAAGAAAAAAGATTTCAATATATAACAAACATACATAGTAACTTAAAAAGTCTTTATGATAAATATAATGAAAATATTATAGAGAAGAGTAAAAATGAGGAAGCCTTAAATAATTTAAAATTGCATTTGGTTCAGTTACATGAAAATAATAGTGTTTTGGTTGCTGGTATAACATCTATAGAAAATTTCAGGAAGGCCCTTGAAGAAAAGGTGGATGAGTCTTTATTGATATATAATCTTTATAAGTGTGAATTGCTATCAATACTTGATGATAAAAAAGAACTGATAAATGTTGAGAAAGCTCAACGAGAGATAAGTAATAAGAAAAAAGAACACGAACTTTATAATAGCGAAATACAACGTCTGGTAAATAATTCTAGGACAATCTATTCTGAACTTAAAGATGGTATATGTCCACTTTGTGGATATAACTGGGAAAATATTGATGTACTTATTACCAATATAGAAAGCAATGATACTATAAATAAAACAATTTTATATTTTTCTAAGCAGTACGAGGAACAGGAGAAAATAGCGAAGGCCATTAAGGAACGAATTTTAAGTAAAAAAAATGATTTGTCTAAGATTGTTATACAAGATATTTCGACAAAACAAAATCAAATCCTACTTAACAAAAATCAAATAATAGATTTAGAAAAGCAAATTAATAATATACATACACAATTGAAAGTTATTGGAACTGAAATTGTTAAGTATGATGAAATCTTTTGTAATATGAATCTTAAAAGGGTTGAAGAAAAAGTAGACGAAGAGTACAATGATATAGCGAAACAACTTTTGAATTTAAGAAAGAAAGAGAGTGAAATAAAAATTAATATTGGCTCAGAAGAAGAAGGTCTACTGAAAACCCGTTCTGAAATTAATAAATTAATTTCAGAACTTGCTGTCATAGAAGATGGTGATTTTTATCAAAGAACAAAGAAATGCTATGAAACTTTGAGTAATACATTTGACTCAAATACTGTAGACTCATGGAAAGAACATAGTAGTGCATTAAGTAGTCTTTTGTCTGAAGTGAATGAAGACCAAAGGAAAATTATAAAAGAAATTGAGCAACTACATAATATTGGTATCAATGAATTTGATAAGAAATCTAAAGTAGATGCCTTAAAAAGACAAACGGAAGAATATAAAAAGTCCATGCAAATATTAAGCAAGTATACTATATATATTAATAAGCTAATTAAAGAAAATATTTCTATTGAAGAAGCTGCAGAGAAAGTTGAAAGCCGTTTACTTCAAGAAATTAATGGTTTAAAAGAGATTCAGAATCATCAAAATAAATTACTTTCTCATATAAAAAGCTTTTCTAATTTGATAAAAAATGCTGAAGAGTATTTAGGATATAATAAACGACTAAACGAAATAGAAAATAAGAAAAAGAAAATAGAAGATTTAAATAGAAAGTTTGGTATTTTAAAAGTGGAAAAAGAAAGGTTGAGTATATATGTTAAAACGTATATTGATAAATTCTTTGATAGAACACTAATAAATAAATTGTATAATACAATTGATCCTCATCCTCAGTATAAACAGATAAATTTTGACTGTGATTTTGATAAACAAACACCAAGATTGTGTGTGAAGATGGCAACCGTAAATGGGAATAAAGATGAAATTGTTCCTAATCTTTATTTTAGTTCTGCGCAAATCAATATTTTATCATTTTGTATTTTTTTGGCTAAAGCATTAAACGCAAAGGATGATAAAGGAAAGGATGTAAATTGTATTTTTATAGATGACCCTATTCAAGCAATGGATGATATAAATATTCTTTCTGTTGTTGATCTTTTAAGAAATATCGCTTTCGCTAATGATAAACAGGTATTGATAACTACGCATGATAGAAATTTTTATGAACTTATGAAGAAAAAATGTCCTTCTTACATATTTAGTTCGAAATTTTTTATATTTTCAGAAAAAGGGGTTATAGAAAAAGACTGTTGAGCCTGATACTATAAATATGATATTTTAGAGTAGAAATATATTAATGATTTGTGTTTGGATTTTATTTATAATTTAATTTTAATATTTCAAATATATTGAATGCCTATCAAAGAACAAGGAAAGTAAAGAAATTACGACCTTGTTCTTTGATAATTAAGTAGAGATGTATAATAGTTATTAAAAGATTATTACTATATATACCATTTTTTTTATAACTCAAATTTTCTGAAGCTGCTTCATTCTTAGCTTTTCATGATAGGTAGTCTCCACTTGTAACCGATTGCTAGAATTTCATCTGTCACAAGAATTGTGTAATCAAATGATACAGTTCCCTTGTTATAGTCGAAATTTTGAAAAAAATGTGTGGATTCTGATTGTGCTTTATCCATCAGGGATTATTTTTATTAAAAGTTTTATGTAGATATATTTCTGATTATCAGAATATTTTCGTATATTAGTATATCGGGAAAGCGATTATAAACAAACAATTGTATAACAAAATACATCCTAAGATTATGGCAAAAACATTTACTATTACCTGTTATGGCAAGACTAAGGAATATCCAGAGAGCCAGCGTAAGAAAATGATTAAGGAGTTTGAGACGGCTATGCTTTGCTGTGATGGCAGTGAGGCTGAACGCTATAGGAATATATATGGTGACCTGGTTGCCGGCAAGAAGGAGTGTATGGATATAGAACGTCCATTGAGTCCTAAGCTTGAAGCAATGATTGAGCAAATGTTTACTACTCAAAAGTAATATTCTACAATTGTAGATTTCTATGTTGCATACCTGTTTCTGATACGCCCAATCTTCTGAAGCAATTTTATTCTCAGCTTTTCCGGATAAGCAATCTCCACCTTGTCACCAAGAGCAAGAATTTCATCAACCAGTTCATTTGTCACAAGAAGAGTGTAATCAAATGACGTAAAAGTCCCCATATCATTCCTTTCTACCTGCGAATGGTGGAAAGGATGTTTTCTCAGATAATCGGCAAATGGACCATAAGCCCTTAGTGTAACCTCTTCCGGCTTGCTGTCCGGTTGGAGCCACAACACCAATAGAGTCTGAAAGACGTTTGGCAAGCGAAAATCTGCAGTCAGTCTGAAACCTGTTTCCGCTAAGATAGATTTTGGTCAGTGCATCAAGAGGAACGGCACAGAACTCTGATCCGTTCCTGTACCCGAGCAGATACCAGCGGTTATGGAATAGCTTCAAACCTTCCGGTCGGAAACGGCCTTCCACTTCATAACCCTTGTAATTCGTGTAGAATATGTACAGTTCATGCCCATCGCTGATGCACTCCGATATATCCGGCAGGTATTCAATACCACCTGACATGTCAGGCAGTACAACACGATGGAACAGACACGAACTGCTTTTAAGAGCCACATCAATGATACGGCTGTTGAATACCCAGTTCCGGCAGCTGTCACCAAGTATTTCATCCAGGTTCTGGATATAGTATGTATAGTCCTTTCTTTTGCACGCAATAACTATATCAAAATTCTCCTCAATCATTTTCCGGTGATGATGGAATGTGCACAGACTCAACGGCTTTCCATTGTACAGAAAATGGTGCTCCCAAATATCACAAAGCCTTTCAAAAGTGACCATTCTTTCCTGATAGACCGTATGCAGCAGCCAAATGTATCGGTTGTAGATATTGTTCATAAAACTATCTCTTTAACTTGTTTAACTATCTAAAAATAAGCACAATAAATGAGATATGCAAGAAAATTACATATCTGTTTTGTATAATATTTTCACTATAATCCGGACTGACTTTCAGTACAGATTTACTATGTCCATACCTTTCTTCACTGCCTCCCTGCAGGTGTAGAATGTCCCACCATAAGACTTGCCGTCATAAAAGGCTATCACGCCACATGAATGCTCCAGCATGAAGTCATTGCGCCTTAGAAGACACCCGTGAAAATAGTGTTCACTCAATACGATAACCTGGTCTGCCTGGGAAGTTATTTTCTGATAACGTTCCTTTTCCATGGATGGCCACCGGCAGTTCTGTCTTCTGAAAGGAACAACGGCAATGAGCCGTATATCCGGATACTTTCCCTTCAGTGACAATACAGTTTCAGCAGCCATCAGGTCGAAACCTATGGCCATGCCTGAATAGAAGCAGGTAATGCCTGATTTGCATGCAAACGACACGGCTTCAACAAGCCGTGCCCTTATTTCATTCTGCCTTTCTATGGGAACAGTTCTGTGTCCCGTGAAAGCCAGTGACTTTGATTTTTCTGATAATATTCCGTTCATAGTTCTATACTTTATAATGGGTTCTTGCAAGGAAGATGCCTTCAATGACATTCGCTCCGAAACTCTCCAGCTGATTTGCATACATACCGAAACTGATTCCGCGTGTTATTACATCATCGAAGACTATGACTGCCTTTCCTCTGAACCACTCTTTATCAAACTCGATGATGCTCACCCTTCTGATTTCCTTTTCAGCCTTACGGTTTTCATGAATAGCAAGTCTTTCTCCGCATACCCTTACATGGTCATATCCGTTTATTGCTCCTGTGAGTTCACATACCCTTCTGCAGAAGTCCATGTACCGGATTTCATTCTTTCTTACTGATGACGCCGGAACCGGAATGAATACTAACTGTGAGCATCTGTTGCCGTGTTCCTCAATCATTCTTGCTGCCGTCATCTGTGCTACCGCTTCATGAGACCTTCCGTCCTTGAAGTCATAAACCAACTGTCTGTCAGCGATTTCCTTCTCGCCCACATTCTGAATACGTTTGGGAAAATACTTGCAGAACCATGTCTGTGGCTTTTCCAACTGCTTTCTGATGCTTTCGTCTATCTGTACCATACGCTCTGATTTTTTTCCCTTCTGTCTGCAAGTTTTTTCAGCTTGCTCGAAGGATATTTTTTGCAGTTCTCAGAAGCGCAGGCATTCAATAAAGCAAACTACAAGGGAAGCTGAAAATACGCTCAACCCCGTTTGAGGAAGATTTTCAGCCCTGTGTTTGACGTTTGCAATGCCGGAGATACCTTTGCAAAAAAATATCTGAAGAGGCATGTTGAACAAACCTGTGGCTGTAATGGTACATTAGGATAACCATGTATCCCTTTCACATCAGATATTTTCAGATAATAAAATGCACACGTTTCAATGGTGACAGTGTTGACAGAGAGTATCTGTCAGTGTATCAGATACTTCACATAGAAATCATGCGTTGACAAACGTTGACAAGTGTAGCCACAATTTTCAGTCCGCTAAAAATCCATAGCCAAACGTTGACACACTATAATACTCTATTCTTTATAAGAAAAATCAGAAAGAATATAATATGCTGTATTACAGCAGTTTCCTAGACAGATATTATGCCGGATTTTCATTGGATTTACTGTCAACGCTGTCAACCATCAAATATATGCCTTCCTGATTTTCATAAAACAGATTCGTTATCAATCGCCTTACCCCAGCCGTATTGAATATGACAGGTAACACATAATCAATAGAAATCCCATAATCTCCGGAATAATCCCATATTTGACGTATTGACAGCTAATAATCAGTTATTTACATTTGCGGTATCCCATAATCGAAAAGATTAACCAGCATGAGAAATAATGAAAGTTGTTCCGGAAAAGACATATTCAGTAAAGGAGGCAGCACGCTACCTGGGTGTTCACCGCTGTACCATCTATGCCTATATCCGTTATATGGAAAAGCCGCTGGCTTTCCTGAAGATACCTGATAAGGCAAAAAGGGTGTTCAGAGGAATTGACCTGATAACCTACAAGGAAACCGGTCTGCCCAAACGTGGCCGCAAGCGTAAGAAACACCGTTAGTTCAGTCTGTCCCATGGAATAGTATCCAGGACATTATATCTGACATTCATAGCTGCAATTTCAAGAGCCAGCAGCCTTGCTCTTAGCCTGACATCCTCCATGTCAGCCACGGCCTGAAGAAACTCCGAAGGTTCCATTGCTCCTGACTGAATCATCCACTCCCTTGCACATTTCTCAGGAACAACGGCACTGACGAAAGAGAATATTTCTTTTGTTATGCAGCCGGCTGTACCGTCACCGGCTTCAATGGTAAAGCAGAACGGTACACCGCTCGAAGTCTTCCTCCTGAAATTGAGAAACCGGATTCCATCCATGTCTTCCATAGAAACGCTCCACCCATGCCGGGCAGCGATATTAAAAATATTACGACAATTTTCCATTTACCATACAATTATAGTTTTGTTTTCATTTACCTGCTATAATAAGCAGCCGGTCTTGTCCGTGACGGATAGGACCGGCCACTTCTGTTTTCATACAGCCTATTCAAACCTTTCAAGAAATTCCTGAAGCCTGCTGTCCTGAATCTGTTTCAGCGGAACCGGCTTAAAGTTCTGCTGCTGTCTTACCTGAAGCTTGCCAAGCCCCTGAGCACTCAGGTCAAGCTCCACATCCGAAAGTTCATTGAGGGAAATATACCCGTATTCATCCTCCATGAGTCCGACTACGATACCGAATAGAATCACATCGTCATCCTCCCTGTTTCCTTCAAGGATAAACCACCTGACAGAACCAAGGGCAAAAACCGCACGGCAAACAGCCTCTTTTCCCTTGCCGTCCTGGGAATAGAGCGGATAACCCTCCAGAGCTTCCGCCAGTTGTGTTGTCATCAATCTGCACATATCAGTAAAAAATTAAAAGATTGTTTGATACTCATTCTTTTTGTTCGCATAACACTTGAATTTTTAAGTTCCGATTCTTTTCCCTCCAGTAAAGCTCATTGAGCTTCATGGCCGGGAAAAAACGTTTTATGTGCATTTGTGACTGCGGACCAAAGGGAGAAAAAGACAAGTGTGAAGTCAGAGAATGCAGACGGAATACCCAAATTTTTGAGGCATGAGAAAATTTGCGGAAGGCTGCCGTCAAGTCCTCCGACTGAAAGCGCAAGCGTCACTTGGCGTTTCTCCAGTCCGCAGTACCTTTGCACATAAGAAACGGTTCCGGCTATGATGCTCCAATGATTTCCTGATATTCACTATTCAAAGATTTCTGAGTAGCACAGTATCCGTTTTCAGACAAACCACCGGTAACCGGTTGCCAATGTCAGAGCATTTGAAGTGAAGAGCAGCGCAACCTTAAAGGCTCTGTCTTTGGTAACTGCCCTGATTTATCTGCATGATAGAATAAACCTGTCGGCTGAACTTGCCTGGTATTGTAGATACGAAGCAAGTCAGCCGGTAAGTTTCCGTAGTATAAGGCAATTTGTTCCGGCATCGCATGAAATACGAACAGTCGGAACAGCTTGCCTGTATTTAAGACGAGTATTCAGGGATATAGGACGTTTCGGCATTGCAAGCTTTAGCCTGCATCATCGGGGCGGCCTACTTGTTTTCGTTTTCAGACATGTTATCGAAAATCAGTTGCCGATGTTAGAGCCTTTAAAGTGAAGAGTAACGCAACCTTAAAGATTCTATCTTTGGCAACTGTCCTGATTTATCTGCATGATTGTATGAACCTGTCGGCTGAAACTTGCCTGGTATCGGGATACGAAGCAAGTCAGCCGGTAAGTTTCCGTTGTAAAAGGCAATTTGTTCCGGCATCGCATGAAATACGAACAGTCGGAACAGCTTGCCTGTATTTTAAGACGGGTATTCAAGGATATAGGATGCTCCGTCAGTGCAAGCTTTAGCCTGCATCATCGGAATGGCCTGCTTGTTTTCGTTTTCAGACGAGCCACCGGTAACCAGTTGCCAATGTCCGAGTCTTTGAAGTGAAGAGTAGCGCAACCTTAAAGGCTCTGTCTTTGGCAACTGTCCTGATTTATCTGCATGGAATAGTTTGTTTGTATTTTGAATAGATATGATAGCTTTTGTTTTCAGAAAAGTAAATAGCTTTACTTGAACTAATTTTATTCAATAATTAGGGATATTATTGAGTATTTCTCAGAGTTTGGTAAATTTGTGTAAAGATTTGTAAGACTTATTCTTGTATAAATTTGAATTATGTTCATAGTATTTACACAATAAGTCTTTTAGATTATATTTAATGTTCTAAAATTTAATCCTAAGAATAAATATGCTTAAAATTTATTTAGATTGGAATATCATTACTCATTGCAAAAAGGGTGATAGGTATGAAGATATACTTAATAAAGTTGAACTTTATGGAGATAAGTTTATATTTCCTTATTCAAATGCCCATATTAGAGATTTGCAAGTTAAACCGCAAACTGATAAAGCGTATTACAATATGGATGTAGAAATCTTAACCTCTATTTGCCGTGACCATCTTCTTAATTTAGATGGCAATAAAATTCTTCCTTTGTTTTGTTTGCCTGAAAATTATTTAAATGAATTGGGGAGTACTATTCAGATCGTACAAAATGCAGAACTTTTATCTCCTTCATTGTATGTGGAACTGAAAAAACAAATTAAGAGTTCCATTTCAGATGATATTTATAAATCAATACAAGGAGCTAAACCACAAGAGGTTATTGATATAATAGATAAGTATATTAGGACCCAAACTACATTTAAAGGATTGGAAAATTTAATGACATCATGTTTACCTCAAATAGGGAAACTAATCAATGTAGAAGCTCAGTTCAAATGTATATGTTTAGGGTTAGATTTGTTTGGATATAGGCCTGAAAACAAATGTAAAGTAATAACAAATATAGATACTGATGCAAGTCATTTATTTTATGCATCTAATTGTGATTATTTTGTTACAGAAGATAGAAAACTCAGAGATAAGGCTATTGCAATATATTCTTATTATAAAATACAAACAAAAGTGATTTCTCCTGAAGACTTGTTAGTATTACTAAAAGATCCAGAGAAACAGTATTTTTCGTTTGATTACGCAGAATCTTGCATTGAGAAGTATGGTACTCCTAGAATTGAGAATGATGGTGCTCATTATACAATTATGAGTAGTCCTGTGTTTGGATTGTTTAATGTCTGCCATAAATTGGATTCATATTGGGGATATAGTGGTAGAATTAAGAGTGGATTGTTCCGCTACTGTTTTCAAAATACTCCTTATTTGTATTATGATGAAATAGAAAGCTTCTTAAACCTATTCGAAGGTTTTATTAGTGATGAGAATAAAGAAAGTTTCAGACATAATTATGTTTCACCAATTTTGTCGGGAGATATAAGTATTACAGATAAAGCTAAGTTTGATTTAGAAATTTTAGACAAAGGTATTCATATTACTTTATTAAGTGATCCATTTACTCCAGTTCCATGTCCTATGATGCAAATGATAATTTCACAATAGCATTTGTAATAGTGGCTAAAACGCAATAAAAGCGAATGTAAGACAAAAAATACTGTGTCCTCTGCTTTTATAGAATTATTTGATTTGTAATTTTGCGGTTATATTAATCAAAGTAGTATGGCGAGTTTACTAGTTACGGATGAAAATAAATGTAGAAACATAGGAATGTATCATACAATAGCCAGTCTATAATATTGTTATGATACAACAAGTACAAATGCAGATAATGTTAGAAGGCCAACACTTTATTGTATTCATGATAAAGAAACAAGTAAAAAAGAGTATATGATAAAAACAACTATTATAGATAAAGAACTATTTGATAATACTTTAAGTTCGTATTATATGGGAATACATGACAGACAGTATAACTATGGTCTTAATTTATTATTTAAAAGAATTGATTTATTGGAAACTTTCAATATATAGAACTTAGTGCCTATAGCTCTATGCACTCCATTTTTACATATGTGTTTAGCATTCGCAGCTATAGGCAGAATATTATAAATTGAAATACAAGTCTATAGCTTCAAATCCCAACCATAGCACCATTTCCTTAATCTTGATATTGCATTATCATCGTTCAAATAATCAAGTTCTGGCATGCGCATGATTCTTATGGGGCAATTTGCCTCAATTTTTCCCAATTCTTTAGTTGCAGCTAAATATGGAACCATGGGAGTAGGTATCAAAACGCAGACGCGATATTCTAATTTAAGTTTAAGTGTATATACAACAAAGAAACCTCGATATCTGTTGTCTCCTGTTAAATAGATTCCATCTGGAATTTGAATATTTTGCAAAGTCCATAATCTTTCAGGAAGATGAAAGACTTCTGGTTCAAATATCTGTTTTCGTATATCATCATAATATGAATCATAGAGAAATGAATAACCAGTTTTTTCAAAAAGTAATAAATATGCATTCTTGATTATGGCTGCACCTATTCTACGTTCATCCTTTTTTAATGGAATTTCTTCAATATTAACCAATTCGTTAGGTAATAGCTTTTTATCATGAAAATCTGTCCATATATGAGGATTATTATTCTTTTCATTTATAAACAATTTAATGGACTTATCTTCTTCAACTTGTAATTCCGCATTTATTCTTTGTCCGTCTTTTTCTACATGTATTTTTCTTTTATTATCGGGGAGAAATAGTTTTCGTTCTCTGGATTTTATAGCATTCAATAAATGAATATCTATTTCAGAACCACAGGTACTGTTACACTTCCTACAAGTGAGGGCAATCCGTTTTCCTCCTAAAGAGCATTGTGGTACATCTTCTTCTGTAAGGATTGTCATTACTTCATTTTCATTGAATACATTCATGCATAATGGGCATAAATAATCCCCACTTATATGAATACCATGCACTTTCAATTTTTCAATATTATTATGCATGTTTAAATAATATAGCTTTTTATTCATAAGATAGTACTTTAAATAATAAATAAGATTCTTTCCAACTATAACTGATCAAATACATTTTATCGATACGAACAAAGGTAATATTTTTAGTGTAATATTAAGAACATTTGGATTAGTTTGTATTAGATGGAAGATAAATAAGAGTTAACATAGATAATGAAGACGAATTTAAAAAAGGAACGTTCATCATTGACTTATGTGTAAATATAGTATTTAAAATTTATTAATAAAACATAGCGTTGCGGAATATGAAGTGCCTTGATGACTAAAGCCTTAGAAGGAGATGCCATTTTCTATTAAAAATGACACCTCCTTCAATTAGAAAAGTATTAAAGTGACAAGTAAGTTTCAATTTTATAAATGTTGTGATTTTCTATAATCCGTTTAATGACAGGTCTTATTTCAAATGATTAAAAAAGTGGAATTTCAAATGACCTGATTACACATTGCGCTTCCTTATCCAGAATGAACCAGTATTCAGAGCGGTATGGCTGTCCGTCAGAATCAGTGGCTTCATATTCTATCTTTACCTTCCATCCGCTGAACAGCTTGCGTTCCTGTCTGCTTTCATCACCCATAGGCTTCAGTTCACCGGAAACCATCAGAGAGCGGAGTGCCGTCATGGCATCCATCTGACGTTTCATCTGCCCTGACATCCCGTGACATTCTACGTTCGGATTATCAAAATCCGTATCCTCCATAAACCTGCGGCTGATTTTCATCATGGCAACAGTAAGAGCCATCTTCTCCTTCATGGTAACATACTCACGGCCAAATACAGAATCCGGTTTGCTTATTCCGACAATCTTTATGGATTCCGGATTGTCCACCGAAGCCATCAGTGCCTTTTTTGCCATATCCTGTGCCTTATTCCCGCTGTTGCCAGAACAGCCGGTTCCCATTCCGAGCAGAACTGCCACTGCAAGCAGTATCAGTAGTTTCTTCCCCTGTTTCATATCTTTACGATTTGAAGTTTGTCCGGAGCCAGACCGAGACGTTTGCGGTAAATGGAACCGTCCTCCCGGTACATCTCCAGTTCGGATGAAGTAATGTTTTTCTCACAAAGTTCCTTCGCCTCTTCCAGTGTCAGCTGATGGCCTCCTATATTCCTCCAGATGGCGAATGAACACGGTGCTTCCTGATTGCTGTAGTTGGAACAGTTGAAAGCCCTTGTTCCCACACGTACCTTGCCGCCGCAGTGCGGACACCTGCCGATAACAGACTGCATATTGACTGCACCGTCATCAGCAAGTTCCAGCACTGTCGGGAAAGTCTTGCCTTCCTTGGTGGAGAATCCGTCCAAAAGAATTCGGCGTTTCTCCAGAAACTCGGCAACCTCCCCGTCATTCATTTTCCGGTTGCCGATGATGGTATTGATGTTGAGCACACAAGAAGGATGCTCACCTGTGTTGTTTTCGCAGCGATACCCCTTGCAGGTCTTCACCACGTTGCCGCCGCAGAACGGACAGCGTCCTATAATCTTCTTTTCTGAATCCATATTCCTGATAAATTACAATGTTTGAATTAATTGAATGAGAACCCCCGATTCCAGTCCGCAACGATTCCTCCTATGATGTTCTTGCCGGACATCACGTTTGCCCATCCTTCCGGGTCAAGAGAGAACCAGAGGTCGTTCCATGAGAGTGTGCGTACCTGCCATGCCAGGATAAAGAGGTCGGTATTAACAGCCTCCAGTCTGGTCAGTACCTCATTTGCAATGTAGTACCGCTCGGAAGAACTGAGCAGGTTTACCTTGTGCTTCTCCTTGCCTCCGTCAGAACCGCCTGTATCATAGCTTCCGGAAGTCACCAGCTGCTTCATGAACGGATAAAGCGCAGCCATCTGGGTTGCGGCATCAGCCAGCTCGTCCGAGACGATTGCAGCAATGGCTGTTCCCTTCAGGTTACTGCCGACCGATTTGAGCAGCAGGCTGCAGTTCTGAGGTATCTCCGTGGCCACCAGTTCCCCGGCACGCTTAATCTGATAGAGATTCTGCATGGCACCCTGTGCATTGGAAAGATATTCCAGCATCTTGTTCTCCACACTGTGTACCCTGTCGAGTGCAACCGTTACGGCAGTCTCGGCAGCAATGATTTTCTCATGAGCCTTCTGGCGTTTGTCGTAGATATTCTTCAGGGTAGAAGTCTGTGCAAAGACAGCACCCGTCAGCGTCGGGTCTGTCTGTTGTGCAAAAGTGTCCGCACCTTTCAGTAGAAAAACTGCAAGGGCAGCCACTACCGTTATTCTTAACTTGATTTTGCCCATATCATTCAGATTTTACGTCCTTTATTCCTTTGTTCGCTCAGATTCTGTTCACGTTCCTCCTTATGAGGTGAAATGACCGGCTCCATCGGCCTGTTCAGCAGACAGTCGTTCCAGTCCTTGAAAGCCTTCGGAGGAAGCCACTGTCCCATACGGTACCGGATGTTCAGCTGCCTGGCAATCTGGGCCAGTAGGGGACGCTCCATGTCAGGCTCGAATACCTTTCCCTTCGCTTCAATCCGGATGCCGCCGTCAGTCCTGCTTATCTTCATCTGAATACCTTCCTGCAGAGCCATCATGCGCAGTCCGTATATTCGCCCTGCCAGGTCGTTGTCAAAACAGTCGAAGGCACGTGCATTGGGAAACCGTTCCATGACTCCGGTTATCTGCCTGTCGGAAAATGTGCCGCCCAGTGAAACCAGAGCCGCACTGTCCCCAATCTGTATCCGGTTCATCTGGTAGAAGGCCATGGCATCAAATGCAGATTCACAGAAAAACACGCTTCTTACATTGTCCGGACTGATACCCGAAGGAACGGCCACCCATGCCGAGGATGACGAATCCGTACCGGCAGCCTTCGACTTGTAGCCGCCATGTCCTCTGATTTCATACCCTCTGACTTCATTTCCCTTTCCGTCAGTATATGGGAATCCGATATTGTAGCCTTCAAACTTTCCGTTGTTCCTGTCCCTTATAAGGGAAATAAAGGGCGAAAGATCCGTTACGGTCGCTTTGGACAGTCCGCGCCGGGAAAACAGTCCCGGTATTTTTTCAGTGTCAACCGGCTTCACCTCATATCTGGAAGCGTCAAACACACCGGATGATTTTCCTGCCGATTTAACATACTCCCTGTCCTCCCTGTATTCAGGTTCAGGCATGTTGGCAAAACGTGCCATGACCTTGGCTATCTTCTGCCACTCATTCTTTCCTGATACCGTAAAGGAAGAAAGATTCTCACGGATAAGTGTCACCACATCGCCCTTGGAACCGTCACGCCGGAAGAAGGTCTGTGCCGCCTTGTCATTCGGATGGCTGACAATCAGCGTATCCATCCTATTACCGCCTTCACTGAGTACCAGCTCGATGTAGCGTCCGACACCGGCCTTCCTGTCCAGACGGTATCCCAGGGCGTATGCAATATCGTCAATTCCCACACGGGATTTCATTTCTCTGAAATTAACCTTGTAGTCACTCATGCTTTCCGATTAAAGATGTTATACAGAATTTCATATACCAAGTCCTGTACCGGCATTCCGGTTCCGGCCCATCATGGTAATCTCCGGTTCGTATGTCTTTCGTGCAGTCATGTTCAGGAAAGCCTCCTTGTCCTTCCAGTCCGTAAGCTGGAAGAATGTCCTGGCCGTTTCCTTGGAAACCTTCTTCAGTCCCAGCTCCACGCCATCGTATGACGCACGGATGGCATAGTCTCCGGAACGGGTCTTGACAATGGCCGCATTCCTGAAAGGCATTTCCTCGTCCGCACTGACAGGAGCCAGTGGGTCATTCTTTGCCAGATAAGGCTGTTCGCCGAGGGCCAGACGCTGTTTATCCACATGGTCAAGAATCAGGTCGGAAGCCTTGTTTACGTCAGCCATGACCGATACGATAAACTTCGGTTCCTGTTTCAGTACACCGATCCACGAGTCCAGATAGGCAGCAGAGTTGTCCGTTATCTTGGAATCAAATCCCATGGAATGGCTGATCATGGCAGCCGTAAGTTCCGCCACCAGCTCCTCCTTGGCATATTTCGGGTCACCGAACCTTCCGCCCATCTCCCTGTTCAGACGCTCCGGTGTCATGGTGGAGTGAGTCATTTCATGCAGCATGGTAGAATAATACTCCATTCCGCCACGGTAGGTTTCTTCCGGAGAATCACCGATATTGAACTGCGCCTTCATGGGCAGCACCACAATATCCTTTGAGGGAGAATAATAGGCACCGTTCTCACGCTTGTCGGCACGTATCGGACATAGCCACTGCTGCGTCTCCACCATACGGTCGAGTGCGACATGGGTGTACATACCTTCCGTATCCCGAAGTTCCGGAACCTTGAACCTGTCCATGAGTTTCTGCATCCTCTCCGGCTGTACTTCGGCCAGATTGGTCTGAGCCACATTGTACACCGGGAATGACTTGATGAAAGGAATGACATCCATATCCTTCTTCTCTTCCTTGCTCATTGCACGGTATTCCTCAGTGCTTATCCTTTTGCCGTGACTGTCCTTTATCATCATATCCCAGTATACTACCGGGAAGGCCTTTTCACCCTTCAGGACATGAGCCTTCAGGTTATGCGCCTGTTTGAAGGTCAGATATACCGGAAGCTGGTAGTTCATGGCTGCAGTATGCATCTGAAGAAAGAAGGAATTGGAACCGGAATAGTTTCGGCCACCCACATTCTGCGGCAGTCCGGCATAACCCGATGCACCTCCAATCCATCCCTGTTTCCATCCGGTATCCTTCATCTGCTGCATACGCTCAATCATCATTGCAGCGAAGCGGTCTATGGCCGCCTGTCCGCTGTTTCCCTGAGAGTCAGTTCCAGATGCCATAGCTGTCGTCATCCATTACCTGACGGTCCATCTGCTCGATGTCCGTCTGTTCCACATAGAACTCGGCCGATTCATCCGAAGGGTCAGTACCGTGTGACCGGCACCATTCCAGATAATCATCTGCATTCTCACTGTCCATAACAAAGCGGAGGAAACCTATCTTGCCCTCCTGCAGAAGCTCCACAAGCTCCTCATGATTCATTTTAGCTGACATATAACTTGTATTTTAGTTTTCTGATTATGTTACATTTTCATAGAAGCCGTTTTCTCCACCTTTGCGGTATTGGCGGCAAGCATACCGGTTATTTCCGTATTCAGATATTTGGCCGCAATCTGTTCCCTTGTGGCCGTCTTGGTCTTGAAAAGCGAATAGCCGTCATCGAAGGATATTTCATGCCGGGAGGTCTGTCCCTTTTCTCCGAGGTCAACCGACACCTTCCATTTGTTGTCATTCCTGTCCTTGGCCACACGCACACCTTTGGGGTCAACACCTTCAGGAAGCTGATACTTCTCGTATGTGGATTTCAGATGCAGACGTTCCCCGAAGTTCTTCTCAATAAGCTGGTTTGGAGTGGTCACCCTGTCAAAGTAGGCATTAAGGTCCTGGCGTGAAGCCACGGCAGACATGTTCGTATCCCCAACCTGAACATAGAACTTGTATTTCCCAAAGTCAGGACGCTGCTCGTTTTTCTCCTTATAGACATTGAACTTGTTTACGGTTATAGAACCGTCCGGTCCTGCAATTTCCATTGGCATACGGAAGGCTTCCTCAGATACTTTCGGCATCAGCTTTGTCGGATAGTAGCGTTCCATCAGCTGCGGCACCGTCATTTCCTTGTTCTGATAGGCCGCAAGGTCTGCTGCATCCATTTTCTGCGGTTTGAGCTGCTGTCCGTCAATCTTTGCGGTAAAGTACCAGTCGGCAGGATTGGTAGTACTCTGGTAGGCATGACCATGAGTTACCTTTTCACCGTTGGCAGTCACCATCTGCGGCTCACGGGGCTTGCGTTCCTGAGCTGTCTCCGTTTTCTGTCCGTCCTTCTTTTCGGTCTTTACCTCATTATCCGTCCCGGTCTCAGCTTTGGTTTCAACTTTAACCTTCGACTTCTTTTCCCTTGCAGGTTTTACATCAACAGTGTTCTCCACTGTTCTGTCAGGAGCTTCCTGCACACCCTGTTCCTTTTTCTTCTTTCCCATATCTGTATTGTTTTGAATGGTTCTGTCATTATTCTCAGCCTTGTCCTGTCCGGCCTTCTTCTTCAAAGGACTGTCCAAGGCATCACAGATTGCAACCCTTATTCCGGAACGTATCAGTCTGGGCAGATAAATGTCCAATGCTGATTGAGGGAATGATGCAACCTTTACCGGTCTCTTGTAATCAGGCAGAATCCTGTCTGCAATCTCGATGGCAAGCACTGCGGCAGCCTTTACGGCATCCTGCTTATAGAGTTCATAGAAACTGTTCCGTCTGAACAGCAGCATGGCATCCGGATGCTTCTTCTTCAGTTCGTTGAACTGCCGTATGATACCGTTATCATTATCTGAATCTGTCTTTTTGGCCATAGGAATCAGTATTAGAGTTTAAGGCTGTTTGCTTTAGTTTCCTTTCGGGATGGAGAGAGTGAAATGGCACGCTCCACGGACTGTTTGTCCACCACCTTCTGATATTCCCATCGGTTCTTGTCAGTCATGACAAGGCCGAGGTATTCAGGATGGATCTCGTCATATCGGAGTTTCTGCTGTCTTTCCCATTCTTTCATGTCCCCCTTGATAAGTCTGAATCCCTGCTGCTCCTTCAGGTCAATGCCGACTGAAACCTTTTCGCCGCCCACATTCAGTTCAACAGGTTTTCCCTCCCGTACCTGCTGCTTCTGCTGCATACCCAGTTCAATGTCGTTTACCTTCTCCATGTCCTTCAGACGTTGCTCCAGCTTGATGTCAGTGACACGTCTGTGAATGACGGATTTTGTTTCCGGATCAAGCTGGAGATACTGCTGAGTCTTTTCACCGTTTACGTTGACCGCCTTCTGTATTACCTCACCTCTGGCCAGACGTTCAGCCTCCTGCTGAGTGAGATTGAGAACCTTGTTTCGTTCCCGGTCCAATTCTGCACGTACCGGATAGGCAATCAGAGCCGGAGCACCGTTTTTGTCTGTAGTCATCTGAAGTTTCATCGGCATGGTGATGATGCTGCCGTTCCTTGCGTTGATGGATACCTGCATGATGGGAGTCACTTCACCTGCCATCAGCTTCTCCTTCACTTCCATAGGTAAACTGTCCGCCTTTTCACGGTCGATACCCAGTATTGCCAGTTTTTCGTATGGCAACAAATCGGACTGATTTCTGTTGTGCATTTCCATATTACTGTAATTAAGCTGTTATATTTGCGGTTCTAACCGCCTGAATGCCACAAATGTATTCACGGCAATCCCCTGAAAAAGAAATGCGCAACACTATTCTGATTTCACTGCTGTTAATGCTGCTGCCGGTAAGCGTATCGGCACAGTTCTATACGATAACCAGAGAATCGGGAATTCTGCCAACAGAAAGACAAAAAGAGGCCTACAAGCATGTAGAAAAGGATGTTATAGAAAGGGAAAAGAGTAAGATAATGATAAAGGATACCCTGATTGTCAGGCCGGACAATCAGAAGAAATTGGATGGTAACAGCCGGAATAGTGACAGGAAAGCATCCCTGAAAAGAGAACAGCAAAAGAATGTAGATGACATTATAAAAGCAGAAAATCAACTTCCTGCACTTACCATCCCCAACCTTTATAAAGAAATCATAAGAAACGGAATCCTGTACCCAAAAATAGTTTTGGCTCAGGCTATTTTGGAGACCGGATGGTTCCGTTCTTCAGTATGTCGGAATAAGCACAATCTTTTCGGATTAACCAATCCACGTACAGGGAAATACTATGAATTCAATCATTGGACGGAAAGTGTCCGAGCTTATTATACTAAAGTTCAATACAAGTATAAAGGTGGTAACTATCTGCTTTGGCTTGATGAGATTGGATATGCTGAGGATTCGAAGTATATTGTGAATATTATAAATATTATGAACTCTTACTTGAAATGATATTGTACGAGATTTGTTTACACTTTGCTTTTAGGTTTGGCAAGAAAAACTGTGTACTGTATATATTCATTGGGATGAAAAAATCCATATATCTACATCACTCTTTTTCTGTTGTTGGTATAGGTATAAATGTAGGAAGCTATCAGATATAGTAATATAGTGGGTTGATAATAATATGGAGCGTCTGGAACTAAAGTCTAACAAAGTGGAAAGTTTTATTTATTGATTAAATCTCAAATGTGAGATTAAATGAATGAGTTGAGAGAAACTATTGGAATACCGAGACCCAAACATAACAAAGGAATGTTATTGTAAATCAAAATAAAATCTGCAATATCTAAATAACATATCACGTATTTTAAATACATTTGTGTATTCAATTTCAATTGTACTTAAAAGGTAGATATATTAGAATTATGATTGATGATAATACATTATTAGTGTCAAATTATGAGTTAGAAAAACTTGGCTGTTATGCTTTGACTTCTGAAATTTACATCTCAAAAGATGATAAATCAAGATTTTATGTTAAAGCATCTTCTATGTTAATAAATAACATCAATTATCTTGTTCAGACTCAAATTGGAAACAACGGATATAATAGTGGACACATTAATTGTAATACTATACTGGAAGACTTAAAGTTGAATCATGAATTGAAAATTTTTGCACCTTTATCAATCAGTTCTCTTCTAGAAAAATCGATAGTTGTCACAATATGGAATGGGAAACATTGGCATGAATTGATTTGTAAAAAAGTTCAACTACAAAAATCTACTAATTATAATTCGACTGCAAATGTAATTGTAAAAGTTTATTTACATAACACGCTTTTATATAGAGATATAAATAAACAGACCATAACAAATCTCCATTTGACTGAACGATACGAAGAGATTCCTAAAGAAAATTATTGGGATCCTGTAACTTCTTATTATACGGTAGTACAGTTCCCCATTGATTTACTCTATTCAATAGAAGGGATAAGAAAAATTTCTATTCCAAAGCCAAAGTTCACAGAGTTTGGAGAACATTATTGGGCTCCTTGTGACATTCTATTCTCGCAATTACATCTTAAAATTGATTATAATAAAAGAATAATAGAAGGAAATTATTCAGAGGATGAAGAACTTTGTGGAGGAAGAAGAACATCTAACGGTTGGGAAGATAAATATCGTTATCGTAGCGCCTATTTCTATAAGACTTTTGAGTTAAAACATATTCTTCGTGAATTTATTAGTCATTTGCCAAAATGTCTTTCTTCAATAAAAGGAAAAATTCAAGATTGTGAGAATGACAAAATATTTAATAATGATTATTACCAAAAGTCTATTATAATAGTGTTTGAGGAACCTTTAAAATTTAGTCAAATCAATGATGTCCTACAGTTTGATGTGAACGGTTCTGAATATATCTACTATTGGTAAACAAGAGTGCTGTTCAATGGTGTATTCAGATTTTTAATACAAAAAGGTAATTTTCTAAGGCTATTTGTAAGAAATTAAAAAGTCGTTTATAATTAAAAAATAGGTATTTTAACATTAGAGTTTATAGAGATAATTGTATAGTGTAAATGTATTCCATTAGTTTTATAATTGCTTTATTATGACTTAAGATTAATAGTAATATATTGGGGGATGAATTAGAATAAATATTATATGGAAAGAAAAGTAAATTTTAAAATAATATTGAGAGTTAGCCTTTTGTTAATATTGGTAAGCTGCAATATGAACAAAAGATATAATGGTGATACTTATAGAATTCAAGAAAATGGATTATATGGTTATATTGATTCTTTAGGACAAGAAATTATTAAGCCTCAATATTTATATGCAGAGTATTTTTCAGAAGATGGAGTAGCTTTAGTCGTATTGGACACAGTACATACAACACAGATTGATACTTTGAGAACAAGACTCTTAGGGAATAAAGAGTATCAAAATATAATGAAAATCAAATATGGTTATATTAATAAAGCAAACAAATCTATATTTTCACAACCGTCAACAGCAATCATAAATATTCCTTCGTATTCATCCTTCTATAATGAATTTATAGATTTTTGTTCAAATCGTTCTTTTAACGGTGGCCTTGCTGTTGTATCTGATAGCATTACGCACAAATATGGATATATAAATTTACAAGGTGATACTGTAATTCCCTGTATATATAATAAGGCAGGCAGATTTTCTGAGGATTTAGCTGTTGTACAAAAAACATATAATCCAAAAATAAAAGGTGAAGAACGAGGTAAATACGGTTTCATAAATAGGGAAGGAAAAGAAACTAGTGATTTTAAGTTTGATCAACTCGATCGTTGTTTAAATGGACGCTCTATAGGAACAATTCATTATGTACATCATGAGAAACAAGTTCAAGAAATCGATGGAGTAATCAGAAAAGATAAAAATGGACGTGCATATGTAGATAAAAGCAAACGTTCGGTAAGAAAAGTTGATAGAGATGAAAATTACTCATATGAATTCAAAAGGTTCTTAGTTGATGGTAGAGGTCATATTATTGGAAATCAACTGCCTCCCACATATTATTATTTTAACTTTAGCAAAGATGGCTTTGCCGCAGCAGTTCCTAATGATATTGGTACATTTTTTAATTTAGGCTGTAAGTTTTTAAAGAATAATGGTGAATTTTTATCTCCATTAGAGGGAGTAACAGATTCAAACATTGATTATATAACAAAAGAACAGAAATCAAATGTTCATCTTCCAGAAGATATAAAAATACTTAATATTACGCGTTTTACAAATGGGTATGCAGCGGTCCAAATTGATAACAATGCATGGATATATGTTGACAAATATTTATTAGTCCATTCACCATTAAGAGATAATCAGGTCCTTGAAAATGCTGGCCCGTTTTCATACGGACTAGCCCCAGTTAAAATTAATGGTAAATGGGGATATATTAATACTGATTTCGATTTGGTAATTCCATGTACTTATGACTCATGCAGCATTGCTGAACGTAAATTGTGTAAGGTCTATCAATCTAATTACGATTTACAAATTATTTCATACATCGACAGACATGAGAATATAGTATGGCAACAAACTATTCATAACTCTGGTTTAGACAGAAGTTCTAACAATTCATTACAGTGGCGTAGAGATTTAGAATCATCAGATAACTATAATAAATGGAGTGTGGTCATTATTATATGTGTTTTATCTACTTTATTATTTTTCATAGTTGAAAACTTTAATAAACTAACAAAGATATTTTTCCCAAAGAAAACAAATAACACAAATCAATTAGACGTATTACAAGAGTCAATTTATAGATGTGCTAAAGAAAAAGTGACCGAGAAAGGACAACAAATTTTTTCTGAAAAAAATAACTTGAAAGAAGATTTGAATAAGTCAAACTCTTTAGTCAGTAATAGTACCAATATTAGAAAAAAAAATATTTCGGATAGCCCCCGAAGAAGTTGTAAATCAAGCGAAAAACCGAATTTATCTTCTGAAAAATCATTAACACATATTTCTCAACCGAAAGAACAAACAATAAAGGTTAAAACAACTTCAATTAAACGAGAAATAGAGAAACCGGCAGTAAAAGTTGTTGAAAATACAACATCAACGAATATGGATTTATCAAATGTAGATAAACCTTTAAGAGTTCTTTACTATGCAAACAATAAAAATAAAACAAATGAATATGCAATAATTTCTTTCCCTGAATATAATTGTATAGTTTTCCCTTATAGAACTCATCAAATTAATAGAAGGGGATATTGTGAGGAATCTTTTGAGAATCTATTAAATAAATATAGTACGGATAAAGTACATGTAATTGGCAATGCTAATATTGTATTAGCAAATGGTGTCAGACCATACGAACCAGATATCGCTATCATATGTGAAAGTGAAAAGAACATTTATATAGACATTGAAATAGATGAACCATATAGTGGATTAACTCATGAACCTATACATTTTATTGGTTGTGGAGATAATTTCAGAGATATAAATCTTACAAATGCAGGCTGGATAGTGATTCGTTTTGCTGAGAAACAAATCTACAATGAACCATTATCTTGTATTTCGCTTATATATAAAATTATTAATGAGTTAGATGATACTATAAAAGTTCCTGAAGAGTTGAAGCCTTTACATGCTCCATCAAGTGCCATGAGATGGACTGAATTGGAAGCAAAATTAATGGCCTTAAGAAATGAAAGAGAGAAATATCTTCATCATACTTTTGGAGTAGATGAATCTGAAGAATATTCACCTGAAGATGTTACTCAGACACAAAGAGAAAGGGAACTTTCTGCATTACTAGATAAACTTGCTGTTTTAGAAGGACAGAAACCTAGGAATCTTGATAATTCTAATAAATCATTTAAACAAGATAATGAGATTAAGTTCTTTGCAAAAGAACATATTTACGTTTATAAAGATTATTTAGAATTAACTCC
>ULWU01025612.1_pt1 | contig 78725 bp, 71 predicted proteins | sample 1960661 | NCBI WGS metagenome assembly ULWU01 (sample SAMEA4835821, study PRJEB28245) | human gut metagenome | biome: gut microbiome; material: fecal sample | place: Denmark | collected 2008
GATCTTCGACTAGGCATACCTAAGGATTGGAAGTTTCGGTTTAATGTATAGTCTCTTTTAACATCATATGTAATAACGACATCGCTTGTAATTGAGACTGTAGTGTTAGTGTATCTAATATCGTTATTTTTTACGATTAAAACCTCGTCTTTGTTTAAGTCAACATAATTTCTTGTCAAAGAATTGTTGCAGCTGAACAATGACACTGACAAGATTAAAACTAAAAATCCTTTCTTTTTGAATTCTTTCATTTTCATTTTCCTTTCATTAATAACACATTTTTGTTTTATCTAGATTTGACTACAAATGAAAGAAAAATATTGTGAAAATTATGAATGTGTAAAAATTAGTGCTTATAAATAAAAAAGCTTGATGCGTTTAAACATCAAGCATATTGATCTATTTGGCGGGGGAACTAAGAATCGAACTCAGAACAACGGTTTTGGAGACCGTAGTTATACCATTTAACTATTCCCCCAAATAGGGTTTTAAAATTAGCTTTATCAAAGCCGTAATATTAAAACTCAAATTAAGGAAATAAACAAGATAAAAGATGAAAAATGATAAGGTTTTATTAAAAAAACACAGCTTTTGGCTGTGTTTAAGTCTTTGACTAGTTATTTGCCTTGGAATGACATGGCTATCTTTGAGACTAAGCTCATATCAGCTTTTCCAGGATAGTTTGTCTTGAATTCCTTCATAACTGACTTTATCGATTTGTCAGGTAAGGCTTCGATGATTTTTCTAATTTCATCCTCGCTCATAAGTTGGGGCTTGAATTTGTTGACGACTTCGATTTGTTTTTTGATTGCCTCTGCTCTTTCAGGACGATTACCTTTCACATATACATCGAGTTCTTCTTCTAACTCTTTCAAAGTCTTAGTGACTACCTTTCCCATTTCAGCATCTGTGAAAGGCTTATTTTGACTCTTGCAAACGACTTGGGCATTTCTTGCAGCAGATATCAAAGCTCCGCAAGCATCCTTTGCTTCCTGGTCATGAGCCTTATAAGCCTCCATGTTATAAGCCATGATTTCTTGAAATAATGATTTCTTTTCTTCAGCCATATATATGACCTCCACAAACATTTATTATACTCTTCTATCATTCAGTTGTTTATATCTTGAAAAGGCAAGAAAAAACGGCAGTTATCAGCTGCCGTTTCTCTATTTTAATTAGTTAGCCTTTTTTTCTTCTACTGGGTTTTCGACTTTATCTTTCTTTTTGAATAAGAACACAGCCCATGTGATTCCAGCGGCACAAAGGACACCTACGACACAATCTAAAGCAATCAACCATTTTTCATAATCAGGCATTACACGAATGATCTTTGTCTTTGCTGAGACACCATTCATGGCATTGCTGTTTGCAACTGCATAAAGGATATTCTTTGTAGCTCTTCTAAGCAAGGTGCAATACATGTTGCTAGTCTCATAATCTTCAATCTTCCAAAGACTTGAATTGGTGCAGAGCATCAAATCAACTCCAGCATACAATGTAGGTCTTACATCTCCGATATAGTCTGTGTAGAAACTAGCTTGATCAGTGATGACCATTCCTTCGAAGTTCCATTCACCTCTTAGAATATCAGTCATCAATTCTTTAGAATGACCAACCCATCTGGTTCCTATTCTGTTCATAGCTGCCATAACTCCGTGTGGATGAGCTTCTTCGACAGTAATCTTGAAAGGCTCCAAATAAATTTCTCTTGCAGCTTGTTCATTCATGAATGTAGCCACTCCACCTCTATTTGTCTCTTGATCATTGAAGGCGAAGTGTTTGATGTAGCAGTACAATCCTTTGGATTCAGCACCTTCTACCATGGCAGCACCGAATTGTCCACTCAAATAGCCATCTTCAGAGAAGTATTCAAAGTTTCTTCCTGAGAATTGACTACGATGGATGTTCATACTAGGTGCGTACCATCCACTGGTCTTAGTATAGATTCCATCTTCACCGACCAACTCACCCATTCTCTTTGCGATAGCTTTGTTCCAAGTTGAAGAGACGACACTTTCGACAGGATATCCGAAAGCACCTTTTCCACCGACCAATGTCGAAGAAATACCTGCGGATCCATCCTTATCGATTGTTCCAGGTTTTCCTATTGAGGCGACTGCACCAGTCTGGTAACCTCCAACACGAACAAGGTTATACATATCTTCTTTGCTCATTTGATTTAACAAGACTTCCCAATAAGGATCATCATAAGATCTTCCGTTCAAGTTGACCAAGGATAATTCACCATTTCCACTTATTAAATTGAAATCTGGCATGGTGTAATTAGATTCATTATCAGTGATTGTCGGCACTTGCAAATCATTCAGCAATTCATTGCTGGCTTGAGCTTTTCTAGATCCATCTTCAACTTCGTAAGTCTTGGGGAATGAATCCACCCAATTTGAACGAGTCAAGTATTTCACACCCTTGTCGTAGTTAGTTAAATCAGCAAATGATAATTTGTTGTTTACTGCTCCTCCAGACAATGATGTTGCATATGTTGTGCTATCGAAATCTTTTTGTTCATATGTATAAACAAATGATTGATTTCCATCATAATCCATTCCATCAGAGGTGTTCTTACCTTTCTTAGCCAAGATGTTGTTCAAAGCATCATGAGCTGAGTCACCTAAAGCAAAGTAATAAGTTCCATTATCGACAATGTATGTTTGAGTTTTTTTATAATCATAGCTTGCCATTTCGCTCTTCTTCACACTTACTGTCAATGTTTCTGATTTATTAGGCTCGATTATACCTGTCTTTTCAAATCCGACCAATTCAATAGCTGATTTTTCGACGTTATTAGTTTTGTCGTAGTCTGTATATGGGCTTTGCATATAGATTTCTACAACATCTTTTGAGGCTAATCCACCAGTATTCTTTACAGTAACTCTGAAGTCAAATGTATCAGTATTCTCTTTCACATTGAAATTGCTGTATTCGAAGTTTGTGTAGGACAATCCGTATCCGAATGGGAATTGAACCTCTTTTTTGTAGTCATAGTCTCCAGCATTTCCTTGATTTAGGACTTTGTCTTCATATCTAGTCTCATAATATCTGTATCCGACGTATATTCCTTCGGAATAATTCAAATACTTGCTAGTGTTACGACTAGTTGCGTTGGTGAAGGTATAATCCCCAAAGTTTTTCATTGCAGGAGCTGATAAGGCATCGACTGCATATGTATCTACCAATCTTCCAGAAGGAACCAGGTCTCCTTTTATCATCTTAGGAATTGCATTGATACCCTTTTGTCCACCTGCTCCAACCCAAAGACAGGCATCGACACCTAAATCGTCGAGTTCATTCAATTCCATTGCATTCAATGTATTGAGAAGAACTACAACCTTTTTAAATCCCGAATCCTTAGCTAATTTGATTGTGTCAATTTCGTTTTGTGAAAGTTGGAGAGAGTGTTTTGAGCTATCTTCGACTGTCGTTAAGGCCAAATCGCTGTTTTCCATTCCGGTTCTACCGATTACGACGATTGCTAAATCGTTGTAATCGTTGAATGAACTCTTGATATCATCGGTGAAAATAGAAACAGGAGCTTCACCAACTTTATAAACATTTGAATTGGCTGCTCTTCTATAGGATGATCCTGCACCACTGCTATACAAGTCCCAGACTTTGCTGTTTACTTTGAAATCGAGATTTTCGAAAGCTTGCTTTAAAGTTGGAGTACCTAAAGTCGAAATGCTACCAGCACCACTTCCACCATAAAGGAAATCTACTGAAGTTGTTCCAAACAAAGTTATGTTCTTAGCAGTTGTAGCAGGAAGTGCGTAGTTTTTATTCATTAGAAGGACACTACCTTCGGATTGAATAGTCTCAGCATATTTGTTTTCTTCTCTGACTAGTTTTCTAGAGCTTGAAAATTCTGATTTATAGATATCTTCAACTTTCTCATCTGAATCGTTGTTGACAATCTTATAAGTGTCTTGACCTAAGTTTAAGGCGATGATAGGTTCGTATTTGAATGCATAGAAGTTGCCGATGGTGATTCCGACAGCCAAAGCAGCAGCGATTCCTGTTAAGCAAGAACCTAATATAATTCTACCTTTTCTTTTCATTTTACTATTCTCCTATTTATTATGCTTCTGGTGTATATGTGATGGTGAATTGCATAGGCATTCCAACATTTAATTTCAATGTTAATGAATAAGTTCCGTCAGCATATGTTGTTTCTGTTGGATTCTCTTCGTCGGAGAATTTGAATGTATACACTTTATTTGCTTCATCGAATGAATAAGTTCCGTTTCTTTCTGGAACGGCGATTAAAGGACAAGAAGCTTGGGTCTTGAATGTCAAATCCACATAACAAGTCAATGTTATATCGATGGTTGTCATTCCCATGACATCGAGATTAGAAGCAGAGAATTCGAATGGCTCAAATCCCCATCCTTCTCCATCATAAGTGAAGTTATCAGCAGATCCACTGAATTTGACTTTAGTTTTTCCTACTGCACTTCCAAGGTTGACCTCATAGGTGAAGAAGAATTCTTTTGAGTCCTCGTTATACTTGACTTTCTTTTCAGTCCAATAGGCATCATCGAATGTCAAGATATATCCTTTCCCTTCAGTGAATGTCCATTCACCCCAAATATTTTCATATTCGGTGTTTAAGGTTTTAATGTAGAATTCGTTGTCAGCCTCCAAAATTCTTAATTCGAAATCATAATTCGTATCATTGATCGAACCAGATCCGTTTAATGTTTGAATTACCTTTTCTTCAGTTTGATTGCTGGTGTTATCGCTCGTACAGGATGACAGAGCAGATGCCATGCTCACACTGAGAATCGCTAATCCTAATAACGACTTTACACGTCTTTTTAGCATTTTGTTACCTCCATTGTGCTTAGCGATTAGAGATTACAAAAAACTGGTAAGCGTTTACAGCAAAAAAGCGTTTTTGGTCTAGTTAATTACATAAGTGGTAGTTAATTTGGAATGGTTATGGTTGTTATGAATTCATTGTTTTCGACTTTAAAATAAGCATCACCTTTATATTTCTTAGCAAATAAAACAATGGATTTACTGCCATATCCATGCTGTTTATCGCTTTTTTTGGTTGATTTTATGCTTCCATCCTTGTTGAATTCAATTAAATTTGGATTCATTAAATAATTGGTTTCCTTTATTATTATAAAATTATTTACCTTCTTCACTATGAAGTTTATGTATCTTTTATCCTTCGGAAGCTCTTTCACATAAGAAATTGCGTTGTCGAATAAATTTGACATTCCTATATATAAATCATTTCTGTCGATTAAATTTAAAGCTTTGCCATCTACTAATGGCGAAAATGCGATATTGTTAGACTGACATCTATATGTAATATCGCTCATTATTAAATTCATAACTTCATTTCCTGTATCGATATTGGCACCATAGGCGCTGATGTTCTTTTTGATTTCGTCGTATGAACTTACAGAGATTGCACCATCATCAGCTAATTTTTTTATCTCATATTTCAAGTCGTGAAGCATGACATTCATGTAGTCGATGTTTCCTTTGAAAGAATCATATCTTTCTTTTTCTTTTTGGTACATCAACTTCATAAATTCCTTTTCTCTTTTATCTATAGACGCTTTTTCTATCATGAACATAGCGACTATAAGCATTGTAGAGGTGAAACAATCTCCAATTGCGCTGATGACTTGTATATCGTATGAGCCATATGATCTAAAGAAATTTTGGAAGCAATATGTTGATACATAAAGCATTAAGATGAGAACCAATAACAGAATTCTTGTGCTGATATTATCGTCCAAAATTGAAGCTCTATTCTTGTTGAAGAAAAATATGGTCAGATAATAAGGTGTATAGAATAGAACAGTAAAGCCAACACAAATCAAAAAGTAAATAAATAGATGGTTTACAACATCTGGATACAAAATGAATCTTACGATTTCATTAGCTAAGATCATATCTAAATGCTGGATTGCGTATCCGCCTATGATAAATAAAATTCCATCGTTGATTTTCATTTCAAAGCAATAGATGCTATGAATAAATATTAAGAATGTTAAGAATAGGTACCATGTAGATGAAAAAAAGACTGTTAATCCCCAATTGCTTACACTGATGATATATTGGAAAAAGAAGCAATAAGAAATACTAGTTCCTAATATCACTATATATGGAATTATAAATTTGAACCAGAAATTCTTTTTCTTTTGAAAATATATGAAAAAGACAGGGTATAAGCCAAGCGATAATTCTATTATGAATCTCAATTCTTCGAAGATTCCTAACCCAAGATTCTGTATCATATTTTAGAGCCGAAATACTCCATGATTTTCTTAGTTGCGTCTTTTTTAAATAGTCTAGAAATATAAAGAATACCCACCCCGTTAATGGACACTTCATTGTTATTTAACGATTTTATTAATTGCATATTCAAAATCTCTGATGAATTAATCCTGACATATTCATTTTCGGGTAGTTTGCTCATCTCTTCTTTTAAAGTACCCCAAACATCGAAAGTAGTTCCATCCATGAAATGGTATGAGATAAGGTGGGAATGTATTTCGATATATGTGATACTGTTAGCGGGAACAACTTTTATCGCTGTTTTGTTTTTGAGTGTTACGAATTTATCTTCTCTAGTTTTCATGATATATGAAATCTTATCCAATGTCTTGAATAAATGATTCTTATTTATAGGCTTCACTAGATAATCCAAAGCCTCGACTTCATAACCTTTGATAGCAAAGTTGATGAGATTAGTCGTAAAAACAATTATCATTTTGTTATTTGTTGTTCTTATTTTCTTGGCCAATTCCATCCCATCCATATGTGGCATCATGATATCTAAAAAGGCCACGTCAAACTTGTCTGTATCGTTGAGGAATGACAAAGCACTTGGAAAACAAACCAAATTAAAATCTCTGTCACCATTTTTGCTGTAATACTCTTCTATGGCATTCTTTAAAAGAGCCATATCTTTTTCGTCGTTTTCTACTATTCCTATCTTAGTCATTGTATTATTCTTGTTCTATCATTTTTGCCAATCCCAATATGACGGCATTGGACGGATCTTTGATTTGATTTACAGGAATTTTTAAATCGGATTGAAGTGTTTCTTTCATTCCTGCTATTTGGCTTCCTCCTCCAGTGAGAATAATTCCGGATTTTACGATATCGCCTACCATCTCTGAAGGAATGTCTTGGATAACTTCCTTGACGTTATCTTCTATTTGATCGATGAGTTGTCTTAAAAGAGGATATAGTTCGGCTGTAGAGGTGATTGCTGTTGATGGTAATCCTGTAGATATGTTTCTTCCTGATACTTCATAGAATTGGTTCTCTGCTTTTGGATTTACGCTTGCTATTCTAGCTTTTACTTGTTCACTAGCTCTAGGACCGATATCTAAATTCTTCTTGTTCTTAATGTATCTCTCTATGACATGGTCGAATTCTTTTCCACCGACTTTGGTTGAATGAGCTACTACGATATCTCCCATGGAGACTGCACCACAATCAGAAATTCCGCCTCCAATATCAAGTATTATTGTTCCTGTAGGTGAATTTACATCATATCCAGCCCCCAAGGCTGCTAGTTTCCCACAAGGCTGCAATATTATTTCTCTAGCTCCGATCTTTTTGAAGACATCTATCAATGCATTCTTTTCGACATTTGTCATTTGGTTCGGTGCTGATACATAGAAACTTGCACCTCTCAACATTCTCTTTTTTCCGCGATTTTGAAAGACTTGATCGATGAGCTGGTATGCGGATTGAATATCGGCAACGACTCCTTCTTTCATTGGAAACTCTACCTCTATTCCATATGGAGTTCTACCTAAAGATTTGAATGCTAAATAACCGATGTTAACGATTTGATCTGTTTTAATATCTATGGAAAGACAAGTTGGTTCATCGAAGATGACAGCCTTTTTGCTTTTAACATAGATTCTAGTAGATGATGTGCCTAAGTCAATTCCAATAATTTCAGCCATTTTTAAAACCTCCAACCAATTACTCTTAATTATATATGTTAGAGCTTACTAGTTCAAAAGAAAAATTGTTATTCTATAAAAATAAATCCCAATGCTTATTTTCAACCGCTAATTGAATTGAAGATTCTTTAAGATATGCTTTACAAGATTGAAAAGTGTAAACGCATTCACAAGAAATGATTAGAAAAAAATTATTTTTTTCTTATAATTAAAAACGGATTAAATGTAAACTAGACCTAGAGAAATGGTTGAGTGGCCACCTCCATAAATAAGATATCTTGTTTGTGAAGGTGGCCACTTTTTTGAGGAGGTAAGTATGAAAAAGAAGAAAGAACCAAAAGAGAAAAAAGTCGGCTATGGCCAAATGCTCAAAGTATTTCTTCGCTCCGTTAGAGAGTATAAGAAAGATTCAATATTAGCAGCATTGTTCATTACATTTGAAACTGTATTTGAGTGTGTTATTCCTTTTGTTATGTCTATGTTGTTGACATTCATGGAGAAGAGCGAAGGGTATATTCTCAACCAGACGATGACTGAAGGCGAAGCAATGGCGACAGTCGGTTATTATTCCTTGGGATTGATAGCCTTGGCATTTTGCTCATTTGGCTGTGGTTATACGGCTGCCAAGGTCTCAGCAAAGGCTGCTGTTGGATTTGCTACAAATCTTCGTAAAGATTTGTTCTCGGCAGTATCAAAGTTTTCCTTTGCTAATATTGATAAGTTCTCGACATCTAGTCTCGTAACTAGACAAACGACAGATATCACCTACATACAACTATCCTATATGTTGATGATACGTATCGCTTTGAGAGCTCCATTGATGTTCATATTCTCGTCAGTGATGGCTATCATACAATCTCCTGAGTTGGCTTGGATATTTGCCATTACTATACCTGTTCTTGCAGTTGTATTAGTGCTGTTGATCGGCAATGTCATTCCTGTATTCAATAAAGTTTTCAAAAAGCTCGATAGATTGAATGAGTCGGTCGAAGAAAATGTTCGTGGTATAAGAGTTGTGAAAACTTATGTCCGTGAAGATTATGAAAAGAAGAAATTTTCTAAAGCAAGTGAAGATATTAGGAATGGTTTAATAGTAGCAGAGAGATTGATTGGAATGACCAATCCTTCTATGTACTGTGCTATGTATATTTCTATGAGCTTAGTCTTGTTTGGTGGATATACATTGCTGGTTAGAGAGAGTGCTACAACAGCTATCACTATCGGACAAATAACATCATTGATTACATATGGTGCAATGATTTTGTCTTCTTTGATGATGCTTTCATCAGTGTTTATGATGATTTCAATGAGCACTGCTTCTATGCGTCGTGTATATGAAGTGTTAGTTGAAAAGCCTACAATTTCCAATCCTACCAATCCTGTAATGAAAGTGGAGGATGGAAGCATAGACTTCGATAATGTCTCTTTCAAGTATAAACCTGAAGCTGAGAAGTTCGCACTTAAGGACATCGATTTACATATCAAGAGCGGTCAAACCATCGGAATCATAGGATCGACAGGATCATCTAAATCGACTTTGGTAAATCTCATATCAAGATTCTATGATGTATCACAAGGCGATGTTAAAGTCGGGGGTGTAGATGTCAGAGACTACGACATCACAACATTGAGAAATGCTGTGGGTATGGTCTTACAGGATACTAATTTGTTTACTGGAACTATCATGGATAACATCCGTTACGGAAGATTGGATGCTACTGATGAAGAATGTATTGCTGCTGCAAAGTTAGCTAATGCCGATTCATTCATCACACGTCTTCCTAACGGATATCAGACAATGCTCACCAATGATGGTGGAAACTTGTCTCAAGGTCAACGCCAACTTCTATCCATTGCTCGTGCTGCAGTAAATGATGCACCTGTCTTGATCTTGGATGAAGCTACATCCTCTATCGATACTAGAACAGAAGCCATAGTTACAAAAGGTATGGATAACTTGATGAATGGTAGAACCGTATTCGTCATAGCTCATCGTCTCTCCACAATTCAAAACTCAGATGTCATTATGGTATTGAATCACGGAAAGATTATCGAAAGAGGAACTCACGATCAATTGATTGACATGAAAGGAACTTACTATCAGTTATATACTGGTGCGTTTGAACTGGAATAAAAGGAAAAGCCAAGCTTCCAGAAAGATCAACAAAGTATTTTTCCCCATTTGGAAAAGTCGAGAACATCTTATCTAGAAAATCTTTTTCTTTTCGAAAGGAATGATTCTTCCAGTCATATTTTTATTGAAGCAATAAGAACAACGAAGATTACACTTATCCGAGATATTGATTCCAAACGAATAACACTTTGGCTTAAAGATTCTCAGAATTTTATCTTCCGGTAAACTGGTGCTTAATGCAGGGGCAATTCCTTGTAAATCTTCTTCGTTAAAGGAATAAGTAAAATTGACTGGATTAATATAGATATTTTTATTTAATATCGAATATTTAATCATCATTTGCCACACCCTTTTTGTAAAAATCATTTAGTAAATTCAGACTATCCAAATCGGTATAATAATCATTTGAAAAAAATCGTTATATGACCATCTTTCCCAATGTTCTACAATAACTCTTACATGAAAATCTTTGTTAAATTCTAAAATATAGTCGTATTCTCTATCTTCATAGGAATACCCTTTTATTTGAATTTTTGATTTGATTTCTAAAATCCAAAAAAAATTATCAGGTGCATATTCTTCTTTTATAGTTTTATCGATACTAAATTTTATTTTCTTTAATAGAGGTGTTACTTGGTCAGTATTAATATTAAAACCTTTCCCCTGTTCCCCTCTATCCTCATATTCAATAACCCCAACATCTCTTTCATCATCTTCTTTCGATTCATCTAAATAATTGATAAAAGCTTCAAAGCTCAAATAGGGAGTTATTTTTTGCTTGAAATAATCATCTTCAGATGAACATCCATATAAAGAATTTAAAATAAGACAACTTAATAAAATTGATAAACTTATTTTCTTTTTCATATTTCTTCTTTAATTTTCCATCCTAATTTTCTTAGTGCTGTAACAGAATTCTCGCTGACATAACATTTAGTACCATCATCGACTGGTTCTGTCTTTACATACACATGATTAAAATTTGTCGACCTATCAATTAGTGTACTGATGTTATTAACTGCTAACGAAGCTTGTTGATTTAAGATGCTAGAAATAATCATTGGTCCTAATACAAGTATTGATTCCATATTTTTATTCCCTCATTAATCTTTACAAAAATAGAATATAGTAGTTTTACTTCTTTATGTCAACCAATCTAAATCAAGAAATTTTAAAAGCTGTTGGCATAAACTATTAAGTTTTTCCCTCTTCTCCTTTTGCATTTGGATGTACTTAATCCTTTCTTTTCATAAATTTGGATCAAACTAATGTTTTTTCTTCTTTTAGAAGATAAAAAGCTTGATATGTTTTTCCGAATGCTAAAATTTTTCTCATGATAAGGCTAGCCGAGGCATATCCTTTTTTCAAGGCTGTTAGTTTTTGACGTATTTTGTTCGACTCCAACCTGTTTTTTGTATTAAAAAAGAGGGTATTACCCCTCAAATCTGGAGTTTTCATACCCTCTATTTCTATCGACTACTCTTGCTTTTGGCAAGGCTAGTCTTAAATCCGAACTTCTTACCTAATAGTAAGAGTTCAAATAGCATTTCAACTGGCGGAGAGAAAGAGATTTGAACTCTTGCTGGCATTTCTGCCACTATGAGCTTTCCAAGCCCACCCCTTCAACCACTTGGGTATCTCTCCAGCGCGTGTAGTATTATAATAGAAAAGATTTGATTTGAAAAGAGAAATTTGCATGGAAATTAAAATTACCGCCGAACAGGCCAACCAAAGAGTCGACAAATTTATCAAAAGATGGATAAAAGAAGCTCCTTTATCCTTCATTTATAAGCTTTTTAGGCAAAAAGATGTCAAAGTTAATGGAAAAAAGGTAGATATTAAATATATTTTGCAAGATGGCGATACCTTATTTATATATTTAAAACCAGATCTTTTAGAAAAATTTAAGAAGGATTATGTAGAAAAACCGATTTCTACTCCTTTGGATATCATCTATGAAGATAAGAATATAGTGGTTGTAAATAAACCGAGAGGATTGCTCATCCATTCTGATGGAAAGGATAGCAAATTCACTTTAGCTAATATGCTGACCTCATACCTTATACAAAAAGGTGAATTCAACCCGAACAATTCTTATGGCTTTGTTCCTGGACCTTGTCATAGATTGGATAGAAATACCACTGGCATTGTCATCTGTGCCAAGAATCTTCCTGCAATGCAGGAATTATTGGCTTTGTTCAGAGATAGAACTCAAATAAAGAAATCATATACAGCCTTGGTTTATGGAAAGTTGAATGGCTCAGGAACTATCAATATTCCTTTGCTCAAAGATGCTGATAAAGGAATGGTCAGGGCTGGCACATTGAAAGAAGGTGCTAAGACAGCGATAACTGAATATAAAAGAGTCAAGCAATTCTCCAATACTGCATTGGTGAATGTCGAATTGTTGACTGGTAGAACACATCAGATTCGTGCCCATTTCTCTTTGATTGGTCATCCGGTTGTAGGTGATGGAAAGTATGGAAACTTTGAAATAAATAAAGAATTTGAAGATCTCTATGGATTGAAGTCTCAATTCCTTCACGCAGCTACATTCAGTTTTTTGAAGATCGATGGTGTTCTATCATATCTTTCTGGTATGACATTTGAAGCGCCTCTTCCAGATAATCTTCGCAAAATACTTTCTGATTTGAGTTAATTATTAGGTAAAATAAGAAACATAAAAGGAGACGGTTATCATGGTCCTATCATGGCTTATAACAATTCCATTGGTATGCTGTATAGCTATTTCCTTTTTTGTTTCCTACAACAAGATAAAAGTTTTGTTTTGGTCTTTCTTTCCTCCTTATATTTGTTTATTCTTTTTCTTTCTATTCGACAAGTTTTATTTTGAGTATAAAGTTCTAAATGCAATCGGGAAAGGATTCTATGAATTTCTTAAACCTATTTTCGTTTACTCTCCAAAGAACTTAGAGGCGTTATATTTGACTTCGGGAACATTTTTGATAATGGTGATTTTTCTAGTCTTGCTTTTGACATTTAGAATATCATCCCAGCACTTTGTGCATTTATCCAATCCTTTCAATAGAGGAATAGGTCATAAGTTTATCCATCTAACCTATTCCATATTGTTTATGTGCATGTCAGTCACAACTGTATTTTATTTTATAAGTGGAATGAGACCAGCTTTAACTATAGACTATGGATTTTTTGAATCGATATTCAATTACTTTGTTCCTTATAGTGAGGTGATGCCTTTATGAATACTCTTGATAGAAATAGATTATTGATGGAAGCTTCAGGAATCAATTGCTATAAGGTTGTTCAACAACTTTCAGTTTCGTTGAAGAACTCCCCTGTCTACATAGAATCCATGATTAAATTGCAACAAGCTTCTTTGACTTATCTTCCTTCACTGATGTATGAATATGCTTCACTTCGTGATTTGGATTTTGCAGTTACCAATATGATGGATTACGCCTCTTTAGAGACACATGTATTTGAGTATGCTATACATTCCTTTGTCAATTGGTGGGTCAACCCTTTTGAAAAAGAGCAACCCAAGGATTGTCCTTTATCCATAGGACAACTCTTGATCGACTATAAAGGCGAAATTTTGACTATAGATGAACTAATAGTAAATAATGATATTTCTGATGAAGATAAAATTGAAATTGTTTCCAAAAGAATCGATGGGTGGCACAAAGATCAAGTCTTTAGAATGACCAATGTAATCGATGAAGTTAAGAGTAGAGATAGAAGAGCTGGTGGATTGAGATTTATTGAGTCCTTCCTATCAGTCTTATTGTTGTTATTCAGCAATTTCTTCTCTCTTTATCTTTTTTCTAATGGATTGATGCGAGAGTTTTTGATTTCTCCAGATTGGTCTTATTTATCGACTTACGCACTTTTTATTCCTATTGTCGGAACATTGATATACGATATTTTGTTCGCTACTATCTTCTCCATAAAATCTAGAAGAGATAGTGGGTTTGATTATGTCTTGAATTTCTCCAAAAACAAATCTGTTCAACTTTTGAATAAAATAGATAAGTTGGCAGGGAACTTGATGTCTTATCTTATCGAACATATTAAAGACAAGATGATATTAGATAAAGATTCAATTAATAGATTTGTGTTTGAAGAATCGGCCAAGATTAAAAGCATGCTGAAGATTACTAGACAAAAGAATCATCGAATATTGGATACTTTGTTCTCCTCGATAAGCTGGGTCTTTTTCTTCTTGGTAGTGTTTAGCTTTATAGTAGTCATCATCGACATGCAAAGAGGAATTGCCATATGATCAAGAGAACATTTAGAATCAACGATAGATTGTCTTATTCATCTTTGGAACAAGTCGGTGATGAAATGTGTCTTTACCCAGATTTGTTCATCGATCAATTCAACGATTCATCATTTACTAACTGGCTATATGAGATGGATATTGAGAAAGGCAAGAGGGCAGTCAGTATTTTTTTAGACAACAAAGATAAAGAAATTGCTCTTTTTGAAATATCATTCCTATTAAATCCTGGACATAAATTAGCATTGGGCGGTATTAGATTGAATGACTCGGATGAATTAGGACTCACGATACTGAACAATGCACCTAGACCCATTGTCGAATTACAATCTTTACTATCTAAAGGATTGTTTCTCAGATTCTTAGAAATTAGAGGACTGGATAAAAATAGACCGACTTTTTATGGCTCGATAAAGAGAATAACTGATGAATATAATTCTCATCCTATTGAGAGTTGGTTTGATTTAGGATATTTATTATCGAAAAAGAAATCGTTCTTTTTCGAAGGAAAAGAATATAAAACACTGAAGGAATTTTTCACCATCAATGGTGGAGATGAAAGAATCATGACTTCATATGATTTTTTGACGATGCCTTATATCAATTCATACGCTAAGGTTTCTAATTTCAGCGATGGGTTGATGAGATTGAAAAGCCTGATCGATGATGATCATAAAAAGTATTTTCAATTAGAAAAGATAATGAAATGATTGATACTAACAAATTAGTTATCAATAGAATTAGATAAGGGACTTATGTTTTGATATTTTTGTTAACACTTCTTTAACTATAATTGATAGAACTTATACTATTCGCCCTGAACTTTTATATCTTTATGATATGGTCCTAAGGCATTGGTCTTATCTAAAGATATCGCTTGTATAGAAGCTGAGGTTTTTATCGATGTGGACGAGAATGCTATTAAATTTTTGGAGTTTGATGTAAAGCCAAAGAAGTGGAGTGAAGATCCCTTTGTTTTCTTTAATGGAAATACTTCCTCGTATGAAGCGGAAGATATGATGTCTGATAACTTTCATTGGGGGATTGAATGGGAATATATAAATGAAATTCCGACTTTGAAGAGTCAATAAAGTATACGATGTTTAAACTTTAAATTTTATTGAAAAAAGTATATTTAAAAGATTATAATAAGGATTGGTTATTAACCCTTGTTTTGATATGGAAAAAAAGGGTAGGAAGAGGAAATAAACAATGGATTTTAAAGCGCGTGCTCAGATGTGGTTGGATAGTCCTAAAGTCAGCGATACTGACAAGGAAATCATTCGTAATTCTAGCGACGACAAGTTACGTGATATGTTTGGTGGCGATATCGCTTTTGGAACTGCTGGTCTTCGTGGAGAAATGGGTCCTGGAACCAATAGAATGAATCCTTTGGTTGTTCAAAAGGCTACTGTTGGAATGGCAAACTTCGTCATTCACCACTATGGAGAAGAAGGAAAGAAGCGTGGCGTAGCTGTATCATTTGATTCCCGTCATCATTCTCAAGAATTTGCAAAGGAAGTATGTGATATTCTCAATGCATATGGCATCAACACATTCACTTTTGCTTGCCCACACCCTACTCCCGAGCTTTCTTATACAACTCGTGAGATGCATTGCTGTGCTGGTGTTATGGTGACTGCTTCACATAACCCTTGTGTTTATAACGGATACAAGGTCTATGATGAAACTGGATGCCAGATGGTTTATGAGAACATCGATATGTTGATGAAGGAGATTGCCTCTCTTCCTGATTTCCTCGATGTTGAAGTCAAGCCTGAAGAAGGTACAGTTTCTGGAGTCAATACTGTTCTCGGTGAGAACTTCGATGAGAAGTTTATCGCTCGTGAAGCTAGCACTTCTTCACTTCCTGGCGAAAGACATATCAAGATTGTTTACACTCCTCAATGTGGATGTAACGTCTTCTTGGGTCCTTGGGCTTTGAGAAAGCTCGGATATACTGTCACTTCTGTTCCTGGTCAAGATCGTTGGGATGGAAATTTTGATGGTGTTCACTTCCCTAACCCTGAATTCCCTGAATCCTTTGTGAAGGCTGAAAAACTTTTGAAGGAATTGCATGCCAAGGATCCTTCTTATGTCATCGCACTTTGCAACGATCCTGATGCTGACCGTGTCGGATTCGGCTTTATCGGAAGTGATAATGAATTCCACCTTTACACCGGAAATAGAACTGGCGGACTTCTCATCAATTATTTGATGACTATGCGTAAGAAACTCGGTACACTTCATGACAATGGTTATATCGTTTCTTCATTCGTCACATCTAATTTCGGTGCTGATGTAGCTTCAAAGAAGTTCAACCTTAAGGTCAAGTGGGTTCCTACTGGATTCAAGTTCACCGGATACATGATTGAGCATACTCCTGATGAACCATTTGAATTTGGATATGAGGAATCTTATGGTTATATCACCCAACCCTTCGTACGTGATAAGGATTGTCTCCAATCCAATATTGCAATTGCTGATATGGTCGAGTGGTGCTATCGTAATGGAATGACTGTCAATCAATATTTTGCACAACTTGAGAAGGAATTCGGTCATTATGAAAATGTCGTCGATAACATCTATGTCAATGGATTGGTTGGACGTCAGAAGATGACCGAGCAACTCCATGAGCTTCGTGTCAATCCTTTGAAGGTAATCGGAGGAGACAAGGTTATCGCATGTGATGACTATCTCGAGAGAAAGCATTTCGACTTAGTAACTGGTGAAGTTACACCTATCACTGAGATTCCTTCTTGCGACTGTTTGAAGTATTTCTTCAAGGATGGATGGCTTGCTTGCCGTCCTTCTGGAACTGAACCTAAATGCAAGATTTATGTTGAAACAGTAACTCCAAATGAAAAATTAGGACAAGAATTGGCTCATAAGATCATCGATGATTTCAGAAGCCATCTCAAGCTCGACTAATTTCAAAAAGAATTAAAATTGCTATCAGTTCAAGACTGATAGCTTTTTTGTTTTATAGGTTTTTTAATGAGAAAAAAGTAAATAATTAGGAAGAAAGGAATAAGGTATGGATAATGTTAAAAAGATAATGAATTAAAAATATGGTCAAATAGGAATCAGGGGTTTGATCAGTATAATATTAGGAATATCGATATTTTTAGTTGTTCATTATGGAATATCTCGTGACTACAAGTCTTTGTGTGATGGATTTGCTATAAGTGGTTCCTGCCTTTTAGCTATTGGTGCTTTTTCATTGATCAATAACTTTGGCTTCTTTGATTTTGCTTCTTATGGGTTTGCTTCAACTATCAGTGCTCTTAGAAAAGACATCGTTAGACCATATAAAGATTTAATTGAATAAAAATGCAAGAAAGAAGAGAAAGTGGAATTTCTCTGCTTATATCTTGATTTCTATTTTATTTTTTATAGGTTATATCATTAGTTATTATTGCTATTATTTACCTGTTTTAAATGCATAGAAAAAGTGAGGCATAAGGCCTCACTTTTTGGCTTTTTTTATTTAAGCAATTTCTTTAAATCTGATTGTGATGTTACTTTTATAGTGCAGGTATCTATTTCTTTTTCATCGAGATAGGTTAGTCGATATTATATTCTTCAATTTTCTTTTCTTAATTTCTTTATCATTTCATAGACTGCTATTGCAGCACCATCGTGGTTATTATCGTATTTAGAGACAGTCGACGCTCTTTTCTTTACTTGGTTTTCACCATTTATCATTGCTATAGAATAGGGGTATTCAGTGAGCATCTCTACATCGTTATCAGCATCGCCTACTACTATTATTTGATCTTTTGATAAACCCAGTTTTTGTCTTGCTTGTTCCAATCCATATGTCTTAGATACATCTAACCAATATAGTTCGGAAAAGTTGCTTTCGACTCCACCCCAAAATCTAAGTCCCATATTAGGATAGTAGAAAGCAGCGTTCACTAATCTTTCATCGAATTTGTGATCTGCCATCGATAATACACAAATAAAACAATCGTCATCGATCAGTGTTCTGACATCTCCAATTCTTTCTTCCATTCCTTCTTTGTGATAAAAGCCTTGCAAAGTCTGATCTTTTTTCTTTGATATTATTGCTTTTTCAGTTTCTATGAGGACATTGTCGATTTTATCGTATCCGACTTTGTTAAGAAAATCGATAATGATTTCCTTAGGAAATAATCTTTTAGATGGCACAAAAGAACTATCTGATGGATCAGATACCAAAGATCCGTTATATGAGACTATAGGTCCATTCAAACCTAAGTCTTCATAATAGGATAAGATTACTCTAACAGGTCTTCCGCTAGCAACTGCGACGTAGTTACCCATTTTTACTAATTTCTTTATAATCCTTCTAGATTTCTTTCCTACAGTATTGTCACTCTTTAATAAAGTCCCATCCATATCAAATGCGATGAGATATTTCTTTTTATTTCTTTTGAACATAACTATCACCCTTCTAACGCTTTATTATAAATCTATCTGTCGAAATTTCTTATAGTATATATTGTAAAACTTATATTTACAATTATTTAGTTGGCAACAAGTAATAAAAAACAACTTAATAGGTAATAAACACAATATTTACTAGTCTTTTGTCAATATAAATGACAAATCAATCAATCTTATTATTTCTTCATCCGATAAAGAATCATCTAAAGATACTGAAATCCATGATTTTTTATTCATATGATATGCTTTGAAATATCCAATCGATTTTAATTTTTCTTCTATGATTTGAGGAGTGATTTTCAAATTGATAATTTCTATTTCATCCGAAGATTTCAAACCTAATTTTCTTTTGTCTATGTTCATGATAAGACCAAACCATTTTCTATTTTCTAAGTGCCTATATACACCGGAACTAGGATTTGATTTTCCTAGAAATTCTGGCTTTACTTTGTATGCTTTACAAATATATGAATCGATTCGATTGGATTGATCGAATCTATAATTAGTTTCAATAGAGCAATTCTCTTTAATATCTTCTAATATATTTATTACTTCTTCTTTTATTTTATAGGCGTATTCACCAAGTTTATTGCTGAATTTATAGTTTAAATACTCTTCATTGACATCTAAATCTATAACTTTGGAATAGATGACATTGTTTGATTGAATCTCGAGGATGAGCATCATATTATCAATCGATAATTTTTTTTCGAATTTAAAAGAATCATCATATTGTTTAAATCCATAATTGAGTAGTTTTTCATTATTGAATTTAGATTTACCGAATACTATTTGTTCTATTGTTTTACTCATAATTTAAATCCATTACTATTGTAAGAGTATACAATTCAGTATAAAAAATAAACAGTTTGTTCTAATTCAATTGATAATAGAAGAGAAAGAAATTATGGTTGAAAGCGATTACCTAGGAGGGTAATATGAAACAACAATTATTAAAAATTATTCTTTTGTCTTCTTCTTTATTGGGACTTATGTCTTGCAATGAATCAAAGCCTACTAATGGAAATTCAGCAAATTCCAATGTAGGTAATTCTCAAAACACTGGAAAGAAAGACGATCCTACCGATGTTACTTTGACTGGTGCTTATATTTCACCTGCTGTTCTTCAGTATCAAAATATGAGACCAACAAACAATTACTATGTGACCACTTTTTCATTTGAAACCATTCAACTTTATTCAGACAACACTTATTGTTTGACTTTGGATTCATCATGTTTTTCAGGAGTGGTTTTGCCTGATGTAGGAAACGATGCCACTGGTTCTGCTCGTGAAAGCTCTGTAACTCGTTATTATGGAACCTGTACTCAAAAAACTAATGAGTTAGATGAAGATACACTGGATGTATCTTTAGCTACTCCTACAAGAATAGTAAGAAATTTCAATTCTAACTTTTATGTCGATTCAGAGAACTTTCATCCTGTTACTGGAACAGGTGCCTATTTTAATAAAGTCACCTATGAGACCAAAGAAGATTTCATGAAAGCTCTTGCCTTTAAGCCTGTTGATGTTTCAGTTTCGAAAACAGCAGCTAGCTTTGATTTCTTCCAAACTGAAGCCTTAGATGAAGGAACAAGTATTTCAACCTCTGCTGTAGGATACTCAATTACAGGTAGTTACATGAGCAACGCATCCTTAGGCTATATGAATGTGAGACCTACCTATAATTATTATGTGACAACTATGAATCAACAAGTGTTGGATCTCTTAGACTCGACTCATTATTGCTTTTCCATTTACTCGACTTCTTATTCTGGATTAGTTCTTCCTGAGGAAGGAAATGGTGTTCAAGGAAGTGAAAGAGCAAATTATGTTCTTTCCTTCTATGGAACATATACCAAAACAGCCAATGACTTGGATGATTCAATGTCTGATATAAGCCTTTCTGCTCCTAGTAGAGTTACAATGAATTATGATGGTAAATATTATGTTGATTCAGATAACTGGGACGATGCAGCTAAGACTCATACTCAATTCACGGATAATACAACTCAAGAAGTTAAACAATATGCTAGTGGTAGCGAATATTTGAATTCCTTTAATACAAAAGCCACAAGTATTTCCGTGACTGAAGGAACAGCTAATTTTGATTTTGTTGATTACACTGCTCAACTTTATTAATAAATAAGGAGATATAAAATGAAAAAAAGCAAGTTGTTTAGGGGACTTACTGGAACATTTGCTCTTTTGACTGCACTTTGTTCTTATGCAGGAATTCTCGCATTTGAAAATTCAGGACAAGTAGATATTTTCCTTGGAATATCAAAACCTAATACCCAAAGTTCTGATTATTCTTCAATTGAAGAAATGAGAAAAGCAGAGAGATTGAATGAAATTCAAACTCAAGCTGAGGGATCTGTTCTTTTATTCAACAACAATAATGCATTGCCAATTGCAGCTGGTTCTAAGATGACACTCTTAGGTAAAACTAGTGCAGACAATATATTCAAGGGTTCATCTGGAGGCTCTATCACAACTGAAGAAGGCGGAGCTGTTTCATTATATCAAGCCTTGAAGAACGAAGGATATTCTATAAATGATAATGTCTATAATGCATTGAAGAACTCGACTGTGAAAAGAAGTCGTGGATTCATCGGGGAAGTCGGAAAGGACTTCTACGATGATGGAATGAAGTCTTCTTTCAGTCAATATAACGATGTGGCTTTGATCACTCTGGGTAGATTTTCAGGAGAACAGCTAGATTTTGCTAGTAAAGGCGATTCAAACCAAGACAATGGAGCAGATGAAAACGGAGATCCTATCGACAATCAAGGTGTTAGGATGCTTTCACTTCATCAAGAAGAAAGAGAAACCATCGAATTGGCTAAAGCCAGTGGATTCAAAAAGATTGTCGTTCTTTTGAATACAGCTACCACGATGGAAGTTGGTGAATTAGAGTCACTAGGAGTTGATGCATGTCTTTGGATAGGCTATCCAGGATATACTGGATTTGAAGGTGTAGCTAAAGTATTGAAAGGTGAATATGATCCAAGCGGTAGAACTGTTGATACATATGCTACAAACTCATTGTCTTCACCGGCTATGAGAAACTTTGGATCCTTCAATTATTCAAATGTTACTGATCCAGGTCAAAATAAATATTTAGTCTATGCAGAAGATATTTATATCGGATATAAGTATTATGAGACTAGATACTTTGATCAAGTTCAAGGTAAGAATAATGCAAAGAATACAATTGGATCTTATGCTTCTAATGGTGCTTGGAACTATGCGGATGAAATTTCATATCCTTTTGGATATGGAATCTCATATGCTAAGTTTGAAGAAAAAATTGAAAGCATACAGTGGAATAGAGACAAACATGTGGTCGAGGCAAAAGTCAAAGTTACCAATTTGGGAAGCGACAATTATTCTGGAGAGAGTAAGGATGTTGTAGAACTATATGCTTCACTTCCTTATACCACTGGAAATGCAGAGAAATCAGCTATACAGCTTATAGGCTATGGAAAGACGAAGAACCTTAAAGCAAATGAGAGTGAGACCATAACTATAACCGCAGATGATTATTTATTTGCAACATATGATAATAAAGCTGTTAACGGAGCTGATTCAACAAAGAAAGGCTGCTATGTTTTTGATCCAGGAGATTATTATTTCAGTATTGGAAAAGATTGTCATGATGCTTTAAATAATGTTATGGCATTACAAGGCATTTCTGGATTGTTTGATCAAGATGGACAAATAGTAACCGGAAATAAGCAAAATGCAGTTAAAACTACTCTGTCTTCTTTGGATAATATAACTTACGCTAAATCTCCTGATACTGGAAATATAGTATCTAACCAATTCGACGATATGGATATAAATTATTTTATGAAAGATACAGTCAATTATTTGACTAGATCTGATTGGAATACATATCCATCTAGAATTGAAAATTTGACCGTCAACGATCAAATTAAAACTATTTTGGAAGGTCATACTTATGTTAAACCTAGCGATGCACCTGATGTGACTTCGTATAAGTATTCACAAAAATATGAGACTCCAATCACTTTGAAGGATATGCGTAATGTTCCTTATGAAGACGATGAGAAATGGGATGAATTCATCGATCAATTGACTCCGACTCAATTAGCAAAGATTTGTGGCGAAAAGTTTGGAAATGACGCTATTGAAGAACTTGGAGTTCCTCAAACCTCAGCTGCTGATGGACCAGATGGAATTCAATCAAATGTCGGATTCTCACATGTCAGTGAAGTAGTTGCGACTTCGACATTCAACGATGAACTTATCGCTTTGAGAGGAAAATTCATGGCTGAGGATGGAATGGCTGTAGGTCAAAACGGAGTGTATGGATTCGGAGCTAACATGCATAGAACACCATATGCAGGAAGAAACTATGAATACTATTCCGAAGATACTATCCTTTCATATTTAGTCGGAGCTATTCAAACTAAGGCTGCTACCGAAAAAGGCTTGACCACTTATGTAAAGCATTTCTGTGCTAACGATCAAGAAACTTGGAGAAATGGTAATTCAACTATCATGACTGAGCAAACCTATAGACAAGGACCTTTGAAAGGATTTGAAGGAAGCTTTACCAAAGGTGGATCATTGGGTACGATGACTTCAAATACTAGGGTTGGATTTAAGGTTGTTTCTATGGATCCAGCTACTATGACTCAAGTACTAAGAAACGAATGGGGATTCAAAGGTGTTGCTATGACAGATTCATCTAAAGGAAGCAGATATTATTTATATACTAATGAATCCGTTGATGCTGGAATCGATCAGTTCAATAATGATGAGACTAGAGGAACATCTGATTTGAAGAATGCTTTGATAAAGGAAAAAGATGGTCATCTTTGGGGTAAAGCTAGAACCATCGCTAAACATTATTTCTATACGATTTCACGTAATTTTGCTATGGCTGGTGATGATGTTGTCATCGATACAGGTGCTAGCTGGTGGGAAACAGGAATTATCAGTGTCATTTCAGTGCTAGGAAGCGTTACTGGCATTTTCTTAGCTTTGGATGTTACTTTCGAAGTCTTGGAAAATAGAAAGAAAAAGGAGATGTAATCAAATGAAGAATTATTTTAAGAATATTTTTTCAAAAGATTGCTCTTGGATTGAATACTTATCTTTTGGAATATCTTTGTTTATGTTGATCGTATCGATTCCTTATTTGATTATTAATCCAGGTGAATTGAAGATTGAAGACTATTCGAGAACATTTGCATTCATCATGTTTCTAATTGGAAGCTTGATAGGAATAATATCGTTCTTTGTTAGATTTAAGTACATCAATGATTATGCACCATTAGTTTCTGTCGCATTCTATTCAGTTGGATGTGGAAGACAGTTATATCTTGCTTGCTACCCCCTAGCAGACTTGATGACCGGTGTTAATTGGTTTGGAGGAAATCTTGGAATCTATTTGACTTTCTTGATATTATTCCTTATTGGAACTATAACTGAAATAGTTGTTTTATTCTTACCAGGGAATAAAAAGTAGATTAGAAACATTGAAATTAAAAGTCCTAGCTCAGCGGCTAGGATTTTTTAAAATGAAATAAGTAATTTGAATATTTGATTGTCGGTAGAATAGGATAATGTTCCGTTGTATCTATTGACAATGTATGAAATTGATTTAGACCCAAAGCCATGGTTCTTCCCATCTGTTTTGGTCGATATTGGAAGATTAGAAGAACTGAATTTGATTTCACCATCAAAATAATTATCAATCTCTAATAATATAATTCCATTCTTCTTGGCTAAAGTAAAATCGACAATTCTTTTATCATCAGGGAGATTCTCGACAGCTTTGATTGCATTAGACAAAGCATTTGATATCAAAGAATATAACTCAGTCTTTTCCATAAAATTCAAAAGACTTCCATCGCACATACAAGTTAATTTGATGTTGTGTTTTTGACAAATCAGTTGATTCTCGTAAATTGCTGAGTCTACTACATCATTACCCGTTTTTATGGTTGAATCATAGAAGGAAGTAGCTTCTTTCAAAGATAATAGTTCTTCATCTGTTATCTTTCCTTCTAGTTTGGATAATTGGTGATTTAAATCATGGCACTTAGAATTTATGATATCTATATTTTCTCTACTTTTCTCAAACTGCTCTCTTTCTTTGTCTAACAAGTTTGACATCAAAGCCATTTCTTGTTCCTGATTCGATGAATAGAAGATTCCTTTTCTAATGATTAGAATCATCAAAGCCATAAAGCAACAAACTATTTTAATCATTCCAGACAGAATTAAACTTTGTGATTCATACGGAGTGACGAAACAATAGAAGAAATCAGTCGCTAATACAGAAAAAATCGTTAAAATTGAAATGTTGCGTTTTCCCTTTTTAGATAAACTGACATTGTTTTTCATTTTAAAAATGAAGCCGAAGATTATGTAGATTGCTATATGGTAAGCATAATATATTGTCCAATCTAAATATATATTCTGACTTCCGAAGAAAGACATGGTTAAAAAAGTATCATTACCTGTTAGATTTAGGATTGCTCCTAATGATTTTGCAGTGAATATTCTTGTTGCATGTGTGGCACATAATGATTGGATCCATTGGAATTTTCCTTCATCATAAGTGATGAATAAAAGCAGTGATGTTAGTCCAAACATATACAAGGAATGAACTATTCCTTGTAAGGCTCTTATGCTTGACATGGTGCTTCTTAAATATGCAAGAGGAACAGATAAAAGTATGAGTGAAAAAATAGTAATGAGATTCCAAAGCCACCACTTCTTCTTATAGTGACCTTTTATATTGAATAGATAAATAGATAGAAGGACTTCAAAATCAGCTGATAATATTATGACAAGCTGTTTAAGGACTTCTTCCCCTAAAAGTTTGATTAAGAATTCATTCATTTTGAATTACCTTGAAGATAATTGACAAAGGCTTGTTTGAATTCTTTTTTTCGAGGCCTAGAAATCAATAATTTTTCATTACCTAAATAACAGTAAGTATCATCTATATTAGTTATGAACTTTAGATTTACTAGATAGCATTTGTTACATAGTGAAAATAAGTTGCTATTTAATTTTTCTATCACAGATTTAAGAGTTCCTAAAGACATAAATTCCCTTTTAGAATCGGTGTGATATACGATTCTATGATGTATTGCTTCTACATAGGTGATTTCATTTATGCTTAGTCTGATTGAATTTCCTTTATATGTCACCACAATGCTTTCTTCTAAATTGGATTTGTGAATTCTATTTACGGCTCTATCAAATTTTAATGCGAATTCTTGATACTGAATAGGCTTAACTAAGAAATCCAATGCTTCTACTTCATATCCTTTTATTGCGTATTGCCCTAAAGAGGTTATGAAGAACAAAATAACATTCTTATCTTTTTCTCTTATCTTCTTAGCTAAATCCATTCCATTCATTCCAGGCATCTTTATATCTAAGAAGATTAGATCAAAATCAAATGAATAAGAGTCGATAAATACAATTGGATTTGAAAATGTGATTATTTCAAACGAAAAGCTTGGATTATTCTTCTCATACTGTTTGATGAATGTCTTTAATTTGGAACGATCCAATTCATCATCTTCTACAATTGCTATTTTGTTCATATCCGTTTAATTTAAATCGATAGTATTATAGAAGAAAAAGGACTATTTAGTTCTTATAAAAATTAGTATCGGTCAAAAGATTGTATTTAGGTGATGGTTATTAATGATTTACTTTATATCTGACCCAAAGAGTGCCACCATCCATCACTTTAGCTTTAATCAAATTAAAATTTACTGGATTATAGTTTGATAATCTTTTTTTAACTGAATAGAGCCGTAGTCTTAGTGAATCCATCAGCACAAGGAGCAATTACTACATTGATTTCATTACACATACCTACATGGATGAAAGACTAGTTTAATATTACACCTCCACCCAACATCAAAGTCTCTATTTCAAATAAGCTTTTTAATTTATCCAATATTGATTTGTAATCTATTGGAATACGGGCATCTTCTTTTATGGAGAATCTCGGAAACAATATGCTGGCCAAACTTATAGAGCTAACCATCTAGAATATCAATGGCGGATAAAATGTCGAAATAGGAAACAAGGTCGATTACAGAAATAAGAAGGACATTTTAGGAAATTCAATGCTAAAACAATGAAAACTCATGGCTAATTATTTTAATAAGCAATTGATTTATTGATACTAAGCTTTGATAACTAAAAAAATTGTCTATATTGTTTATAAAAAAGCTTTGATATAAAATGTTATTGTATATAACCAACAAAATAATAGAAACTGAAAGGATGGTGGAAAAGTATTATGCATAATATTCTTGGAAAGATAGTATTATCAGCAATTTCATTAGTATCTTTGTTCTCTTGTAAGACTGATAATTCAATTACTGATCTTGGGCCTTTTACTATATTAGGATTAGATCCGTTCACATATGAATATACATCTGGAACTTTGGAAAAAGATAATTCAGGGAAATACTATGTAAGAGATGAATTCTATTTCAGTCACTATTTAGCAGTCACCAGGGTCGACAAATCTGTCGATGTTAAATGTTATTCTGTCGTAGATCCAGAAGAAGGATCAGATTTGAAGTATGTATTAAATAAAATTTCTTTTGATGATTTTGATGTGGGAGAGAAGGTAATATTTAAATGGAAACCGGGCATAGAAGATTATTATGCTTTTAAAACAATACCTGTATTTGAGATGTATAAGTTTTCAACTAAAATAGAATTGACTGAGTTTACTAGAGTCAAAGGAAAGATACTGAATTCTGATAAAACCTGGTATGGAAGTTGTGATTATTTGTTTGAGGATGAAAAAGAATCTAAGTATATTAGTTATGTTGGTTGCAATAGTTCATCAGATATGACTGTTACTTGGAACTTACAGAATAGTCAATTCAGCGACAAAGAAAGATATGACTGTTATGTAGTCGAAAAGGATAACTTAGCTTTATTCTTAATAAACAATAAGAAAGTATGGTAATCATAAAAGGGGCTGTTGCAAAATCCTGATCCAAAATCAGGTGAGCAGCAGCCTCTTTTTTGTCAATAAAAAGAGACACTTTACTGAAAAAGTGCCCCATTTGGTAAAATATCTTTGTTCAGGAGATTTTTTTGCCATGTCGTATTTTACCACATCGAGGGTCATTTTGTTCCCTTCCTTCACCCTGGAGGATAAGGAAACAGAAAAGTTGGACCGCTTTTTGGCCTTTTTGGAAGATTCCGGGGTAGGACGTATCATTTCAGAGAGCTCGAAAGGCACACGCTTCGGAAGCGGGCGTCCGGCCTGCAACTGCTGCCGCCTGTTTGCAGCCATACTTTATGGCTTTGCATTCGATAAGTATACGCTGAGGCAGATTGAAGAAGCCGTCACATTCGATATCAGATATATCACCCTGATGGACTACGAAAGGGTCGACCATACGACCATCTCGAGATTCATGAACAGGACTCTTCTTCCGAACATCCAGGAAATCTTCTCACTGCTATGCAGGCAGATAAAGAAGAAACTTGGGATGGAATTCGACGACGCCTTCATCGACGGCACCAAGTTCGAGGCCAACGCCAACAAATACAAATTCGTTTGGAAGCCCGTCACGTTCCACAAGAGACTTACAGCCAGCGCATATCAGCTCATGAGGGACAACGGAATCCCCATCCAAGGCGGGAAGGAGGAACTCATTTCCTCGTCCGTGATAGCCAAGGCCCTGTCCGATTTGGAGACCGGAAAAGGAAAAATGGACGAAAAGACAAGGGAATCTGCCGCAAAGGCGCTCACGGGCATGCTTGAAAAGGTCCTTGAATATGAGGAAAAGGAAGAGATATGCGGACCGAACCGTAAATCATATTACAAGACCGACCATGATGCCACCGCAATGTGCCTGAAGGCGGACTATTATTCAGGCCTTGGTTCGAACATGCATGCAGCCTACAACGTCCAGGCACTCGTCATAAAGGGGTTCGTCTTCTCATACCATGTCTCGCAGGCGAGGACGGATTACAGTGAATTCGTGCCTGTCCTGGAGAATTTTTATAAAAACTACGGTGTTTTTCCAAAAAGAGTATGTGCCGATGCAGGATACGGGATCCTCCGGAACTATGCGTATCTGAAGGAGAACGGGATAGAGAACTACGTCAAGTATCAGTCATGGGAGGGAAACATGACAGGCAGCTATCCGGATTGCTTCCGCCTCAACGGCGACGGAACGCTGACATGCCTTGGCGGCAATGTGGGGACGGAGACGGCCGTCGAAAACCGGCATCCGAGAAATGCCAAGGCGGTCTTCTTCAGGGTGGAAGGCTGCAACAGCTGTCCTTATATGCCCTTCTGCAAGAAATACATGAAAAGGCAGGACGAGGATTTCAAGATTTTCGAAGTGGTGAAGGAACAGGAAGAATATAAAAAGAATGCGAGGGAGAATCTTCTGTCTCCGAAGGAAATCGAAATGCGTGTCAACAGGAGCATTCAGGTAGAAGGCGTCTTTGGCATCGTCAAGCAGGACTACGGACGTGACAGACTCAACCGAAGAGGCCTTGACAAGGTGACAATGGAGATTGCACTGAAATTCCTCGGCCTTAACGTCGCAAAGCTTTTCCGATATTTCGAGACCGGCAGGCTGAATGAATTCTGGAAGGCTCCGGAGAATCTGAAGGCCGAGGAATTCAGAAAGCCAAGTGCCAAGAGGCTTTCCAAGAAAGGCGAAAAGATAAGCAAAAAACAGCAGGAAGCTTTCGGAAGACAGAAAAAGAAAGAAGAAAAACCATCTTCGGAGAATGAGAAAATGACCGGTGAAACGGAAAAAGAAAAGGAGCTGCTGCTCACCTGATTTTGGATCAGGATTTTGCAACAGCCCCTTTTATTATGCTTTTGTTGTGTGTCAACATCCATCACTTTAGCTTCAATCAAATTGAAATCTACTGGATTATAGTTTGATAATCTTTTTTATGCAAAATAAAGTCGTAGTGTTAGTAGATTCACCAACATGTAGAGCTATTCCCACATAGACTTCATTATACATTTAAAGAATGCACTACTTTTAAGAGCTATTAAAAATGAAAGACTAATGTTATAAGGAACTTTGCAAAATCGGCAACCGATGATTGGATTTATTCATTGCCTAACAATCTTTAATTGCAAAATGAAATTGGTAAATTTAATATTTATTAGCCTCTAACCCATTTTCCTAAAGTGTTATCGTATTTTACTTTACTATCGACTGTTGCATTTTCTGAAAGTCTAGTGTGATCAACTGTTCCAGTTTTGTTGTCTGTCGATGTCAATTTGCAATACATGCTAGCTATATAAATATATTGTTGATTATTGTCTGTGATGATCTTTGAGTTTGAATCATAATCACATTCTTTTAATGTTGGCAAAGTAGTGTCATTTGTTTTATATTTACCATCGTTATTAAAATAATATGTTTTACTATTTGCTCTAAATATTCCATCGTATTCATATGCTCCGACATATGAATTTGTTCCATCATTATAATAGGCTGTTTCATTTGAAACCAAAGGTCTTGAGAAACCTTTTACATGACTGTTATTTGAGCAATTGCCTATCATATAGTCATAACCATAAGTTATTACTTTAACGCTCTGTTTATTTAATTCACTAAATGGATTGTCGGAATTAACTATTGTGGAGCTGCTTAAAGTGCCATTAGATGTATAACCTATTTTGCTCAAATTTATAGTTCCAGATAATTGATAGTCCATTCCACTATCATTTCCAGTTTTGAACAATAATGTTCCTTTAATTTGGACATTTGGATTGGATTTGTATTTTTGGAAAGATTGATCTTTAAAGACTCGTTGACCATAACCATCTCCTGATATGTTTGCTTCTGTAGCATTACCATTTTGGTCTTTACCACTCATATCAGCCAATTTAATCAAATCTGTAGTCACAAACTTGTAGTTTTTATCATAGTAATAATAAGACTTATCTAATACTGATATTTGGCCTGCTCTTTGGGCCTTCTTATCGTAGGATAAAAGCGTAGTTGAGTTCTTGTCAACTATAAGACTAGAACCTGGTAGGAACTTTATCCTTTTATCTAATGTCAAGAACGAGTTCTTGATTTCTAAATCGAAAAACGATGAAATTGGTAAACTATACTTAGAAGTGTCTACGCTTACCGAAATGCCGATGACTTTTATATTGAACTTAAATTCACCGATTGATACACTGCAATTGTTTATAATAATTTTGATTCTTTGAGAGATAGAATAGAGTTTATTAGCTGACGTTTCATCTATTGAATTTTCTTTATAACCGATAACATCAACATAAGAATCTTCATTATATGTACTTGGTTTATCTAACTTAATAAAATAATTACTATTGGATGGACCAATAAAATTTAATTCAAATTCCTGCTGGCCTTTTATAAGACCAATATCCCTAAGTGCCTGAGCATTTACGTATCCGTTTAGGCTACCCCAACCGTTGGTTTGATCATATTTAACTCTTGCTTTGCATCTTAAATAAGGTAGCTGGTAGACTTGAAAGGGGAAGACATCATTATTTACATAACTTTGAGTCATGGTTCCACCTCTATAGTCATGTATGACCGCTAAAGTTCTTAAATATCCTCCGCCTTCTACATTAATTTGACCTGTTCCTACAGAATCTATTATTAGTCCATTGGAAATTAGTTTTCCTCCATTGTTTATGGTGATATTATGTCCGTTCAAATCTAAGCATATGTATTCTTTGGCTATGACACCTTGAGTGATACCTGATGTGTTAACTCCATAATTGCCTTCGACTTGCATTTGACCATTTATTATTAAATCGTTTTGAAGCACGACGGTATATTGTCTATTTTTTTCAACTGGCTCTACATATACTGATTCTGAATTAAATTCGTTTTTCTTACTTTCTGATCCATCATTAAAAAGGAATCTAGCTTTGACCCCTTTATTGACAGTGGTCTTTGTAGTTGCTCCACCTAAGAATACTTTCTTTTCACTATCTAACCATGTAAAGTCATTGGATAAATTCAATTTTTCTACAGCAACACCAGCATTAAAGTCAACAGTGCCTGATGAAGTGTTGTTAATAGTATCACTTAGATTATATTTAGTATCACCATTCAATGTTTTCGAGTTAAAAATAGCATATAAAGTTGTATCAGTTGTGAATGTCTTATTTAGTGATATGAAGGAATCGGATGGTTTTCCATCTGATCTTACCTCTTTAAATCCAACAAATTCATAGTTCTTAGAATTTGAATTTTTATAGAAGTTGTTTTTAATAAAGGATGTTGGAATGGATGATCCTTTATCGATGGTGATGGAAGTCGACGTATCTGGAGTCACAAAAGTTTTATTGATTGTTATTTTTGACTTGGTGATATTATATTCACCACTATATTTTGTTCAAAAAAACCAATAACTTTTAATTTCTTCCGTCACATAGATATTAATCTCCCATCCTGAGAATTCATTTTTACCCTTAAAATGATAGGTTCCCTTTTTAACTGTTTTACTAAAATCATTAATGCATATTGAATTTACATATGTGAAAAAATCATTGTAATTAGTTTCATTCTCGATTTTCGTTTTTTGTTTTACTACTTCTTCTTCTTTACCTATTTCTTCTTTATATCCAGTGCAAACTTGATACTTAAAACTAATCTTTACTTTCTCATCTTTGTTAGTTTTATTTATTTGAATAGTACTAGTAGTATTTAGTTTGTTGTTTATGACAAAACTGGAAAATCCTACAGTTGAAATAGAGACAGACAAGAATAAGGTGAGCAATGCTAATAAGCCTTTTTTATAACTTTTCATAGTATCTCACCTCACTCTAGAGAATAAGAAAGGCTGAATGTGACTGAATATGTCACATTCACCAATTCTTTTGCACTTACAGTACTTGAATCTAGGAAGAATTCGAATGTCAAAGGGACTTCATTTATTGATGAATCCGTGTTTAATAAGTGATATAAACTAAAATCCGATGTTGTTTTAAATGGTAAGAAGAAAGTGGCACCATGATAGATAGTCTTAGTTGATTTTATCAAATCGACTGTATTACCTATTAAGTTAGATGTATACACTGTACAAGAATCCATGACATTGATGTTGTTTTTCCAATTGGCATTGTTGAACTTGAACTCAGCTTTTAAATAAAAGTTATCGTCGAATTCAATATTCTTAACTTTAGTTTTATCCATTGTAGCTGATAGTTTCACTGACGGATTTCCTACTACTTCATAGTTGGTGCCAAACTGGGCAACATTAAACCCAGTAGAGCTATTATTGACAACAGAAAATCCTAATTTTTCTAAAGTATAAGGATCTTTGGTCTTATCAGTGATATCGGCTACACCAAGCTTCAATTCTACTGATGCCTTATTGTTTTGGGTTATATCCCAAGCGGAATAACCGATTCCTACAGCAGCAAAAGTAACAAGTACTATTGCTAGAGTAGACACTTTTATTAATCCAGAGTTATTTTTCTTTTTCATCATTTTAATAATATACAATTTATCTTATTTTAAAACAATATATTTAGATAGAAAGACCATCTTGTTTATATTATCTTAAGGTTTTTATAAGAAACCTTAAGATAAATATAAAGAAGTACTAAGAATTGATTGTATGATAACAACAAATATGAAAGGCTGAACTAAGAAGATGGAAAACATAAAAGATTTCTTTAAATCAAAACTAGGAAGGGTAACAATACGAGCGATAGTAGAAATTGTTGTAGCTACTAGTTTGATGCTAGGAATCTATTATGGATTAGGTAAAACTAAAGAAGCTATGTCTGCTGCCTTGGGATTTTCAGCCTTTATCTCTTTAGCTCTTTGTTTCTTCACGTGGCTTTTTGATTGGGGTGCATTCGATTTTATCTCATATGGGCTTATATCTTTAAAATATAGGAAGTCAGACAGTAAGCCTTATTTGGATTTGATTGATTATAGGGCTAGTAAAGTTGGAATAAGAAAACTGAATAAATATAACCATTTTCCTTACTTAATAACTGGTGTAGCCTTTTTAATATCATATGTCTTATATATTAATTTGTAAGAAAAAAAGCCGCTAAGTGATAGCGGCTATTGGTTTAACTTAAGGCTTAGTACAAAGCTTTGACTTCATTGTTTTTGTAGTAAAGAGTGTGAAATCAGATCCACCATCTACTTTAAAGACTACATAAGTTCTAAACATATCAGTTTCACTATATTTGACATCGTATGTATCAGATGATTCCTTTACATACCATGCTCCACTTGAAATAAAGCTAGACGATGCCACTGAATTTGCAAAGAATAAACAATTAGTGGATGCCGACTTGGATATCCATGGCGATGAAAGATGGTACGTAAGAGCCGGATACTCCTTGTTTGAGGTATTCGTGGTCTAGTAAAAAGAGAAGGAAATTCTGATGGAAAAGAAACCAGGAAAGAAACGCGTCAACTTCGATGACCTCAGTGATGTCATCACTCTGCAGGAGCTGTCCCAGTTTTTGGGTGTGTCGGAGTGTTTGATTTCAAAGCTAGTCATGAAGGATGAAATCAAGAGCCTTAAGTTCAGAACATGCCGATTGTTTTTGAAGCAGGATGTTGCGGACATGATCGGATATTGCGAAGAAAAGGAAAGACAGATGAAGAAAAACGGAGCCAAGGTCTATCCAGGAATTCCTGAGGAAAAGGAGAAAGGAATCGTCAAAGTCATCAACGTTCCACGCACCCGCACTAGAGGCTATCGAGATAGGTGACTGATATCTATGAGAGTCAATTTCATCTTACGGGAAAAGCATAAGGAATGGTATTGCTGTGTCTTCTTTAAGGGCGAAGACGGTAAGAGAAAGTAACTACCCTTAAGGCACTTTCTTTAGCACTAGACAACGATAAGGACGACAAGAAGGAGATGCCCTGGCATTCAGTCTCACAATCTGTGGGGCTTTTTTTAATCTGTGTCTAGTTATAATCACAAAAAACTAGACGGCATCAATAAAATTTTACTTTTTGATGGACATATGGTAAACTTTTGTCATAAATAACTGACCAACATGAAAAAGAATAAATTGAAGAGAATTTCATCTAGGATTTTATTTTTTGGGGTACTATTTCTAAGTAATCTCTCTCTGATTTCCATCGGCTTCTCCGCGTGGTCTATCGTCGGAGCAGCAAGTGCGGAAGCTCAGATCCAGGTCAGTGCTGCGGATGTCATTGATTTAAATCAGTATTTCACTTTTGTTGATTCCCCGGCTATTTTTGAATACACAAGCAACGGATTGGTAAAGGACTACGCGATAAGCTCGGCAACCTTGGACGGCTATATAGAAATCCCTTTTCGCATTGATGTAAAAGGCGGAAAAATTAGAGACCATTTGTCAAGCAATCGGACAGGTTTTACTTTGGGAACGGTTTTGGTTGATAGAAATCAAAATTTAGACTTGTTCTCTGTTTGCTCGGCAACCGATGTTAAATTGGCAATTTCCAATTCAACAAGCGAATTTTCTGAAACAGATTACACCGTCGTTTCTCAATCGAATGCAGCTGCAAATAAAGAACTGAGCTCTAGCTTCGACTTATCCAGCTTCCCGTATTTAGATGAATCGTTAGTCTATTTTTCTGTTAGATACAAGGTCAATTTCAATGTTACGGACTTTAAGAAGGAAGTTTATGACAAACTGAGCAACGGTTCTTTCCGTTTTTCCTTCAAAGCTGGAGGCATTTTCGACAATGAATAAAATCAAGAAATTGCCGTTGTTCTTGTCGACGTCGTCTTTATTGGCATACGTCGGCTATGGAAGTTGGATATTTGGCTCATTCAAGGAGAGCAGCGAATTCTCCACGAAACCTGCTCGCGAGGTTTGCTATATCAAGAACTCAAAGGGGACCACTCGTTATACGTCTTTGGATTATGCACTCAAGATAGCTGCGGGCAATGGCGCAAAGGATGAGATTTTCGTTTTGCCCCAAGATGGCACCTCCGCCTGCCAAGCGGTTCAAATCAAAGAATCGCACGCCATAAAAAGCGGCGATTCCCTTAAACTCCCATATGAAAGTGAGACGACCAAGCCGAGCGATTTTACCGGAAACTCGGTTATAGACAATTCTGAGAAAAATGTTGATGTATACAGGAGAACCTTGGTTGAGATGGTTAATGGCTCTAAACTAACCGTCGATAGTGGGGGCTCCCTAATTGTCGGTGGTGTCTTTAACACGAAGGGCGTTACCGGGAAATACGCTGAAATCGCCCTAGATTCCAATTCGTCAATCGTTTGCAATGGAACCATGGAGGTCTACGGGTATATCAAGGAAAAAACATCTTCTTCTAGATTTTCTTCGAAAATCGACGGGAAGGAAATGAATGAAAATGATCCGGGTCGCTACGTTGAATTCGGATCAACTGGGTCTTTAACATGCCCTTTGGCAATCAAAGATGCGTCCTCCGGAGGCGTTATGACCAGCCTTAACGAGTCGGGGGTCTGCCCTACGAACGAATTCAACATCCAATCCATCCAGACATATACAACTTTTAAATATGGCTCGAAAGCGGTTGCATTGGCTCGTATGAGCGCCGCAGGCCAAACAATGGAGAAACAATGTGGTTTCGTCGGTAAAGACGGACCCACCAAAAAAGCGGAGGAAAACTGCGTCTTCTACCTAAAATCCGGCAGCTCCCTTTCCATGGAATACGTTCCTGCGAATCCCGGAGTCACCAATCCCGCTCCCAAAGCTGATTATTCAAAATACGTGCTTAACGGGCAAATAAGCCTGGGGAGCCTTTATTTGGACGTCACAGTCACAAAAATCGATACAACCAAATACTACTTCCCTCTATCTTATTTCATGAATTTGTATATTGAGAACGGAGGGGAATTTATTCTTGACCACCAATTGAAAATTTATCCCGGCTCCTCCTTGAACATAAAAAAAGGCGGCAAGCTAAGCCTCAATTCCGATTTGATTGTTTACACGTGCGCGGATTTGGCGAGCTTCGATTCCTCATCGTCATTTTATTATCCGGTAGCTGGAATCGGAGTCGATGGCAAGCTTGTTGACAACGGCCTTTTTGAAATTTCCTCGAAAGGGCATTTTGGGGGGCAGGTTACGCATACGAATTTTGGTGGATCCTCGGCCGATTTCTCCTCGTCTGACGCGGCTAATCTCATCGCCACCTCAACGGAAGGGACGAAGAAGGTGGCCGTCAACAAACAAGCAACCGGTATATTCAAGACGTCACATGGATTCAAGTAGTCGCTAATCGCTGCGAAGCAGGTTATTACGTTAGCAGAGGAAAACGGGACTTTTTACTGGAATGGGAAATACGAAACGACCGTAAATGTTTCTGTCCAACTGACCAAACAATACGATAACAATGTTTACGGCTACACGATTAGTTACGCCGATGATGCGAACGGCACCAATGCTGCCGCCCTGTCTGCCGAAAATTCCACCGATATCAAGTCATATCAGGTTAGTAACCAGAAATACGTAAGATTCCAGACAAAACGCGCCGCAGGTATCCAAGTTGATTTCGGCGATGGCGTGAGAAAGGAAATTGACCAGTTCATCTGGTACGAGGTCGGGGATGACGACATCCATGTTTACATCACTCCTTTCGAAGGCGTAAGCGTTGACATCACGACTTCAGGAAACAGTGGCTCCGGTCATGTGGAATACACGCTTTATGAGTCGGAGACCCCAAATGGTGCTTTCGAGCAAGTGGGTTACAACAGCACAGGTAATCTAAAAGTGAATGTCATCAAAGGTCGGTACTTTAAGTTTACGACAAAATCAGCCTATGGATATTACTTTACAACCAAGCCTGTTTACAAAAATGGTGTGAAAGTTGGAGTGCATGGCACAGAGAATTCTCAATCTAGTACCGACAAAGCATTGGGCAACAATATCGTTTATCACGCGGACGGAAATTACGAGTTCAAATTCAGCTGGAATTTCAAAGTTTGTATCGTCGAGGGAACCGCAATTGCTCTGGCAAATGGTCGAACGAAGAAGGTTGAGGAATTAATGGATGACGATATACTACTCGCATTTGATCACGGGAAGGGCAAGCTCGTTTCTGCACGACTTTTCTTCAATTATCACCAGAACGAAAGCAACATCGTTACCGCTCCGATACTTAACCTTCGCTTTGACGATGGCACTCAAATTGGCATCCACGTCGACCATGGCTTCTTTGATTTGACTCTCGGCAAATACGTTTACATCAACAAAGACAATTACCCGAGCTTCATCGGACATGATTTCGTGACTGTTGATTGCGGGAAACTAGGGAGGACACGATTGGTTTCCGGAGTTGTCTCAATCAGAACGGTCCGCGTGTATTCGCCAGTATCCGTCTATCATCTCAACGTTATCACTAACGGTCTCCTTTCCATTACCGGAGAGATCGAGGGATGGTTCAACTATTTCGATTATGATTCTTCTCTTAAATATGATTCTGCCAAGATGGATATGGACATCAAAAAATATGGGCTTTACGTCTATGATGACTTCAAGGATTATATCCGAAAGGGAATCTTTGACATGCTTCCAATTCCGTATCTGAAGGTGTCCGTTGGAAAAGGGCTGACCACGAAAGAAAAGATTATCGGGGTAATGAAGAAATATCTTAGTTTTATGTAATTGAAAATACTGATTAGAGAATGTTATTCGGCCTATTTGTTTTTCTCTTTAATATATGGGTCAAAGTATTTCTTCTCTCCTTCTATTCTTGCTTCTATAGCTCCCTGCTTTGTTTTGTATGATTCGAGATAATGATCGACTTGCTGGAAGGTGATATAAGCCTCCCAGCGTTTTCTTTTCTTGCTATATGTGACTCCGGATACTCCTGACTTACGGGTGGCATATACGGCTCTTGTGTGTTTCAGCATGCAGGTCACGGTATGTTTGTCTTTGTCGTAGCCAAGTGCCCAGTCATTGGGTCTTCCTGTTTCCGACCTTCGGGGTTTGGGAGTACATCCGCAGGAATAAGGATGCTTGGATAGTTCATCTCCTCCGACGATGAATTTTTTCCACAGTCACATTTGCATAAGTGATAGACAAACATACGGCCTTTCGATTTGCCGTTTTCTTTTCCACAGGGATAACGTTCTAAGGCGGTCATCATGTCTGTTCTATAAGGCATAAAATTGGATCCATCCTTCACCAAATCGGAGACAAAGAAAAAAACTCCGATACCCTTTCTAGGAATCGAAGGCGTGTTTCAATCATGGTGCCCTGGACAGGACTTGAACCTGCGTGGAGTTCTCCAATAGATTCTAAAACTACTGATATAAAGGATAACGATGCTAGGAAGGTGGCTTATTCAATAACTTAAATATCATTTTAGATAACATGTTGAGTATGCCAAGGGGAATTATTGGTTTATTCAATATATTTGAATATGAAAATGAATCTTTGAAATATAACATAAAGAAGAAAAACGATGATATAAGGAAATATGGATTATTCATCATTTGATAAATATCTATCTAAAGAATTGTATGATAAGTTACCATGTAAGTATATGGCTATATCTATAGGAAAAGGTTTTATATCTTGGAATACTATCCAATTCTATATCGATAGATGGGCTAGAAGATTATCGCATTAAAAATAACCATTATTAACGCTGCTTTTATGGCTGGTATTTGTTAAAACTAATAATAGCAATTTTAATAAGTCTATAATTAGTCATTTTTCCTCCAACTTTTCTTCATCGGAATAAAACTTTCTAAGTAGTAGTATGTTTGGTCATACGTACCATTACCTTATAGACTTCATCTCTATTGAAATATTAACTTTCTAATTCATCTCTATCTATTTTCTTTCATTCATTTATTTATTTCTTCATTATCACTTAGATATTAAGAAACATAGATTATTCTGAAACGATATTTGTCGGCTGCTTTATAGAATCATTTGTTTCCGATGAAATATAGAAAACAAAAATCGATTCAGTATTTTACTGAATCGATTAATTAATTTCTTAATGGTGGGGTCAGAGAGACTTGAACTCTCACGGGAGACCCATACGCCCCTCAAACGTACGCGTATACCAATTTCGCCATGACCCCACGGCAAGAAGGGATTATATACGAGTAGTTATTTTTAATCAAGTGATTTTTTAAAAATTCTTCTACACCTAGAAAATAACTGCTGGATCTTTCCTTTTCTTTCCACTCATCTTATTCACTATTTTGACATTTGCCATAGATAGGATAGCGTTGTATCTAACGGCAATTTTGTCATATGCTTGATAGGCATTGTCGCCTTCTACTTGCTTCTCTTTCAACTTCTTTATCAATTCATTAGCTTTGTCTGTTCTTTTTCCTTTTTCTTCAAGTAGTTTTCTGGTATAGATAAAGCCAAAGTCTAAAGTCTCTTTGGCTTTTCTTCTAGCCACTAGATCTTGTGAAGAAATATCTGGATATGCTTTTTCGAATGTTTCTCTGAAGTCTTTCTTATAAGGTAGATTTCTTTCATCTACATAAGTCCAGGCCTCTTTCATCAAGTCGACCCTTGAAGATTCAAATGGTTCTATCTTTCTAAATTCATCCATCACTTTATTTTCTTGCTTCTTTAGACTTAGCCAAAGTATCCATCCTAATAATAGATAAAGAAGGAATAAGATCAGTAAGGAACCAACTACAATCAATATAGTCCACAAAGTATTCATAATAAACCTCGTTTTTCTTTTTGATTCGTTTTATATTATCTTATATTTAGGTGTGAAGAAAGGAAGATACCGATGAATACTAAGTATATTGGAATCTTATTGATGGCGGGAAAGTCGACTAGAATGAATGGCATTGTTAAGCAGTACTATGTATCTAAAGAAGATGATGAACCAATGTATATTCATTCATTGAAAACTCTAGCCTCATTTATGGATGATGTTATATTGGTGGTTCCTCACGGTGATGAGGAAAAAGTAAAGAGTCAGTCATTTATATTCACTAAAAAATTCTATCCTGTTATAAGTGGAGGAAAAGATCGTACTGAGAGTGTTAGAAATGCTCTTAATTTTATTAAAAACATGTACTTTGATGTCGATATCAAAGTATTGATTCATGATGCAGCAAGACCTTTTGTTCCTTCTAACATAATATTGAACATTAAAGATGCTCTAAAAGATCATGATGCAGTAACACCTGTGCTAGATATGTCAGACTCTTTGTTGAAAGAAAATGATGGAATAAAATATGTAGACAGGACTTTTATAAAAAGAGTTCAAACACCTCAAGGCTTTGATTTCAATTTGATATATGAGGCTTATGAAGAGTTGAAAGAAGAAAGTAAGACCGATGATTTTCAAATGGTCTTAAACAAATCTAAATCACCTTTATTGATTCAAGGGTCTACTCTTTCCTTTAAAGTAACAAATGATGATGATTTAGTCATTTATGATTGCTTGTCTTACAAATTTAAGCAATGAAAAAGGAATTTTAAGAAGAAAATAGATTCAAACTTGTTAGAATACGCTTACAATTTATACCAATATAATTATTTTTATCTTTCTTATAGATTTTTCATTTTTAAGTTATAAAATATCTCCGGTTTTTGAAGTTTTAATATACTTTCTAGGGGAGAAAATAAATGATTACTTTAAGACATTACGGTAAGAAGATTGAGAAGCTTAATTTGGAAAGCATCAATTCTCAAATCAACGCTGCTAGCAAGGTAATTGCTGAGCGCTCCGGTGAAGGTCATGAATTCATGGGTTGGATGGATTATTGTTCCAAGTTGACTAACGATGATATTCAAGACATCATCGATTCTGCCAATCTCGTGAGAAGCAAGTTCGACACATTGGTCTGTGTAGGTATCGGGGGATCCTACTTGGGCGGACGTGCTGTAATCGATGCTATAAATGGATTGTATAGCGATGACAAACTTAAAATTGTTTATCTCGGCAATACTTTAAGTCCGTCCTATACCCATCAAATCTTGAAATGGCTCGAAGGAAGAAATTTTGCAGTCAATGTTATTTCCAAATCTGGAACAACCACTGAACCTGCAGTAGCTTTCCGTCTTTTGAAGGAACTCATCATCAAGAAATGGGGAACCGGCCAACTCAAGGATAGAATCTTTGCAACTACTGATAAAGCTAAAGGTGCTTTGAAGTCAGAAGCCAATGTCGAAGGATACAAGACATTCGTCATTCCCGACGATATCGGTGGACGTTTCTCAGTCATAACACCTGTAGGATTGTTCCCAATTGCATGTGCTGGAATCGACATACGTTCTTTTGTTAAAGGATTGGTCGATGGTGAAAAAGATTACGGTGACAATGATTGGCACAAGAACTTGGCTTATCAATATGGAGCCTATCGTTATTTGTTGAACCATGAGGCTGGATATCCTTATGAGATGTTCTGTACCTATGATCCTCAAACTGAGATGATTTGTGAATGGTTGAAGCAATTGTTCGGAGAATCACTCGGTAAGGATGACAAGGGATTGATGCTCGGACATGGTGTATTCACCACTGACTTGCACTCTATGGGTCAGTTCATTCAACAAGGATCCAATGTTTTGTTTGAAACTGTAATCCATTTCAACACTGTACCTGAGAATCAAGATGTCGAAATCTCAGCTGATAAGGAGAATTTGGACAATCTTAATTATCTCGCAGGACAAAAGATGTCTTACATCAATAAGAAAGCCTTTGAAGCTGTTTTGAAGGCTCATACTGAAGGACAAGTCGACGCCAATGTTATCGATGTCAGTACACTCGATGCCTATAACCTTGGAAATCTCTTCTATTTCTTCTTCAGAGCAACTGCTTTGACTGGTTACTTGGATAATATCAATCCTTTCAACCAACCTGGAGTCGAGATTTACAAGAAGAATATGTTTGTTCTTCTCGGTAAGCCTGGATACACAGACAAGAAGTAAACCTTGAAACGATATAAAAACACCAAGTCAATGGCTTGGTGTTTTTTATATCGGTTATTTATTCGTTTGTCTTCTTGTAGTTTCTAAAGAAAGTCTTGACGTATTTGTCTACAGTTTCTTTTCCTTTGGATTCTATTAGTCTTTTATAGACTTTATCGACATCAGATCCAGCTCCTTTAGGGATTGTAATTCCTAATTTTGATTCCATCTGTTGCCAATATAAAAGAAATTCATATCTGGATATGACTGATGCTATTGCGACACTAGGCCATCTGCTCTCTCCTTTAACCTTGAATATGATTGGATTTTCAATTAAAGATTCACCGACATATTTCTTGTATAATTCTTCTCTTTCAAATTGATCGACATAGACTACTATTTCATCGCCTAGCTTATATTTTTCAATCAATTTTTGGTGTGCTAGGTTATGGAGATGTGCTAAAACCCAGTGGGTAGAAAACCCTTTATCCTCGTAGGAAGATACTTTGCTCGCTGAGCAAAGTACCGTAAAATGCTTTATACTTCTTCTCAACTCTGGTCCTATTTGCATCATATAGGCATCCGTCAATTTCTTCGAATCCTTTACATGCAATTTATCTATCAACTTCATATCTGAAGGGGTGAAATAGGCTGCGGTAACAATCATAGGTCCGAAGAAATCTCCGACTCCGACTTCATCAGAACCAATTTGTATTCCGGTGTCTTCATATCCTTTACCCAAAGGTTGTGTCTTGATATTTGGATATTCAAATGATGACGTCTCAACTTTGACATTAGGCATGAATATCGATGCTTCTAATGAAGCTTTTCCGTCAGCCCCGAAAAATGTTATGGTAAAAACATCAGGATTCTTTGTTTTGAATCCTTTCACAACTATTCCATCTTTAGTTTTATGGATGAATAAATCATAAGGATGATTTGTGTCATTTATCTCAGTAGCTTTGTAATAATCCATTATTTCCAAAGCTTTTGCCTTATTTACTTTAAATTTTGTTAGTTCCATCATTTCTAATATATCATTTTTTCTTAATGGCAATCTGATTTTTCCGTATCATACTAAGCTAAATTATAATGATAATGCTTATTTTCAATGCTTTTATACTTTTTATTTGCTATCATTTTGTGGGGATAAAAAGTATATGTATAAATATTTATTAATCGATTTTGATGGTACCATGGGTGAAACACAAGGAACCATCCTAGAAGCTTTTCATACTGCTATCAAAGAAGAAGGATTACAGATGCCAGATGATAGTGATATAAAAGCAACCATTGGATTGCCTTTAAATCCATCTTTCAAGAAGTTGTTCCCTGGAATCAATGATTCTAAAGCTGATGAACTGGTAAGTCTATACCAAAAATTTTATTTACAAAAATGTTTTTCAACTCTTAAACCTATGCCGGGTTTAGTTGAGACATTGGAGATTTTGAAAAAGGAAGGGAAGAAGATGGCTGTCGTATCTTCTCGTATGACTTATTTGATTGTACAGCTTTGCGATACTTTGCATATCAAAGATTATTTTGATTGTTTCATAGGACAAGAATTAGTCAAAAAGCCCAAGCCTTTCAAAGATATGGCTGAATTAGCTATGACTGTCTTGGGTGCTTATAAACGCGAGACCATAATGATTGGAGATACCCATTTTGATATTGCCATGGGAAACAATTGTGGTATAGATACATGCTGGGCTAGTTATGGATATGGAAAGAAAGAAACGGTCGAAGTCGATGATCCTACATATACAATAGAAAGATTTAGTGATTTGACAAAGATAGTTAAGTGAAGGTCCGTTTAAGAGTATGGATAGACAAGTACAACAAGAAATAAATGAAATTATAAAAGAATTAAAAACTCATTTTCAAAGTGGGCACAACCAAAATGATGTCTCACTATATGAATTTAGTTATGATAAGAATTTAATTCTTAGAGATCATAGATATTTAAATCAAATATTAGGTTATGCAAATAAAGGAAAGAATCTTTTATTGCCAACTGTCATCGATTTAAGCGATACATTGATTAAGCTTCATAAAGCTTTGACTTTAGATATAGATGAATTGTTAGGTTTAAAAAGCCTGATTTTAGCATGTGAAGATATCATGGATAAGTTTGCGAAAGAAAATGATTTTCCCGATCTTCAAAATCAGGCTTTAGACATCGAGGATATGCCTGATTTATTGAGACTGTTGGATTTGTCTTTCGGACCTGATGGTGAAGTCTTGGATTCTGCTTCATCAAAATTAGCCTCTATTAGAAGTGAATTTAGAGGCTTGGTAAGTGAAGAATCTAGATTGATTCAGAGAATCTCTAATAAATACAAATCAAGTCTTGAGATATCTCAACCAGTCATAAAAAATGGAATTCAGACATTGGCTGTAACAGCATCTAAAAAGAATCAAGTTCCAGGAATGGTTGTCGATAGGTCTAAAAGCGGTGAGACATTATTTGTAATCCCATATGAGTTGCTGGAATTTGAAAACAAGAAGGAAAAACTATTAAACGATGAGAAAGCAGAGATTGCTAGAATCTTAGACGGATTTTCTAAGATGTTTTTCCAAAGAGTAGATGCTGTAGACAAGAATTATTATATTTATAATCTTTTAGATGGCTATATAGGAAAAGTGGAATTTGGCTTAACTTATGATGGAGTTGTAGCAAATATAAAAGAAGATACTTTGTCCTTACAAGGATTGATTCACCCCTTGATTCCATTGGATAGAGCAGTGGATAACGATTTGAAACTCGGTGATCTAGAACCGAGGGTCTTGATAATTTCTGGACCTAACGCAGGTGGAAAGTCTGTCTTGATGAAAGCCGTGGCTTTAGCTGCTATCATGAATCAAATGGGACTTATGGTTGCCTGCCATAAAGAAGCTACCATGAAGATATTCGATGAAGTCGATATATTGACTGGTGACTCGGAATCTTTGTCTGGAAACTTGTCTTCATTCTCTGGTCATCTGTTGGGATTGAAGAACATGTATGAAAATGCCTCAGGTAATTCGTTAGTTTTAGTCGATGAAATAGGTCAAGGAACTGCTCCGAGTGATGGAGAAGCAATTGGACATGCGTTTATCGAACATATGTTAAATCAAGGTACATTTGGAGTGTTTACAACCCACTACGATGGACTAAAGAAATACGCTATTTCAGAAGAAAAGATTTTGTCCGGAGCTATGGAATTTTCTGAGAAAACTTTAACTCCTACATTTAAGTTCATCCCCGGTGCTGTTGGAAATTCATATGCCTTTGAAGTTGCTTCAAAGAATGGATTGCCTAATGAATTGATTGAGTCTGCAAAAATATATAGGGATTCCCAAAAACAATTTGATGTCGAAAAACTTACAGCTGAACTCAATGCTAAGATAAAACAAACCGATGCTTTGCAAAAAAAGTTGGATGATAAATTGAACAACGTTAAGCAATTGGAAGAAAAGAGGCAAAACGCTATTAAAGCTTTAGCTGATGAAAAAGAGAATATTAAGAAACGTGCTGATAGAAAAGTCGATGAATACGCGCAGGAAAGACTTGATCGATTAGATAAGTTATGGTCTGAAGGAAAGAAAGCTGATATTGGATTTAACGAAAAATCCAAAATCAAAGGTGAGATTAGAAAAGTTACTTCTTCAGCTGATCAATCAGATAATGAATTCCATAAACATATCAGCAAACCTGAAGAAGTGCAACCCGGGGATATCGTTTCTTATGGTTCTATGATAGGAAGATTGGTTAGTGCTAATAAAAACAAAGCTAAATTCTATTACAATGGAATGACAATGACTGTCAATCTCTCTGACCTTGTCAAATCTTCCGCTTCTAACTTGCCTATGAGTAGAACTGTATCCAATTTAGATAATTCAATCATGAACAGAGCTAAAGGTGTTTCTACAAAACTAAATATCATTGGAATGACAGTATCTGAAGCCACTCCAGAAGTTGATAAGTTTTTAGATAATGCGGAATTATGTCATTTGTCATCTGTAATCATCATTCATGGAATGGGTACATTTGCTTTAAGAAATGGAATATGGGCTCATTTGAAAAAATTGAACTATGTGAAATCTTTTAGAGAAGGTGGAGAAGGTGAAGGTGGCCTTGGAGCTACTGTTGTCTATTTAAAGTAAAGATGAATGAAACAATTAAAAGAAAATTAGACTTGCTTCCAAATAAACCTGGATCTTATCAAATGAAGGATAAGAACGGTACAATTATTTATGTTGGAAAAGCAAAAAGCTTAGTAAAAAGAGTAAAGCAATATTTCACCAGACCTCAAGTTGGAAAAGTAATGTTGATGGTCCAGGAAATTACTGATTTGGATTGGATTGAAACACATTCGGAAAAGGAAGCTTTTCTTTTGGAAATCAATTTGATACAAAAATATTACCCAAAATATAATATTCTTTTAAAAGATGGCAGGATGTATCCGTATATCGGAGTAAAAAGAACAGAACAACCAGTTTTAAAAATATTTCATAAACAGACATCCAAAGCCTACGATTATTTTGGACCATATCCAGATTCCAATGCAGCCCATAAGGTTATGGAATTACTGAATAGAACATATCCTGTCTCAAGAGAAGAGTTCACTCCTGGGAAGCCATCCTTTTATTATTATTTAGCTAAAGCAGAGAATCCAGTTATCAATGATGATGAAATTAATGATTTCAATACCGTCAGGGATAAGATTAAAAAATTTTTAAATGGAGATACTAGTGAAGTTGTTTCCTTCTATAGAAAGAAGATGGAAGAAGCAAGCGACAATCTTAATTTTGAGCAAGCTGGTGAATATAAGCAAATAATTCAAAGCATTAATGCCACTACTGAAGATCAGAAGATAATGATGAAAGACAAAGTAGATAGAGACGTTTTTGCTTTCTCAACTAGAGAAGGATATGTTTGCATGTTGTTTCTCCTTTACAGAAAAGGAATATTACTCGGAAAGAATCTTTATATCAATGAAGTTACAGAGGATTTGAACGAAGAATTGCAAACAGCGATTTGTCAATTTTATTTAAATCATCCAAAGCCTAAAGAACTTATTGTATCTGATGAATCTTTAGGAGAGTCTTTAAAACAATTGCTGGATTTGGATATAGTAGTGCCTACACAAGGAATAAAGAAAGACATTTTGTCTTTAGCATTGGAAAACGCTAAAGCAGGATTAGATGCACATTTTATGACTGCAAGGCTTGAAGATGATACTTTAGATCTATTAAAAGATTTGCAGGAGAAACTCCATATGGATCGACTTCCACTGGAAATAGAATTGTTCGATAACGCTCATACACAAGGCCAAGATGCAGTTGGCGGGATGGTCACGTATGTAAACGGAAAAAAAGCTCCTGAACTATATAGAAGGTTTAATATTCATCAGCCGAACAAAGCAGATGATATGGCTTCTATGAGAGAAGTTATTTATAGGCGCTGCTCAAGAATTGTAAAAGATAATTTAAAAGCACCTGATTTGATAATTGTGGATGGTGGTATCACTCAGGTCGAAGCTGCGATAGATGCTATTTCAAGGTCTAATATCAAAGGTGTTAAATTGGCAGGCTTAGTAAAAAACGATAAACATGAAACAAATTCATTGATGGATGGGGATACTGGTGAATTGATTCCATTGGATAAAAAGTCACCTCTATTTTTCTTGCTGATGAGAATGCAGGATGAAGTTCATAGATATGCTATTACCACACATAGAAATAAGAGGGCTAAGTCATTATTTTCAACCTTTTTTGATGATATTCCAGGGGTTGGAGATAAGAAAAAAGAAAGATTATTGAATACCTATCCGACAATGGATTCCTTATTAAATGCTACTGTTGGTGAAATAAGCCAGTTAACGGATGATAAAACGGCAAGACTTATTTTTGATAAAATTCAAAAATCTAAGAAAGTTGAAGAGAATTTGAACAAAAAGGCCAAGACTCTATTTAATTGATAATATCTTTAATTTGTAAAAAAAGCAGCTCATTACATCAACATTGAATATTGAACATATTACCATACTTTTGTATCTTCTTTGAGCGATGCTATAACGCAATTATGGCCTGATTATGATTTGGATAAGGCTAAGATTTTATATAGAGATGCAGTTTGGAGATTGAGAAAGACCTTAAAAGGTATAGGCTTTAATTGTGTATTGTTTTTCAGGGGCTCCTTAGGCCTAAGGAAAGAAAACATCCAATGTGATTTTTGGGATTATTTGGAAGGAAAGAATAATGATTTCCATGGTGAATTCTTGAAAAGTTTTGATTGGAGCATAGAATATTTAGGAATGCTAGAAGATATCAGTGATAAAAGGAATTAGAATCATAGAAAACACTTGACTTTTCTCTTGCTGTAGTCTATCATAACCAATCGTCGGAAGACATAGGAAAGTAGAGCACCCGCTCTCGCCGGATGGACATAGCCCGTCGGCCAAAAGCCTTGAAATTCACACTATAGAAATTTCATGTGGCGGGTGTTTATCACCCGCCTTTTTTCTATGTTGGTCCGTCCATATAAATAAAGGAGGATTAGGAGTGTATCCTAACCAACGTCCAAAGAAAAAGAGCAATGAATTAGTCAACGAATTCATTCCCTACAGATTTAAAAATATCCGTGTGGTTTTTCCAGACGGAAGATCGCAGGTTTTGAGTCGTGACGAAGGCCTCCGCCAGGCAGAAGCCTTAGGACTTGATCTCTATTGTATCAGTCCTAATGGTAACCCTCCGGTGTGCAAAATTCTTAATTACTCTAAGTATTTGTTTGAAAAGAAGAAAAAAGAGAAAGAGATGAAGAAGAATCAAAAAGAGATTGTAGTTAAAGAAGTACGCTTCACTCCTCTTACAGATCTTCATGATTTCGAGACCAAAGCTAACCAAGCCATCAAATTCCTTGAAAAAGGAAATAGAGTCAAGGTTTCACTCTTTGTGAAGGGAAGAATGATCAGCAAGATGGATGCTGCTGACAATAAAATCAATACCTTCTTAGATTTGGTCAAAGAGTATGGTACTTGTGAGAACAAGCCTACACTTGAGGGTAAATATTATTTCTGCTACGTCAACCCTATTTCAAAGAAGTAGCTCGAAAGGAAAGGTTTATTCAAAATGGCAAAAGCAAAGTTTAAGACAAAAAGAGCCGTCGCAAAGCGTTTCAAGATTACTGGAACCGGCAAGGTGAAGAAGTATAACCAAAATACATCCCACCTCGCTTTGAGTAAAACACACAAGCAGAAGGTCAACCTTCGTCATGCCCGTTACCTCAACAAGACTGATGGTAAGGCAATGAAGGCACTTATCAGCAAGTAATCAGGAGGATAGAGAATTATGAGAGTCAAACGTGGTTATGTTCTTCGTCGCAAGCACAATAGAGTTTTGAAGCTTGCTAAGGGTTTCCGTGGATCCCGTCACAGATTGTTCAAGACTGCTAATGAAGCAGTTCTTCACTCACTTCACTACGCCTATGTTGGACGTCGTGACAGAAAGAATGATTTCCGTAAGCTTTGGATCAGCCGTATTTCTGCTGCTGCAAAGGCAAATGGAATCAGCTATTCTCAATTGATTCATGGACTCAATCTAGCTAATATCAAGCTTAACCGTAAGATGCTTTCCGAGATTGCTATCTCCGATCCTGCTCAATTCACATTGATTGTTGAGCAAGCTAAGAAAGCTCTCGGCGAGAATGTCAAGGCTTATAACACTGAGTATTCTGCTGCTAAGATTACTATGTCTAATCCTTCTGCCGCTGTCGCTCCTACCAAGGCTGAAGCAGTTGCTGCTTTGAATGCCAAGAAGGCTGCAGCTAGCAACAAGTAATTAACTCTTTTCTTTCGTAAATGCACCTTCGGGTGCATTTTTTTATTGCATAATAATAATACAAATAGTACAATTAATACAGAGGAGGGCATATGCAATTTAATAATACGGATCCGATTTATGTTCAGCTTAAGGATTATTATAAAAAGATGATCCTTATGGGTGTTTTTAAAAATGGCGAACCTCTTCCTTCAATCAGAGACGTGGCATTGGAAAACAGAGTAAATCCTAATACTGTGGCCAAAGCTTTTTCTTTGCTGAAGGATGAAGGATTTGCTGATTCATTACCTAAGAAAGGCTATTTTGTCAAATCGGAAAATGAACTAGGAAGAAAGGATAAACTTGAGTCTTTAATCAATGATATCTTACGTCTAGGCTATTCGATAGAAGAAATTGAAGAAATCGTTAAGGAGAAAAAGGGTAAATTATGATTGAAATTAAGAATATCAGTAAAAAACTTGGGAACACTTTAGCTGTGAATCATTTCTCAATGGATTTCGAAGAAGGCATTTCAGGAATTGTTGGAGAAAACGGAGCAGGAAAATCCACCCTGTTCAGATTGATTTCAGGTATTTATGAACCAGATGAAGGCGAGATTCTTATCGATGGAAATAAATCTTTTAGCAAAAAAGCTAAAGAAAATTTGTTTTTTCTAACTGATGATCCATACTCACCTAATTATTCGACTCTAAAGTCTATGACTGAATTTTATGCTTCTTTATTTGATATGGATTTGGAAAGATGTAAAGCCTTGATTGAAAAAACAGGACTTGATCAAAAAGAGAACATCAATAATTTTTCAAAGGGTATGAGGAGGCAAGCTTTTTTATGTGTCGCATTATCTATGAAAGCTAAGTATCTGTTGCTGGATGAAGCTTTCGACGGCTTGGATCCACTTGCCATGGATTGGATCAAAGAAGAAATTATAAGAAAGTCTATGGAAGATAAGAGCTGTATCTTAATAGCTTCTCATAATATTGAGACATTGAACAAACTAGTCGATAAGTATTATGTTCTTAGAAAAGGTACATTGGCTACTACCAGCGATGAGCAATCGATGAATAATGAGTTCATTTGTTTACAATGCTACTTTTCCAAAGATATTTGTGTTGATGATATAAGAAAATTAGGGGTTTATGTTTTGAGCTTTAAGAAAATTGGTGCGGTCTATGAAATATCCGCAATAAAGCAAAATGACACAAAAGACAAGATTGTAAATGGATTGAATCCTACTATTTGCGAGGAGCTTCCTATATCTCCAACTGATTTAATTGCTTTAGAGATGGAATATTCAAGAAGAAAGGAGTTTATCAATGAATAAGAGATATTTTAAATGGCAGTTTAAAAACTGGATTTCGTTGTCAGTTGTAACTTGTTTAGTCATGTTGTTGGTATTCCTGATTACTATCATGAATATTAATGTCGTCCCTTCCGTATCAATGAATAAAGATTATGCATACTTGCCTAATAATACCCCCTATATAGGATTGACTATTGCCGCTGGACTTATGTCCCTTGTCATTCCTGTCTTTGTTTGCAAGTATAGATTTAAAAGGAGAAGTGCTGATATATTTGGAGAAGCTCCTTTTGATAAAGGAGAATTGTTGAGAACAAGGGCTCTAATCGGATTGATAATACTTCTTGGGGCTTATACTTTAGTATTTATAATTGGAAGTATTGTTATTGTATTCAAACAAGTCTATTACAATTCTATTGCTGATTCTGCTTATAAATTAGGCTTGATAGATTCACCGTACTATTACAATTATGGAATGGTTATTCTCTATTGGTTATTTTATTTGATTTGTTTAGGTCTAGCATATTATTTAAATGTTTATATTGCTTCCTTAGGTACGAATAATTTCAATTCAGTTGTTTATCTGATTATTGCAACCGTTGTCTTGTCTTTTAATGTTTCTCTTATTTCAAGATTTTTGAACTCTATATCTTCAAGTATTGATTCTATTTATCCTTATGCTCCTATAGGATGGTTGTATGGAATAGTTGTGGGATTTATGTGTTTTGAAAAATCGATAGTTAATAATTTATTTATGTCTACTTTTGATGTTGATATGCCGAACACAATAATGATTGTCGTGACTACAGTTGTCTTTATAGGTTTATCTATTGCTTCAATTGTTTTTGTTAATAAAGGCTATAAAGAATATCCTGAAGATTTTGGAAAAGCTAATCCTACCAAGCTTTTACCGCAACTCTTTATACATATTATGTTCTTTTTCTTGGCATGGAGCACAGCATCACCTTCACTGTTGAACATGCTCTTTATCAGTGTAATATCTTCTATTTCTTCATTCATAATGTATGGCCTAAGCTATTACTTGTGTACTGCAGTCCTAACAAAAAGATTTAATTTATCTAAGTTAGATTGGATATCTTATTCTATTAATGTTGGAATCTGCTTAGTGCTTGTATTAATTAAAATTGGATTCAATTATAATTCATAAATTGAATTCTTGAAAAGCAATAAGTTAGTTGCTCATTCTTAGTTATCTAATTCAGAATTGAGTTGCGACTCAATGAAATCAGTATAGTATGCTTTCTTAGATAAATAGTGGATGAATAATGAGATTGACCGATATAGGTCAATCTTTTTTGATATTTATTTGCTTTTATATGAATAATAAAGGTTTTAATAGCGGAACTATTATAAATGAAAAATCAATCTAAATTTGTAAATCTAGCTTTTTCCAATTCCACGTATTGATATTTAAAGTCTTAAATAATGCGTTGTGCATGAATATGTATGAAATTACTTAAAGTATAAATATGAAAAAAACAGGAATTTGGTTTCCTTTATTGTTTGCGATGATGATTATAGAATCTCTCTTACATTAGTTTGTTATTAAAATGATTGGATAGATATCTTACTTTCAAAGCTAACGAAAGAAGTATGTTTGTAAGCATATGAGGAGCTATGAAGAAATACTTACTAAAAAATAAGTTTTTTTCTTAAATCACTTGCATTATTAGTTGCTAATGTGTATATTCTTAATCGTCGCGCTAACTTAGCTCAGAGGTAGAGCTCTCGGCCGTTAACCGAGTGGTCATAAGTTCGATCCTTATAGTTAGCGCCATTTAGAAAAAACACCCACCTTTGGTGGGTTTTTTTGTATCGAACTTATTCCTCACTCGGCTAACGTCCGATCCTAGAAAAGTCATAAATTCAAGCTATTCAAAGACAAAGAAAAAATTGAAAACGACAGAAGATTGTTTGTAAATAAAATAAATGTTAGGGCCTAAATGGAATTGACAATTAAAAGAAACAAATAATAATCAAGATAAGTGACTAAAAAATGATTTATATTCTGAAGTAAGGTAACTTATTTTTTTGCTTTAATTTCCATTATTTCATGTATGAATTAAAGAAAATCAGTTAAATAATAATTTTAAAAACTCGGTATTGTGATTTTTGAAATGATCCTTTTCTCGACTTACAAACTCATATATTTTGAGAGCTGAAAAAGCTCTTAAAATGCAAGACAAAAGTAATTCTTCTTTCTTGCAAATTATAGTCGAGGTCCGTGGGAACACCGGTATCCTAAAGCCTCCTACGAAGAGGAAATTTGCCTTCGGCAAATAGTTCATCTCAAAGGTCGTTAATCTATGCAGGGTAATTTAAAAATTACCCTGCTAACTTTGATTCAAAAGATATTTTTTTCATAAATAATTAGGAGGTTGATTTATGTCATTTCTCAACTACACTTATCGTTTATATCCTACTAAAAAAGAGTGTATTAAAATAAATCAAATAATTACTCTTTATAAGAAAATTTGTGATAGGTGTTTTAAGTATGGAATCCTATATTTTGAAAAATATAAAGACTATCCGAGTTTTAAAATTCTATATGATCTTTGCAACATGAAATGCTCGAAGGAATACGATGTGATAGTTAAGAATTCTGAAATCATAAAAGCAGCTATTTATGATGTTTTAAAAAGATATGATTCTTTGAAAAAAGGTAAAACAAATGATAAACATCAAGAATGGCAGAATAGAGAATATTTTACTTTTATAGCACCTTGTTATGAAGAAATTCTTAAATTCGAAAAAAATAGGCTAATTTATTCAAATGTCTTAGTTTCTAAAGTAAAAATTCACAGAAATATAAATGGTGTAATAAATAAGATGACTATCATTAAACAAGGTGATAAGTATTATTTAATTGTTTTAGTTAGAAAAAATGATATTAAACCTAGTGAAACAATTAAGAAGATTATAGGTCTTGATGTAGGTGTTCATCACTTCTTAACAATGTCAAATGGCAATATTATCGATAAAGATTTGGAATACAAAAAAGATGAGCTGAGGCTAAAGAGATTAAGAAGAGTGATGAGCAAAAAAATCAAAGGAGGTTCTAATTGGAAAAAGATAGTTAATAAAATTGGAAAATTAGAGAGAAAGATAAGAAAAAGAAGAGAAGACTTTCTACATAAAATCAGTAAAGAACTAATTGAGAAATATGACTTGATTTGTACTGAAAATCTAAAGGTAGAAAAATTTATTAGAAGGGGAAAATCTTATGGAAAGATATGGTCTGACATTAGCTTTTATAAGTTAACAAAAATGTTTGAATATAAAGCTAAATTATATGGAAAAAAATACATCAAAGTATCACAGTTTTTTCCTTCATCTCAGCTTTGCTCAAACTGTGGTTTTAGAAATTTTGAACTAAAAAATTTAAGTATTAGAAATTGGAAATGTCCCGTTTGTTTAAAGGAACACGATCGAGATATAAATGCTGCGAAAAATATAGCAAATCAAGGCTTAAAAATTCTTAAAGTTTAGACTTGTTATAATTTTACTACTATACAAATGAGAAAAAATATTGTCTAATTGTAATGCTGAAAACGCTATCTAATTGGAAAGGATTATTGGAAAGGTAAATATATAAAAATGGCAACTACAGTAATTAAAGTCTTCCCCACTGAAGACCAAAAACAGTGGATATCTAATGAAATATCTTGGTGCAGAACTGGATATAATTTGTGTATGAGTCTTATGGATGATACGTACAGAGATGAAAAGAAGTTGATGTGTATAAGTGAGTTGTTCAATTACTTTCAAGGGTTTCTCGATAGAAATCCGAATGAGTTTATTAAGAAGGCTGATATGTATGCGATATTCAATACTATTTCTTATGTTCCTAAATCTTATAAAGATTTCATAAAAACTCAATCAGATAAGAAGAAAGTAGATCCTCCTTATTTGCTGGTTGACTCAGAAAAATCCTATGCAACTTTCAATCGTGTTATAGATGAAAAACGTGTTATTACATTCAATCCTAAGACTAAGATGATATTTGTACCTAAGCTTGGATATTTAAAAACGCAAAAGAATGATATAAATCTTAGCAATGTTAAGATGGTTAAGATTCTTGAAAATAATGATGGAAATTATTATGTTGTTTTACTTTATGAAATTAGTAAGAACTCTTCGAAAGCATTATTGTTCAAACAATACTTATTTGATGAAGTATTGAAAGAACTGACAAGACAGGAAATTATGTTAATCAGCGATTCTAAAGGAATGAAGGATGCGGCAACCCAAAGAGTTTTGATGTATTTAAAACTATTAAATGAGAGCGATAAAATTAAAGAAGATATTATCAAAAAGACTTTGAAAAATGGTGATGAAGCAGGGGATAATGAAGTTGATGATGGTTCAAAAGTTGAAACTGACAAGTGATATTATCAATTTGTCATAGCTTCTAAAGTTGCATATAATTCATTTACTTCTTCTTGCTTTGAATCTATTGATTTTTGCAAGCTATTAAGTTTTTCGGAATTAGTATAGAATTCAGGGTCATCAATCTTTGATTTTAATTCCTTTATTTCTTCTTCCTTCTTTGAGATTTTTTCCATCAAGTGTTCGATGGTGTATTCTGATACCTTCTTAGGCTTTTCTACTTCAATTGTTTTATCTTGGACCTTTACCGTTTTGGTTTGAACGGGGTTGTTGATCATTGACTTTTCTTGCTCCATGATTTGTTTTAATCCCGTGTCACGGAATTCGGAATATGATCCGACATGGAAATAAGGATGAGTGTTGTGAAAATAAAGAATCTTATCAGCAATAACATCGATGAAGTCACGATCGTGGCTGATTACAATAAGCGTACCCTTGTAATTGCTCAAGGCATCTTCTAATTCGCTTTTAGTCATTAAATCTAGATGGTTGGTAGGTTCATCCAATATTAGAATATCGTAGTTCATTAAGCAAAGCTTTGCTAAAATGACACGCATTTGTTCCCCACCAGACAAAGAGTCAACAGTCTTTTTGTTGTCGTCATCATATGTGAAAGAGAACTTTCCTAAATGATCATAGATTTGTTGATCTTCCATTGTTGGAAATAAGTCTTTGAAATAATCAAAAATTGTTCTAGGGTCTTGAACATTCATAAAATCTTGTTGGAGATAACCAATATTGAGTCTTGTCATGAATTCTATATCACCGCTCTTAGGCTTTATCTTGCCCATTAAAGTTTTGATGAATGTAGTTTTGCCGGCTCCGTTAGCCCCCATTATTACTAGGTGATCTTGTCCTCTTAAAGTGAAACTAATATCACTAATAAGAGCATTGCCGTCGGAGTATCCTATAGATACATCTTTAAATCTAATAAGCTCTCTTTTTTCTCTAGTTTCACCCTTGAAATCTATATGAACCTTGTTTTTTTGAATAGTAGGCTTATCTATTGCATTCGCCTCTAATCTAGCCAATTTCTTTTCACGATCATGAGCACGAGAAACGAATCTAGGCTTTGGCATATAGAAAGTGATAAAACGCTGGATTTTAGCCATTTCTTCTTGTTGATGGTTATAGGCTTTTAGTTGTATTTCATATTTGTGCTTTTTCTCTAAAGCGTATTTATCATAATTTCCATAATAAACACTTAGAGTTTTATTTTCTAACTCTAGTATTTTATTAGCTATATTGTTGATGAAAGCTTTATCGTGTGAGACAAATAAAATAGCGCCTTGATATGATTTTAAATAGTCTTCAAGCCATTCTATTGTGACAATGTCCAAATGATTGGTAGGTTCATCTAAGATTAGAATTTCAGGATTTAATAACAAAAGCTTAGAAAAAGCCATTCTTGATTTTTCACCACCGGAAAAGGTGCTTATTTTTCTATTCCAAACATTCTCTTGGAAGCCGAACATATTTAGAATTGTCTTAATCTTATATTCGTAATCGTATCCACCTGATCTTTCTAGTTCCGCTTCTTTTTTTGCATATAAATCTTGAAGCTGTATATTTGAAGGATCTAGCGACATTCTTGTACAAATATCGTTTATTTCATCTTGTATTCTTTTAGCCTTATCAAAGACTTCACTTGCTTCTTCATATAAAGTTTGGTCTTTTCCAGAAATCACAGCCTGTGATAGATACCCTATAGATAAATTCTTCTTTTTTATTATCAATCCTTCATCTGTAGGCAAATCACCCATAATCATCTTAAGAATTGTTGATTTTCCACCACCATTTGGTCCTATTAAAGCTATTCGTTCCCCGCTTTTTACTTCGAAAGTGACAGGATTAAATAATCTTTCCGCATCATAAACCTTACAGGCATTTTGAACCCGTAGCAAAATTTCTGATTCCATATAAAACACCTCAAATTATATTAGTCTATTCTCTTTTCTACTAATGGAAGCATATCTGGATAAATAGGAGATGTCTCAAATGAATGAGCTAATTTTCTTTGAGCATTTTCCAGATTAGGTCTATCAGAGTGAATTACCATAATTGTTTCACCTTTGTGGACTTTGTCTCCAATCTTTTTCTTTAGAGTAATACCGGCGGCGTGATCGATGACATCTCCTTCTTTTTCACGACCACCACCTATTTGGCAAGACACTAATCCAATCGTTTTTGCATCCATTGATTTTACGAAACCATCAGATACAGCTTTGACATCTACGTTGTAAGTTGCCTTAGGAAACAAACTTGTATCTTTAACAAATCTAACATCTCCACCCTGTGCTTCTACCATTCTGCAGAAACAATCAAAGGCCATTCCATTTTGAATGACTTCTTCAAGTCTTTTTCTTGCTGTTTCCATATTGCTAGCAACATGAGCCATAATCAATAAAGTGGAACCTGAGGAATAGCAAATTTCCATGAGATCTTTTGGCCCATTTCCATGTAGAGTATTGATAGCTTCTATTACTTCGTTGCTATTTCCTACTTCCATTCCTAAAGGTTGGTTCATATTGGTTATTTCAGCACATGTCTTCTTACCGGCTCTTTTTCCTATTTCTACCATTAATTTTGCTAATTTTGTAGCTTCATCAATGTTTCTCATAAAAGCTCCACTACCATATTTAACATCGAGAAGTTGAACATCTGAACCATCAGCAAGCTTTTTACTCATTATAGAAGAAGCGATTAAGGGAATGGCTTGAACCGTAGCTGTTACATCTCTCAAAGCATAAAGTTTTTTATCTGCCAAGCATATTTCATTGGATTGTCCAATGATAGCCAATCCGATTCTTGTCACTTGATCTATAAATTTTTCAGTGGATAATTGCACTTGAAATCCGGGGATTGATTCAAGCTTATCCAAAGTTCCACCTGTATGTCCTAAACCACGACCACTCATCTTTGCAAATTTAACACCACAGGCGGCAAGCATAGGGCCTAAAACTAATGATACCTTATCTCCAACACCACCTGTGGAGTGTTTATCTACCTTTATTCCTTTTATTGGAGATAGATCAATAATCTTTCCAGAATGAAGCATCGCATTAGTTAAGTCGAATGTTTCTTCATCACTCATTCCGTTAATGCAAATAGCCATCAACAAAGCGGAAGCCTGGTAGTCAGGAATATCTCCATCTGTATATCCTTTTACAAAATACTCTATTTCAGCTTTGGTTAATACTTCTTTGTTTCTTTTCTTATCGATAATGTCATACATCCACATATTCAAGTCCCCCTAGATGTATATATTATACAAAAAGTATAGATAGAATGGTAATTATTAGAATTATTGTCTCTCAAATAAATTGATAACTAAATCATTTAACTTTGCATAGTTAGTAAGATTTATTTTCTTTGAAATATACTTATCCATAGGCTTCAATTCTTTATATGAAATCGGATGTATATTTAGCCTTTGATTTGATAATAATATCGAAATTTTATCGCCGTTGAAAATCAGTGCGTAATCACATGAAAAAGTATTGTTGATGAAATCTAATAGTTTAGTTATGTTGATATTACTTACTAGATAATTTTTTTGAATTTCATCTTCGTAATAAACACAATTTTTTTCGATTGATTTCGTATCGCATTTCAAATTATTTCCAATATATGGACTGATTTCTAAGTCAGAGTTTTCCTTTCTAATCTCAATTCTTTTACTGAAAGACCAAGATTTGTTTTCAAAGATACATACAGTACCATTAAAGATTTCGTTTTGATCTAGAGTATTGCTTTGAGTTCTTGGCTTAGTTCTCAAGCCTTTTCTTATGTCTAATAAAGTTGTAGTACCATTATTAAAGAAAAAAATAGCATCTTCATTCAACTGATCTATGACAGAGACATCTATTTCATTGGCGACTAAATAATTTCTATCAATTGGAAAATTAGTGTTTGTCGGTTCAACCTTAAATGTTTCATTAAATAATTGATTGTTCAAGCATCTAATCCATTGCTTGGGAAAGAATGTTGGAATAATCAAAATAACAAAGCAAATGACGGTTAAAGAAAGGAAAATATATAGAAAGATTTTTGTTAATGGCGAAGCATTCTTATTAAAAGCAACAACCGATAGGGATACGGATATCATTGCAAATAATAATGTGAATACTAAAAAAGGAATTCTTAGTTTTGATCCCATTTTTCCTTTTCTCATTTTGTTTATTTGTTTTTCACTTAATGGCAAATTTTCTTTTTTCATATATTTATCCTCTTCTTATTAAAAAAAGGGCGGAAAACCGCCCTCTGCTTGAAATTGTTCGGATTATTCAATAGAAAGGGTCAACCAACGATCGTTGTTATCGCCAGAGTTGTTATCGTAGATACGTACATAGATGGTGTGTTCGTTCTCATCACCAGTATATTTGATAAAAGACTCAGGTTGAATGTAAACATAGGCTTGGTCGCCAGACTCTGACAATACTTCAAGAGCATTCTCGGGCAAAATCATATTTTTTGCTTTTCCGACTAAGGTATAACCGTGGTTAGAATCTGCGGGAACAGGAACAACTTTTCCACTAGAACGGACAAACTTGATGAGTCCCTTGTGAATAATTCCTTTCCAGAAATATTCCTTTACACCATAAATACCAGAAACCTGTGATTTGAATTGGTGAGCAGCATCGATCTTGTTGTTTCCTTCAACGATATAAAGATCCTCGGTGCCTACCCAATTTGATTTAGGCTCATTAACAACAACCTTCTCTACCTTCTTTTCTACCTTGGGTTCTTCTTTAACAATTTCTTTCTTAAAAGATTTTCCATTTCTTCTCTTTGCCATATATATATTTTCCTCTTTTCTATTTAACGACGTTGATTATTATATAACAACATTTTAAAAAATCACTTTATTGTTGTATTATTGAAAGGGGTTTGTTACGGAGGTTCTATTATGGAAGAAAAGGATTATAAAGGTTTACTTTCTTGCTTGAATGAAGAACAATTTACTAAATTTATTAATTCATTAAATGACGATCCCATAAAAGGAGCTTGCTATAATCCTAAAAATATTTCTTTTGAAATAATTAAGGAAAATATTTTAGGTGCGTTAGATGAGGAATATGGATTTTTATCTTATCCTTTCGGCACTCTTGTTGGAAATGACCCTTTATATTTTGGTGGCGCGTTTTATCCTTTAGATCATTCTTCTTTTGCAGTGAGTAGGAATTTATCTTTGTTTCTCAAGGATAAGAATGATTTAAAAATATTAGATTTATGTGCTGCACCAGGTGGAAAGTCAATAGCCTTATCTTCCTTGATAAAACCGAGTATTTTAGTATGTAATGATATTTCTTTTAAAAGAGCTGAGGTTTTAAAACTCAATGTAGAAAGATCTGGAATAGAAAATGTTGTTGTTACCAGTCAAGATCCACATGTTTTCTTGAAAGATTTTGAAGGATATTTTGATTGCGTAATTTTAGATGCTCCTTGTTCAGGTTCTGGTATGACAAGGAAAAAAGAAAAGATGGAAGATGATTGGTCTTGGGAAAAAGTCGAGAAATTAGTTCCTATACAGAAGGATTTAATTGAATTAGCTTATAAATTAGTCAAAAAGAATGGTTTAATTTCATATTCAACTTGTTCTTATGCAAAGCAGGAAGATGAGCAAATCGTTTGTTATTTGATGGAAAATCATGAAGTAGAATTGTTAAACATTCCTGATGATGGATCCTTGAAAGGAATTGAAGGAATTGGAAGACGCTATATTCCGGGGCTTTATAAGGGCGAAGGCCAATATCAATGTATTCTAAAGAAACTTGGCGACTCCAAAGAAAATGATTTTCAACCGATTGAGTATAAAAGAACAATCAAAGGCTTTGATAATTTTCACGCTGTTAAATATAAGGGAATCGATAGATTATTTTCTAATATGGATAAAAGATTTTTATCTTTAAATCCTTTAAAGATTGGTTATGCAGTCGATGATTTGACTCCTTATGCAAAATGCCCTTATGATTGGGACCTTTGTCATGCAAATGGAATATTTGGATGCCTAGATTTGAATCTAGATAATGCAAAGAAATACATTAGAGGTGAAGATTTGCTTCTGCCGACTGATATTTTTGAAGATAAGATTATTGTTGCTTCATATAAGAAAATGCCTTTGGGTTTCCTCAAAGGCAAAAAAGGTAGATTTAGAAATTACCTTCCAAAAGGGTTAAGAATCCATTGATCAAATCTTAGTTTGATTCAATGTATATGTCTCATAATTCTCAATACCGGATTGCTTAATTGTCGTATCATCGCTAAGAGTGATGAACGAAATCATTTGTTTTTCATTGATTTCAATTTCAACTATATCCTGATCCAAGAAAATTCTTAAAGAAGTGACTTGGTCTTTGACTGGAATTTTGGCGACATTGATTCTGACATGACCTTCTTTAGGCAGATCAGATATATTTCTTCTATCAACATGAAGAATGCCATCAGTTCTATAAATACCCAAACCACCGACAGCGATAGATGAACTATCTCTTAAGTTGGCAGTTATCAACAAAGGGAAATGTGTCTGCCTAATTTTTTCATCGTTAGATTTATATATCATTCTTTGAGTGATTATTGGATGAATATAAATTTCTATCGATCCATCACTGCTGCATGTCACACGTCTAGGCAAAGTTATCATTCCCATAGACCCTTTAATATCATGAGTCATTTTTGTTGAACACATTATGTATGGTAGGTTTCTAGTATCGTAGGCGACTTTAGGAGCTCTGACATCAAATCCGTAATCTAAAGGAACAAGGGAATTTACTTCAATTTTAAATTTGCATTTTTCAAAATCGATAGTACCGCGTCCAACAAAGACTTTGAACTCAGGTAATTGTTCTCTTTCCATTTTTATCTTGGGGAAATTGGACTCTAATGTAACCAAATAATTGTCTTCGGATTTGAAGAATTTTATTGTTCTAATCTCTTCATCTTCTTTTTCTAAAAGTTGTTTTCCGAAATATTGATAGGAATAAGAACCATCTTTTTCTTTAATAGCTTTAATGAACCCTAAGGCCTGTTTCTTTGATTTGATATCTTTGGCTAGGAAAGTGATGAATCTAGTGCTATCGTCAATCTTATATACTTCAGGGTCTTTGATAGATCCACTTTCAAATCCCATTTCGACAAAATCTGAATCAGAGAATATTGTCTTTTTCTTTTTTACATTATCAAATTCTGAGCTAGTGGTATCAAACGAATGACAAGCCATCAAGTTGGTCTTTATCGGTGTGTTATGAACATATGAATTAACATCGTCCATATCGCGAGTTGTATAATTGATTCCCATGTAATAGAGAACCATACCAGACTCATCTTCGAGACAGCTTCCTTCATATGCACCATCGAAATCATTAGTCTTAGTCGAATAAATGGCTATTGGTTTGGATTTCCAAAAGATCAAATCATCGCTCTCAGCATGACCCACAAATCTATGTGAGGAATAAAGCCCGAAAGGAAAATGCTCGAAAAAGATATGATACTTTCCTCTACTATATAAAGATCCAAATGATCTGTACATAGTGTTTTCTCTCGGTGAAGCGTGAGCTTTAGGTCTTACAGTTTTTCTCAAGTTGTTCATATCTTCATTATAATCTAAAGCAATATAGATTGATTAAGTTTTTTAATTGTTTCGCAAAAGAAGTGCATAAAGTGAAAACCTTGCAAAGAAATTTGTTTCAAATCGCTATCAAACCTTGCTTTTATATCAATTAAGGATTATTATTAACAAGCTTTATAGAAATTGACAGCTTTTTAGCTGCATGTAAGGAGGATATCCGATGTCTAGAAGAGATCAACTTAACCTTTCAAAAGGACCATCTACCGGAAATATGCGTAGCCACTCACTTCGTGCTACTCGTCGTGTCTGGAATGTGAACCTTCACTGGGTAACAATCCCTGTTGATGGAAAGCCTACTCGTGTACGTATTTCAACTCGTACACTTCGTACTATTCGCAAGTCCCAAAAGTTGAACAACAAGCCTGTCGAGACTGCTGAGTCAACCAATAACTAATTATTGTTTGTCAAATAACAATGCTGTTAGAAAATTCGAGCTTGAAATCCGAATGTTCTAACAGTTTTTTTATACTTATTTAATGTCTTTGTGTTTTTCGATATATAGGCCTGGGAAACTAGAGATCGTTTCAATATCTTGTTCTTCTTTTGACTTTCGAAGGTTTTAGCATTAATGTGTTCCACTTCTTCTTCTCATCATTGCAATATTTCCTGTACGGATAGCTTCTACAAATGGAATAATAGAACGAGAAGCGAGGTTTAGAGTTTTTCTTTAAGATTACACGCCGAAAAGATATATGGCATTCCACCTGTGAATCGGTATTTCGTAACATCTCTAACTACTGATTTTTATTCTATTATGATTTGATTTCTCACAATTTTTTCAAATTTCTTGGTTTGCTGTAGCATAAAATCTACTAATCGATTAGAAGTTCCTCCTGTTAAAATCCATTGAAAGTGAAGACATAAAAAAGCTGTTAGAACCTTCAAATTTTAAATTTGAATATCTAACAGCCTTCTTTATTTCTTCTTTTTAGATGTTAATTAATGAGTACAAGAATAGAATTGATTCCAAACAATAATTGGAATAAAGCTGTTGCTATGAATGCTCCCCAAATATAAGTGGCTAACCAATTGATTTTTGGTCTAACATAAATTGTGGCTCCATCCACTTCCGTCTTCTCCAACTTGTACCAATCATTTAATTTTGGATTGATCAATGGAATTGCAGAAATGATTGCAAGAGCAAATCCAATCCAAGCTATTACAGAATTCATGTCGAATATTCCCGTCGTGTCTTTTAGTTCTTCTGTAGGAAGGAATGGCATGAAAACCCCGATTGCAATTACTGAGAATATAAATATGACGTTTAATGTAATCGGTAGTTTGACTGACTTCTTATAACTGATAAAACCGGTTAAATACATACAAATTGCATTTATTATGCAAAAAGCAAATTCAAAGTAATAAACTGATTTAACTAGCTCGATTCTTTGAGTTGTAAATACACCGACAAAATAGAAAGCAAATCCTGCCAATGTAAACAAGGAAGCTAAAGCAAGTATCGCAATTTGAATTACTCCATTTTTGCTATCGTTCAGCTCAGCTGGAAATGTATTTAACATTGATGTTCTAGGTGTGTTAAGAATTTTCTTTATGGTTTTGTTTGAATATAGCAAATAGGTAATGATGAAAATAATTGATAATGCATTGAAGACTATTGCTGTTATTGCACTTTGAGAAGATGTCATTTTATTACTCCTCCAACAACTGAATTATAATGCTACTCAATTATTAATATCTTTTATACCGAGAATTGACTCTTTTGCTTTGATTAAATCCTCGGATTTGCAAAGGTATGATCCAGAAACTAGCATGTCGACTCCACTTTCGACAGCCAATGGTCCAGTTATTCCATTAATTCCACCATCGACCTCGATTAGAGTATTAAGCTTGTTATTATCGATGAAATCTCTGAGGATTTTAATCTTGTCTAATCCTTCTTTTAAGAAAGCTTGACCGGATGCCCCTGGATGGACTGTCATGACCATTACTATATCGAAAAGATATAGATGAGGTAAAACTTCCTTTACATCAGTTTCTGGATTGATGACAATTCCAATTTGTTTATCCTTTTTAAATGGTTTGATATCTTCAGCAAAAGAAGCAATGTTTTCAATTGCTTCGTAATGAACGAGAACACTATCAGCCCCCATTTCATAAAATTTAATGGCATGGGGCAAAGGATTAGTAACCATCAGGTGCACATTAGCTTTGAAACCTTCTGGTACTAATTGCTTATAAAGACTTTCTCCGAAAGATATATTGCTTACAAAATGACCATCCATAACATCGTAATGGAGATATGTGATTCCATTATCTTTCATTCTTTTTAATTCATTGTTGATATTCTTAAAATCAAAAGACAAAATACTAGGCAATATTTCTAAGTGTTTCATTTTGTTTTCCTTCCCCATTCTTTGTGGCTAGACTTCTTCTCAAAACCATTATCTGAACTAGCTTCTTCCAATAATTTTAAATAATTGTTGTATGAATCTAAGGATAAGTTATCATCATTTACAGCCTGCTGAACAGCACAGCCTTTGATGTTATTATGCAGGCATCCCTTGAATTTGCATTCTTGTGAATAATCAAAGAATCCAGGAAAATCTAAAGCCAATTGATCTTTAGACAAAGTTAATGAAAAATCAGAAAACCCCGGAGTATCACCCAAATATCCACCCAAAAAAGGAAGAAAAGCAACTTCTTTAGTCTTATGCTCACCTCTTCCTAAGACAACCTCATTCCCTATAGCACGATTGAAATTTTGATCTAATCGATTTATAAGCGAAGATTTTCCTACGCCTGTTTGACCCATGAATATAGAGACTTTCCCTTTAACTTTTTTTCTTATTTTCTCATCTTCATCGGGATTGTTCTTTGAAGTTTTAAATATGGAATACCCTAACTTTTCATAATATTTAAGAAAGATATTTATTTTGCTTTTTTCGTCACTTGATGCAATATCCCACTTTGAAATTATAATAAAAGATGGCACATTTCCTTGGCTACAACTAGTTAAATATTTATCGAGCAAGAAAGTAGAAAAACTTGGCTCTTTTGCAGACACTATAACACCCGCCATATCTATATTTGCTACTCTTGGTCGCATCATTAAGTTTTTTCTTGGCGATATATCAAATATTTGGTTGTTATCATCTAAAGATACGATATCTCCGATGATGATATTACCTTTCCTTATATCGAGATTCTTCCTTCTTGGAGCAATTATATTGTTACCATCACTGAGGTGTACTTGATAACCCAAAGAAGTAGACAAGAGTACTTTTCCTTTTTTTTCCATATTTAATCCTTTTTGAATATAGATTTGATTTTGTCCCAAATTGTCTTCTTTTTTATCATCTGCTCAGGATGTTCGATTATCTTTTGTATATCAGCACGCATATCGTATACGCTTTGATAACGTTTTAATGGGGATTTTTGTGTTGCTTTATAAATTACATCGCATATAGAATCAGGAACATTAGAATTAAATTTTTTTATGTTTGGAAATTTTTCATTGATTTGTTTCAAGCAGACATCAACAGGATTATCAGCTTCGAATGGCACGTTTCCAGTCACTAATTCAAAAAAAGTCACCCCTAAAGCATAAATGTCGCTTTGTGGTGTTGCGATATGACCGCCAGCTACTTCTGGTGCAAGATAATGAACTGATCCGACTACTGCTTGAGTTCTTGTCACATGATTTGAGGCATTCATAAAAGTTGCGATTCCAAAATCACCTAATTTGATTGTTCCATCGGGAGTTAAGAAAACATTTTGTGGCTTGATATCTCTGTGTATGACATTGTTTTGGTGTGCGTAAAGAACTGCTGAGCAAAGTTGATTCATTGCATCCAATGCTTCTTGTGATGATAATCTACCTCTTTGATCAAGAACATCTCTCAAAGTCTTTCCTTTGATGAAATCTGTGATCATATATGGTCTTCCATTTTGAGTTCCGACAGTTATAACTCTTACAATGTTAGGATGGCTTAGTGAAGCTGTCGCTCTAGCTTCTCTATTGAATCTTTCAATATTTGTGGGATTTTTCAATGTATCTTCTTTTAATATTTTAATGGCAACATCTTTCCCTGTGACAATATCTTTTGCTTTGTAGACAATGCTCATGCCGCCCTCACCAATTTGGTTTTCGACATGATATCTCGATGCGATATATTTATCTTCGAAAGCCATTTTATTTTCTCTCCATCAAGGCGACAGAAACATTATCTAAACCACCCAAATCATTAGCTCTGTTTATCAATGTGATAGCTTTATTTTCCACTGTAGCATCTCTTTTCAATATTAATGAAATTTGACTTTCAGGAACCATATTTGTCAATCCGTCAGAGCATAGCATCAAGTCTTCAAAATCAGTCTTATATACTTTGATATCGCATTTTAGTTTGTCTTTAATTCCTAAAGCATTGGTAATTATATTTTTGTTTGGATGATGAAGCATTTGAGCTTTGGTAATTTTTCCTTTTTCATAAAGAATTTCTACAAAAGATTGATCTACTGTTAAAGGTTTTATAGTTTTTCTCTTCGCTGTGGTTTCATAGCAACGTGAATCTCCGACATTTGCTATGATCATCTCTTCTTTGAGGACTAAAGCGACTACTGCAGTAGTACCCATGCCTTCATATGTTGTATCGGATTGAGACATGTCAAAAATTTCTAGATTTGCATCACTGAGGCATTTCTTTAGAAGTACTTTTCCTTTCCAAGTACTTACTTCATTCGAAATATTTCCGAATTCTCTTTCGAGAGTATCTATTGCGATTCTACTTGCTACTTCGCCTTTTCTATGGCCTCCCATTCCATCGCATACAGCTAACAAAGTAAAATGAGGTCTTTCAATAATCGCTACAGAATCTTCATTTGACTGTCTAACACGTCCTACTGATGTCAAACAATATGACTTTGCTACTGTTTCTTTCATGCTTTCCTCCTATTTAATAACTTTTTCGTGTCTTGCTCTCAATTGCCCACATGCCGCATCGATATCGGTTCCAAATTCTTTTCTGACGGTTGTTTTTATACCATGTCTCATCAAAATTGTTTGGAATGTTTTCACTGTTTGCCAATCGCTTCTTTCATATGGTTTTTCTTTAACTGGATTATATGGAATTAAATTGACAAATCCAAAAGTAGGTTTGATCAAATTAGCTAATTCGAGTGCACATTCAGGTGAATCGTTGATGCCTTTCAAAAGAATATACTCGTAAGTGACCAATCTTCCACCGGAATCTTTTGTGTATTGTTGAATAGCGGGTATCAATTTTTCCAAAGGAAATGCTCTGTTGATAGGCATTATTTTCTGTCTTATTTCGTTGTTTGGTGCGTGCAATGAAATGGCTAAATTAACTTGCAAACCTTCTTTTCCAAACTTTAAAATTCCAGGGATAACACCACAAGTAGAAACCGTTATATGTCTTGCTCCTATTGCAAGTGCGTATGGACTATTCATGATTTTTACAAAATCCATTACATTTTGATAATTGTCCATAGGCTCACCTATTCCCATAACGACAATATGTGTTACATGGGATGTAGGATCTTTTGCTCGTAAAGCTTCATCCATATTTAAAACTTGAGCAACCATTTCTCCTGCGGTTAAGCCACGGGATTTCTTTATTAATCCCGATGCACAGAATTCGCATCCCATATTGCATCCGACTTCACTGGTCACACAAACTGAATCACCATATTCGTAACGCATCAAAACTGTTTCAATATCGGATCCATCAAACAATCTCGATAAAGTCTTTACAGTTCCATCTTTTGAATCTTCTTCAATGATCACTTTTGGTCTATAGATGTTGAAAGTTTGCTTTAAGACTTCTCTAAAACCTTTTGAAACATCAGTCATCTCATCAAAAGAATGTACTCTTTTTTCATAAAGCCATTTATAAAGTTGACGTGCACGAAATTTCTTTTGACCCATCTCAACCATCTTTTGTTCTAAATCTTCTAGTTTGTAATCGTAAATAGATGGTTTATCTTGTTTTGCCCCAATTTTTGGAAAAACTTGCTTATGCAAAAGATAGGAAGTCTTTTCTTCCTCTGTTGCTTCTTCACTTGCGATTATATTTCTTTTTTCAACTTCTGCCATTATTGTTATTTAACCCTTACTAATATTGCGTAATACAGTCCATCTGATGCATACTTATTATTTTCATCAATGATAGGTAGAATTGTCTTTTGAGTGACTAATTTATATTTGTTAACATTTTTTGAATCATTGATAAACTTTTCAATAATATCAGGTCCTTCTTGTCTCAAACATGAAGGAACGATATATTCTACTAACCCACCCACTCTAGGAAAATAACTTGCCTCGGTCAACATATTTAATTGATTTTTATTCAAATATTGAAGTTGGTCTATTGAAAATAGAGCTGAAACATCCGGTCTTCTTCTCATTTGCCCTAAATGTGTTGATTTCGGGGTGACTACAGAGATATCAAAACTATCGAATGTTTGATCGACTTTGATCATTTCAAGCGATGATTTGTATGCTTGTACATTGGTCAATCCCAATCTCTTGTACATTCCTTTAGCTCTAGCTAAGTTCTTTTCATCTTCAATAGGAACAATCACGCTTCCATCTAGATTTGATAATCTATCAGCTAAGGATGAGGAAGTCGTTCCTGTTTTTGCACCGATGTGTATAGCTTTATAATATTGCATTAAAGGAAGAGCATCTAACGCTTTTGAATAAGACAAGTCTTGTGCGAATAGCTTTCCGTCGACCACTTCTTCGACACTAGAAGCTCTTGAGAGCTTTCTCATCATTAAAGAACCGCCATGTTCATATCCAGTGTTGATACTGGAGATGCATTCAAATCTATCATCATCTTTGTATTCGTCAATGTTAGATTTTCTTGTATTTACAGATAAGAAAATATTTGGCGAAGTTAAATTTGATTTTAGAATCTCTAATGTTTTGTCATTTCCAAATGATTTTACATATTGTTCAATAACCCAAGAAGGTGTATTGAAAACAAAGGAATTATAAACAAACGGATTTTCTTTGTACTTATCAGGAATTACAAATCTATTTTTAGATTCGTCGATGAGTTTTTTTATGGTTTCATCATTCAATGATATTCCACGTTCCTTGAATGTCTCCACGATTTCATTCAATATGTTTGTTCTTTCTTCTTCGCTCTTCGCTCTTCTCATTTCAAATAAAGCAATTGACAAAAGCATGGATGAATCATCATTCATCGCATATTCAGGGAAGATAGTATCGATTTCTAACTTCAATATATATTGATGCTTTAAGACACCATGAACATCGATAAACAATGCTTTTTTATCATCTTTCGATAAATTATAAAACTGTTCTGTTTTTTCGATTGCGACATGAAATTCTGCTTTGTCGTAAGCAACCTTTTTTAGGGCGTAAAGTACAGGAGTACGATCTTTCATATATTTTTAGTCTCCAATAAAAGTTCCCAATGGAACACAACATAAAAATATATCATAAAATGATATATATTTGACTAAAAAAATAGAAATGATGAGGAAAGTAGTATCAATAGCTGCAAGTATTATCGATTATTTTTGCTTTTGTGACTATCTAGGACTTTGAAGTAGACATTGACAAGAGCTCTTACCTTATCATTTTCTAGGTAATCTAAGCAAAATTTTCTAAACAAATAATCCTTTTCGATTTTTGCTGATAATTCTTTTTCCTCCCCTTTTCTTTTCTCAGGATAATCAAGCCCAGTGAGTTCTTTAGGGGTGCAATTCATAAAATCACAAAGCTTTTGAAGCTCATTAATATCTGGAGAACAAATTTTTCTTCGCCATCTCAATATAGAAGTGGTCTTATAATTTAAAGTTTTGGCCAATTCAGTGTTGGTGATTTTGTTCTTAATCATGTAGTTGTCAATGTATTCACATATGTGTAGTTTTGTTCCTTTTACCATTTTCGTATCTCCATTTTGAATTTCATTCGTTTTTATCAATAAAAATTTTATTTTAAAATCAATTATTAATAAAGCAATTTTTTTGGTTTATAATTCGGCAATTTGTAAAGAAGCGAAGAAGAACAGGAAAGAAAATTATAACTTTGAGAAAAACTAAGCAAAAACTTTTGTTTTTTATAAAATTTTGTGTAAACGCTTTTATCAACTTCCTATTGAAATAATAAATCATATTAAATATATTTTCACTGTTGAAAAACTGTTGGATAGAGGCGCGATTTGTTAAAAGTAATCGAGATAGGAGGCATCCGTTATGCTCGATGAAAGGAGCAGTCGCCGAAACCTTGAATTTTGCGAATTCAAGGATTGGGCCATGGAAATAAGATTCCAATGGACTCTTTGCTTTCAAAGCATTGGAGCTATCGATGTTTCCTTTTATTGAGATTAGTAAAGGCTGCATCGATGGGATGCAGTCTTTTTTCAATAAAAGGAGCATTTTTATGAATAGGTTTAAAAAGAAAATTTTAGCCTTTTTTAGCATGTTTTTTGTTCTTTTTGGTCTTCTGACTAGTTGTGCGACCAATGAAGACAAATTTACTTTAGTTGTTGGTATGGAAGCTGCTTATCCTCCATTTAATTGGACAGAGAATCAAAAGACAGATGAGAATGTCCAAATAAAAGGAAAGAATAATGAATATGCAGCTGGATACGATATTAAGGTTGCCAAATTCATCGCAGAGGACAATAATTGGAATTTGGAAATAGTAGCTATGGAATGGGATTCTTTGATTCCTTCTCTTCAATCGGGTACTATCAATGCAATTTGTGCTGGTATGAGTAATACAGAAGAAAGAAGACAGTCTATAGATTTCTCGGATCCTTATTATGATTCAACTTTGTATTTAGTCACAAGGAAGAATGATACTAGATTTGACTCTCAAACCAACTTTGATTTTCAAAACGATTTGAATGGTGTCAAACTAGTTACACAATCAGGAACATTTGAAGATGATATAGCTCAAGATTGGGCAAATGATTTTGGAGCTAAATATATAAGTGGAACAAACGATTATCCTGGTGCCTTTCTCCAGGTTTCTCAAGGTTTGGCTGATGCGGTTATTTGTGAATATCCTGTCGCTCAATCAACAGTCAATGCTACACCTTCATTGATGATGGTTTCATTCGATAATAGTCTGGTGGATCAAAAGTATGTCGAACAAACTAGAATCTCAATAGGAATTAAAAAGGGGAAAGAAAACTCTGAATTTAAAGATAAGCTCAACGCTTCACTGGCAAAACTTTCTACAGACCAAAGAAATAATTGGATGAATGCAGCAGTTACTGCACAAGAGAGTGAAAACGATGAAGTTCCATCTATGTGGTCACAAATATCACAACTTTTAAATAATTATGGTGTGACTTTTGGATATGGTATCTTAAACACTTTGTTATTAGCAATTGTAGGAACTATTGTCGGATTGATTATTGGTATCCTAGTAAGTCAGGTTAGAAATTGGAAATCATCAAAGAGAGACAATGCTTTTGTTCGTGGCTTGAAATGGTTATGCAGAGCTATATCTGCGATTTATGTAACAGTATTTAGAGGAACTCCTATGATGGTTCAAGCCATGATTTTATTCTCGGCATCATCTATTTGGACTGGACTTGTAGTACCCGGTGGAGCTGGAAACGTCCTCAATGGTTATATGCTTTGCGGCATGATCATTATCTGTATCAATACAGGAGCTTATATGACAGAAAATGTCAGATCAGGTATGAATGGTGTGGATAAAGGTCAAAGTGAAGCTGCGGCAAGTTTAGGTATAGGAAATCAAAGAACATTGTGGAGTATTACATTACCTCAGGCCTTGAGGAATTCATTGCCTAGTATTGGAAATGAATTTATCGTTAATATCAAGGACTCATCAGTTTTAAATGTTATAGGTTTGACTGAGTTATATAGATCAGTTTCTATAGCGACAAAGACTAATTATTTCACAGTGGCCGGTTATGTAATCATCGCCGCAATTTATTTAATATTGACAGTACTATTCTCCATAATTCTTCAATTGGTAGATAATAAACTAAACATTCCAGATAAGGTTAATTGGTTTGGAATTCGTCGAACTACAATTGACGCAATAAGAAATTTCTTTAAACGTTTAGGAAAGAATGAAGAAAAGGTGCAAGTGGTTGAAACGCAAAAAGAAATAATACATGTTGGAGAAAGGCCTTTGGTAGATATTGAAGCTTTGAAGCAAGCTCAAAGAGAGGAGGCAAAAAATGACCTCAACTAATGAAATGCCAATTTTAGCAGTAAGGAATTTATCGAAAAGATTTGATGATTTGCAAGTTCTTAACAACGTGTCATTAGATGTTTATCCCAAGGATGTTATTGCGGTTTTAGGTCAATCCGGAGGAGGTAAATCAACTTTCCTTAGATGTTTGAATCTGTTGGAAGAACCGGATGATGGAAGTATTTATTTTCACGGCTATGACTTGGTACATGATAAGTTAAAACTTAATAAGCTAAGAGCAAAGATGGGAATGGTTTTCCAATCGTTCAATTTGTTCAACAACATGAATGTTCTCGAAAATGTTATGTACGCACAAATAAATGTATTGCATAGAACACGTGAAGAAGCTTTGAAAAGAGCACAGCAAGCTTTGGATGAAGTCGGATTATTGGATCATGCTGACTATAGAGTGAACAACTTGTCTGGTGGACAGAAGCAAAGAGTTGCTATCGCAAGATCCTTGGTCATGGATCCAGACATTATGCTATTTGATGAACCTACTTCTGCTTTGGACCCTATGATGGTTGGAGAAGTTTTAAAAGTAATGCAAAGACTTGCCAAGAACGGAATGACTATGATTGTCGTGACCCACGAAATGTCATTTGCAAAGAATGTTTCAAATAGAATAGTCTTCTTCGATGGCGGAAAAATAGTTGAAGAAAGCTCAAATCCTATAGAGTTCTTTAGTTCACCTAAAACTGAACAAGCCAGAAAATTCTTAGGGGCCGAAAAATAAATAAAATTGTATAAAAGGAATTGTGTTGAAAATAAAAACGATGCTAGGCATAATCTAGCATCGTTTTTATAATCAAATAAGTTGTTTATTTTATTATATGATTTATTTCATTTATTATTGAGTTGGTGTCGAGTTTATTTTTAATTAATTCTTGCTCAGTATTATATCCATCGATAAATTTCTTTTCTATTCCGTGTACTGAAACTTTGACATCGCTCATTGAATAGAATCTAGCTATTTTTTCACCGTATCCACCATCGATTTGGCTGTCTTCTAATGTTATGAAATATTGATGATCTTTTTTCAAAGATTCCAACAAGCTTTGATCTAATCCAGTCAAGAAGATTGGGTTGATAATTGTTAAATCGATTCCTTTTTCTTTGAAATGGTCATAAACTTTCAAAGCAATTTCCATCATATTTCCTACAGCGATAATTGCTACTTTAGCTCCTTGATGAACCACTTTTGATTTGTTTTCGATTGAATAGTTTGTTGTATCTTTAATTCCAGTTGATATTAGCTTTGCTGGAACTCTTATCGCCAAAGGATGTTTCTTGTGATAAACAGCATATTCCAACATGGCCAAGTATTCTTCTTTTGAATATGGGGCTAGGTAAATCATATTTGGAATATTTATTATGAAAGGTATATCGAATGTTCCTAAATGTGTGACATCGTTATTTCCAAATATCGAAGAGCCAAAAACTAAGAATGTTACCTGATTGTCATTGATACAAACATCTTGTGAAATCTGATCATAAGTTCTTTGCATGAAAGAAGCACAAGTCGGATATATGGCAATTCCACCTCTTTTTACTATTCCACTAGCCATAGCTGTTGCGTTTTCTTCTGCTATATCGTCATCTACAAACTGGCTTCCTAGTTCTTTTCTTCTATCAGGAAAGGCGTTTATTACTGATGGAACTGCAGAATTTAGAATAACGATTCTTTTATCTTCTGATACTTTCTTTGAAAGATAATCATATGTCAGTTCTCCGTAGCTTTGTTTTGGCAGATCGATTGATATTTTTCCAGTGTTTATATCAAAAGGGAAAGACCAGTGGAATCTCTCTTTATTTTCTTCCGCATATTTATATCCATAGCCTTTGATAGTATGTATATGAACTACGATTGGATGATCGATGTCTTTTACTTTCTTAAAAGCGTCAATCAAAGATTTGATGTCGTTTCCTTTTTCAACATAAATATAATCCCAACCCAATGACTTGAAATAATTATTCTCACAAGTGCCATTGGACTCTCTGAGATCCTTTAAATTCTTATATAGTCCACCATGATTTTCGGCTATAGACATTTCGTTATCATTCACAACCACGATGAAATTAGAACCCATCTCACCGGCGTAATCAAATCCTTCGAATGCTTCTCCACCACTTAAGGAACCATCACCAATAATTGCGACGATATTTTCCTTGCCACCTAATTGATTTCTAGCTTTTACAAGACCACTCGCTAGAGAAATCGATGTAGAAGTATGACCTATAGTGAACAAGTCATGCTCGCTTTCTAAAGGAGAAGAAAAACCTGTTACTTTGTCATAATCCTCTTCATTGATAAACGAAGATTTTCTACCTGTCAATATCTTATGTGTGTATGATTGATGAGAAACATCGAAAACAAACTTATCGATAGGTGAATTAAAGACATAATGTAACGCGATAGTCATTTCTACATCGCCTAAATTAGGTCCTACATGTCCACCATGTATAGATAATTTCTTTAAAAGAACTTTTCTTATTTCTTTTGCTAATGTATTAAGTTCATCAATATTTAAATTCTTAATATCTTTTGGCGAATTTATATTTTCTAGATACATTTAAAAAATCCTCACTATTTTTTGATTTTACACTATTCATAATGAAAAATGTACAAATAAAAAAGCAATGCCTTCGCATTGCTATGGTTTTCATGTCATACCTCTATCGCTTTGATACGAGGCTGTAATTGGCTAGAAAATTGATAGTCAACTAGCACACGTTAGCCCAAAAGCGCCCGCTTTATCGATATTTTTCAAAATACTTGTCTTCGCCTGCTTGCCTAGCCTTTATGGCATCCCTTTTATATTTGAACCTGCCCAACAAATGTGCTTTGTGTTGGAACATAATCTGGGCTACCCATAGTCCTCGCTCCCTGTCGAAATGAACGTCTGTAACGCCCGACGTGTTGTTTCTGTTGTGTTTTCTATCCTTCTGGATTCCGCACTTCATCGTTCCATCAACTAGCCCTCTATCAAGGTTAGGAAGACTAGATCTATTCTCATCATTCTTACAGCCACACGAAACAGTAGTCCCATTGGTGAGCCATGCAGTAGGAACATAACAGACATTCCCATAGTCGCACTGGCACTTCCGATAGTTTTTTTGTTCTTTTTATAGGTAAATCCTACCACTGTCAGCCTACCGAATTTCCGACCAGTCAAGTCTCTCACCATGAAATGCCTACAACCGCAGGATTTAACGTGTCCTGTGTGAAGTTTATTGATGTTCACTTCTACGATGTTTCCACAATCTCAACGGCACTTATAGATCTTCGTGGAATGGTACTTCTTTCCAGTATCCTCGATGATGGTCAAATAGCCATAGCGTTTACCGATTTCACTATTCATCTTTAATCACCAACCAATTAAATTTTAACCCTTGTCAAATCCTTTAAAAATGAAAATCTTGTGAACACGAAAAAGGCCGAGGATTTTACTCCCTAGTCTCTACCTTCACTTTGTATCCGGAATTAAAGATGCACTCGATGCTCCTATTCCTATAAACGACTGCCTTGTTGATCCTGATGTTGAATAGGCCTTCGTCGAACTCGGTTATTACGTCTCCTTTGTCTTTCAGGATTGTTATAAAGGTCTCTATCTTGGTTTGCTTGTCATTTGCCTCTTTTTTTTGCGTTCAAGCTCCTTCAGTTTTTTGACCTGCATGTCGTATTTGTCCTCAAGCTCCTTTTGCCTTGAGTCATTGCCTTGCTTATCAAGAGTCGAATAGATAAGGCTTGGGTCAAGTGTTCCCTGCAGTTCTTGAACTCGCAACCGATAAGCCCTATACGATTGAGGTAAGTCCTCATGGCAAACTTTTCGTTCTCGACTTGGGAGTTCTTGCTTGATACACACTTTTGGGTCAAGGCTTGATGGTTAAGAGCTAAAGCAAGAACGATATAACTTCTTACCTTTCCGGCATGAAGTTCAGAGTAAAAGCCTCTAAGTTCAACTGTATGGTTTCCAGTAAAGAAGGAATGTAAGTTAAGGAAATGATATCTACTATCGTGATAATGTATGTTTCTATTTCCGTAGTAGCCCTCATTACAGATATCAGCAAGTTGAGACATTGTTTTAGGATGCTTCTTATTAATTGTGTTAACTAAGTGTTCATCCATCTTCTTACAAAATCTCATCCTTTATTGTTTGATTTCTAAGGCTTTATAATGAATGTCGTTTTAACTAGCTACAATGTTGATGAAGTCTCCTAACATCATGATCCTCACCATTTAAATGAACGTGAATACCACAACTTGAGTTTGTAAGTCTTCCTGCTTTTCTAAGGATTCTTACTAATTCTTGAAGTGTATTTATATCCTCATCATAAGTAAGAATTGGACTAACTAACTCGCAAGAATAATCTCTTGAAGCACTTATGATTTCACCATTTCTTTTAGTTTGACATCTATGTGGACCATCATACATGACTTTCCAATTTTCTTCCATCAGGTGCAGTTATAACTTTAGTGTCGTAATAATCGCTAGCATCACTAATTGTGCCACCTAAGTATTCAGCAACTAACTTTGAAGCCTTATTTCTAGTAATTCCTGTAAACTCAATTTCAATACCAAATTTCTCTTTAAACATTTTACTTACTCTCCTTTAATAACTCTTCATATAACTCTTCCATTCTTTTCATTGATGAGAGGTAAGCGTCCTTTAAAAACACTGCAAAATTAAGACTAAAAGCATCAAAAAAGAGCTCAT